>Ga0073932_1006047_pt1 | contig 12647 bp, 9 predicted proteins | sample DewCreD2012metaG_FD_76967 | JGI IMG/M metagenome (GOLD analysis project Ga0073932, IMG submission 76967) | Hot spring sediment bacterial and archeal communities from British Columbia, Canada, to study Microbial Dark Matter (Phase II) - Dewar... ... | reverse complement strand
GTGCCGCCGCACCGCCAGGAGCCACAGCCCGCTGCCCAAGACCAGCAGCGCCTTCGACGGCGGCTCCGGCACCAGGCAGAAGCTTTGCAGGCCGACCGGCTCGTTGGGTGTGCCGGGCGGCATGACGGTCCGCATGGGCACAATGTTCGAGAGGCCGTATTTGCCCCCGGCCGCCACCGCCTCCTCGAAAGTGGCGCCCGCCCGCGCCTCCCAGGCCCGCAGTTGGGTATAGACCAGATCGGCGATGGCGTTGGGGATCGTGATGACGACGCCGTAAATGTAGCCCGCCATTTCCCCGGTTCTGAACGGCATGACCCAGCCCACCGGGCTCAGGCTGTCCGGAGTCCGGCCCGCATACACCTGGGCCAGGTAGGCCGCACCGGCCAGGCGCGTGGCGCAATCCGTGTCAAAGACCGGCGCATCAATGCCGGCAATACTGAAGCGGTTGCCGAAGCTGATCTGGCCTTGCGCCCAAGCCTGCATCGAACCGGCGCAAATCAGCAACACGATCGGGAACGCTTTCATAAAGCCTTCATCGTCGAGTACTCCGGGGTTTACGGGCTGACTTTGACCTGGGTGATCCACGTGCCCCACGGCTGTTCTGGGACAGGATCGGCATATTGTTGCACCGTCCAAAATGTGCCGAAGTTTGGATTCTGGGGATCCGTGGTGGGGTCCATGCTCGCGGCGGAATAATCTCCCCAGCGTTCGCCGCCGCCATAGGCGCCCCGCCCGGCCTGGACCAAGGCGGGCCGGTTCATCCACGTGCCGTTGGCTTTGCGGCCCACCCAGAAGGCCCCGATGTATTCCGTGGCCCGCGAGCCCGAAAAGCCCGCCACCAGGTGCCCGGCGGCATTCACGTTCAGGGAAGGGTAGTAGTACCAGTAGGAGTTGCTGGCCGCGGGGTCGTAAATTCGGCCGTGGGTTGAGTACGAGAGACCGCCGCTGCCCACCTGGAGCTTGAACCACTGGACGGCCGAACGGATGACGGTCCAGCTCGAAATGCCATCGTAGTTGCCGCCTGCGCTGTCCAGGTCCACGGGGCGGCAATTCCGGCTGCCTCGGCTGGAAAACGTGGCGGTCATGGACCGGGCGCAGGGAGCTCCGCCACGGGGGCCGGGCCGCGGGTTTGCTTGCGCCGCCGTGCCACCAGGAGCCACAACCCGCCGCCCAAGACCAACAACGCCCCCGAGGGCGGCTCCGGGATCACCACCATCGTGAAGCCCTGCAAGCCAATCAGGTCAACGGGGAAATAGGCATGCAGCGTCACGCGAATATCATTGGATTCACCGCGAATCAAGGCGGCCTCGTACGACCCTGCGGCCGTCTCCCACGCCCGCATCCGCACCGTGACCACGTCACCGCTCCAAGTGCCGGGCACTTCAACCGAAAGCGGAACAATGTAGGGCGTCACGTCGGGCGAAGTGGTCCGGAAACCGGTCACGGCCAATGGCGTCAAGCTGCCGTCGTCCCAAACCCGAAACAGTCCGGCCGTAAAACCGGCGCCCGCCCCCGTGCCGTCCGGGCGAAACACCGGCGCATCAATGTCTGCGCGTTTGGCATAATTGGCAAATGCGATGAAACCTTGGGCAGCGGCGCTGAGGCACGCGGTCACGCTGAGTCCCACCACCAGAAGTCTGTTCATGGCAAGTCACCTGTTTCAAAACGGGCAGAAGGAACTGCCCCAAGACGGTTCTCCCGCCTCTTTGTTCAAGGTTGAACGGATGCAATCCACGTTCCCCATGCATTGGCTTCCATTACGTTGGGTCTAACAGGCCGAGCAGGGTCTTTCTCCGCATATTCCTGAGTGGTCCAGAACCTGGTGCCGTCGGGATCCACGCAAGTGGCCGAGTAGTCTCCCCAGCGGACGCTGTAGATCGGGGGTTGTTGTTGATCGTCCGGCGGCACCACGCGTGGATTAAGCGCTACGTAAGCCCGCCCCGTTTGGAATAGCAACGGACCGGAGATCTGGCCGTTGGCCCTGCGTCCCACCCAAATGGCGCTGATGTATTCGGTGGCCTTCGAAGCGGAGAACCCCAGGAGCATGTCGCCGGCCGCGTTCACGGCCACCGAGGGCATGTAGTACCAGTAGGGGTTGATCGAAGCGGTATCATAGACCCGACCGTAAGCCGAGTAGGCCAAGCTCTGCGCACCGGTGGTGACCTGTAGTCGCAGCCATTGGATGGCGGAGCGGTCCACCGTACCGCCGTCGTATCGCTCGTTGCTGCCGCCGTCCAGCCCAACATGGTGGCAGGTCCACAGGTACGTGGCTCCTCCAACGGTCCGCACCACTGCGTTCATCAACCGGCTGCCAACGTCAGCCAACTGCACCTTGAGATTGTGTTCGGCATCCGCTGGCTGTTGAGGAGCCTTCAGGGATTGCTGGAAAACGATGTCAAAATAAGGAGGTGGGGGATTCCCGGACACGTCGTTCCACGGCGAACTCGGCGATTGGAGCTCGAAAAGGGAAGTGACACTGTTCCACTTGAGCCGCGCATAACGAATCTTCCCAGGCTGGTAAGGTGGACTGCTTGACGGCGCCGCTTTGAGTACCAGCCAGGCGACGTCATTCACCGGATTGGCATCCAAATTCACCGCCGGCTGGATGACGGACTGTCGGTCTCCCAAGTCGAACTGGAAAATGTTGCCGGAGTTGGCAGGCTGGACCGGCCCTGCTTGTTGATTGACCAAGGGAGGCTTGGGGATGGCGGCCAGCGTGGCGAGCCAATTCGCAGGCGCCCCCGGCCGGTGTAGTACAGCAATGTAAACCCCGTTTTTGTCCAGGCCCATCGTAAGAAAATCGGTGTCGTTGATGGTCTGGTGGTTTATCGGCACCAGGTACTTGGTCCAGTTGGCTGCTATCCAGCTTGTATCCGCCAAGTCCGGCTCGGCGCCCAGCGGCACCGGATCGGCGTGCTTACTAACCGCGAGAAGAGCCTTCCCCGATCCCGAGTCGATCTGGGCAGCGAACCAACGCTGACTGTGTGGATCGTAAACGATCCGTGGGTCAGTCATGCTGCCCTTCGGGTAGATGTCGGGAGGATTCTCGCCCAGTGACACATAGAAGAAGGCCTTCGTCCTTGCCTGCCGAATTCTCCGGCCTGTATTCTTCTCAAAGACAGCGACCATTCCGTTCAGAAGCTCCACAAAGTAGTTGTTTCCCACCGCGCCCATCGTGTCGGCAACGAACCCAGCATCGTCACCGCCAGTTTCCCAGTCGATCCCATCAATTCCCCGGAAGTTGTTGGTCATGTAAAACGCTGGCTTGATGATACCGGAGATGTTCCCACAGGGGTAGTGCGGGTAACCGGGGCAGGTGATGGGGGTTGGGACGTTGTGCTCTTCCACCTGGTTGAGCACCAACGTGGCATTCTGGAGGTTGGCGTATACGCCCACACTACAGTGTGCCAGCCGGGAGCGTTGCAGGGTGTGAGTGATGTACACCCCCGGATTGACGTCGTACTGAATGCCCGTCTGGGCCCAGCGAAAGCGCGCATTGCGCACCGTCGTGCTGAAGTCCACGTAGTAAATCCACAGGGCCTGGGCCGCCCGGTGTTTGCTGGGGTCGCCGTCGCTGTCGGGCTCATTCGCCACTCCCGCGATCTTTTCGCCGAAGCTGTCGTCGTTCCTCGACGTGAACACCGGGGTCTGCAGCGTGTCCGGGAAGCTCACCGGCCCATACAGCAGCAGGTAGGCGTTGTGCTTGAACTTGATCACGCAGCCAGGCTGGAACGTCACCGCGCTGCCGTTGTAGTAGTAGGTTCGGATGTAGTAAGTCTGGCCCATCCCAAAGGTGGTGGGGATGCCGTCGTCGGGGATGGTCACAAAGTCCACCACCACCCCGGCCGGCCGGTACGGAAGCTGCGCCACCTCGACCGGCCGGCGCGCACTCACCCGCTCCGCCCGCGCGCTGCGCCAGTCGCGCTCCCCCGGCGCCGCCGCCCGCGCCTGCCGCGGCAGCTCCGCCGCCAGCCGGGCCAGCGCCTCCCACGCCACCGATTCCTCCAGCATCGCCCCGCCGGCCCCGTCCGGCGTCCACACCTTGCGCACCTCCACCGCCTCCCCTGGCGCCCCGCCCGCGCCCACCTGCAAGGCCCACTCGCTCCCGGCTCGCACCGCAAAGGCGTGTCCCTGGAGGATCGAGGCGCCGTCGAAATGAATGCCCACGTCATCAGACACCACCACCCCGCCCGCGCCGGGCACGGCCACCCGCTGAATTTCCGGCTCCGGCGCCTCAAGGAACTCCGTCACCACCACCAGCCGGGTCGTGCCGGGGGCCAACCCCGCCGGCGGCAGCGGCAGTTTGCGCAGCACCACGCTCTGGCTGAAACGATCGTGCCGCCACTCCAGCACCACGTCGGCCGCCGCTCCGTCGAAGGCGTCGCGGGCCACCAGCCAGTTGGGCGGCACCAGCTCCAAGGGCGCGCTGGCCTTGACCCCCGCCAACAGTTGCCGCCGGCCGGTGGCTTCGTCCAGCCACACCAGCGCCCGCAGCCCGCCCCGCAGCCGCGCCCCGGCCGGGGTTTCCAGGTCGAAGACACTCTCGGCGTTGAGGTCGTGGCTGAAGAGGGCCCGCAGCGGTCCGTACCGGGCGATGGCCCCGTCGGGGAAGCTCTCGATCAGGTCCCGACTCTCCTGCCACTGGCCGCTGACGGGGTCCCGGTAATGCAGGCCGTTTTCCAAGAGCGTGTACCGGCCCCCGGGCTGCCAGCGCAGCGAACCGTCCGCCTGCGCCCGGGCGCGGAAGCGCTGGAAGACGGCGAAATCCTGGCCGCGCTCGACCACGTGCCACTCCTCCGCGGCGGGTGGGCTCGACCCGGGCGAATCGGTCGGCTGGGCCCGACCGGGCCGGGCGGCCCCGAGGCCGAGGGCGAGGGTGATCCACAAGACACGAGGAAGCGCGCTCGGGAACTTCCTCCCGGGGATGGACGGACCGGGGTTCATGGGACGGAAACTTTTTTTCGAACGCTGACTATATAACGCCCCCCCCCCGCCTGTCAAGGGGTGGACGGAAAATTTTTTTGGCGCGGCAGCGGCGGCTTTCGGGCGGCGCGGGTGGTTTGGGGGCTCGCCGCCACGCTGCTGGCTGGCAGGCCGGAGGCCGACAGCGCAGAGGGAGGCTCGAAGTCCGAAGTCCGAAGGCAGGAGTCAGGAGCCGAAGGCGGAGGCCAGATGCCGGAGGTCGGGTACCGGATACCAGACGCCGGCGCACGGGTCGCCTTCCAAACTGCTGGCTTTTTCCGGCGCCTCTTTGTCTTTCCCCCGCTTTGGCCGGGCCGCTTTTTTGAGTCTCTGAGTTTCGGCTAGACCGAAGGCGGGGCGGCGCAAGCGCCCTTGACGCTGCAGCGGCGCGTCCCCTCAATCGGCGCATGAGTCCGAAGACATTCCCCGTTTCCCGTCGCGCCTTTCTCCAACGTTGCGCCGCGCTGGCCGCCGCCAGCGGCCTGCCGGCCTGGTGGGTTGAGCGCGAACTCTCCGCCGCCGACGTCCCGCCCGCGCTCCGCAGCGCCAACGACCGCCCCGGCATCCTCCTGGTGGGCTGCGGCGGCATGGGCCGCGGCGACGCCCAAAACGCCTCGCGTTTCGGCGAGGTCATCGCCGTGTGCGACGTGGACGCCGGCCACGTCGAGGCCGCCGCCAAACAGTTCACCCGCGACGGCAAGGCGCCGGCGCAATTCCGCGACTTCCGCCAGGCCCTTGCCCATCCCGGCGTGGACGCGGTCATCAACGCCACGCCCGACCACTGGCACACCCTCATCAACCTCGCCGCTGTGCGCGCCGGCAAGGACGTGTACTCGGAGAAACCGCTCACGCTGACCATTGACGAAGGCCGCCGGCTGGTACGGGCCGTGCGCGAAAAACGCGCCGTGCTCCAGACCGGCACCCAGCAGCGCAGCGACAACCGCTTCCGCCTGGCCTGCGAACTGGTCCGCAACGGCCGCCTGGGCCGGCTGCAACAAGTCACCGTGTATCTGCCCGCCGGCCTGCGCGCCGGCCCGTTTGCCCCCTCGCCCGTGCCCGCGGGGCTGGACTGGGACTTCTATCTGGGCCAGGCGCCCAAGGTCGAGTACGTCAAGGAGCGCTGTCACACCACCTTCCGCTACTGGCTGGATTACTCCGGGGGCACCATCACCGATTGGGGCGCGCACCACAACGACATCGCCCGCTGGGCGCTGGGCCAGGACGGCCCGCTCACCGTCACCGGCAAGGTCCTCGCTGAGCCCATCCCCGGCGGCTACACCGCCATCAGCGAGTATGAGGTCACCTACACCTGGTCCGGCGGTGTGCGGCAGGTGGTCCGCACCACCACCGACGACAATATCTTCGGCGGCGTGGTGAACAAGGACGGCCAGCGCCACGGCATCCGCTTCGAGGGCACCGAGGGCTGGCTCTGGGTGACCCGCGGCGACATCGAGGCCAGCCGCGAGGAAATCCTCAGCACCCCGCTGCCCGCCGGCGCCGAACGCCTCGAGGCCAGCGCCGATCACATGGGCAACTTCTTCGCCTGCGTGCGCTCACGCCGGGATCCCATCGCCCACGTCGAAATCGGCCACCGCTCCGCCTCAGTCTGTCACCTGGCCACGATCGCTTTGCAACTGCGCCGGCCGCTGACGTGGGACTCGGCGCGCGAAGAGTTCACCGGCGAAGGCGCGGCCGAGGCCAACGCCCACGTCGCCCGCGCGATGCGTCCGCCGTATGACTACGGCTTCATCGGCTGACCCTCAACCTGCCGGGCCGCCGTCACCGCCGCCGCACGCCCCCTGGCGGCGACGCCGCTTCCTCCGGGCGACCGCAGCGGTCTTGGGCGGCGCGCCCGCCCTGGCGCGACTCGCCCCGACCGCGGAAGACGCAAACGCGGGCGAAGCGGCACTGGCGCCCGAGCGCCGCGAGGAGCTGCAACGGCTGATCGCGGCCCATCGCCCAAGCCGCCTGGCCCGGCTGCCGGAGGGTTTCCGGCGTCGCGTGGGCGCCACGCACGTGGCCGGCAAATATCACTTCACCACGCAGCCGTTCCTGCTCGAGGGCGCGGCGCGCCTGCTCGAGCTGGGCACGCGCCTGGGCAAGTTCTGGCTCATCCCGCGCGACCTCGAGCGCTCCTACCCCTTTCACCACCGCTGGGAGCGGCACGACTCGCTGGTGAGCCTGGCGCGCAGCGAGCCCTTCGCCCAACTCCTGGCGCTGCCGTTCGAAACACTGCTCTTCGAGGCCCACGCCCCGGTTGAGGAAGCCTGGAAAACACCCGGTCGGTCGGCCTCCTTCTACGAGGCGGTCACGGCCGAGTTTTACGAACTGACCGCGCACCTGTACCGCACCTGCCGCGACCGCGCGGTGACGATCATTCTCCAGCACTGGGAAGGCGATTGGCTGCTGCGCGGCACCGGGCAATCCTGGGACCCGCCCCCGGCGGACTGGCGCGCGCAGTGCGAGCGCATGCAGCGCTGGCTGGCCGCCCGCCAGGCCGGCGTGGCGCGGGCGCGCCGCGAGCACGGCGGAGGCGCTCGTTGCCGCGTGGCCCACGCCGCCGAGGTCAACCGCGTGGCCGACGCCTGGCGCGGCATCCCCACCATGACCCGCGCGGTGCTGCCCGATGTCGAATTGGACCTGGTGTCATACTCGGCCTACGACGGCCTGGCTGATGGCTTCACGCTCTGGCGGGGCCTCGAGGAAATCCGCCGCCACGCCCGCACCGGGCCGCTCTTCGGGCCGGGCGCGGTGTACGTGGGCGAAATTGGCCTGCCGGAAAACGAGCAGCCGGAGCGCATCGCCGAGCGCTGGGATGATTGGCTGGGGGCGCTGCTGGCGGCGGAGGTGCCGTACATCGTGCAGTGGGAACTGTTCTGCAACGAACTGAACCCCCGCATTGCGCCGCCGCCCCGGCCGCCGGTCAAAGACCCGGCGCAGCTCCGCGGCTTTTGGCTCGTGAAGCCCGACGGCACGTTGAGCCAGACCGGCCGTTACTTCCACGAGCTCTGGCAGCGGGCCGGCTGAAGCACCCGGCGCCCGCGCGCCACCTTCACCACCGCACCCAGCGGCGCGCCTTCAACTCGAAGCGCGGCAGCGTGCCGGGCGCGACGAACGTGACCGGTACCCGCAAAGTGAAGACCGCCTGCAACTCCGCCTGCACCCGCGCCGCCAGCGCCGCCGGGTTGGCGCAACCCGGGGCCGGCTCGATCTCGAGGGTCAACTCCGCCAGGCCCTGCGGCTGGCGGACCTGGACCTGATACTCGACCACCTCGGGGAAACGGCGCAGCACCTCGTCCACGGCGGCCGGGTACAGGTTCACCCCGCGCACGATGACCATGTCGTCCGTGCGCCCGAGGATGCCGCCCTCCAGGGCCAGTTCCACTCGACCGCACGCGCACGGCGGCGTGTCGGTCTGCTCGGGCGCGAAGCGGGGTTGCACCAGGTCGCCCGTGCGGTAGCGCAACAGCGGCGAGCCCGCGCGCGCCAGCGTGGTGAGCACCAGTTCGCCACGCTGCCCGGCGGCCACCGGCTGGCCGGTGGCCGGGTCCACCACCTCGGCCAGAAAGGCGTGTTCCATGACGTGCAAAACCCCGGGCCGGGCCGGGCATTCGTAGGTGACCGGGCCGGTCTCGGTCATGCCGTGATGGTCAAAGACGCGCGCGCCGGGCCAGAGTTGTTCGAGGCGGGCGCGCGTGGCGGGCAAGCTGCCGCCGGGTTCTCCGGCCACCATCAGGCGGCGCACCGCGGCCTGCCGCAGGTCCAGGCCCTCGCGGGCGGCCGTCTCGGCCAGATGCAAGGCGTAGGTCGGCGTGCCGCAGAGCACCGTGGCCCGCAGGTCGAGCAACGCCCGCAGTCGCGCCACGCTGCTCAGGCCCCCACCGGGCAGGCACAGGCAGCCGAGCCGTTCGGCCGCGGCGAACGCCAGCCAGAAGCCGATGAACGGGCCGAACGAAAACGCGAACATCACCCGGTCGCCCGCGCCCACGCCGGCCGCGCGGAAGACCTCGGCCCAGCACGCGGTCAGCGCGTCCCAGCTCTCCGGCGTGTCCAGCCAGCGCAACGGCCTGCCGGTGGTGCCGCTGGTTTGGTGGTAGCGCGTATAGCGCTCGAGCGGGAAACTCAGGTTGGTGCCGAAGGGCGGATGCGCACGCTGGTCGGCAGCCAGTTCGGCCTTGGTCGTGAACGGCACGGTTCGCGTGAACTCGGCCAGCGAGGTCGGCCGCCACGGCGCGTCGCCCAGCGGGTCCAAGCGGGCGCGTTGAAAGGCGTTGCCGGCGCGGAGCACCTCGAGCAGGGCGCGCAAGCGCTCAAGTTGCGCGACCCGGAGCGCGGCGCGCGAGGGGTGGCCCGCGACGGGCATGGGTCAGGAACGGGCGGCGGGCGCGCTGTGGGTCGGGGCGGCCTGCACCGCGGGCGGTTCGGCCGGGGCCGGCGCGGGCTTAAAGTAAGTGACCAGGCATCCCCCCAGCGCGGCCAGGGCGATGCCGAGGTAAAACGGCCACTTGATCGCGCCCCAACCGCCCGCCGGCGGGTGCAGCAGAAGCGAGTACACTGCGTTCACAATCGGCGCGCCGGCAAAGACAATGGACATGACCACGGCCGGTGTACCCTTGGCGCCAAAGGCCAGCAACACCCCGAACGCCCCCGCGGCGCCCACCACGCCCGCCAGCAACGACCACCCCATGCCCCGCGGCGTGTATCCGCTGAAGGCCGCGCCTTTGGCCCACAACAGGGCCAGCGGGGCCAGCAGCGCGGTGAGAAAGTATGCCAGGCCCACAAACAGAAAGGCCTTGTACCGGCCGTTCACCGGGTCCTGCATCGCCACCTGACCGGTATGTAGGAACACACCATACACGCCCCAGCAGGCCACGGTCAGCAGCGCAAAGACCAGCCAACCCAGACCGGGGCCGGAAGAATTCGCATCAGCCATAATGCGGCGAGTGTAGTCGGCGGCCCCAAGGGTGCAAATCGTTTGGCCGGGCGCTCGGGCCGGAACGGGCTCGACGGAATCTCGCCCCACCACCAGGTGAACCTCAAAAGGGCAGCGCCGCAGCGCACACCGCGCTGGGGCCGTGACCGGAAGTCAGCCCAAGGGACCGGACGGCGGGGCCGCTCTGGGTGCGGGTGGGGCCGGGCTGGGTGTAGCCGCTGGGGTAGGGCCGCGCTGCATCGCAGCCAGCGGACGGCGCCGGCGCAGCGGCGCCCTACCACGTTTTCCGCTGGCTTCACTCTCGGTAGGGCCGCGCGGCCGGGCATTCCCCCCAAAAAGAACGGGGGCCGGACTTTTGGTCCGGCCCGTTCCGGGAACAAATCCGATGCGGCGCCGCAGCCTCACGCCTTCTGGCACACACGGTTCACTGCGCTGCGCATCCCAACAACGCCTTTACCCTACCCGCCCCCGCCCACCCCGCCAGTCCCCAAAACTGGGGACAAACTTGCCCCGAGCACCTGAACCGTGATGGGGGTGGAACCGCGCTGTGTCACGGCCGCTGCGGTAGGGCCGCGCTGCGTCGCGGCCGAAAGCGGCGCCGGCGCCGCGGCGCCCTACCGGGCCCCCGACACTTGGCCTGCCGGACCGACAGGCGGTTGCCGGGGATGCTACTACGCGAAACCGCGTTCAGACCCGACGGGTTGCACAAACCCACGGCGGGCAAAGAACCCCACTGGCCAAGCAGCACTTGCCCTCCACGCGGCATTCCTTGTCCGTCGCATCCTCACGCGGGCCTGGATCAGGTCCAAGCGCCATGCCGGTGACCGTCGGCTGCCACGAGTGGTTAGGCGTTGCTGTTCTTTGACCTGCCCACCCGAGGCGGGTAGCGACGCCATGCCCAAGCGACAAGCAGACCGAAGGTGGTGTAGACGACCGTGAAGACCCACAGCGGCGCTTGGTAGTACAGGACACTTTGTACCCAGTGCCCGATGAAGCTCGTGGAGTAGCCTGCTTGACCGGCTTTTATGCGAAGCCACGACTCCAAGATCGTGAGCGGACAGTACTGACCGAGCCAGGCTTGTAACGCCACCACCCCGATGGCGATCAGATGCGCCAAGCGCCACCAGAACTTGTTTACCCATGCCCACCCTGCCCTGTTCCCAATGACGATGGCCGAGAGCCCCAGCACGACGAACAGCGCGATCCCGAAGTGCAGGACAAGAACGGCGTCTGCAAGTGCTTGGTACGGCAACGGGTCTTTCCGTGAGACGGCTAACGCCCGCTGTGAGCAGCCGCGGTGAGCGAGTGCGAACCAGCGGTCCGCTCGACTGCGTGGTTCGGCAACGTGTGACTCACGACAGCCATCCCTTCGTATGCCTGCAGTAGTTGTACTCGTCGATCGACTTCAACGGGTTGTGGCACCCGGGATCTTCGCGCTTCAGCTCAGTGCACTGTCGCTGGGAGATCAAGACGAAACGCCAGTAGCGGTCCCCATTCGAGCCGGCTTCCCCTAGCGCGAGACCGTAGGCCTTTGCAATGGCGCGGTCCCACAGGGGGAAGAGCCGGGGCGCGAGGAGATGAAGCGCCTTGGCTGCACCGACAGGGCCAAGTACCTCTTCAAACGCCTGAAAGAGTGCCGTGATTGTCGCCCTCTCCCGCTGGTCTAGGTCGTCGATGGACCGATCCCGGTATCCCGCTAGCGCCGCTTGGTGCTCTGCCAGCAACCTCTCGATACTCGCGAAGTGGGCGTTGTCGAACTTGCGGTACTGGTAATAGGCCTTGTTCCAAGTCTGCAGCAACACAGCCAATGCCTCGGTCACAGTCAATGATGTCGCGCGCCGCAGAGCCAGGTCAACGAGCTCCGTGGCTGCCCGGTAGAACAGGTCGCGAGGCTCGTTGGTCTCGAACGCCTCACGCGCCTTCTTGACGTCAGCAGGTGTGATCCTACGGCCCGTCACCAGCACCTCCGACGAGTTGCCGAACAGCATTATTGGGACAACGCGGGATGTCCAAAGACAAACCTTTGTCTCACCTGCTTCATGGTGGCATTCTTTGCGCCGAAACCGCGCCGTCAACAAGATTTAGCCGTTTTTCAGCCATTTGGACGGATGGGGGATTGCGCGCCAGCGACCATTTGGGCTGGCATCCCAGCCGGTTAAAGACACACCGGCGTTGTCCTGCGCCGGCGGTCGGCGTGTGAACCAAGCTCAAGGGGGAAAGCGGCGAGGGTTTGCCGTCAGGGCCGGGGCGCTGGCCCGGGAGCCGTGGCCCCGCCCGGCGGCCGGCGGGGGGCGGTGTAGCGCCCCGAGCTTGCCGCAGGTTCAGGGCTCGACGGACTCTCGCCCCACCAGTGCTTCGCCCCACCCGCGCTGCCGCCTCGCCCTCGCCCCTACCCCACCAGCGCCACGCCCCATTTGCCTCGCCCTCGAAAGGATCTCCCCACCCGGCCCGGCACGGCGCCGTAAATGGCCGCGGGGGGCCGGCGCCGCGGCGGTCTTGACTTGGCTCGCGGCGGGGCAAACATTCGCGCGCCACGATGACGCGCCGCAGTCCACGCCAGCTCAGCCCCGCCGAGGCCCGGGACCTGGACGTCGAGATCAGTTTTCTGGCCGGCCTGACCCGCCGCGACCCGGCGTACGTCGAGGCGTTGCAACTGTTGGGCGAGGCCTACTGCCGCCGCGGGCGCTTTCAGGAGACCTTGCGGGTGGACCAGCAGGTCGCGCGGCTGCGCCCCGAGGACCCGGGCGCGCTC
>Ga0073932_1006046_pt1 | contig 12649 bp, 9 predicted proteins | sample DewCreD2012metaG_FD_76967 | JGI IMG/M metagenome (GOLD analysis project Ga0073932, IMG submission 76967) | Hot spring sediment bacterial and archeal communities from British Columbia, Canada, to study Microbial Dark Matter (Phase II) - Dewar... ... | reverse complement strand
CAACTGCCAAGCAGACTGTATAATCATGATCGAGCCTCGCTGGGGCGAATAAGATGCGATTGTTCAACATCTTAAACGCTCCAGCAGGCTCATTTGTTCCCCAAGTCTTGAATAATCCGGGTTAAGCCGCATGCATCCGGAGTATGCGGAGAGCAGTTCGAACGCGGGCCGTCGCAATCGGGCCGCTTCGTTGCGCCGGCGGCCGATTGCGCGATCGTGTGGGACAATTATGGAACAAGTTTCGGTATTCTTGGCAGCGGCCTTGGCGGCGATGGTTCTGCTGGCGGCAGTTCGCCGCGTCGCCGCGATGCCGCTTCGGTGGTCTCAGGCGGTTCTTTGGTGGTGCAACTATCTCGTCGCGCGCGTTTGGTGGCGCGTCGGCGTCGAAGGGCAGCTTCTGCTGCCGAAGGATCGCGGGGCGGTGATCGTGGCGAATCACCGGTCGTCGATCGATCCGAGCTTCATCGAAACGCTGGTCCCGCGGGTTGTCCACTGGATGGTTGCCCGCGAGTATTGCGAGTCGAAAGCCTTCGGCTGGTTCCTCCGCATCTGCGAGGTGATTCCGACCAACCGCGGCGGTATCGACACGGCGGCCACCAAGCAGGCCATTCGGCTGGCGGCCCAAGGCGGCCTGATCGGGATTTTTCCCGAAGGACGGATCAATACGACCGCCGAACTGCTTTTGCCGGCACGCCCGGGAGCCATCGTCGTGGCGCTGAATGCTCGCGTGCCGATCATCCCCTGCTATATCGAAGGTTCCCCCTATCGCGGGACGGTTTGGAGTCCGCTGCTGACGCCGGCCCGTGTTCGTCTGGTCGTGGGGCCGCCGTGGGATCTGAGCGCGTACTACGGTCGATCCGACGACCGCCAGGTGCGCGAGCTTCTCGCCCGCGAGTTGATGAAGCGAATCGCCGCGCTGGCGGACCGAACGCCCGCGACCAAACGAGAGGATCGCGGCATCGCCCGGTCGATCCAACGGGCGCAACACCGGGGATGAAGCCGCTTTCTGTTTTTGGCGGTTTTGGGAGCTTGTTGAGAAACCGGTATTCCGCGTTGCCGACGTTGTTTCGAGCATTTCGATGCCCTCATGCGACTCCCCTATGGCCGTTTTCAACGAGCCGTCAGGCGCAACGCGAGCGGCATCTTCCGGACGAGCGCAGGGGAATAGTTCTCGAAGGGCGTCCGAACCGGCTTCGGGCACGCATTGCGAGAAACAACACCCGAAACACGACGAGGCCGCAGTCATGGGGAAATTCGGGAACCTCGTTGCAACGGTGTGCCGATCGAAAGACCCGATAACGGCCGCGGCAGCGCTGCCGAAAACAACCAGCGAGCCTGCCGACCGGCCGCCCGACGAGGGGGTAGTTCCCGGTTTTCAATTCGGTTGGCGGAGGGCATAATAGTTAGAATGGTCGGTCGGTGCCGTATTGCGGGCAACGGGTTTGCGCTACGATGCGGAAGCGGTGCTCGACCGACAAGTGCCGGCGAGCGAAATGGTCGGCTGTGGCTTGCGCGGCGAGAGATCGGTTTATCTCGGCCGAAACAAGGGATCATGTCAGCTCGCGATGAATAGGGACGATGTCGTCCTCGCAAGTGGTTTCGCATCTGTCCGCCGTAACCGGAACAGGCGGCGCAAGGAACTCAGAAGAAGGTAGAGATCGTCCGTGTCAACGACCTTTGACCCCTATTCTCAATGGCTTGGAATCGCAGAGGGGCCGCGTCCGCCGGATTTCTACAGCCTGCTGGGGCTGCTTCCGACAGAGCGAGATTCGGCGGCGATTGCCCGCGCGGCCGACATGCAGTTGGCGCGCCTGCGACAGGTGCGCCCGGGAGAGTGGGCTGCCGTTTGGAGTCGGCTGATTGATGAGATTACGGAAGCCAAGCGCTGCCTGACCGACCCGCATTCGAAGGCGGTTTATGACGCGGCCATTGCAGCCCGCGTTGCGTCGCTCCAGCCGAGCGTGCCGCTTGCGCAGGCCGTGGGCAACGGGACGATTCCCGTCGCGATGGCGGCAACAGCACCGCCGTTGGGCGTTGCGGTTGAGTCGTCCGGCGGGCAGGGCATGCGAGTCCCCTTTCCGGTGGGTTATTCTCAACCGGCAACGACGGTTTCTGGGAATGGGGCGGCCGATCCGCCGCCGTTGCCTGTTGCCGCCGCTTTGCCGGCTTGGCCCGGCGCGGGAGTCGCGGCGGCGCCCTCAGGGCCTGCCGCCGCAGTTGCCGATCTTGCAATTAATTGGCCGGGCCGACAGTCGGTTAGGAACGGGATGACGGCACCTGTGTCTGTTCCGTTGCCGCAGGCGGTTGCCGAGGTCGGAGGCTCTGCGGCGCCAGGGGCATCGCAGGCAGTCAGTGTACTTCCACAAGCGATACCGACAGCCGCGGCGCTCGGTACTGCGATCCCGCAGCCGACACCGCCGCTGCCCAGTTCCATGCCCGGCCTGCCCGCGGGCATCAATGCCGGAAATGCCGTCAATTCCGGCAATACCGCCGGCGCCGGCGGCGTCGCCAAGCAAGCGGTGTCCCGGCCCGCACGGTCGTCAGGCGGGCTCTTCGCGGTCTTTCGCTGGAGTGTCGTTGGCGTTCTGCTGGCGACGCTGGGCGTGCTCTCTGTCATGCTTTACAACAAGCTGCAAGACGAGGCTGCTCGAGGTGATCCCGACGGAAAGAAGACCGAGGTCGCGCGATCGGAAAACGGCAACAGCCGTTATGACAACGGCACAAAGGGGGGTGAGCCGACCGAAACGGATCTGCGGACAACGAATAAGAAAGGTTCGACGCCGTCGCCTCTGCCCAACGGCTCGAAGAGGGACAATAGTCCGCCGGCCAAGGCGTTGCCCGTCTCGGCACCGACGGAGGAACCGATCAAACCAAATGGAGCCGCTGGCGGTGCCAGCCAATCCGGCTCGAAGAACAATCGGCCCGACGACCCGCCCCCTGCTCCGACGCCGAGCGACGAAGGCCGTCAAAACGGTGCGCCGCCTGCGGGCGACGACCCGCAAAAACGCACGGCTTTTCGCAAAGCACTCGGCGAGGCGCGGATTGCGATGGCCGAACGCGAATATGCCGATGCCAAGAAGGCCCTGGCTACTGCCGCTTCGTTGGCGCAATCGGCCGACGACCGCAGGGAATTGCAGCGGCTCGAACAGTTGGAGGCACACCTCGACGGTTTTTGGAAAAGCATCCGCGGCGTGATGCCTAAACTGGACGGCACGGAAATGCCGATCGGCAATACGTTCATCTCGATTGTGGAGGCCGATGAACATCATGTGCTTGTTAAGGCGGCCGGACAAATGAGGCGTTACGGCGTGGGCACGCCTGATATGCCGATCAAGCTGATTACGGCCATTGCAGAACAGCGGTTCAAATCGGACCCGACGTGGAATGCCTTGTACGGCACGTTTCATGCGATGGACCGCGACGGCGACCGCGCGAAGGCGCGCCAGCTTTGGGAGCAGGCCGGAAAGCTCGGAGCCGACCTGTTGGCCGAGTTGGATGTGCCGCGTCAGAGTGCGATCAGTCCGGGCGGCAATGTGAGCGGCGGTTCCGGCGGTGCGCGACCCAACGGCGACAGTCCTCCTGCCGCGGCCGATTTCGCTTCGACGATTGCCGAGCTGAAGCAACAGGCCGAAGCCGCCAAGGCTCTTGCCCAGCACAGCGAGGTGGCCCGCAAAGCGCTGGCCGAATGTCAACGGGCGTGTGCGGCCAAGCGCTGGGACGATGCCTTAATGCTGGCCCAAATCGCACAGGGGGCCGCGCGAGAGTCGAAAAGTCCGGCATTGCTTCGGCAGGCCTACGCGGCCGTCCAGCAGATCGAGGCCGTTCGGAAAGACCGTTAGCAGCCGGCCTTAACGACGTGTTCGAGGCCGTCTGCCGAAGAACATCTGGCCTGCCGCGGGGCGAAGCGTCCCATGCGTCCGCCATGGGCGAGGGCCTTGCTTTTTGAGCGGCAGCGAATGTTCGGGCCGATTGCGGAGCACACACTGCCGCTCGCGAAGGGAAAAGGAACTCAGGTTTTCGTCGAGGTAGATCATGCCGCTGGATCCGAAACGCAGTTATGGGCTTGGCACATTGGCGCTTCATGCCGGCCAATCGCCCGATCCGACAACCGGGTCGCGCGCCGTGCCGATTCATCAAACAACCAGTTATGTTTTTCGCAATGCAGAGCATGCGGCGAATCTTTTCGCTTTGAAAGAACTAGGCTGGATTTACACGCGATTGATGAATCCCACGACCGACGTCTTCGAGCAGCGCATGGCGGCCCTCGAAGGCGGGATCGGGGCGTTGGCGCTGTCGAGCGGGCAGCAGGCGATCACCGTTGCGTTGCTGAACCTTGTTCATGCCGGCGGACATATCGTCTCGGCGGCGGCTCTGTACGGCGGCACCATCACCTTGTTGGGGCAAACGTTCCGTCGGTTGGGCATCGACGTCACCTTTGTTGATGCGACGGAACCGAGCAACATTGCGAAGGCCATCCGGCCGAACACCCGCGCGGTGTATATCGAATCGCTTGCCAACCCCAAGAACGATGTTCTCGACTATCGCGCCATCGCCGAGGCGGCGCACGCCGCCGGACTGCCGGTGGTCTGCGACAACACCGTGCTGACGCCCGTTTTGTTTCGCCCATTCGATCACGGCATCGATATCGCCGTGTACAGTGCGACGAAATTCATCGGCGGCCACGGCACAAGCATCGGAGGCGTGATCGTCGACAGCGGAAAGTTCGATTGGTCGGCGGAGCCTGACAAGTGGCCGCAGTTCACCCGGCCCGATCCGGCCTACCACGGCCTGGTGTTTCACGAGGCGCTTGGCCCGCTCTGCTACATCATCACGTGCCGTACACATTGGCTGCGCGATATGGGCGGTGCGCTCAGTCCGTTCAACGCATTCTTGTTCCTGCAAGGCCTCGAGACGTTGCACCTGAGGATGCCGGCTCACTGCCGCAATGCTCAGAAGGTGGCCGAGTTTCTGGCATCGCATCCGGCCGTGAGCTGGGTGAATTACCCGGGGTTGCCCGATCATCCCAGCCGCAGGCTCGCCGAAAAATACCTGCCGGCCGGGGCGGGCGCCATCCTCGGCTTCGGCATCCGCGGCGGCCGCGAGGCCGGAAAACGGTTCATCGAAGCCTGCCAGTTGGCCTCGCATTTAGCGAACATCGGCGATGCGAAGACCTTGGTCATTCACCCGGCCAGCACAACCCACAGCCAGCAAACTGTTGAGGAGCTTCAGGCAGCCGGCGTCAGCGACGACTACATTCGGGTGAGCGTGGGTTTGGAAGATGTCGAAGACATTACGGCCGATCTCGATCAGGCTCTCCGCGCGGCCGCGGCCGGCGATTGACCGTTGACACGGCCGCCGGCGGCATGGTTCTTCTGGCCCGAATGTGCGAAGATGTCGGATTGAACGCCGTTTGATCAGGCGGGTTTGCCGGCCGGCCGCTCAGAAGCGTTTTCGGGCGAACGGGCAAAACGGACTTGCTCTTGCTTGAAAGTGGATATGACTGATCTATTCGACAGCAGCGATGCCGTTCGGACGGCGGAACCGTTGCGGTTCGCGCAGTCGGTGACATTCCATCAACCAATGAAGTTGGAACACGGCGGCGAGTTGCCGGAAGTGACCGTCGCGTACGAGACCTACGGCGAGTTGAACTCGGCCCGCGATAATGCCGTGCTGCTTTGTCATGCCTTGTCGGGCGATTCGCACGTGGCACGACACGGCGAAGACGACTTGCCCGGCTGGTGGGATATCATGGTGGGTGCGGGCAAACCCATCGATACGAACCGTTGGTTCGTCATCTGCCCGAACATTCTCGGCGGATGCCGGGGCAGCACGGGGCCGAACAGCGTGAACCCGCTCACCGGCCGGCGCTACGGCAGCGAGTTCCCGCTGATCACCGTCGGCGACATCGTTGAAGTGCAGCGGATGCTCGTCGAGCATTTGGGCATTCGTCGGCTGAGGGCCGTGGTCGGCGGTTCGTTGGGCGGGCACATGGCGCTGACCTGGGGCGTGCGTCACAGCGATGCGGTTCGCGGCATTGTCGCTATCGCTACCTCGCCGCGGCTGACGAGCCAAGCCCTCGCGTTCGACATCGTCGGCCGCAATGCGATTCGCAGCGATCCCGATTTCGCCGACGGTCGATACTACGAGACGGGCAAGACGCCGGCCGACGGCTTGGCGATCGCGCGTATGCTCGGGCACATCACCTACTTGTCGCGCGAGTCGATGATGCAGAAATTCGACGCCCACCGATTGCAGCCGCGGCACCTGCAAACGCAGTTCGAAACGCGGTTTTCCGTGGGATCGTATCTGGCTCATCAGGGAGACAAGTTCGTCGAGCGGTTCGACGCGAACAGCTACATCACCCTGACGATGGCGATGGACCTTTTCGATCTGGGGAGTTCGCCGGAGCGGTTGGCGGAATCGCTTCGTCCGTCGCAATGCCGATGGCTTTTGCTCAGCTACACGAGCGATTGGCTCTTTCCGCCGTTTCAATCGCAGCAGATCGTCAATGCGCTTTTGAGGAACAACCAGCCGGTGAGCTACTGCAATGTGCGGAGCGAGTGCGGACACGACGCGTTCCTGCTGCCCAACGAGCTGCCTTTGTACGGCGGTTTGGTGCAAGCGTTTTTGGAGAATATCGACGCCGAGCCTGGAAAGCTCGTTTTCAACGGTGATGCCGTCTTAGCGCCGGCGGCGCCGCGCGGTTCGGAAGCCGGCGACACTGTCGCCGCGGCTGCTGCCTCGAATGCCCAAGAGATTGCGGGGAATGCCGTCGGAGAATCTGCGAAGTCGTGCGCCGCGGGGGCCAATGCCGGTGGTGCAGTCGAACAGAGCATGTTTCATCATCGGCGGCTCGACTATGATTTGATTCTCAACCTGATTCCGGAAGACGCGGCGGTGCTCGACTTGGGATGCGGTAACGGCGGTCTGCTCGCGCGTTTGGCGGCCCGAGGCCATCAGCGGCTTGTGGGCATCGAGCTGGACGAGAATGCGATCCTGGCCTGCGTGCGGCGCGGGCTCGATGTGGTGCATGCCGACCTCAACGACGGATTGCAGGCATTCGCCGACGCTCAGTTCGATGTGGTTGTCCTTTCTCAAACGCTTCAGGCCGTGCGAGATGTGGAACGCTTGGTGGCGGAAATGCTCCGGGTGGGGAAGCGGGCGATTGTGAGTTTTCCCAATTTCGCGCACGAGCCGTTGCGTCGCCAATTGGCCGAGTTGGGCCGGGCTCCGCGCGTTTTGCCGATGCAGGGTTATTACTGGTACAATTCGCCCGATGTTCGGTTCCTTTCCATCGCCGACTTCGAGGAGTTTTGCCGAGAACGATCGATCCGCGTTCATCAATGCGTGGCGATTGACACGCAGCAGCGGCGGCAAGTTTTCGAGAATGCGAACCTGTTGGCCGATGTGGCGATCTTCGTGATGAGTGCCAAGTAGCGAAGAGTGCGCATTAGCAGCGTTCGCAGCGGCTTGGCAAGCGCGCGGAAACACGGCACTGTCTGTGGTGTTCGTTGCCCCCCTTGTGCGATGAGATGATTGCTTTTGTCGTGCAAGTATGAGTTGTTTCAAGCCGGGCGACATATCGCGGCCGGCGGCCGGCCCCCGGCCGAACGATCGGCGGCGGGGCGCGTCAGTAACGGAGCACGCGCCGCAAGAGCCACCAGCCCCACAGGGCCAGCAGGGCGTTGCCCGCCCAAACGGCATACGGCGGCAAGGTGCCGTTCTTGGCTCCCTCGACGCCGTAGGCCAGCAGCGGGTAGTACACCACGAGGATCGGCAGGAAGCAGAGAAAGAAGCTCGTTAAGATGTCGCGGTTTTTCAGGCGGATGGCCATCGGCGCGCCGACCCAAACGAAGAAGAGGCAACTGAAGCCTGCCGACCAGCGCCGGTGCGGCTCGGTGAGCAGGCGATGAAGATGGTTGTATTCGCCGTCGATTCGCGCCCGCCGTTGCCGCCAGCCCTCGTCGGTCAGCCCGGCGAAGTCTCCGGAGAGCATTTGATAGGCAGCGCGCGCGGCGTCTTCCTGCTCTAAACGTCGCAGCAATTCGCGCTGCCGCTGCTCTTCGTCCGGAATTTCGTTGAGAGAAAGCCAGGAAGGAATCCGTTTTGCGGCCGCGTTCGTGCGGCTGGCGTCTTGCAACGGAATCTCTTGCTCCCAGGCGTCGGGAATCTGAAACTTGGCTTTTCCCTCGATATCGAACGTGCTGTTCAGCAGGATGATCTTCAGCACGCCCTTCTTCAGATCAGCGCGGATTTCCGCTTCGTCGGCATCGATGGTCATCGCGGGCGTTCCCTCGCTTCCGCCGATGCTTACGTTCGGCCCGATCAAACGCCGTCCCTCGACTCTGCGGACCGCGATCGCCAGGCTTTGCGTGCTGTAGCCCTTCTGCGCGCGGAGCATTCCGTACACGATTTCCTCGACAGCCTCCAAGACGACGCGGCGGGCGCCGTCGCGCCCCCATGAGACGGCCAAGTCATTGAGATACACCGTGGCAAGGCTGGCCAGGGTCGCCATGAACAAGGCCGGGGTAAGAAAGACCATCGGGGAAATCCCCAGCGACTTGGCGGCGATAATCTCGTTGGCGCCCGACATCCGGCCGTAAACACTCGTCGCCGCCAACAAGAGCGTCACCGGAACAGCCACGCGCAGGGCATCAGGCAAGATGAAGGGGATGAGCCGGGCGATCTGCGACGCGGGCAATTGCTGTTGCGCAGCCTCGCGGACCACGCCCACGACGATCATCATCATCGTCAGGCCGAAAAGACAAACCAAGAAAACCTTGGTGAGTTCGCCGAGTATGTATCGCGTGAGGATTCGCATGATCAGCGGTAATGTCGCCCGGCGCGCTCCAAAGGTCAAGGCCAGTTGTCCGCGGGATGGCGATGGAGCCGTCGCGGAACGCGGCCGCCGGCCATCGATGGGGCGGGCGGGAGTCGCAACATATGTCCTGACAATGGGTTGCGGACAGAATAAAAGCTATTGGGAAATCGCCGGGTCGTTGCTATAATCCCCCGCCGATTTGCGATTGCTCCCCAGCAGGGAATGGATGTCATTGCCCTTCTTCCGGAGTGTTTGCGCGCTGCAATGAGTTGCCTCCGTTTGGAGAATCACCGATTTTCAATCGCACGAAGAAACGAGGGGGCTTTGCCGTTCGGAAGGCGGTCGCCCGCCGGGCGATGCGGCTGATTGCGTGTTGTTCCCGCCTCGACTGGTTTTGATTCTTCGGGTTTCAATGAGATCATCGAGCGACACGCCAGAGATGCAATGCGACTCCCATTTCCGCGACGTGTTTTGCGCCGGCTCTTGGGCTGCCGCCGTTATTTTGATGGTGGCGGCGACAGTCGGGTGCGGGACAACTCGCTGGTCCGACACGGCGCGGACCGCAACGGAGCAGTTGCTTCTTTCTGATGCGATGGATCGTGCCGTCAGCCAACTCGATTTCAGCATGTTCGCCGGCTGTACGGTATATCTCGACGCCGGACCCGTCAAGCAGTCGCTCGATTCGGCGTACCTGATCAGCTCGGTGCGGCAGCGTTTGATCGCCAGCGAGTGCATTTTGAAAGAGAAGCCCGAAGAGGCGGACTTCGTGGTCGAGTTGAGGGCTGGTACGGTGGGAACCGATCGGCACGAGCTGCTCTTCGGCATTCCGGCCACCACCCTGCCGGCATCGACGCCCGGCGCCGGCGCCCAGATTATTCCCGAGCTGCCTCTGGCCAAACGCACCGATCAGCGTGCCGTGGCGAAAATTGCTGCCTTTGCCTACGACCGGCGCACCAGCCAAGCCGTTTGGCAGTCGGGCACCATTCCCGTGGAAAGCAAGGCCCGCGATCTCTGGGTGTTCGGCGCCGGCCCCTTCCAACGCGGATCGATTCACTCCGGCACCCGCTTCGCCGGGCACAATGTGCCGACATTGCTCGACTTGAATCGCTCGCATACAGGGCCGCGATCGACGTTGGCAGTGACTCAAGAAGCCCTGTTTTGCGAACCGGCGGAACTGGCTGCTCAGCACCGTGCGAGAGAGGCCGAAACGGCGGAGAACAAGTCGAAGGAGACGGATAAGCCTGCTTCTTCACCGCCGGCAGTAGCCGCTTCACCGCCGTCGCCTCCGCCGCCTCCCCCGCCTTCCGGAATGACCAGCGGCTTGGGGGCGACCCCCGTCGGCGGAGCGACCGTTGCCCCCACGTCGGGAATGACCAACGGCCTTTCCGGGCCAAGGATCACTCGCTTGCCCGACATCAAGCTCCCTTGGTCGCACAGCAACCAATCGTCTTCGAATAATTGACCGCTGCTGCCGTTGGACCGCCAGCTCGCACGCACGAATCGCTCGATTGAGCGAGACGGGCGGCATTGGGGCGAATCCCGGCGTTATCGCCCGCAAACGAACGACGGAAGGCCTTCGGCCGAAACAGCGCACGCTCGGCCGCAGGTGCCGCGACAGGGAGTCCGGCGGTTCAAATTCGGCGGTTCAAATCCGATCGAGCGAGTCGATCCAGCGGGCGAGAACGCGGCAATCGTCGGCGGTCAACGCACGCGACTGCTCGCCGAGCGTCCAGGTCGCTGTGGGAATCTTGCGACTGCGCAAGGCCGAGATCGCCTGCTCCAGCGGCCGATTCTGCCCCGCCTTGCCCGCAGAAACGACCAAAGCCGCGAACCGATGAAGCGGATCGACCTCGGGCGCCGGGCCCATCGGCAGGCCTTCGATCAAGATCGCCGCACGCACACGATCGTTCAACCGCTGCGCGGCATTCCATGCCATTCCGCTGCCCTCGCGGTATCCGCAGACGGCGAATCGCGCGGAACTGACGTTGTACGTCTCCGCCAATTGCTCGCAGAGTTTGCCGACCAAGTTCAGATCCATCGGCGTCCATCGCTGCGGGTCGGCAGACTTGGGGGCGATGAAGATCAGGTCGTAACGATCGCAAATCGGCTGCCACAGCTCGAACAATTGTTGCTCGTCGAATCCGCCGGCTCCGTGAATCCACACGCAAACACCGTAACTGACAGCCGGATCATACGACTCGGGAACGTAAGCGGTTGTTTCGCCGGCGACCTCGGGAACGCGAAAAGTGATTTTGCCCACCGCAGGCCGACCCGCGGAAACGTCTTGCGGCTTACGCGCCGGCGGGAAATCTTCGGCCGGCAGTTGATCAGGCAGCGCCGCCAGCTCGGCGGCAACACTGAGATCGCGACCATTGCGGCGGATTTGGAGTTCGACTCTTGTTCCCACTTTGAGGGCGCCGAGTTCTTCTCGCAGTTCGTCGGCGCCCTTGAGCGGTTTTCCGGCTGCACCCAAAATGATATCGCCGGTTTTCAGGCCGGCCTTGGCCGCCGGGCTTTCCGGAAAAACGAAGCGGACGCGCGTGCCGTTGCGCGGACCGTCTCGCATCGGCAGCACCCCGAGAAACGCATGCTGAAACGGTTCGAGCTTGTCAACAAGGACGAGATCGACGCTGATCCGTTGGCCCTTTCGATCGATGACAAGAGAAACCTTGTCGCCTGCATAACGGCGCGAGATCGCCATTTTGACATCGGCTGCGCGCGCGACGGGGCGGCCGTCGATTTCGACGACTTTATCGCCGGCTTTCAGTCCGGCCTCGGCCGCCGGCGAGTTGGCCTGCACTGGTCCCAAGACGGCGTCGCCGAGGTAGAGATTGCCGGCGAGGTTGATTCCCGCCACGCCCGGCTTCAAGTCTTCGCCCTTCATCAGCCGCGGCAGCGCTTGAAGAATCGACTCGATCGGAATGGCGAAGCCGATGCCCGAATCGTACCATTCCACACCGGCGACCTCGCTGCCGGCCTGCGGCGACAGCGGCACAAGCACGCCCATCACGCGCCCGCGGATATCGAGCAGCGGCCCTCCGTAGTTGTTCGGCGAGACTTTGGCGTCGGTCTGAATCGCCTTGCCCCAAATACGCTCGCGGGCGCTGACTACTCCGACGCTGAGGTTCGGCTTGTCGCTGTCGAAGGTGCGGCCGACGGCGATGGCCCACTGGCCGACGCGAATCTCTTTTTCCGCAACGGTCTCGGCCACGGGAAGCGGTTTGTCAACATCGACCTTCAAGAGAACGATCATGCGATTATGGTCGGTGGCCACCAGTTGCGCCGGTTTCCGACTTCCGTCAGGCATGCGCACCAGGATCGAAGTCGGTTTGTTGCTGAAGTTGAACGCGCTTGACACGATGTAGCCCTTGGGATCGACAATCAGGCCGGTGGTCGGCCCCGTGCCGAACAACACATCGCTCACCCGTTCCAAGCCGCCGACTGTTTCGATGCGGACAACGGCCGGAGCCGCCCGGGCTACTGCCGCCTGAAACGCCTGATCGTGCCTCTCCTCAAGGTCGGCCGAGGGAGTCGGAAGCTCGGCCGCGGCAATCGATGAGGCCCAAAGCGCTGTCGCGGCAGCGAGCACGGCGCCGAATAGGCCCGAACGCCGTCGCGATGATCGCGGCGAACTGGTAACCGCGGCGAGGACGTTCGGCACGCGGGCGGCGGCAAGTTTCCCGAGACGAGAAGGTGTTTGATTCATGGGAAGTCGTTCTCGATTCGCTCTTATCGCATTAGGGAATCAAACGGGATTCACCCCAAAACGGAACACACCGCCGAGCGGCAGGGCCGTCGCCCCGACAAGCCCGCCGCCGCTCATCCATT
>Ga0073932_1006045_pt1 | contig 12651 bp, 9 predicted proteins | sample DewCreD2012metaG_FD_76967 | JGI IMG/M metagenome (GOLD analysis project Ga0073932, IMG submission 76967) | Hot spring sediment bacterial and archeal communities from British Columbia, Canada, to study Microbial Dark Matter (Phase II) - Dewar... ... | reverse complement strand
GGCGAGTGGGAAGGCGTGAACGCCGCAGCCGTGGCCCTGACGCACGGCCGGACGAGGCGCATCCAGCTGCACTGCATCGATGACTTCCCGCACACCGGTTGCGGCTGTTTCCGCCTGATCCTGTTCAAGACCGACCGGCCCCGGCCCGGCATCGGCATCATGGATTCGACGTACGAAGGCGCCGCGCCCGATGGGCGCCGCTGGCCGGACCTGCACTACGCGCTGGCGGGCAAGCAGACCCCCGGTATGGCCGGCGCTTGCCCTGCATACCTGCTAAGCCCAAAGTTCCTCCAGGCACACAACGGTTGGGCACGTATCGTATGGGTGAGTCCGAAGGTCGCGGCGATCGTGGGCGACAGGCTGCCGACGCAAGCCGTGATCGGACCATGAAGGCGCCGTGGGGTAGGAACGGTGTTGGGGAGGCCTGTCTCACCCATGGCTGTCGACCAGGGCTTCTTGCACGGGCCCGTCCGCCGCTTCATCCGGCTCCGTCTGCGTGATGATCTTGGCGACCACCGCGTCGCCCCAGACGTTGATCGTCGTGCGGCACATGTCCAGGAACCGGTCCACGCCGAGGACAAGAGCAATCGACTCCGGCGGCACCTGCGCCACGCCCGACTGGTTCACCGCCGCGATCACCAGCACCATCGTCGTCACGCCTGCCTGCGGGATGCCCGGCGCGCCCATCGCCGCCAGCGTCGCTGTCAGCGCCACCACGATCATCTGCCCCCAGTCCAGCGGCACTGGGCTGAACGCCTGCGCCAGAAACACCACCGCTACTGCTTCGTACAACGCCGTGCCGTCCATGTTGATCGTCGAACCCAGCGGAAGCACGAAACCCGTCGCCCGCTTGCTGCAGCCGCCGGGCCCGCTGGCCGCCTCGATACTCACCGGCAGCGTCGCGCTGCTCGAGGCCGTCGAGAACGCCATCAGCAGCGCCGGCCGCATCGCCAGGATGAACTTGAACGGGTCGCTCCGCGCCAGCAGCCACAGCGCCCCCGGCAGAATGACAAACCCCTGAATCAACAGCCCGCTCACCACCGTCACCATGTACAACCCGATGCGCTCGGCGAAGCTGCCCAGCCCCACCGCCGCCACGCTCATCGCCACCAGGCAGAACACCCCCGCCGGCGCCAGCCACAGCACCAGTTCGGTCATGCGGATCATGACTGCCATCACACCTTCGAAGAACCCGACCACCGGCCGGGCCGCCGGGCCCACCGTCGTCAGCAGCACCCCGAACAAAAGGCTGAACATGATCGTCGGCAGCACCTCGCCGCTTGCGGCCGCGGCCAGCGGATTGTCGGGGATCATCTGCACGAAGATGCTCAGCATCGCCTCGCCGAATCCGCTCGGTCGGCTCCGGCCCGAGGGCGCCGGCTGCGCGAGCCGCGCTTCGCCTTGCGCAAGCACCGATTGCTTCTGTAACTCCGCGTCCGGCCCCTGGAAGTATCCCACGCCTGGCTGGATGAGATTCACCAGTACCAGGCCCACGACTATAGCCATCAGCATGCTGGCCAGGTACAGGACGAGCGTTTTGCCGCCCATGCGGCTGAGTTGCCGGAAGTCGCCCACGCTCGTCACGCCGACGATCACACTGGAGATCACCAGCGGCATGACCAGCATCCGCAGGGCCTTCATGAAGATGCTCGAACCGATGACCGTGAAGGCGCCCGTCCAGGCCGGCAGGTCGGTTCCGTACGAACGATGCAGGATCTCACCGACTACGCCGCCGGCCACCAGGCTCAGCAGGATCAGGAACGTCAGGAGACGTCGGCTGTTCATGGCACCTCTTTTTGCTTCGTCGCTCTCCGTGTCTCCCTGCCCTCGTTGCAAATGCACGCGCTCGTCTCGCGAAAGACCCTACGAAGCGCGCGACACCAGCCTCTCCGCCTGAAGCGCAACCTTCTTGAACGCCGCCGCATACCGCTCGATCGACTCCGCCCGGTCGTGCTTGAACCACGGAATGCCGTAGCACCGTTCCGCCAACCCCTCGCTGACAGGCAGCGAGCCGGCCGGCTGGCGGACGTCGCGATCGCTGAAGGCGATCCGCGTGGGCTTGCCGTCGCCGTAGATGTCTGCCTCGTTCAGCACCGGGTGCAGGTGCAGCGGCGGGTTGCTCGCCCGGCCCGATCGGCCGCCTTCGGCGTTGACGGCCTCGATGAACCGCCCGACCGGCAGGCCGCCCAGTTCTTCCGAAATGTAATGCCCTAGCGGGTTGTACCAGCCGCCCATCGTCGAGGCGGAATCCTTGGCAGGCCGGTGTGGGCGCAGACCCGGCGTGCCTTCCAGCAAGTCCCAGAAGCGGTTCATCCCGTCCTGGATCGCCTTCATGCGCTGCGGGTAGTGCTTCAACTGCACCCGCCCCATCGCCGCGCACGTCTGGTTCAACCGGCCCTTCATCCCGCCCAGCGGCAGGCCCGCCAGCGCCTTGAGGTCCGGCAGCGTCAGATCCTGACCGTGCCGCTCGTACTGGCAGAAGGCGATCGTCCGCTCGTAGATCTCCCGGCTGTCGGTACACAGCATGCCGCCTTCGCCGATCGCGAAGCTTTTTCCGCCCATCATCGACATCGCGGACACGTCCCCGAACGTCCCGACCAACCTGCCCTTGTACAGCGCTCCGTGCGCGTGCGAAACGTCTTCGATCACCTTGAGTTTGTGCCTCCGCGCGATCGCCAGAATGGCGTCCATGTCGCACGGGTGGCCGCAGTAGTGCACCGCCATGATCGCCTTGGTGCGCGGGCTGATGTGACGCTCGATGTCCTTCGGGTCGACGCACAACGTAGACGCATCGATGTCGGCGAAGACCACCGTCGCACCCAGCCGCAGGGCCTGCAGCGCGCTGGCCCAGTAGGTGATGCTCGGGCAAATAAGTTCGTCGCCCCGGCCAAGCCCGCACGCCCACATCGCCGCCTCCAGGGCCATCGTGCCGTTCGGCAGTCCGATCGCGTACTTCGTCCCCTGCCAGGCGGCGTACTCGGCCTCGAACTTGCGGCTGACGTCCCAGCCGCTCATCTTGCCGGCCCGGAGCACCTCCATCACCGCCTGCTCGTCCTCCTGCGTCACGATCGGCCAGCCGAACAGGTCCGGCTCGTCGCGCGCAACAGCCTTCGGTCCGCCAAGAATGGCCAATGGCTCTCGCACCAACTTGTTCATCTGCACGGCAATCCCTCCGATCGGTCCGGCCCATTGTACGGTGCCGGTGGCGCAAATGCATCTGCCTGCAAGCACAGCCGGCATTCACAGGGATGGACAGGATGTACAGTTTCTCCGTGCCTGGCGTACTCTATCATGACTACCCGAATTTCCCGGCACGCCCAACCGGGCCAGCCGGGGTCGTTAGCGTTGTCGTCCTTGTGCTTGTCGCGTATAGTACCACCTTTGTCGAAACTCCCTGGTGTAACCCGGCAGAACCGCGAATCCGGAGATCGTCAGTATGCAGACCAAGCCGTACGGCCAGACCGGCAAGAATGTCACCGTCGTCAGCTTCGGTGGAATGCGCTTCCCCGACCCCAAGAATCATGATGCCTCCGCCGAACTCGTGCTGCACGCGTTTGAAAAGGGCATCAACTACTTCGACACCGCCCCAGGCTACTGCGGCGACAACAGCGAACTCATCATGGGCGCCGCCTTCAAACACATGCCCCGCGACAGGTACTACTGCTCCACCAAGTGCATGGACGCCGACGGCAGCAAGTTCCGCGCCAGCCTCGAGCGCTCTCTCAAACGCCTCGGCGTCGAGCAGATCGACTTCATGCACGTCTGGTGCATCGTCCACCCGGGCCAGTGGCAGCAGCGCCTCGACGGCGGCGCGGTCGCAGCCGCCCTCAAGGCCAAAGAGGAAGGCCTCGTTGGCCACGTCGTCACCAGCGTCCACCTCTCGGGCCAGGAAACCTGCGACCTGCTCGACGCCGCGCCCTACCTCGAAGGCCTCACGCTCGGTTACAACGCCGTCAACTTCCCCTTCCGCGACAAGGCCCTCGAAGGTGCCATCAGGCGCAACATCGGCGTGGTCACGATGAACCCGCTCGGCGGCGGTCTGATCCCCACCCACGCCCAGCGCCTCGACTTCCTCCGCGCCCCCGGCGACCGCGATGTCGTCGAGGCCGCCATCCGCTTCAACGTCTCCCACCCCGCCGTCACCAGCGCGCTGGTCGGCTTTTCCACCACGGAACAGATCGACCAGGCCGTCGCCGCCGTCGAAAACTTCAACGCATACCCCGCCGAACACATCGAGAAGGTCAAAGCCCAGATCAGCAGCGCCTTCGACGGCTTCTGCACCATGTGCGGCTACTGCGCCGGCTGCCCCGTCGACATCGCCATCACCAAGTACATGGAAAGCTACAACTACTACATCCTCGGCCAGGGCGACCAGGGCATCACCGACCGCCTCAAGTGGCATTGGTGGATCGCCCCCGACGAGGCCGCCGCTTGCATCGACTGCGGCCAGTGCGAGGAAAAGTGCACCCAGCACCTGCCCATCCGCGAGCGCCTCCGCCACATCGCCGGCCTCAAAACAACGTAAGCCCGACCATCAGCCGGGGGTTGTCGCTGCCGTAGCCTGTGGCGCTCACCGCCCCCGGCTGTGGCCGCGGCGGTCACTGGTAACGGCCGTTGTGCCATCCCGCAAAGTCGCTTGGCGGGTGTTGCGGCCCTGACTGCCGCTACGCCAGCCTCTTTGCCGCCCTCGCCACCACCTGCGCATAATCCACGTGGCAGGCGCATGCCCGCTGTATCGCCTCCAGATCGCCCGCCGCCACCCGGCGCGCCTCGGCCGGCAGCGCCCGATACAGCTGCCGCGCCAGGTCGCGCTGCCCATCCTGCTCGTAATAACTCAGGTACCGCGCCACCTCTCGCGCCCACGCATGCGCCCCGCCCGTCGCACCGCGGCACGCCGGGCAACCCGGGCAAAACGCCATCCCGCCCGCCACGACGACCCGGCGCAACGCCTCGATCTGGGCCGCCGTCATCGGCTTCTCGAACGATCGCGCCGCAGCTGTGTTCTGCTCCACGTGCTCCAGCCCGTTCATCTGCGAACAGATGCTCGCGATCCGCCCGTCGCTCAGCACCGCATGGATCACCGCCGCCGGCAGCGGCACGCCCTTCAGATCGCCCTTCTTGAGCTGCTCGCCGATGCCTCGCATCGTCTTCATTGCGATCATGCCCACCCCGGCCTTGGCACAGGCGTCCATCGCGCGGTTGAGCTTGTCATCCGCCTGCCCGATCACCGGGTTGTACGACATCATCACCGCGTCGACGAACCCGCCTTCCGCCGCCGCTTCGAGAAACTCAGGTGCCTGGCTGTCGTGGCAGGTGAAGCCCACGAACTTCGTCTTGCCGCTCTTGCGGAGCTTCTCCGCCACCTCTTTGAATTCCTTGCTCCGCGGCCACTCCAGCGCCTGCGGCCCATACTCGCGCGCCGAGATGCCGTGAATGCAGAACAGGTCGATGTAATCCGTCTTGAGCGACTCCAGCCGCTTGTCGATCTTCGTCAGCAGCAGCTCCAGGTTGCCCTTGCCGCTGCTGCCCGGATGATCCGCCGTCACAAGGAAGATCTCCTTGCGCTTGCCGGTGCGCTCAAACCACTCGCCGATCTCCGCCTCGCTCTGCCCGTTGCGGTAGCAGTCCGCTGTGTCGAAGTAGCGGATCCCCTGCGCATAGCAGTAGTCCAGCAGCCGACGCGACATCGCATACGTGCCCTGATTGAGCACGCTGACGCGTACGCCGCTACGGCCAAGCGGCCGCGTCGGCAGCGGTGGCTGTACCCGCGCTGCCGGCGCGCTGGCAGGCTGCGTCTGTGCCGCCGCGCCCGTTCCCGCAATGACGACCGCCGCGGCCCCCGCCTTGACGAAATCCCGCCGGGAAAGATCCGGCCCATGATCGTGCTTTGACATAACAGTCTCCTCCAGTTTCCGCGATTCCCTCGTAAGAAATGCCCCCGTTCGGCCGCACCAGTATACTCGCCCCCACCCGCTGCCGGCGAGCATTTCCATATGCGCCGCGCGTCCACTGATCCACCCGCGTGCCACGCATCCGCTACATGGCCCAGATGAGCGAAGGCGCCGAGCAGGAGCACTCCTCAAGCAGGCCATCAGCCGGTTCGGCAACTGCCTCTACGGCGACGGCGTCCAGGTCGGCGCCTACGCCCGTTTCATGCTCGCCGGCTACTACGCCCAGCACGGCCAGCCCGAAAAGGCCGCCCCGCTCTATCAGCAGATCCGCACCAGCTTCCCCGACGCCGTCAACCATAGCGGCCGGCCGTTGGTCGACAGGATCCCGCAGCCCGATGCAGCCCACACAACCACGGCCGTGCAACCCTGACCGCGCCGCCATCCCCGAAGGATGCCGAAGCTCGGGTGCCACCCCCAGGCGTCGTGTGCTTGGGGGTACCTCAGTGGAGTTGCACAGAGAAAGGGAGGGTATGTGGCCGTTACAATTAACCATTAACAACGAACACGCCCCACCTCTCACTTCAACGCCGTGCTCAGCAGATGGACATCCTTCACCCATACCGTCCCCGGCCCCTCCAGCACCACGTTCAACTTGATCAGGTCCGGCCGTTGCCCCCGCTTCAGAAAGAACGGCGCCTCGCACGACACCCAGTCGTTCGTGCCTTCCACCGCGTTGTGATATGCCTTCGAGAAGAACTCGCCCCGCGCCGGCACCCGGCACCACATCTCCAGGTACGCCCGTCCCTCCAAATTCTCGCTCCGCATCTGCGCCCGAAACGCCAAGTAACACTGCTCCAGCCCCGGCTCGGGAATCTCAAACAACCGCACCGTCCGCGGCTGCTCGCACTCCACGCGCCAGCTGTCTGCTTCCACCGACACGCCGTCCTTCGTGATCGTCGCCTCCGAGATGTCGTACGCCCTCAGCAATTGCGCCGGCCCCGCCGGCTCCGGCAGCCGGAACAGCGACTTCAGCCAGTTCCACATGCTCTTGCGGCTCCTTGACATGCCCCGAAATGAACACGGGCGGCCAGAGCCGCCCATGCACGCATAGTCCCTGCTGCGGTCGTTGCCGTTACCGACAACTGACAACTGGCCACTGGCGGTTACACATCCAGCCTCTTGACGTTCAGCGCATTGGTCTCGATGAACTGCCGGCGCGCCTCGACGTTCTCGCCCATCAGAATCGAGAAGATGCGGTCCGCCTCGCGCGCATCCACCTGGAATTGCTCCTGGTCCGTTGCGTCCTCCGTGATCCGCACCCGCAGCAGCGTCCGCTTGGCCGGATCCATCGTCGTGTTCCACAACTCCTCCGGGTTCATCTCGCCCAGCCCTTTGAACCGCTTCAACGCAACACCCTTGCTGCCCAATTGCCGCACCGCCTCCGGCAACTGCGTGATGTTCTCCAGGTCGCGCGCTCCCGTGCCCTCGTGCATCAGCACGTACTTCGCCGGCTCCGGCTCGCCCGACAGGTCGCGCTTCCGCGTGAGGAACAGGTCCTCCAACGGCACGCCCCGCTGCTCGAGCTGCCGCAGCAGCCCCTCCAGCGTTGCGCATTCGTATAGGTCCGTCCGCTCGATCCGGTGCTCCGGCAGCGACCCGTTGCCGCTGACCATCAGCTGGCTCTCCAACTGCTCCACCTCGCCGTGCGCCGCCTCCTCCGACCGCACCAGTTCGGCGAACTCCTTCTCGCTGTAGACGAACGTCGTGATCGGCAGCCGCAAGCCCGGCCGATACGTCACTGCGCGGATCCGTGGCAGCCCTGCCTCCGGATCCCGGTGCCGCAGCAACAACTCCTGCGGGTTGATCCCGCGCCGCAGCAGCAGGTGGAACTGCGTCCAGATCCCGTCGATCAGCCCGATCAGCTGCTGCAACTCCTCGCCCGCCACCGGCCGCGCGCCCGCCGGCCCGCCGCGGATCTCCATGTGCGTGCCGTCCAGGCCCCACGCCGTCAGCCGCGCCGCCAGCATCGACTCGTCGCGAATGTACTCGCTCCGCTTCGACTTGGTCAGCAGGTACAGAGGCGGCTGCGCCACGAAGATCCGCCCCGTCTCGATGAGCGGCCGCATGTGCCGGAAGAAGAACGTCAGCAGCAGCGTGCGAATGTGGCTGCCGTCAACGTCGGCGTCCGTCATGATCACGATCTTGCCGTAGCGGCACTTGCTGATGTCGAAATCTTCGCCCGCGATGCCCGTGCCAAGCGCCGTGATGATCGTCCGGATTTCCTCGTGCCCCAGCATCTTGTCAATGCGGGCCTTTTCGACGTTCAGAATCTTGCCGCGCAGCGGCAGAATTGCCTGCGTCCTGTTGTCCCGCGCCTGCTTGGCTGACCCGCCTGCCGAATCGCCCTCCACCAGGTACAACTCGGTCTCGTCGGCGTTGCGGCTCGAGCAGTCCCACAGCTTGCCCGGCAGGTTGCCGCTGTCGAGCACGGTCTTGCGCGCCAGCTCGCGCGCCCGCCGCGCCGCCTCGCGCGCCTGCGCCGCCTGGATCGCCTTCATGATGATGTTCTTGGCGTCCGTCGGGTTCTCTTCGAGCCACGTCTTCAGCGAATCGTAGACGTAGCTTTCAATGAACGTGCCGACCTCCGGGTTCATGAGGCGCACCTTCGTCTGCGCCTCGAACTGCGGCTCGGGCACCTTCACCGACACGATCGCCACCAGCCCCTCTCGCAAATCGTCGCCTTCCAGCTCCGTATTGCCCTTCGACAGGTTCCGGTCCTTGGCATAGCCCTTCAGCGCGCGGGTCAGCGCGCTGCGCAAACCCGTCATGTGCGTGCCGCCGTCCATGTTGAAAATGTTGTTGGCGAAGCACAGCACGTTCTCGGTGTAGCCGTCGGTCCACTGCAGAACCACCTCGCCCACCAGGCGCTGCGCCGGGTCTTCCTTCACCAGATGGATCGGCCCCTTGTGAATCGCCTGCCGGCCCTCCGCCAGGTGGTTGACGAACTGCCGCAACCCGTCGTCGAATTTGAAGGTCTCCGTCTTGTTGCTGTTCTGGTCCGCCACCGTGATCGACAGGCCCGGGTTCAGATACGCCAGCTCCCGCAGCCGCGCCAGCAGAATGTCCAGCCGAAACCGCGTGTCTGAAAAGATCTCCTTGTCCGGCAGAAATTCCACGCGCGTGCCGGTCTTGCGGCTCTTGCCGGCCTCCTCCAGCGGCGTGACCGGCTTGCCGCGCTCGAAACGCATGTGCCAGATCTTGCCGTCCCGCTGGACCTCGACGTCCAGCCACTCCGACAGCGCGTTCACGCAACTTACGCCCACCCCATGCAGCCCGCCCGAGAACGTGTAACTCTCCCGGTCGAACTTGCCGCCGGCGTGCAGCTTCGTCATTACCACTTCCAGCGCCGATACGCCCTCCTCCTCGTGCATGTCCACGGGGATGCCGCGCCCGTCGTCAATCACCGTGCACGAGCCGTCCGTGTTCAGCCGCACCGTGATGTTCTTCGCATAGCCCGCCAGCGCCTCGTCGATGCTGTTGTCCACAACCTCGTACACCAGGTGATGCAGCCCCGCAATGCTTGTGTCGCCGATGTACATGGCCGGACGCTTCCGCACCGCCTCCAGGCCCTCCAACACCTTGATGCTCTTGGCCGAATATTGCTGCGGCTGCGCGTCCGCCGGCACACTCTCAGTCTCGAGTTTCTCCACGTTCTCCGACATAACACCTCTTTGCTCTTAGGTCTTTTGGCACAAGGATTTTAGGCTCTCCGACCACCTAAGTCAGCATCACTCTCACCTTGCGCAAGAACATCTGCGGCAACGCCTTCTGCACCTGCGAAAACCCCGGCCCGCGAAGCAGCGTCTCCAGCAGGCACTTGCTCGCCGCATCCGCCACCGAAAGCGTCAATACACCCCCGTTTACACCCACTACCTGCACCTGCGCCGCCAGCTCCGCCGGCAGGATTAACCCAAGACTGTCCTGAATCGCCAGTAACCCCTGGCGGTTCGCCTTCAGGTAGTACTCCACCGGCTTGAGTACCTCCCCGATCCGCGCCGCCTGCCGCTCTTTCCCGCTGTACCGATCGCCCGCTCCGCCATTCACCGCGCATGCCCCTGGTCCGTAGTACCGCATTCATGCGGGTCTTTGTCTGCCGCGGTCGTTACGACGGACTACGGACTACCGACCACCCATAGTCGTCCCTACGCCAGACTCACCGGCATCACCAAATACAGGAAATCGCCCTCGCCCTTCAATACCCCGGGCCGCGTCGCTTCCTTCAACTCGAATACCACCTGCTCGTCGTTCATTACCTTCAACGCATCGATCAGGAAGTATGGGTTGAACCCGATCGCCATCGGTTCGCCAGCGTACTCCGTTGCCATCCGCACCCGCGCCTCGCCGCGCTCCGGCGACCGGCTCGTCAGCGTCAGCGTCCCTTCCTGGAACTCCATCCGCACACCCTTCGACTCGTCGCTCGTCAGCAGCGCCGCACGCCGGATCGCCGACAGGAACTCCAGCCGGTTCAACTTCGCCTTTTTGTCGCAATCCCGCGGAATCACGTCCTCGTACTTCGGAAAGTGCCCCTCCACCAGCACCGAACTGATCACCGCCCGCGGAGTCCGCGCCAATAACTGGTTCCGGCTGAGCTTGATCTCCACCTCTTCATCGCCGCTGTGCAGCATGCGGTTCAAAAGACTTACCGCCTTGGCCGGCACAATCGCCTGCGCCGTCTCCTGGCTGCCTACCTTCTCCAGGGCCCCGCTTGCCTTGGCCAACCGCCGTCCGTCCGTCGCGACCATCAGCAATCTCTTGCCCTGCTTCTCCCATAACGTGCCGTTGATCGCATAGCGCGTGGACTCCTTGGCCGCGGCATACGAGGTCTTGTCCGTAAGATCGCGAAGCACCTCCGCCTTGATCACGAAGTCCGGCTCTTCCTCGAACTGCGCGATCGGCGGGAAGTCCTGCGGATCATGCCCAAAGATCCGGTACTCCTCATCCTGCCCGCGGATGATGCAGCACTCGTCCGCCGATTCCAGCGTCAGGCTCTCATGCGGCGACTCGCGGGTCACCTGCCCCACCCGATCCGCCGGCAGCAAAACCTCGCCCGGCTCGTTCACCTCTACCTGGTTGACCACCGCACGCGCCGCCACTTCCAGGTCGGTCCCTTCCACGAATAGACCGTTCTGGTCACACGACAGGCGCACGGACTTGAGTACCTCCTTGGGGCTGCGCGGCGAAACGACCGACCCAACCAGCGCAAGGGCCTCCTGGAGTGCCTGCCTGCTGCACAGAAGCTTCATGGTGTACTCCTCGCGTTAACGGTTCTAACTCATTGCCTGCCAGCGGCTCTGCCTTGATATCTGCTAGAGTGGTTGTAGATTCTGCTCTTCGTCACTCTCTTCATATGGACTGTGAGACCTGTTAGTTCTGCCGGTCATATCTGTAAGAGGTTTTAGTACATACACTTATGACCGTGGGCCTCTTAACGATTCTCTCGCCCGACCGTGAAAGACCTGCCCGCCTTTTCGCAGCCACTCACCGGGCGGCCCTCCGGCTGTCTGACCCTGTGAGAAACATAGCCTCGATTTTACCCGGTTACTCACAGGATGGACAGGCGCAAAACACAATGTATAGCTATCCCGCCCCGGTCCAGCCGCATCTTATCGTAGTGCCAACATGTGGTTCCTGTGGCCGTGGTTGCCGTCGCCGTTCCTGGCCCCGAACCCAGCCGTGGCCGGTCCAACCGACCACGGACAACGGCCAGTCGTTCCCTCTCACCTCCCAGTCCGCTGCAACCCCATGCTGAGCACATCCAGCATCTGCCGCAACTGCGGATCCTCCTGTCGCAACTGCGTGATCGTTTTGCACGCGTGCAGCACCGTGCTGTGATCCCGCCCGCCGAAGTACCCGCCGATCTCCTCCAGGCTGTGCCCTGTCAACTCTCGCGCCAGGTACATGCACACCTGCCGTGGCAACGCGATGCTCTTGGTCCGCCGCTTGCCCTGGATGTCCGCCGCTCGAACGCCGAATTCCCGGCTCACGTTCTCCAGGATCTCCTGGATCGTGATCCGCTGAATGCTCCGGCTGCGCCCGCCCGCCAGCGCCTCTTCCGCGATTTGCATGCTCACCGGCTGGCGATACGCTTGGCTCAACCCCACGATCTTCGCCAGCGACCCCTCAAGTTCCCGCGTGTTGCTCGTCACCGTCGAGGCGATGAACTCGATCACCTGCTCGGGCAGGTCGATCTGCCGGATCCGCGCCTTCTTGCGGACGATCGCGATCCGCGTCTCGTAGCACGGCTGGTCGATCCGCGCCACCAGCCCCCAACTGAATCGGCTGACCAGCCGGTCCTGTAGCGACGGGATCTGCTCCGGCGGCGAATCCGCCGCCAGCACGATCTGCTTCTGCCCCTGGTATAGCGTGTTGAACGTGTGGAAAAACTCCTCCTGGCTGCGTTCGCGATCCGCCAGGAACTGGATGTCGTCCAGTACGAGCAGGTCCGCATGCCTGTACCGGAAGCGGAAGCTGTGCAGCTGCCCCAGCTCCACCGCCTCCATGAAATCGTTGATGAACGTCTCGCAGCTTAGGTACAGCACCTTCGCCTGCTTCTGCCGCGCGAGCAACGCGTGACAGATCGCCTGCAACAGGTGCGTCTTACCCAGTCCTACGCTGCCGTGGATGAACAAGGGGTTGTACGCGTGCCCCGGCGACTCGCTCACCGCCACGCATGCCGCGTGCGCCAACCGGTTGCACGGCC
>Ga0073932_1006042_pt1 | contig 12654 bp, 11 predicted proteins | sample DewCreD2012metaG_FD_76967 | JGI IMG/M metagenome (GOLD analysis project Ga0073932, IMG submission 76967) | Hot spring sediment bacterial and archeal communities from British Columbia, Canada, to study Microbial Dark Matter (Phase II) - Dewar... ... | reverse complement strand
CCGGTCTCGAAGACTTGCCGAATACAGCGCTCAGCCAGTTCGACCAGGGCAGGGTTATCAACCACTTCGCGGATGGTTTTGCCAATGACCGATTGGGGCTTGAAATCGGGTTCATCGCTGACCGCATTGGCATACAAGTAGTGGCCTTCGCGGTCATAACGGCGAATGCGCAGGGGGTTGTTATCGGCCAGGGCGCGGAATTTTTCTTCACTGGCTTTCAAGGCCATAGTGCGGCGCTCTACGCGCTCTTCCAACTCAGCGTTCAACTGACGCACCTGCATCTCGGCGCGTTTGCGTTCTTCCAGCTCTTTCTCCAATTGGTCATACAAGCGCGCGTTCTGGATGGCATTTGCCAGTTGGTCGGCCATCGTCTGAAATGTTTCGATATCTTCATCGGAAAAAGCAGATTCCTGCTCGCTCTGGATGGTCAGCGCGCCCAGCACCCATCCGCGTGAGATAAGTGGTAAGGCCAGTTCAGAACGCGAAGCCGGCAAGAGCGGATTATTGAAACGCACAGCATCCGCGCCCACATCCAATGCAATACGCGCCCGGCGATTGGCGACACACCAGCCTACCATAGACGAATTTCCTACCGCGAGCTGATGCCCAGCCCGCAACATTTCGCGCCCAGCTTCGCCTGTTGCAGCACGGAGAATCAACTGTTGTCCCGATTCATCTACAAGAAAGAGACCGACATAATACAGACCAAAACGCTGCTGCACCAATTCCACTACCTGCTGGCTCAATTCATCAGAGTCAAGGATGGCGCTGGCTGCGCGGGAAACTTCCGCGGCAACCTGTAGCAGCTGGCTGCGGCGTTCAAGCATATGGGCATTTGCTTCGAGTTGGAGATGTGCTGTGTATAAGGCATCTTCTGATGCTTTTCGGTCAGTAATATCGCTCACTATCCCAGCCATGCGCACGGGGTTGCCCTGCTCGTCGGTATGAACCTGCCCCTGGGCCGAAATCCAACGCAACGTTCCATCAGCCTTGATAATGCGATGCTCAATGAAATAAAAAATTTCCGGGTTTTCGATGGACTTGCGAATTCGTTCTTCTACCCCAGTCAAGTCCTCAGCAGGAATAAAACTAAGGTAACGCTGGTAAGTGAGTGCTTCTTTTTGTTTTTCAACTCCGAACAACGCATACACAGAATCTGACCATGTGATTTCATTCGTTCGAATATCCCAGTTCCAGATGCCCATTCGGGCCGCCTCTAATGCCAGGCGCAAATTTTCCTCCGATTCGACCAGTGCATGTTGCATCCGTTCACGCTCGGCCAGTTCATTGCGCGCAGATTGGTATAGACGGGCGTTATCGACCGCCAGGGCAGCCAATTCGGCAAATTGTTCGAGCGCCTTGATTTGTTTTTGGCTAAACCCGCGCCCTTTTTCAGTGTATCCCAAGCCAATAATGCCGATTATCTCACCGCGCGCCTTCATCGGGGCGGCAGCAAGGGCATAAAAACCCGATGCATACACCGGCACGCGATCCGACCAGGAGGGATAATCAGAAACAACCAGTGACCCTCCGGTTTTGAATATCTGCCCGGTCAGTCCCTGCTCCTGGTCCAGGAACTGGGCAGCCCACTGCGAGAATATGCCCCGCGTGGCATGTTTTATAAACCCGCGCCGCTCTGGAACATACATATCGACATAGCCGTGTTCCGTTTCAGTCAGTTCCAACGCCGATTGCAAGATAGACTCGAGTAGGGGGCCGATTTCCAACCGATTGATAATCGCAAGGGTTGTCTCGTGCAGCGCGGCCAGATAACGGGTCTGTTCTTGCAAGATAATTTCTGCATTGCGCCGTTCTTGTATCTCACGGTAATTGCTCTCGAACAGTTGCCGCGCTTTCCGGCTGGCAATGCCAACCAGGGTTGTCAGAATGATAAAGACAATTGCTACGCTGTGCCAGATTTCAAAAGATGTTATTTCGTATGACTCTGGAATATACCAACCCTGGTACTCTCCCCAAACCAGCACGCCACCGAAAATGATGGCAATGGCAGTCGCTAAAATCGTGAACCGCCCGCGCAGGAACATGGCAACCACCACCAGCGCCACCGCCACCCCAAAATAACTGCCGCTTTGCACGCCGCCAAAGGCATAAGTGGCAAAAAGCATCCCTGCCAGGCTCGACAGGCCGAACAACACCGCCACCCGGCGAATATAGCCACGCCTTAACAGTGCCAATAAAACAAGGAACAATAATCCAAATCCGCCCAGGACGACTGAGCTAACTGCCCCAACAGAAGATTTCCAGTTCAAGATGGCGTAAAGCACAGTTGTAACCAGGGCCGTCAAAATCATGACCTGCAACCAGACTCGGTTTGCAGCCTCCTCTTCAGGAGATTCTTTTTGAACGGCAATCCAATCCAACAACCGTTTCAGCACCTTTTCACCTCAAAACATGATTGACCCACCCTGGTCAGGCCCAGCGCTGCAATCAAGTGCGCAGCTGCCGCCTCAACAGGTCAGCCACTGTCTCACGCAACACAATCGAGTATGTCTTGCCGTTTTCAACCATCAGGACTGCCGGACGACGCGCGCCGTTATAGTTGCTCGCCATGCTGATATGATATGCCCCGCTGACTGGGATGGCAATCAACTCACCTTCTTCGATAGGACGGAGCAATATCTCCTCAATTAAGACATCGCCGCTCTCGCAGAATGGCCCGGCAATGGACACCTTCCGGGTCGGACTCCCTGTCGCCTTTTTGACCGTTAAACAGGAATAGCGCGCCCCGTAGAGCGCCTTGCGCGGGTTATCGGCCATGCCGCCATCCACCAACAGCCAGGTTCGGTCTCCTGTTTGTTTGACCGTGCCGACCCGATACACCGCTACCCCAGCGCGCGCCACCAGGCTGCGGCCCGGCTCCAGGTGCAAATGAGGTAACTCGATTCCGCGCCGCTGGCAAGATTCGCGCGTCCAACCCGTCACCGCCCGAATGTATTCCCGCGCATCGGGCTGGGGCAGTTCGTCTTCGTGGTAGGCTACGCCCCAGCCGCCACCCGGCGAGAAGTGCCAGCCACTGCTAAAGCCGATTTCCTGGGCCAGGTCGAGGGCTTTTTCGATAGCCGGTTGGAGCGGAGATGGGTCGCGGAACTGCGACCCCTGGTGAAAGTGAATCCCTTTGAGCGGCAGGTTGTGTTCGCGGCAAAAGGCGGCGGCTTCCATAATTTGCAGGTCGCTCATGCCAAACTTGCTGCCCTCGTGACCGGTCTGCGTGGCGGAGTGATGCGTCTGGACGGCCAGCCCCGGCTGAAAGCGCAACCAGAGTTCAGGGAGCGGGCCTTCGTCCGCCAGCCTGGCAATTTTTCGCAATTCGGAAAGATTATCCACCACTATCGTCCCGGCGTGGCGGATGGCGGCGCGCAGGTCTTCTTCGCTTTTGTTGACCCCATGCACGAGGAGCTGTTCACGCGCCAACCCGGCGTGGACGGCAACCCCGATTTCACCCGCGCCGGTGCAATCGATGGCGAACCCCTGCCCGGCGGCCCATTGGGCAATGGCCGTGTTTAGGAAAGCCTTCCCGGCGTAGGTCACAGTCCACGCCCCGGGCCAGAAGTCTGCCAGGGCGCGGCGATACAGGCTCGCAGCGTGGTCGAGTTCCGCTCGGTCATAGAGATAAAGCGGCGTGCCATGCTCTTCAGCCAGCGATTCGACATCGCAGCCGCCAATCATCAATTTATCATCTTTAATTTCAGTGGTAATGGGAAACAGGGACAGGCGGTCTTCAATATTGGTCATGAGCTATCCGTTAATCGCCAAACAGGAACAACATCCAGATGTCCCAGTTCGACAGGTTGGAATAAGCGGGAGTAGGGCTGGGGGCAGGCGGAGGGGTGCTGCCAGGCTGCGGCAGGGGAATGACGACGTTATCACCGGGCTGGGCCAGGCGCGCCTGTTCGCGGGCGTATTGCTCAACAGCGGACACGGACGTGGCCTCGGCGGCCTTGGTTTGCAGGGCAACCTGCGTGACCATGACGGCGGTGCCTTCGGCGCGCACGGTGGCGGCCTGGTTTTGCAGGCGGCTGAGCTCCTCCATGCGGTTGTTGAAGTCCATCACCAGCACCAGCAGGATACCAATGGCAACGAACACGCCTACCCGGCGCAGGTTAATTTGAAGCGGGCCAATTTTCATAACGGTATTTTATCACTGTGAAATGATGAAAAGTTTTCAGGTTCGTTGGTTATTTCAAAGCCTGGCGCAGCCGCTCTGCCACAGTGCGCAATACCTTGATGCGGCCATAATATTTGTCATTGGCCTCCACCAACGTCCAGGGCGCATTGGGCGTGGATGTTTTGAGCAGCATTTCCTCAGCGGCCATCTGGTAATCTTCCCACTTGCCGCGATTGCGCCAGTCTTCGTCGGTAATTTTCCAGGATTTGTAGTTGGTGCGTTCGCGCTCGCGGAAGCGGCGCAACTGCTCATCCTTGCTGATGTGCATCCAGAATTTGAAGACCAGCGCCCCAAAATCGCTCAACTGGCGCTCGAACTGGTTGATTTCGCTGTAGGCGCGCTTCCAGTCGGCCTCCGAGCAAAAGCCTTCCAACCGCTCGACCAACACCCGCCCGTACCAGGAACGGTCGAAGATGGCAATTTGCCCCTGTTCGGGCAGCCGCCGCCAAAAACGATAGAGGTAGTGCCGCTCTTTATCTTCGCCCGCCGGGGCCGCAATCGGCCAAACGACGTAGCCGCGCGGGTCAATTTTTTCGGTCAGGCGTTTGATAACCCCGCCCTTCCCGGCGGCATCCCAGCCTTCGAACACAATGACGACCGGCACTTTCTGGACGTAAACCTGGTAGCCCAACTGGTGCAGGTCGGCCTGGAGGACCTTTTTCCAACGGTCGTACTCTTCGCGCGGTATGGTAAGTGAAAGGTCAAGTCGTTCAAGCATTGACGGCTCCTTTCATCTCTTCAGTTTTACGGCGGCGTTTGGCCTTGGGGCCCAGGCTGGGCGGTAACCCCAGGCGGTTTTCGAGCGCGCTGATGATAGTCTCCAACACTTTGATTCGAGCGTGATAACGGTCATTCGCTTCGACGATTATCCAGGGTGCGTGAGGCGAATCGGTGCGGGCAATCATGTCTTCCACCGCTTCGGCCATTTTGGCGTATTTTTTCAGCTGCAAGCGGTCTTCTTCTTCCACCTGCCAGGCTGTCAAATCGTCCTTGAGCAGTTTCTTGATGCGCTTCTCCATCTCTTCCTGGCTGATGTGCAGCCAGAACTTGAGAATGACCATCCCATCGGCAGTCAGCATCTCCTCGAATTCGCCGATTTCCTGATAGGCGCGCCGCAGGTCATCTTTACTGACAGTTTTATCAAGCCGCTCGACCAGCACGCGCCGATACCACGAGGTATCGAAAGCCACCATCTGCCCACGCGCCGGGATTTTGAGCCAGAATCGCCACAGCCAGGGATAGCGCGTCTCTACAGTGCGCGGCGGGGTGATGGGAACCACGCGAAAGCCGCGCGGGTCCATCCGCTCGGCCAGGATGCTGATGAGTCGCCCCTTGCCCGAGGCCGACCAGCCCTCAAACACAATCATCACCGGCACTTTGGCGTCGTAAACAGCGTGTTCCAACTCGTACAATCGCTGTTGCAATGGTCGCAGGCGCGCATGGTACTCTTCTTTCGGCAAGGCTAGTTCAAGGTTGACATATTCGAGCATAGCCGCTCCTATTGGGTGATGGTAAAAGTATAACCCACAAGCAGGCTTGAGGGCTGTTGATTTCTCTGACCCATTAATCTGTTAGCACTTTTCGTTAGAAGTAAAGTAGTATCTGCGACCGATGGTTCGCCGGATATTTTTCTAAATCGGGAGTTTATTTTGCAAACAAAAACTTGGGGATACCGAGTTGGTTCAAGCTGCTCTGGCTGTCTTTTTTTCTGAGTAGCAGTGGGTTTTGGATTTTAGCGCGCGTCAGACCTCCGCGTGAATACTTTGGCCTGGAATATGAAACCATTGTTACGCTGCTCAGCGCAACGGTGCTGGTTGTCGGTGTTTTGGCGTGCTTGTTTCTTTTTTTCCCTCAACGGCTGCCAGCACGCGCCATCTACTACCTTCTAACCAGAGGACGATGGTATGCGCTCTGGCTCACAGTATATGGGCTTTTGGAATACTATCTGCGGCTGCCCTTGTTTTACATACAACAACCAGAGCTGATTTTTAACAAGGCGGCTCTTTTGGGCATTCGTGGAGCAGTGCCGTTGGTTATTTCTGTTATCGTTTTTGTGGCCTTTTTTCTTGCTCGGCCAATCGAAAATCCATTTCCACCTGCGTGGCAAGGATGGCTTTTAGAGAAAAAAGAAAAGGCTTTTGCAAATTTTTTTTCAGTAAACAGCAAATGGTCGGCGCTCATACCAGGATTTTTGCCTATTGCTATGGTTCTGTTCGTCATTTACGGGCTTTGGGGCGCCAAATTATCCGATTACCTGCCTGTTTTTTGGAATGATGCCACAGGTTATTGGCTATGGATACGTCAGTTTAGCCATTACGGATTGGGTGGTGGCTATAATTTCCCTAATGAACTGATGATGCCGGCTGCATTCAACCATTTTGGCGAGGGTTCACCACTCTACATTTACTTTTATGGCATGATTGGCTATTTATTCGGCTGGCTGCCGCATTTGCCGATTTTGGTCAATTTTGCCTTGATTATCATTTCAGTTTATGCTTTTTCGCGTCTGATGCGTCTGGATACTTCCCAGAATTTAGTCCTGGCGCTTGTGATGGCGGTTTCGTGGCCTGTGATGATTTTCGCCGCCACCACCTCCCACGAATCTCTCAACCAGGCCATCGCCGTCGTTTTTGCAGGCATTTTGCTGCGCTTACGTCAAGCCAAACGAGTGAACCCAGCGGCAGCATTTTTGATTGCGCTGTTCGCATTCTTTGCCGGAATGCTGCGCCTATCGTGGGTTATTCTGTTCCTGCCGCTTTTTTACTATCTCGTTCCTGGAAGCGCGATTCGCAAAATGCTGGGCAGTCTTTTGCTCAGCGGCATTTTGGCAATTGGCATTGTCTTGCTTACACAGTTGCTTGTTCCCCCCATCAACAATTCCATTTTCAGCGCGCTCGGCAACGAGCGCGGGCTATTGTTCGGGCTGCAATTGCAGTTCATGGCGCAAATCAAAAAACTGGTTCTTTTACAGCGTTTCGTGCCGGGCATTGCCATTATTTTCCTTCTAATAATGCTGCTCGTTTACAGCATAAGGGAAAGCCTGCCGCTCTTGCGGCAAAAAATGCGGTTCGATGACTTGCTGAAATCGCAAACATTCTTCGACATCTACAATGTGCTGGCCCTGCTGCTGGCAGGCATGACCCTTTACCTGGCCGATGGCTTCTATCGCGTCTTTTTTGCGCCCCTGATGGTGAGTGCGTTCATGCGCATCGCAGAAAAAGAATATGGCTTTGTTTGGCGCATGGCGTTTTTCAGCATTCTTTTCGCGCCAGTCATGCTCACCGGGCAAGGAGACTGGCCGGGAGCGAAACTGAATTACACGTACCGCCCGCCTGAACTGATTGCTTTACAGGATGCGCTGGCCGAACGGGTCACTTACGACGAATCCACCAAGAACCCCTGGTGCAACACCATCTTAATTTCGCTCGATTTCTATGACGCCCGCCTGGCCGGTCTGCGACCGGGAATTGGAGTCTCGTATATCCGGTCGCATCCTTTGCCGAATGTTCCCATCCAATCAAAATACTTATTTCTACACGAAAAAGATTATACTGAGTTGATCGAACAAAACGCCCTGCAAGCCGAACTGTTGGCCGAACTGCCCATCGGAACCCTGCATCGTAATCTTGATTCAAACTGTACCCCTTAAGGTGACTTCATGAAAATTCTCATCACCGGCGCCGCCGGATTTATCGGCTCGAACCTGACTGCCGCCCTGCTCCAGCGTGGACACACGGTCATCGGCTTAGACAATCTCTCGCAGGGTTTCCTGCTCAATATGGAATCCTTCCAAAGCCACAAGAAATTCCGCTTTGTGGAGGGCGATATCCGCGATGAAAAACTGCTGCGGCGCGTCACGCGCGGCTGCGACGTAGTCGTACACCTGGCAGCCTTCAAAATTCCGCGTTACAGCGACGCAATGGATACCCTGCTCATCAACTCGCACGGCACACTGGCCGTGTTGGATGCCGCCGCCCAGCACAAAGCCAAAGTGGTGGCCGCCTCCACCTCAGACGTGTACGGCAAAAACCCAAAAGTGCCCTTCTCAGAAGATTCCGATTTGGTGATCGGCCGCCCCGAAGTGAAACGTTGGTCGTATGCCATCTCCAAAATGTTCGAGGAGCAATTGCTGTTTGCCTATCACGAGCGGCACGGCATGGACATTGTAGCCCTGCGCTTTTTTGGCGGCTACGGCCCCAACCAGCACCTGACCTGGTGGGGCGGGCCGCAATCGGTTTTCATCAACGCCGCTATCGACAACGAGGAAATCCCCCTGCACGGCGATGGGATGCAGACGCGCTCGTTTACCTACATCAGCGACCATGTGGCAGGGATTGTGGCAACCATCGAAAAAGACGAAGCCAACAACCAGGTCTTCAACATCGGCAACACCCGCGAAATCACCATCAAAGATTTGGCGCTGCTCATCTGGAACCTGGTGCGCGGCGATGAGCCCAAACTCAAACTGACGCCATACGAATCGTTCGGCAAATACGAAGATGTCATGCGCCGCGTGCCGGATCTCACCAAAGCCCGCAGCCTGCTCGGCTTCGAGCCAAAAGTCGAGCTGGAAGAAGGCCTGAAGACCACCATCCGCTGGCAGATTGCGCGGCGGCGCGCGCTCGGCACGCCCACTCCCGATTTGAAACTCAACTTTTCGGATTCGGCGGAATGAGCGAACGCCCGCGCTTCTTCATCGTTGTGCCGGTGCTGAACGAAGCCGGAAACCTGCCCCGGTTAAGCCACTCGCTCTCAGCCTTGAATCACGAATTTTCGGAGCAGTTCGACCTGCGGGTGATTCTGGTGGACGATGGCAGCACGGACAACACCTCAGGATTGGCGAAACAGGCGGCAGCGGAGTCTGGATTCGCGCTCGAAATCCTGCGGCACGAGACCAACCTGGGGCCAGGAAAAGCCTTCCAAACGGCATTCATTCACCTTTCATCCATCCTGAAAGAAAATGACCTGGTGATGACCATCGAAGGCGACAACACCTCGCGCCTGGAACTGGTCAAGCAGATGTTTCACCGGTTGGATGAAGGATACGACACAATTTTTGCCAGCCCATATATGTACGGCGGACAAATTGTGAACACCTCGGCCTTTCGGGTGTTCTTGAGCGCGGTGGCCAACCTGTTTGTGAAGGAATCGCTGGGGCTGCATGGATTGTTGACGGTGAGTTCCTTTTTCCGGCTGTACAAGGCAGGCACCCTGAAAAAGTTACAGCGCCGCTACGGACCAGGGATTGTGGAGCGAGCCGGGTTCGAGTGCATGGTCGAGATGGCGATGAAGATGGCCTTTTGCGGCATTTCGATTTCGGAAGTGCCGATGGTGCTGGATACCAAGGCGCGGGTGGGCAAGAGCCGCATGAAAATCATGCGCACCGTTCGCGGCTACCTGATGCTGTGGTTCTACAAACGCGGCTGGAAACAACAAGCGGAGATGGAAGGATGACAGAGAAGAATTTTGCCATTATCGGCGCGGGCGGCTATATTGCCCCCCGCCACATGCAAGCCATTCGAGATACGGGCAACCGCCTGGTGGCAGCGGTGGACCCGAAAGATTCGGTTGGGATACTCGACCGCTACTCGTTCGATGTGCGCTTTTTTACCGAAGTGGAGCGTTTCGACCGTCACCTGGAGAAGTTGCGCCGCCTGGGCGAGGCGGAGCGGGTGCATTACGTTTCGATTTGCTCGCCCAACTACCTGCACGATGCCCACTGCCGCCTGGCCCTGCACGTGGGGGCAGATGCCATCTGCGAGAAGCCGCTGGTCATCAACCCCTGGAACCTGGATGCGATCGAGGAAATCGAGGCGAGACCGGAAGGAAGATTCATACCGTTTTGCAGCTGCGCGTTCATCCTGCCCTGCTCGAACTCAAGGCGCGTCTCGAACAGGAGCCTGCCGATACAATCCATGACGTGCTGCTGACTTACATCACCAGCCGCGGCAACTGGTATCATGTCTCGTGGAAAGGCCAGCCCGACAAATCAGGTGGGATTGCGACCAATATTGGCGTGCATTTCTTCGATTTGCTGCTCTGGCTGTTTGGGCCGGTACAGTCGATTAAGGTCTTTCGCTCGGAGCAAAAACGCATGAGCGGCTGGATTGAACTGCAAAAGGCACGCGTGCGCTGGTTCCTTTCAGTCGAACGAGATGACTTGCCCGCCGCCACCCGCCAGGCCAACAAGACCACCTTCCGCAGTATCACCATCGACGGCCAGGAAGTCGAGTTTTCGGAGGGTTTCACCGACCTGCACACCCGCGTCTATGAGCAGACGTTGGCCGGGCAGGGGTTCGGCATTGCCGATGCGCGACCTTCCATCCAGCTGACCTACGACATCCGCCAGGCCGAAATCTCGCCGATTGGCGACCTGGCGCACCCGCTGCTGAAGAACGCAGGCGCGGGATAAGAATCGAGATGTGAATTTTGCGCGCAAAGAAAAAATCAAAAACCTGGCGTCCTTTGCGGCTTTGCGTGAAAATTTCGAATAAAACCAGGCGCAGACGCCTTATCTCGAATTCACGGCGCAGAAAGAGAGACTATCTATGAGCGCAGATTACTTTGCCCACGAATCCAGTTACATCGACCAGCCTTGCGAAATTGGCGCGGGGACGAAAATCTGGCATTTTTGCCACGTAATGCCGGGCGCGAAGATTGGGCGCAATTGCTCGCTGGGCCAGAATGTGATGGTGGCAAGCGGCGTCGAAATTGGCGATAACGTCAAAATCCAGAACAATGTCTCGCTCTATACCGGGGTTATTGTAGAGGCGGATGTTTTCCTGGGCCCGTCGTGCGTGCTGACCAATGTCATCAATCCGCGCTCGCAAATCAACCGCAAGAGCGAATATCAGCGCACCCTGATTCGGCGCGGCGCAACCATCGGCGCGAACGCCACTATCGTGTGCGGCGCAACGATTGGGCAGTATGCTTTCATCGGCGCGGGCGCGGTTGCGCGAGGCGACGTGCCAGATTACGCCCTGATGCTGGGCGTGCCAGCCACCCAAAAAGGCTGGATGGAACGGCATGGCTATCGTCTCTCCGCGCCTGATGCCGAAGGTATCATGACCTGCCCACGCACCGGCTGGCGCTATCGCCTTGATGAAGGCGGTCAGTTGCGCTGTTTGGATTGGGCGGAAAACAGACCCTTGGAGTAACCATGGCCCAAACCATCCCCATGCTCGACCTGAAAGCCCAATATGCCAGCCTGCGCGAGGACATCAACGCCGCAATAGCGCGCGTGATGGAAAGCCAGCACTTCATCCTCGGCCCCGAAGTGGAAGCCCTGGAGCGCGAAGTGGCCGAATACTCACAATGCCAATTTGGGATTGGCGTCTCCTCCGGCACCGACGCCCTGCTGGTGGCGCTGATGGCGATTGACATTCAACCTGACGATGAAGTCATCACCTCGCCGTATTCGTTTTTTGCCACCGCAGGTTCCATCGTCCGCCTGGGCGCGCGCCCGGTCTTCGTGGATATTGACCTGGACACGCTCAACATCGACGCGGACAAAATCGAGGCCAAAATCACGCTCCGCACCCGCGCCATTTTACCGGTTCACCTGGCCGGGCAATTGGCAGAGATGGATAAAATCCTGCAAATCGCCGAACGCCACGATTTATATGTCATCGAAGACGCCTGCCAGGCCATCGGCGCGGATTTCGGGGGCAAACGCGCCGGTTCGCTGGGGCATTTGGGCTGTTTCTCGTTTTTCCCATCCAAAAACCTGGGCGGCGCGGGCGATAGCGGCATGGTCGTCAGCAACGACCCCAACCTGGCCGACCGGGTGAGTTTGTTGCGCAATCACGGACATCGCCCGAAATACTACAACAAGGCGATTGGCGGCAACTTTCGCATGGACGCCATCCAGGCCGCCATCCTGCGCGCCAAACTGCCCCATCTCGAAGCCTGGACATCTGCCCGCCGCGAAAATGCCGCTCTATACTGCGAGTTTTTCAGCCAGGCGAATCTCATCGGCGAGGGCAAACCAGTCAGCCTGCCGCGCGAAAGCGGCTGGGGACGCCACATCTACCATCTGTACCAGATTCGCGTCGAAAAGCGTGACGCACTGATGGCTTTCCTGAAATCGCGCGGCATTGCCAGCGAGATCTACTATCCCGTGCCGCTCCACCGCCAGGAATGTTTCGAGGGACTGGGCTTCAATACCGACTGCCCAAACGCCGAACGCGCCAGCCGCGAGACCCTGGCCCTGCCGATTTACCCCGAACTGACAGCAGCGCAGATTGAGCGGGTGGTCGGCGCGATTCAGGAGTTTTACAAATCATGAAAGTGCTAACCGTCGTCGGCGCGCGCCCGCAATTCATCAAGGCCGCCCCGCTCAGCCGCGCCCTGCGCGCCGCCGGGATACAAGAATACCTGCTGCACACCGGCCAGCACTATGATTACGGCATGTCGCAGGTCTTTTTCGAGGAACTCGGCCTGCCCCAGGCCAACATCAACCTGGACGT
>Ga0073932_1006034_pt1 | contig 12667 bp, 9 predicted proteins | sample DewCreD2012metaG_FD_76967 | JGI IMG/M metagenome (GOLD analysis project Ga0073932, IMG submission 76967) | Hot spring sediment bacterial and archeal communities from British Columbia, Canada, to study Microbial Dark Matter (Phase II) - Dewar... ... | reverse complement strand
GGATATGTCTTGGATCCTGCGGCGGTGACCGGCCGGGTGGTGGTGTATCAGGAGGATGCGGATTTTGTGCGGTCTCAGACTCGTCAGGTTCAGGTTCGCCTCCCTGAAAACATCCCTGAAACCGTGCCCGCCAGTCTTCTGAGGGAGGTTCCTGCGGCGACGGATCAACTGCCCGGCAGAGCGCTCACCCAGGAAGGCGGCGGGGCTATCGCCATTGATCCCCGGGACCGGCTCGGGATCAAGGCCTTTCAAAAGGTTTTTCTTTTTGACATCGAGCTCCCGACCTTTAAAGGGCTCTACAATGTGGGCGGACGCCTGTATGTGCGCTTTGACCATGGATATGAGCCGCTTGCGTACCGATGGTACAGAGCGGTCAGGCAGGTTTTTCTGAGAAGATTCAATGTATAGTCTAGTTTCCTCCCAGACCATGACCGGCAAGCTTTATCCGGAGCGCGAAGAACCCAAGCTCGGTAAAGTGGAAAGACTTGCCGCCACTGTGGGAGGGATTTTTGCACCCTGGTTCCGGCCCAAGCCCGAGCGCTTCAGCTGGATCATTGATGCGGTGGACGCCCAGGCCCCATCCGTGGGGGCGTGGAGTGACCGAAAGATTCTGGAGGAGAGCCTAAGCTTGAGGCCTCTTTTGCGGAGGGAAGGCTTTCAGGATGAACTGGTGGGAAAAGTCTTTGCCCTTGTGCGGGAAGTCGCTCACCGCACCCTGAGCATGCGGCACGTGGACGTTCAGCTGATCGGCGGGCTCGTGCTTCTCAAGGGGATGGTGGCGGAAATGGAAACCGGCGAAGGGAAAACGTTGACCGCCACCCTTCCCGCCTCAGCCCTGGCGCTTGCCGGTATCCCGGTGCACGTGATCACGGTCAATGACTACCTGGCCAAGCGCGACGCCGATTGGATGAGACCGATCTATGAAGGTCTGGGCCTTCGCGTGGGAACCATTGTCCACGGCATGGATCCGGCGTCAAGGCGAGAGGCTTACCGCTGCGACATCACCTATTGCACCAACAAGGAGGTGGCCTTTGATTACCTGAGAGACCGGATTATCCTCTGGGACAGGCCCACCCCGATCCGGCTTCAGCTCGAGAGGCTCTACGGTGAGAAATCGAGGGTCCATCAGCTCGTGATGCGCGGACTTCACTTCGCCATCGTGGATGAAGCGGACAGCGTTCTCATCGACGAGGCGCGAACCCCGCTCATTATTTCCTCCGAGGCCGAGGGGTTGTACCGCCCGGAGATTTACCAGTGTGCCATGACCCTGGCCAAAGACCTCGTTCAGAAGAGAGACTTCCACGTGATCTGGACCGATCGGGCGGTAGAGCTCACGGATGAAGGAAGAAACAGAATCCATGATTTCGACTGGTCCCAGGCAGGGTTTGCCGGCAATGAAGAGCAGCGCGAAGAGCTGGTGAGGCAGGCGCTCGTGGCCCTGTATCTCTTCCACCTCGACAAGCACTACCTCGTGAAAGACAAAAAGGTGCAGATTATCGACGAGTACACGGGCCGGCTCATGGCCGACCGCTCCTGGGAGCGCGGTCTTCACCAGCTCATCGAACTCAAGGAGGGGTGCGAGATCACGAGCCGGAAAGAGACCAAGGCCAGGATCAGCTACCAGCGGTTCTTCCGCAGGTACCTTCAGCTGGCAGGGATGACGGGAACGGCCAGGGAAGTGGCCGGGGAGCTGTGGTCCATTTACCGCATGCGGGTAGTCACCGTGCCGACCCATCGTCCCATGCGGCGGAGATACTTGCCGGACAGGGTTTACCGCACATCGGCTGAGAAGTGGAGGGCGATCCTTAAAACCATCGCCGATCTTCATCAGAAGCAGAGGCCGGTGCTGGTCGGCACCCGGTCCGTGGAGGCCTCCGAGAAACTGAGCGGGCTGCTGACCGAAAAAGGATTGCCGCACAAGGTGCTCAATGCCAGGCAGGACGAGGAGGAAGCCGAGATCATCGCTCTTGCCGGGCAGGCCGCGGGCATCACGGTGGCCACGAACATGGCCGGCCGGGGAACGGACATCCGCCTGGGGCCGGGTGTCGCCGAGCGGGGAGGGCTTCATGTCATTGCTTCGGAACGCCACGAAGCCGGCCGAATCGATCGCCAGCTCTTCGGCCGGTGCGGCAGGCAGGGAGATCCGGGAACGAGCGAGGCCTTTGTGTCTCTGGACGATGAACTGATCACGGTCCATGTGTCGAAACCCTTGAGGTGGCTGGCCGGAGCGATGCTGGGGACCTTTTTCGGAAAGTGGCTGGGCCGCGTGCTCTTCGGCAGAGCCCAGAGAGGCGCGGAGCGCTTGCACGGCCGCATGAGGCGCCAGCTGCTCAGGATGGATGAACAGCTCAGCGAGTCGTTGGCGTTTTCGGGGAGAAGTGAGTGAGAAGGCCAGTGACAAGTAACAAGTGACGAGTGACAAGAATAAAGAAGACAGAATACAGGAGACAGCATAAAACAGCTAAGATCCAATGCAGGCCTTTGGCCGCAACCAAAGTCTGCTGGAGCCCAGGTCCCGGGCTCCAAAGATCTACGCATCGTGCACAGAAGTTACAGCTTAAGACTCTAAACAATGGACCACTGACGACGGACAACGGACAGCTGGCGACCGGCGACCTGCAACGGACGACTGACCACAGACAACGGTGAACGGAGAACGAGAACAACGATACAAAAGGGAGAAAATGAAGACAAGAAGACAGAAGACCGAATACGGACAGAAGCGCACCCCCGCAATCCTTTTCATTGTCGCAGTGACCTCGACCTTCCTTTGGCTGGGGATTACGGAGGTCAAGGCTCAGTCCCTTGAATTTGACGGCCTGATCGAGCCCAAGCTGTCCACCAATGTGGGCAGCAGCACGCCTGGCATTCTGGAAAGCGTGAGTGTGGACCGCGGGGACATGGTGAAAGAAGGCCAGGTGGTGGCAATGCTCCAGGCGGGCGTAGAGAAGTCGACCATGGAGCTTGCAAAAGCCAGGGCGGAGATGGATGCGACCATCAAGGCGAAGCGGGCTGAGCTCGAATACGCGGAGCGCAACAAAGAGAGGAAGAAGGAGCTCTATGAGAGGAAGACCCTCTCCTTTCAGGAGTGGGACGAAGCGGAGACCAGAAGAATCCTGGCAGAACTGGCGCTGAACGAGGCTCTGGAGGCCAAGCGCCTTGCTGAACTGGAATACAAGCGGTCGGTTGAGGTGGTGAAGCGAATGAGCATCCGCAGCCCGGTCCAAGGCGTGGTGGTCGAGAGATACCTCCACCCGGGGGAGTACATCGAAGACAAACCGGTAATGAAGCTGGCGCAGATCGATCCTCTCCATGTGGAGGTGATCATGCCGGTGAGCATGCTGGGGGCCGTAAAGGTCGGGATGGTTGCGGAAGTGAAACCGGAAGCTCCTGTGGGCGGCGTCTACAGGGCCAAGGTGACCATCGTGGACAAGGTCGTGGACGCGGCAAGCGGCACCTTCGGCGTGCGCCTGGAACTGCCCAATTCGGACTACAAGCTGCCTCCGGGCTTGAAGTGCAGGGGCCGCTCCCCCAATCCCTAGAGAGGAATTAGCCACAGACCCGCCACAGGGACGGCGGGCAAGCCCACACAGACGAAGGCAGACTCATCCACCACCCGTCCCGCTGCCGCAGGACTAGAGACGCAGAGAACGCAGAGGAAACTCTTGACCTCAATCATCTACCGGCAGCAGGATCAGGGTCTTTGGAGTCGCTTAACATACCTGCGAAGCAGGGTTCAAGATCGGTCGATCTTGAACACGGGGAAGGAAAGAGGGATAAAACGCAAATTCATTTGCTTTTTATCCCTCCTGCCTTCCCCTTAATTGTTAAGCGACCTAAGAGTTTTGGTCCCATATCTCGATGTGGGCTTGCCCGCCGTCTGTCTGGTAGGTCTGTGGCAAATCAAAGGGTTTGGACTCTGCGCCTCTAGTCCCGCAGCAGCGGGACGGGCGAGAGATTGTTTTTAGATGGCTTTTTTGTCGCGGGCGGCCAGCTCTTTTTCCACCAGGGAAAGGTCGGTCCAAGAGGTGGGCTTCTTCTTGAGGCTTTTGAGCAGGGCCGTCTGCATGTGGGGCACCAGAAAGGCCTGCCATTTCCTGGGAAACGTTGAGTCCTTTGCCCATTTCAGGACATTGCGGCCGCGCTTTGCCGAGAGGGGGTGTCGATCATCCTGTTGGAAGAGCTTGCTCACGGTGTTCAAGGCGGAAGGGTTCTTGACGGCAAAATCCGCGGCTCCGAGAACACGGCTTTTCTGGTTCAGCATGAGCATAAGAGCCACGGCGAATTCATCCGTTGTTTCGGCTCTTCCAGCAGAGGGGTGATTCCAATCTTCGAGGAGCCGTTGTGCGACCTGATGGAAGATAGAAAAGGATAGAAAGTCCTTAGCCCTTTCCTGATCCTTCAGCGCATCGTAAAGGTGGTAGACGTACTCGGTGCATAGGAAAATACCGGATTCCTCTGCAAAGGCCCTCGGGGATCCGCACTGTTTCACCCCCATGGAAAAAGCGTCAAAAACAAAGAGGCGGTGAAGCTGCTTTTCAAATTCGCTGAGGATGGCGCCGGCCGCCTGGGTTTGATCTTTTTCACTCAGCGCGGCCTGAAGCGTCACGGTGACGGCCCTGGCTTCCGTGCCGCGGCGGTTGTCGAAGAGGATGTAGTGGTCCCCCTTTTCGGCGACAGCCACGGAAAAGGAAAGCCGCCTCTCCACCCTTCCTGCAAAAAGGGGCCGGAGATTATCAGGAGAGTTTTGAAAAGCCTTGGAGTGGATCAGGGCGACGGATATCTCCCCGTTGCTCTCCACCTGAACCGCCACCATCGCATCCTTGGGCAGGTTCTTGAGCCTCGCCGCCTTCCACTGGCCGGAGGGAACATCCACGTTCAGAAGGATCGGACCGCTGGCGGCGAAGGCGGTAGCCCAGAGAAGGACGCCCAGTATGCTGAAAACCCCTGTCTTCAAAGGAAACTTCATGGGAACCTTGTAGCACCGGGGACCCATAAGGTCAAGGACCCCCCTGATCCAGTCTTTTGCTACGGATCATGGAATCCAAGCAGTTCCCTTGCCCTGCGGGCGCCTTTCCGGTTGGCTTCCGCCATGAATGGATCCCCCCGGTCTTTTTCAGCCTCCTTGAGAAGCGCCTCAACCGCCTCGCGCCCGTCAGGGGAGTTCACGGCCCCTCTCGGAGATTTTCCCTCCAAGGGCAGGGATCGTTACGTCCGATCTCCATCTTCTTCCTCCGTCCTCGTTCATCCCGTAGGCCATGGCCAAGGCGGGGTGTCCTTCAAAGGCTTGATGTTCCTCTGTTCTGTCCGAACGGAAAAGATTCATTCACTTTGGCGGAAAGACGGGGCAGAGTCAAGTGAGGAAAACAGACATAAAGGAGCACGATTAGGGCAAGTTCACATCTGGTCGGGAGGAGAAACAGGAAATAAAGACCTTCGTCGTTTTGCGAGGAGATGCAAGGTTTCCAGACCACCGCGAGCGAGGGCTTCTCGCTTCTCACGCGACCACCGCTTGACTTGCGCTTCTCGCCGACGGGCTTCGGAAAAGGTCCCTAATTCTTCCGAGTATATGACGGCGACAGGAGGGTCAAGGGTTGTCGTTCGACAGGCCTTCCCGGAAAAATGATCTTTGTAGCGCTGTTGAAGGTCAGTCGTAGCCCCAACATAGAGAGCACCGGACTTGAGGCGCAGGATGTAAAACCAGGCTGACATAGAAAACAGTGTGAACTTATCTGAATTTTATCTGGCCCTTCGACTCCCCCTCGACCAGGATCGGGGCCGCTCAGGGCCATTTCGACTCTTCTCTTACTCTTCGGTCGGAGACCTTGAATCCCTCGACTTAGGCCTTTCGACTCGTCCGTCACTTCGTTTCGGACGGCTCAAGGCCATTCGATGCGAAAAGGCCTGCCATTCAGCGGCCGAAAGCCATGAGTAAGAAAAGGGTGTCATCGAATGATGATCACCCTTTTCGCATCGAATGGCTCCCCGGGACAGACTCGAACTGCCGACCAAGTGGTTAACAGCCACCCGCTCTACCGACTGAGCTACCGGGGAATGTTTGTAATATGGTAACGCAGACAAAGAATATTATCTAACAAAATCATAGAGTGTGGTCAACAGAAAAATTTCTGGTCTTTTTCAACGATGTCAAAGAGTTGAAGATCCGACCACACCTATTCGCCTTGACACCAAGACCGTTTGCTACTATGTAAATTAGTGTCTAAAATCACATTGTTCGCTGGAATCCTCTGTGGAGGCCCTTCAAGAGAGTTCCTTTGAACCCCATCCCCTAACCCCTCCCACCGCGGGGAGGGGAACTGATAGTCATAGGATTTCTGGGAAAATTGAGGAAAGCATGAAACAAATCATTCTGGGAACCGCAGGCCACATCGATCACGGCAAGACTTCCCTGGTCAAGGCCATGACGGGCATCGATACGGATCGGCTCAAGGAGGAGAAGGAGCGGGGCATCACCATCGAGCTTGGGTTTGCCCACCTCGAATTGCCGAGCGGCCAGCGGCTGGGGATCGTCGACGTGCCCGGCCACGAGAAATTCGTGAAGCACATGGTGGCCGGGGCGACCGGCGTGGATCTGGTGGCCCTCGTGATCGCGGCGGACGAGGGCGTGATGCCCCAGACCCGGGAACACCTGGAGATCTGCCAGCTCCTGAAGGTGAAAAAGGGGCTTGTGGTCCTGACGAAGATAGATATGGTGGATGAGGAATGGCTTGCCCTTGTGAAGGAAGATGTGTCGACTTTCCTCTCTGAAACCTTTCTTGCCGGCGCCCCCATTATTCCGGTTTCGTCCGTGACAGGTCAGGGAATCAAGGAATTGGTGGCGGTGCTTGACACCATGGTCAAGGAAATCCCGGAAAAAGAGACGAGCGGGTTTTTCCGCCTTCCGGTGGACCGGGTCTTTACGATGAAAGGGTTTGGGACAGTGGTCACAGGGACCACCATCTCCGGCCAAATCAGGACGGCCGACGAAGTCACCGTCTATCCCCAAGGCTTGGAGGCGCGGATCCGAGGCATCCAGGTGCACGGTCGCGAGGTCCAGGAGGTGAGTGCCGGTCTCCGAACAGCCATCAATTTGCAGGGAGTTGAAAAAGAGCAGATCGAGCGGGGCAACGTGGTGGCCACCAAAGACTCCATCAGGCCCACTCGAATCGTGGATGCGGTCCTTCACCACCTCAAGAGCGCGCCTAGAAAACTCAAGAACAGGGCGAAGGTGCGTTTCCACACGGGCACATCGGAGATCATTTCGACAGTGGTGCTTTTGGATCGAGATGAACTCAACCCCGGAGACACGTGTTACGCTGAAATCAGACTCGAAGAACCTGTGGCGGTGCTGGCCAGGGACCATTATGTGCTCAGGAGCTACTCGCCGGTGCGGGCCATTGCAGGAGGAGAAATCCTCAATGCCGCCGCCCAGAAAAAAAAGCGCTTTTCGGAGGCGGCTCTCTCCGAGCTGAAGGTCCTCAACTCAGGGAACCTGAGAGAGATTACGGAGCAGTTTGTGCTCGCCCGCCGCTTTGACGGGGTGGAGCAGTCGGAACTGCCGTTTCTGACCAATGCGAGCAGGAAAAAGCTGGAAGAGATCATAAGAACGCTTCAAGCGAAGAAGAAATTGATCCAATACGACAAGGACAAAGGGAGCCTCGTTCATGCCGATTATCTCAAGAAGGCCAGAGACCAGATCCTGTCCATTCTCGATCAGTATCACAAGGAGTTTCCATTGAAAGTCGGGTTGCTCAAGGAGGAACTCCGTTCCAGGACTGCTGCGTCAGGCAATTCGAAATTGTTCAACTTCGTCATCACGCAGTTGATCGAGGAAGGAATCGTGGTCCAGGAAAAGGAAGTTCTCCGGCTCAGAGAGCACCGAGTGACCCTTGCCCAGGACCAGGAGAAGGTCCGGCAGCAGATCGAAGAGATTTACTTGAAGGGGGCTCTCCAGCCCCCCTATTTCAAGGAACTGTCGGAAAAGTTTCCCGGTCGCTCCGGCACCGACGTGCTCCAGGTCATGGTGAAAGACGGCGTCCTGATCAAGGTGAAGGAGGACCTGTTTTTTCACAAGGACGTGATCGAGCAACTGAGAGAGAAATTGGTGGCTGTGCTCAGGGAAAAAGGGGAGATCGACACCCCTCAATTCAAGGATATGACGGGCGCTTCCAGGAAATACACGATCCCCCTTCTCGAGTATTTCGACCTCACCCAGGTGACAATGAGGATCGGCGACAAGAGGGTGTTGAGAAGGAAGTGACAAGTGACAAGTGAGAATACAGAAGACAGAATACTGGAGACAGAAGACAGAATGGAACAGTCAACACCTGTCGGACACATGGGCCAATGACCGCTGACGGCGGACGATAGACGATGGTCAACCGCCGACATGCAACAAGCAACGGACAACTGGCGACCGGCGACGGACCACGGACAATGGACGGCCTGAAATGGGCGCAGCAGAGTCGTGAATTGGCAAAAACGGTCAAAAGCTTGATAGAGGCTCTAGCCCTCCGTCCCCGTGAACACATCGCTCTTGTCGGAGGCGGCGGCAAAACGACCCTGATGTTTGCGCTCGCCGATGAACTGAGGCGTAACGGCAAACGAGTCTTCGCGTCGACGACTACGAAGGTGTGGCACAGGGAAGCACTGGAATATGAAAAGGTCCTTCTCGTTGAACACGATGGGGACTGGAAAAACAAAAAGGCGGAGGGATTGAGCATTGAAAGATCGGCCTTTGTGGGGAAGAGCATCCTCGACACAGGGAAAGTTGAGGGGATCAGCGCTACTCTGGCAGACGAAATCTTCCACGATTCGACGGTTGATTATCTGGTCTTAGAGGCAGATGGGTCTGCGGGCCGCCCCTTGAAGGCGCCGGCGGAACATGAACCTGTGATTCCGTGTTCCGTCACGATGGTTGTGGCCATGATGGGGCTGGAGGCCGTGAACGCCCGGCTGGACGAGGAGACCGCCTTCAGGGTTGAGCAAGTCAGAACAGTCACGGGACTTAACCCAGGAGACCTTCTCACACCCAGGGCGCTGTCTAGGGTTTTCCTTCACCCGGTAGGGCTGTTCAAGGGGACGCCTGAGAGTGCGAGAAGAGTTGTTTTCCTCAACAAGGGGGATCTGATCAAGGAAGAGGAAAAGGTCGAGGAACTGGCGGGAATTCTCCTCGATGAAGCAGCAAAGAAAATCGACCGGGTGATTTTGGGATCGGTTATGGACGGGGTCTACAGGATTATAAAGAAGATGGCGTCATAACCGGTCGTCACCCCGGTGTAAACCGGGGTCCAGATCGTCTGAAAGCATTTGAATAAACTGGATTCCGGCTTGCGCCGGAATGACGGCAAAAGGTCTTGTCGACTGGTTGCGAGACCATCGAACTTAGAAGGACAAACAATGGAACCGGTATATGTAAAAGCGGTAGAGTTGTTGAGCAGGAACGAGCCCTCGGTGCTTGCCACCATTCTCAGACTGACCGGATCCGGGCCGAGAGGAGCCGGAACGAGGTTCCTCATCCTGAAAGACGGGTCCTATGTGGGAACCATAGGAGGTGGGTTGCTTGAAGCGCGTGTGCTTGAGGCGGCGAGGAAGGCTTTTGAAGCCCAATCCCCTGTGCGGTTGGCTCTCAGCCTCATGGGTAAAGATGTGGCAGAAACGGATATGATCTGCGGCGGCGACGTGGATGTTTTTCTCGAACCCCTCTTTGCGGAGAACCAGGACCAGGTCCGGGGTTTCAAGAGAATCCTGGACATTCAGAAAAGGGGCGGATCAGGGCTTCTCGCAACCGTTGTCCAAGTGGATCGGTGGCAGAAAGACAGCGTCCCCAGGGTGCTCGCTTTGACGGGAGGCGAGGTTATAGGGTCTTTGCCGGGCATGAAGGGCCTTCAAGAGGAGTTGGCGAAACAATTGCCTGTCTGGCTCAAAGAGAAAGAGCCTCGTCTTGTCGCTGCCAGAGATGATCTGGGAGGACTTGTCGAGCTTTTTGTGGAGCCGATTCTCTCAGACCCCGTGCTTTACATCTTTGGCGGAGGACATGTCTCGGCTCAGATTATTCCTCTGGCCAGCCGAGTGGGATTCAAGGTGGAAGTGATTGACGATCGCCCTGAATTTGCGGATCCCGCAAAATTTCCGGATGCGGCCAAGGTCCATCACTATCCGTTTCAGAGCGTGCTCGAAAAACTCCCTGTGGATGAATCCTCTTATCTTGTCATCGTCACCCGGGGGCACATCCATGACAAGACCGTTCTCGAACAGTGCCTCAGGACCAAGGCCAAATACATCGGCATGATCGGGAGCCGGCGCAAGAAAGCCATGATCTACGAGAAGCTCCTGGAAGAAGGGTTCACGACATCCGACCTTGATCGAGTGCACGCGCCCATCGGGCTCGATATCGGAGCGGAGACCCCTGAGGAGATTGCGGTAAGTATCGTGGCAGAGCTCATACAAGTGCGGGCAGGAAAAGGGTAAACACGAAAACACCCCAGTGACATAGGATTCTTTCGTGAAAAGTCGAAATAGATCGTTTCGTTCATGGTTCGGTACCTCACCATGAACGTAGATTCGAATAGTTACGATCGCTGAAAAGCGTTCGCCCTGAGGTATCGAAGGGTGAACGCGACTTTTTACGAAACCATCCAATATGATTGCAGAAGCATTTCACGGGGCAGGCGTAAACTGGAAAGCACGAAAAACAGTATGGGAAAGCACAAGCACCAGTTTGTTGAAGACTATGACGGTTTTGTGGGATTCGGTCTTGACCGGGAAACGGATCAGCGGACCCTGACCTGGTATCTGCAGAAGTTCTCCGAGGATGAACACATGGCCTTGATTCGGGAAAGGATGTCGGAAGAAGATTTACGGGGGTTGTTCGACTTTATTGGCGGGCTCTTGAAAAAATATTTGACGGAAGAGGAATATCACCGCGTCTTTCTGAAGGATGACGAGTGAGCAGGGAGGAATAGGCGACATCGATGCTGCGGTTGAGAGACCTGGTCCTGCTGGTGGTGATCTACTCCACGCTGGTGGCCGGGATCCTTTTTCCAGAGGTGGGAAAGGTCTTCCAGCCCTTTCCCCTTTACTGCATGATCAGCCTTCTTTTCCTGAGCTTCCTTTCCATTAAAATCAGCCATATTTGGAACACCGTAAGACACTCCGCCCTGCTCATCCTCTGCTTTCTTTTCATCCGCATGATTCTTTTCCCATTGGGCGTGGCCCTTCTCTTTCGCCTGTTTTGGCCTGCCTATAGCCTTTCCGCGCTCCTGCTGAGCGGAATCTCCACCGGGGTGGTGGCTCCCTTTATTTCCACTTTGCTCCAGGCGAACACGCCGCTTGTCCTGGTGATCGTGGTGTTGTCGTCCCTCCTGGTGCCCTTCACGCTCCCGCCCCTTGTGGACCTGCTTTTTTCCCAATCCATGGACCTCTCCCTCCTCAGCATGATGCGCCTGCTCTTCATGGTCGTGTTTGTCCCGCTGGCCCTTGCCGAACTCCTCAAGAAGATATCGGCCAAGACTGTGAACACGCTGATGCAGAATCAGTATTCCATCTCCCTGGTCCTGTTTGCGGTGACCAACATGGGCATCTTCTCCAGGTATTCCGTGTTCTTCCATGAGCAGCCTCTGACCATTGCGGCGGCAGGAGGCGTATCTTTCCTCCTGGCAGGCATCTATCTTGCCGCAGGACTTCTCATGTCCTGGGGGAGAAGGGTGGAAGATCAGGTGGGGGCGGTGATTTGTCTGGGGATCATGAACAATGTTCTGGTCATTGTTTTCAGTTCAGAGTTCTTCACTCCCCTGGAGCCTACGGTGGCGGCCCTATACATGATCCCGTTCTTTGCGCTGATCCTCCCGCTGAGAGCGTACAGGGGGTGGAAAACAAAAGCGTAAGGAAGACTCACCACAGAGGCGCGGAGGCCGCAAAGAAACCTCTTTCGTCTGGCGGTAGATCCCGGCAGACGAAAGGGCTGCCTCATTTGCCGAAAATGCGGGCAGCGGTTTCTTTGTAGGTGTTCAGAACTTTTTCGCCGAAGCAGACGAAGACGACCTTGGTCAAGGTCTTGTCTGCGGCGAGGAATTTCTTGGTTTCCTTCAAGGCGATCTCCGTGGCGCGCTCCAGGGGAAACCCGTAAGCGCCGGTGCTGATGGACGGGAACGCGATGGTCTTCACCCCCTTCTCCACCGCCGCCTTGAGGGAGTTCCTGTAGCAGCTCGCGAGCAATTCGTCTTCGTTTCTGTTTCCGCCGCCCCAGATCGGCCCCACCGTGTGGATCACCCACTTGGCGGGAAGACGGTAGCCTTTGCTCACCCGGGCTTCGCCGGTCGGGCACCCTCCGATTGTCCTCGTTTCCTGCAGAAGTTCAGGCCCGGCAGCCCTGTGAATCGCTCCGTCCACACCGCCCCCGCCAAGCAGGGAATTGTTGGCTGCGTTCACGATGGCATCCACGTTCTGCTTGGTGATGTCGCCTTCGATGATCTCTACTCTTGGATCCATGAGGCACCTCCTTGAGTTATTGCCTTGCCCCCTCCCCCTGCCCCTCCCACCAGGGGCTCATCTTTACCCATAACCCGGTTTGGATGAGACCGCAGGGGGAGCTGATTGAGGGCGTAAGACAAACGCGATATAGGCCTTGGTAATGTCATCCAGGCGCTGCAATCCACGCCAAATGGTT
>Ga0073932_1006033_pt1 | contig 12669 bp, 8 predicted proteins | sample DewCreD2012metaG_FD_76967 | JGI IMG/M metagenome (GOLD analysis project Ga0073932, IMG submission 76967) | Hot spring sediment bacterial and archeal communities from British Columbia, Canada, to study Microbial Dark Matter (Phase II) - Dewar... ... | reverse complement strand
TTCTATACCTTTTTTGATGAACTTGGTGTTTGTAACGTAGATATCATCGCCGACAATTTGGATTTTATCGCCGAGCTTGGCGGTAAGTTTCACCCATCCGTCCCAATCTTCCTGCGCAAGTCCGTCTTCAAGAGATACTATCGGATACTTATTGATTAGATCAGCGTAAAAATCAATCATTTCATCGGTGGTGCGCGTTACGCCCTCGCCTTTGCATACATATTTACCGTCTTCCCAAAGCTCGCTTGCCGCAGGATCAAGCGCTATAAAGCAGTGCTCGCCTGGCGTGTAGCCGGCATTTTCTATAGCTTCGAGAATTACCTTGATAGCATCTTCGTTTGTTTTCAGGTTTGGCGCAAATCCGCCCTCGTCGCCAACCGATGTGCTCAGTCCTTGTTTTTTCAACACTTCCTTTAGGCTTGCGAAAACCTCTGCGCCCATTCTGAGCGCTTCAGCAAATGTCTCTGCGCCGGCAGGCATAACCATGAATTCCTGCAGGTCTACGGTGTTATCGGCGTGCTTGCCGCCGTTTAGAATATTCATCATTGGAACGGGCATTTTGTGCGCGAAGGTGCCGCCGATGTATCTATAAAGCGGCATGCCAAGCGCGTTAGCTGCTGCTTTGGCGCATGCCAGCGATACTCCCAAGATCGCATTTGCTCCAAGCTCGCACTTGTTCTCTGTGCCGTCCATTTCGATCATCAAATTGTCTATTCCCATCTGGTCGGTAACTTCCCAACCGATGAGTTCTGGAGCTATTTTGCAGTTTACATTCTCCACTGCTTTCAGCACGCCTTTGCCGCGATAGCGTTCTTTATCCCCATCGCGAAGCTCAAGCGCCTCATATATGCCAGTGGATGCGCCGGATGGCACAGCGGCTCTTCCCATAGAGTTTTTCTCATCATCCACATAGACTTCTACCTCTAAGGTAGGCTGGCCTCTTGAATCGAGTATTTCTCTTGCATAGATTTCTTCAATGGCAGGACTGGTAAACATTTTGATTGCTCTCCTTGCTTAGTTTTTGCACGTCTCAAACCCCCTAATTATACCAGCTAAGCAGTCTGCTGGTAAACCGCGCCTTGGCATTTTAAAAGAGTTTGAATAGCTGCGCTTCCGGCATACCGTTTTTCTGGAATGGATACTCGCATCATATCCATTTATTTTTTGACCGGTTTTTTGTTTGATGCTTCTGTGTATCTGATATAACTCTCTTGCGCTTGTCAGAAAATACCAATAGGTAATATAATATGGGCGGCTAATTAAATATAAAAGAAAGAATGCTCTGCTTCTTAGGTGCATGGCTTATGATTGACCTTGAAGATATTGCGGCTCGGCTGGAAGACGATGAGCGTCTGATGCTTAAGTATCGGGTGCAGGTTAAGTCCGGAGAAGAGTCAGAATGGGTGGTTAGATGCGATCCTCTTTTAGACGTTGCCGAAGACAGAGGAATTCTGTTTGTCAGGCGTGATGGAGAGCCGGTTTATGTCATGCTGGACGAGGCGATAGAGGTTCTGCCTGCCTCCGATTAGCCGTCTTTACTCACAGATAGAAGTCTTATTACCTCCTCATCTGATGTTTGGTCAAAGTCAACGTACCATCTTCCCACAGCCATGAAAGGTTCCGGCGTAGCTAATGTGTAGAATTCATCTGCAGCCCAACTCAACCTATCCGCCGCTTCCGCTGATGAAACCGGCGCCGCCGCGACTATTTTTGCCGCCCCCAGTTTCCGAAGACACTTGACTGCGGCTTCCAAAGTGCAGCCGGTTGCAATGCCGTCGTCAATCAAGAGGGCTGTTTTTCCAGCGATGTTCGGAGGTTCATCGGTTCCTCGGTAAAGTCTAAGCCGCCGCGCTATTTCTCTCCGCTGTTCTTCTATCTCTCTTAGAATATAGTCTCGGCTCACGCCAAGAAAACGCACGCTTTCCTGATCTATGACCACACCTTCGTCATCCCACGGCGCCACTGCGCCAATGGCAAGTTCTGGCTCTCCTGGGGCGCCGAGTTTGCGAGGCACAACTACGTCAAGCGGCAGACCAAGCCGAGATGCTACTTCATATCCCACCACAACTCCGCCGCGCGGCACTGCCAAAACCATAGAATCGCTTTCTCGATATGATTCCAAAAGTTGAGCAAGTCTTCTTCCTGCTTCGACCCTGTCTTGGAACAACAAGTCAGCACCTTCTCGATTATCTTATTTACGCTTGCTGCGGCATTTATCTGTCGAGTTTAGCTGCAGCGGCTTGTTCTTGTTTTATGCTGCTGGCAGCTCTTGTTCTTCTTTTGGCAACTGGCGGTTTTAGCGCTCTGTCAAGAACATTGCTGATGTCTTCGACGTAGATAATCTCAAGTTCTCTCTGCACCTCTTCAGGCACTTCTTCGATTACGTCTTTCTTGTTTTCAGCCGGCAGAAGCACGACTCGAATGCCAGCGCGTCTTGCGGCAAGAACTTTTTCTTTTATTCCGCCGACGGGCAGCACTTTGCCTCTGAGCGTTATCTCGCCGGTCATCGCAAGGTTGCTGTGCACTTTTCTTCCTGTTAAAAGCGATGCAAGAGCTGTGACGATAGTAACGCCGGCTGACGGACCATCTTTGGGTATGGCACCGGCTGGCACATGTAGATGAATGTCAGAGTTTGCGAAGAAATCTTGGTCAATGCCAAGATCTTTGGCATGTGAGCGAATATATGAAAGAGCAGCCTGAGCGCTTTCTTTCATTACATCTCCAAGCTGTCCAGTAAGCGTTAGCGTTTTGCCGCCAGGCATTCTTGTCGCTTCTACAAACAGCACGTCGCCGCCGGTAGGCGTCCACGCAAGCCCTATTGCTATCCCTGGCGCGTTTATTCTGCCGCGAATCTCCTCGAACAAGTATCTCGGCGCGCCGAGATATTTCCTAACCTGCCTTATGGTTACTTTTACTGGACGCTTTCGTCCCTCGGCAAACTCGCGGGTCACCTTTCGGCAGATGTTGGCTATTTCGCGCTCTAGGTTTCGAACGCCGGCTTCTCTTGTGTATCCTCTTATAACATCCACAAGAGCTTCATCCGTGAATGTTATATGCCTGCCTTCTTGCAGTCCATGCTCTTCCAGTTGTTTAGGCACGAGATGCCGTTTGGCAATTTCCAGTTTCTCTTCTTCCGTATAGCCTGGAAGCTCTAATACTTCCATCCTGTCTCTTAACGGGGGAAGTATAGTGTCCAACATATTCGCTGTTGTTATAAAGAGCACTTTTGAAAGATCGAACGTTACTTCCAAATAATGATCTCTGAACGAGTTGTTTTGTTCAGGGTCAAGCACTTCCAGAAGCGCCGACGATGGATCGCCTCTAAAATCTGCGCCTACTTTATCTATCTCATCGAGCATAAACACCGGATTATTTGATTCTGCTCGTCTTATCCCCTGTATTATCTGTCCAGGCAGCGCCCCAATATAAGTGCGCCGATGTCCGCGTATTTCAGCTTCGTCTCTTATGCCCCCAAGCGACATCCTTACAAACTTTCGCCCCATCGCGCGTGCGATTGATTTGCCAAGCGATGTCTTGCCAACGCCCGGCGGACCAACAAAGCACAATATAGGATGCCGCATTGTTCCGGTATTCTTGAATTTGCGCACAGAAAGATACTCGATGATCCTGTCTTTGACCTTTTCTAGTCCATAGTGATCTTCGTCTAAAATCCTTCTTACTTCCGGTATGTCAAGGTTATCTTCTGTGTTCACTGTCCACGGCAGCGAGACCAGCCAGTCTATATATGTGCGCGCGACCGTGTATTCAGGCGCCGCCGGCGACATTCGGCTCAGCCTGTCCAGCTCGCGGTTGGCTTCTTTTTCAGCCTCAGGCGGCATGCCGCTTTCTTTGATTTTTTGTCTTAGCTCTTCGATTTCGGCGGCGTTTTCATCGCCTTCGCCGAGTTCTCTCTGGATAGCTTTTAACTGCTCGCGCAGGTAATATTCCCTTTGTGATTTTCCAAGCTCCTGATGCACCTGCGACTGAATTTTGCTGCCAAGCTCCAGCACCTGCGACTCTTTGATGAGCACAGTAAGCAGTTTGGTAAGCCTCTCTTTTATGCCCACTGTTTCGAGCAGCTCTTGCTTTTCAGGCACTGGTATTGGCAGGTGAAGCGCGACAGTGTTCGTCAGCACCGAAGGATTCGTTACCGCAGAAGCTATGTTCTCCAGCTCATCCGGCAGGTTAGGGGAAAGCGAAACGACTTTCCTGAATGCGTCTGCCACGTTTCTTCTGAGCGCCTCGACTTCCATTTCTTGTTCAGGTGTCCAGTCGACAACGTCTGGAAGCTCTTCTACGGTCGCTTTAAAGTAAGGGTCTGTTTGAATAATTTCTTTGATTCTAAATCTTTTGAGCCCTTGGACGATCATGCGCTGTCCATCAGGCATGCGCAGCATAGTGTGTATCGCGGCAGCCGTGCCTACTCTGTAAAGGTCTTTTGCTTCTGGGTTTTCACCTTGATGTTCTTTCTTGCCGACGATGCCTATTATACGCGTTTCGCTGAGCACAGCATCATCTACCAATCTTACGGAGCTTTCTCTTGCTACTACCAGCGGCATTACAACGCCTGGGAACAGTACGCTGTCGTTAAGCGGCATTATGCTGAGCACTTCTGGCAGAACTACGGCGTGCTCAGAATTTCTCTCTTCGATGCGGTCTTTGGTGCCGCGGGTTTGTTCCGATTCAGAATCGCTCTTGGATGGCATTTTGTCTCTCCCTGTCATCTGTTAGTCGGATATTGGTACCCGGCGGACTCCATCGGATTGTTTCTTTGGCAGGGTTACTATTATAAAGCCTTCTTTATAAGCGGCGTGAAGCTGATCCCTATTAATTTTCACGCTTTCTGGCAGCGCCACCACACGCTCGAATGGTCCATAGTAGACTTCCAGCTGATAATATCGCACGACTCCCTTTCTGAGCATGTTGCCTTCCGACCGAACGCCGCGTATAGTAAGAAAGCGATCATCAGGAGACAGCGAGATGTCCAGATTATCAGGCTTTACGCCAGCCGCGCATATTTTCACAACCAATTTGTCTTTTGTCTCATATATATCTACGCGCGGCGACCAAACCTCGCCTGTTGTGCTGTGCAGTCTGAATATCTGCACCAGCATGTCGTCTGATATTCGCAGCATTTCACGTTCTATGTCATCCAATATATCGTCGTAGAATTTTGGCATATCCGAATTATATCCTCCGCCGGTCAGCCATTTGGCTTCTTTAAGTGTAGCACTGAAATCGGCTGCGCGCAAGAAGAGATTCTACGCTATGCATTCAGGTTTTGAACAGTTCTCTTCGCCCATGATCACTTCAATCTTGTGCGTCTTGCCGTCCGCAAAATCAGGCAGAAGATGCGAATTCCACTCTTTCCCATCCACTATTATTTTTGATACGCCTCTATTTACATGATTAGGGTTGGCAACCTCTATTTCGTAGTTAGCTCTTCTGAAACGTCTGTGCACTTTGAAACCATCCCAACTTCTTGGAATGCATGGGTCTATAAGCAGTCCTCGAAGCTCAGGACGAATGCCCATTATCCATTCTAAACACACTTTCCACATCCAAGCGGCGGTGCCGGTCGTCCATGTAAATTCCCCCATTCCATATTGAGGCGCATCAGGTCCGTATATGTATTCGCAGTAAACATACGGCTCAACTTTATATACTTCAGGATTCTTGCCCAACTTTGTATAAGAAGTCATCTTCCAAATTTCGTAAGCTTTATCGCCTCTGCCCAGCACGCATTCTGCCATCACAGCCCAAGCGGTGGGATGACAGAAGACCGTTCCGTTTTCCTTTGTGCCAGGCGCAAATCTTGAGATGATTCCAAGTTTTGGGTCTGGCTGGCTGTAGGCTGGAAGGAATAGCGCTGGTCCGTAGTTGGTCATAAGACGCTCCCAAACAGAATCCATTGCTCTTTCTCCTCTTTTCTTGGGGGTAGCGTTCGCTATTACAGTCCAGCTCTGCGCGTTTAGATATATCTGTCCTTCTACGTTCCGAGAGCTTCCAAAAGCTTCGCCGTCGTCTCGTGTGCCTCTTATATACCATTCGCCGTCCCAAAGATGCTCGTTTATGTTTCTGATGAGTTTTTCTCTTTCCTCTGCGTATTTCTGAGCGAGTGTGTCATTACCGGTGAACAGCATAAGATTGGCGACTTCTTTCAGCATCCACGCCAGATGAGCGGCAACCATAGTTGTTTCGCCTCTGCCTTGTCTGCCAACGTGATCAAGTCCATCGTTCCAGTCCGCCGCCATAATAAGCGGTATTCCTCTTTCGCTTAGATGCGCGAGAGTGTAGTCCAAGGCGCGAATCATATGCTGCTTTACAGTTTCCGTACCTGTGTCGTAGTAGCGCACAGCTTCGTCAAGGAATACTATGTCGCCTGATTCCTTCAAGTACTCGATTAGGCCGAGCACAAGCCACATCGTATCGTCAGAATGCCCTGTTTTCACGCCGATGTTGGTCAGAGGATCCCAGTTATGAAGAGTGCTTCCATCTGCCATCTGATGCTCCAGCAGATATATCACGCGCTGTCTTGCCCACTCCAAATCGTTTGGCAGTATTGCCAGCATATCCTGCCAGCTGTCGCGATGGCCTACAATCGAGCCGCCTCCTATATAGTAGCTGTCCATTCTAGACCATCTGGAAGTAACCCAAGACTGATACTTAGTCCATATATTAAATGACAGATCAAAATCCCTATCTGGAGTCTCGCAAGTTGTATGAGAAAGATAATTATTCCAATAAATTGCCAGCTCAGCGAGACCTCTTTCGGCTTCTTCCCAAGTGTCATAGCGAGTTTTTAGCGGATTGGCTTCGTCTCGCTGCCGCACTACGCCTACTAAAACCACAAACTTGATTTCTTCTCCAGGTGCAAGATCAACATCATGTTGAAAAGCGCCTACGATGTCCTGCCCACTGCCCTGACTGTTTAAGCAGCGTCCATTTTCCACCGCAGCAGGTTTAGTCCAGTCTCTGTACATACCTATAAATGATTCAGTGAAGCAGTCAAACCCTGTCGGCGGCAGACTTGTTGTCATAAACGCATACTTATCCCAGCGTGCGTTTGGATTGCCAGCGCCAGGAGAAGTTATGTTCCAAAATCTTGTGCTTACGAATATGATGTCGTCTTCAAAGTGCGATTCGTTAAACAGCTTTGAGAACGCGGCTTCGGCTAGGTTGTAAGCGTAGTTAGCGAGATCCCATTCCACAAATGGGAATAGCTGAAGCCTGCGCGGTTTCTGTCCTATATTTTTCAGCCGAACCATCCAAACTTCTACGTCATCGCGCGGCGGCACGTAGTAGGTTATGTGGTTTTCAATATCGCTGTAAGTGTGCTCCACAACTGTATAGCCAATCCCATGCCGCGCTTCAAATCTTTGAGGTTCTTTACATACCGGCTGCCAGTTGGCGCTCCAATACTCGCCTGTTTCTTTATCGCGTATATATATGTAGCGACCTGGTCTATCTCTATGAACCACGAATGGCGGATATTCTCTTGTAAGTCTATTGTAGCCGGAGGTTTCAAAGAACGAATAGCCGCCGCCTGTTTGTGAGCACAGCGCGCAGTAACGTCCGTTTGTAAGATAATTTATCCAAGGCCGAGGTGTGTCGGGTCTTTTGATTATGTATTCCCTGCCGTCTTCTGAGAAGTTACCGTATTCCGTCAATCTTTGTTCTCCTCCTTCACTATCAGTTCAACTGTAGTAACTCTTTTTACGCCTTGAATCCCCTGCGCTATGGAGTGCACTAGTTCTTTTTGTATCAATGTATCCACCACGCCTTTCAGGCTTATCTCTCCGTCTGCAGCGCGAACAACTATTGGCAGTCCGGCTACTCTTATATCTGAAGCTATCGCGTTTTCAACTTGCTGTGCAAGCGCTTGATCTGCCAAAGACATCTTACCAGCCTCCCAACTGTATTAATTTACCGAAATCGCACGTTTTTGTATACGCACAATCTTACCTACCCTGTTTTTATGCATCGCAAAACGTCTAAGGCAGTTATTTGTTCTAATACGACAGCCGGTATAGTATAACCTCTATCCCATCTATAGGCTCAGGTTTTTAATATTTATGTTCTTGACAGAAAGCTTCGCCATTTATAGAATAACTCCAGACACAGCGTTATGTCTGCTCGGCACATTAACGCTGACGTCGAAGCATAAAATAAAAAAACGGAAAACAATCGGAGGGTAAGAAATGAGTGGGAAGAAAGCATATCTGCTTTGTGTGGTAGTTCTCCTATGCGTAGCATTAGCCGGCACTTTCGTTTGGGCGACAGCTCGACAGGCTGGTGAAACGGCGTTTACTTCTAATGGCGATTTGATATCCGGTTGGTATTGGCTCAGGTCGGCGGGTCATACTGCGACTTGGACGTTCAGCACTGCGCCGCTTAATGGGGCAAGCAATGTCTATATAAACTTCAATCCGTTGGTTACTAACGGCGTTAACGGCGGCAGCGGATATGATGCTACATGCAAAGTTGTAGTCGAAGGCGCCAAAACTTGGACGACTTCTATACATGTTGTAAATCCGTTCAGGCCGATAGACCCTGCGCACTCCAGCGGTGTTGGTTATCAGTGCTATGGGCACAGCGGGGCACCAATTCCGACGGGTGTTTATAAGGGAGTTTCTACGATCAAGATTACGGTTGCCTACCCATTCCCAAGCGGCCGCCATGTTGCCGTTAACCGAGGCTGCATGACGCTTGGTTACAGCCGCTGATTTACTTTAGAACAGATCCCGACCGCGTCTTGCCGAGCAGGCGCGGTCGGTTTTTTTATTTGTCTTGGGGCTTCTGCTTCAAAGATTTTTCGATTTTAGCCCATGTATCCCTAAGCGTGACTGTGCGGTTGAAAACCAACCTCTCCGGAGTCGAATCCGGATCTACGCAGAAGTAGCCGAGACGCTCGAACTGGTACTTAGTACCTGGCTGTGCGCCTGCAACGCTCGGCTCTATAAGGCATTCGGTTATTTTGATCGAGTTCGGATTCAGATTGTCAAGCCATGTTTTGCCTTCTTCTACGTCATCAGGGTCTGGCTTGATAAATAGATGGTCGTATATCCTAGCTTCAGCATGCAGCGCGTGTTTTGCAGATACCCAGTGCAGCGTAGCTTTTACCTTGCGTCCGTCAGGCGCAGACCCGCCGCGCGTGTCTGGATCGTATGTGCAGTGGAGTTCCACTATTTTGCCATTTGAGTCTTTTATGACATCCACGCATTTGATGAAGTATGCATTTCTAAGTCGCACTTCTCTGCCAGGCGCCAGCCGATAGTATTTTGGCGGCGGATCTTCGCGAAAATCTTCTTGCTCTATATATATTTCGCGTGTGAACGGCACTTTGCGTGTTCCGGCTGACGGGTCTTCTGGGTTGTTTACCACGTCGAGTTCTTCTGTCTGATCTTCAGGATAATTAACAATAGTTACTTTTAGTGGATTCAGAACAGCCATTACTCGCTGAGAGTGTTTGTTTAGGTCTTCTCTTATGCAGTCTTCCAAAACGGCTATATCAACTACGCTGTCGGTTTTGGCTATGCCTATTCGCCTGCAGAACTCTCTTATGGCTTCCGGTGTATAGCCTCGCCTTCTTAGTCCTGCGAGTGTTGGAAGACGAGGATCATCGTATCCGTTAACATAGCCGCCGTTTACAAGCTCTATGAATCGCCGCTTGCTCATAACCGTGTAGGTTAGGTTCAGTCTTGCAAATTCTATCTGCCTTGGGTGATATATCCCCAATTGATCAAGGAACCAGTCGTAGAGCGGGCGATGGTTTTCATATTCGAGAGAGCAGAGTGAATGAGTTATGCCTTCTATGGAGTCCTCAAGTCCGTGCGCCCAGTCGTACATAGGATAAATACACCATTTGTTACCTTGGCGATGGTGCGGCGCGTGGATTATTCTATACATAACAGGGTCGCGCATATTCATATTTGGCGACGACATATCTATCTTTGCCCTTAGAGTGCGTGAGCCGTTTGGGAATTCGCCGGCGCGCATTCTCCTGAACAAATCTAAGTTCTCTTCTACGCTGCGATTGCGATAGGGACTTTCTATCCCTGGTTCGGTTGGAGTGCCGCGCATTCTGCTTAACTCTTCCGGCGATAAATCGCATACATAGGCTTTGCCTTTTTTGATCAGATCTACCGCGTATTCGTACATTTGCTCGAAGTAGTCTGACGCAAAGAACAGCCTGTCTTCCCAATCCACGCCCAGCCATTTTACATCTTCGATTATTGCATCTACGAATTCTTTTTCTTCTGTTGTTGGGTTAGTATCGTCAAATCGCAGATTGAACAGCCCGTTGAAGTCGAGTGCAACTCCATAATCTATCCAAATCGCTTTCGCGTGTCCTATGTGCAGGTAGGCGTTCGGCTCCGGCGGAAAACGCGTATGTACACGGTCAAATCTTCCGCTTCTTAGGTCTTCTTTTATCGCCTCGCGGATGAAATCTGTTGCCGGTACTTTTTCATACCAGTCAGATGACAGTTTATCTACATCGCTCCTGCTTTCTTCTGGAGATTTATTCATAGAGAACTAGAGCCTTTCTATTTGAAGTTGGAACAAAGGGCTGTAGGTTTCATGTTGCCATATCTTAAAGCTGAGGTCAAGGAGAGGGTGTTGAGAGTTTTGGCGGCAATATTATTGTCTCGTTGTTGAGATTTCTAATCCACGCGTCTAAACTGGCTTCTTCGGCTTCGCTTGATCTCGGCTTTGATTTTCTTATGAAGCATAGAAAGCTCGCGAACATCTTCTTTGACTGCATTCTCTGGAGAATACCTGATCCTATTGTAGATAATCGCCGCAGAATATGCTGTTTTGAATGCATCATCAGAGAAAGTTTTGGCTTTTTGGGCTACTTCCAGCGGCGTAAGATATGCTTCTCGCGCTTTAAGCGTCCTTCGGATTGCCTTATATGTGGCAGCCGCATTGGCATGCAGTCTGCTCGGCGCGCTGGATTTGCCCAGTTCCACTGCTCGGCGCAGCTCTGGCGCAAAAGCGGTAATGGCACAGACCAGCAGCGCAAAAATAAGTATTGGCAGCGTTGTCCCGCCTCCAAGCAGTCCGCCGGTTATTCTATGCAGTCTGCGCGACATTCTTTCAAACCAAGTCTCTGGCTCTTCTATCGTCCAAGTTGTCGGGTCAAATGTTACCCATCCACAGCCTGGGAAGTACACCTCGACCCAAGCGTGTTTATCCATTTCCCTTATCAGATAACGATCTTGAGAAGAATCATAAATCCCTGCAGTAAAACCTGTTGCCAGTCTGGCTGGTATACCAATTTCTCTACACATTATGACCATTGCGCTTGCGAAAACATCGCAGTAGCCGCGTTTTGAAGTGAAGAGAAAGTAGCTTACTGCGTCGGTGTTTGGCGGCGCGGGGGGTGCGTTGAGATCGTATTTATAGTTCTCGCCAATATACCTTTCGATTGCGCGTGCGCGTTCGTAAGGCGTTTCGAGCCCTTCGGTTATTTTGTGCGCCAATATTCCCGCCTGTTCGGTTGTTATAAGCGTTTGCGTATAACGGTCTATTATTTCGATTGGATAGTTATTGCCGGCGTTTTTTAGCCGCGTTGGGGCTACAATAGGCATCTCGGATACCACCGAATAACGGCTCCATGTGTGTCTGCTCCAGACCTTTTGCCAGCAGTTAAAGTCATTTCTTCTGAGCGTAGGTGTTGGCGCGGCGATGGTTGCAGGTTCGGCAGCGGCATACATAGTGCCGCCAGGCATTGGGCTTAGATCAAATAGCTGTTCGAGTCTGCGGTTTGGATCTACTTCTTGTCTGCCGAATATCCAGATTTGTCTGCCGTTTTGGTCTATTTTCCAAGTGTCTGCTGTTGTCATGGAATAATTGCTTGTCTCTTCCCATCCATGTCCGGTGTATTCATCGAAAACATGCCCGCGCCAATATAGATCTATTGGTCCGGTGTTCGGATAGCTTCCGATTTTCACGCTCATAACTATTCGATTAGAAAGCTGCACTGGACCCTGTGCTATCTGAAGAAATCCGCCGTCGCCAATCATATACATGCCCGCATGTCTTCCCATTTGGCGAAATCCAGGCATCACAAGTTCAAATGCATTGACGCACATAAGTCTCACAGGCACAACCAGAACGCCGCCTATGGCAATAGCTGCTGTAGCAGTTATAACCGCTGACCTGAACGCTGTATCGTATCTTCTATTGATTCTTCCTGGTCTTAGCGCGAGCATGAATGTTGCAAGCAGGAGATATACCACAAAATAGGCAAGCATCTCAGGGTTCACGTTTGCTGTGCTCGATAAACTTATCATCACAACAGACGGAATCCCCGAGAATATTACGGCTTCGTCTGTTACCAACGTGAAACTGCGCAGCACTTCTAACCAAAGCAGCATGGAGGCAAGTTTCAGCTCAGGCGTTGTTAATGTGCTGGCGGGCAGAAGGTATTGAACTACATCAATTCCTGCAGCTATCTGAATGTAAATTACCACCGCTCCGGCAACCACTCCAAGCTCTATAAGTATGGTTGTTTTGCCGGCGCGCCTTATTTCCATGCTTATAAGGTAGCCGCATGCCAGCGCAGCCGCCGCTATTGCAAAAAACGTCCAGTCAGACACGCTGGCGTTAAGCGCAGCAAGCCCGCAGATGCTTGTGGCGAACCCAGCCAGATATAGAGGATAT
>Ga0073932_1006031_pt1 | contig 12670 bp, 4 predicted proteins | sample DewCreD2012metaG_FD_76967 | JGI IMG/M metagenome (GOLD analysis project Ga0073932, IMG submission 76967) | Hot spring sediment bacterial and archeal communities from British Columbia, Canada, to study Microbial Dark Matter (Phase II) - Dewar... ... | reverse complement strand
CGGTGGGCCATTGATGTCATCAGCAGTTGCGTCCTGATTGCGAGGGTGGACTGGGGCCTTCCCAGCCCCGCGCGGCTGGAACTGCTGACCGGCGGTCGGCCGCTGTCGGCGGAACAGACCGACCAGCTGCGGACGCTGCGTGAAGCCTATTACGAGAAGGTGGACGCGGCGGAGACTTTGGCCGGGCGGCGGCTCCTGCGCGGCGAAGCAGCGCCGCCCGGCGACGCCACGACCACGGCGCCGCTGCCCCAGCCGCCCGCTCCGTCATGGCGGATGAGCGACACCGAAAAACTCGAAGCCTTTCGCGCCTATGTATTGGGGAGCGCCGCCATCGACGAGCGCAAGCCCTTCAGCGCGCTTTCGCGCATGCGGCCGGCCGAGTGGGACTTCGATCCGAAGATTTACATCTATGGCGGAGCCTATCTGTATCCCTTGGGCGGCGCGCTGGCCGCGCTGCGCGCGGCCGGCCTGCTGCCCGTCACCCATGACTACGGATACTATGTCGAGCATCCCCATGTCATTGCGAGGATGTATGTCACGGGCCGGCTGATGGGAGTGGCCGCGTTTCTCGGGACGCTCGTTCTGCTGGGGCGACTGGGACATCGCCTGGGAAAAACGGCGGGGGCGACCGTGGCGATGCTGGCGTGGGCTTGCTCGACCATCGCGCTGAATCAGACCCTTGTCTGCAAGCCGCATGTCTATGCCGCGTTCTGGACGCTGCTGGGCGTCTATCTGCTCATTAGACATCTCGAAACGCGGCGCCGCCTGTTTCTGATGGCCGGCGCGGCCGCCGCAGGCTGGGCCGCAGGATCGTCACTCGCCGCCGGAATCATGGCCGTGGTCTTTCCTGCGCTGCTGTATGACAAACGAAACCCGGCCCGCCTGATCAAGCCGACAGTTCTGGCCTGGACAGTCATGGGCGCCGTATTCGCCGTCATGAATCCGTATCTGGCCTTCAGTTTCGACCGCTACGCCCTGACTCTGAACGAACATGCCTCTTCCCAGGGGTGGGGCTATGCCGTCATTTCACCGGCCAAACTCATGGCGTATCTCGCCGATGTGTTTTGCCGAGGCTACAGCTTCCCCGTGTCGCTGCTTGGCGCCGGAGGAATGGTCGCGACCCTCTGCGGCGGGAGCGCAGACACGGGGGCGACCCACCCGGACGACGCGCGGGATCCGGCGCACGAATGGCCGCGCCGTCTGGCATGGACCTGTGCGGGGCTGTTGCTGTTGGTCGGATTGTCCCTCGCGAATCTGCGAATCTCCCTGTTCCTGGGGCCTTTCGTGTGCTTGTATGCCGCCGCCGGGGCGATCTGGCTGCAGACGGCTGCGGCGCGCCTGCGCTCCATGGCGCCGGCCTTTCCCCTGCGCCCATTTTTCCCCGCGATATGGGCGGTGTTGTTTGCCCCGGGCCTGTTTTTTGCCGCCCTGTGGGCGCGCGACGTGGTCTTCGCCGAGGGATGGCGTGAGCCGGCTCGAAAGTGGCTCGCTTCTTGTGATCGTTCAGACGGGACCGTCTGGGGCATGATGGCGCGCCCCGCGCCCGAAGACGCCCCCCCGTTCCCCTTCCTCCATGGCCAGGTGGTCAATCTTCGGGCATATACGCCGGATGCAGCCCCGCTGCCGGACTTCGTTGTCATCGGCAACTACGCCAATGATCGGGCGCGCTGGGAGGCGCATCCCCTGAGAAGCCGCTATGCTCTGGCATGCGACCTGGGATATCGGAGATCGTATGACTGGGGCCTGCGCTGGCGCTCGAAAAGCGAATCGCGCGTGGCTGGGTGGATTTACCGAAGAAAATGATTCCGGCCTGCGCCCGTCCCAATCATGCCGTGGCCGCGAGCCTCCGTAGATCGAAGCAGGCCCAGCGTCAATCAAGTCCCGATGAATGACATCCGATAGATACTGAAAGGGGCGACTTTTGGGGCTTGCCCTCATTCGCTGGGTGAGGTATGTCATTAGCCAACAGGGGTTTCATCATTTCCAAGAAGGAGTTTTTCGATGACGCGTTTTCGTGAAGTCAGAAGCGCAATAATGTTTTCACTGTCTGTGGCGACGGTTTTCGCCTCGACGGCGTGGGCGGGAACCTACAGCGGCGGCATGGGGACCACGATCAATCCCTATCAGATTGCCAATACAGCCGACTGGACGGAACTGAGCGGCACGTCGGGCGATTGGAGCGCAGAATTCGTTCTAACGGCCGACATCGACTTCGGCGGCGCGACGCTGACCCCGGTGGGCAACGCTGGAACGCCATTCAACGGCGTGTTCAACGGCAACTGGCATGTGTTGCGTAATGCCGCCATCGGCTCGGCCGGGCAGAACCGGGTGGGCTTGTTTGGCGAGACTGGCGCCAGCGCTCGGATTCAGAGCCTCCGTCTCCAGAATATGTCTGTGACGGGATATTCGAGCGTGGGGCTGATGGCGGGACGCAATGGGGGCGTGGTGACTGACTGCCATGCCTCCGGCGCGGTCACGGGCGACAGCGGCAATCCGACGGACAATCCGTTCAACATTGGGGGATTGGTGGGCTATAACCTTCCCGCCTCCACGCTTTCCTATTGCTACGCGAACGTCTCGGTCAGCGTGACGCCTGGCAACTTCGGCGGGGCCTATATCGGCGGGCTGGTGGGCGTCAATGACGGCGATGTATTGAAATGCAAGGCTGCCGGCGCTCTGTCGGTTCCCCCCGGAACGTCCGGTGGCGCCAATGTTTGCGGTGGCCTGGCAGGCTACAATTTCTGGGTCATCGACGAATCCTCCGCTTCGGGAGCCGTCAATGCCTCACAAGGCGATTATCTCGGAGGCCTGATCGGCTATCACGCCGCCTCACTAACGTCATGCTCGGCCACGGGCGCCGTCGTCAATGGGCGCAACTACTGCGGGGGCTTGGCCGGATATAGCGAGGAAGCCATCACGGATTGCTATGCCCGCGGCGCCGTCAGCGGCGCCGACTCGATTGGCGGCCTTCTGGGTCGGAGCAACGCCTCCGTAACAAACTGCTACGCCACGGGCGCCGTCACAGGAACGACCAATGTGGGCGGCCTCATTGGCTCGGCCGGTGGAGGAAGCGCCGTGAGCGCCTCGTATTGGGACACGCAGGCCACCGGCCAGGCCACCAGCGCCGGCGGCACCGGGCGCACAACTGACGAGATGACCTATCCGTATGATGTCAGCACGTATGTGGGTTGGGACTTCACCACCACATGGATGGAGGACACCAGCAGCGCCAATGGCGGGTATCCATTGCTGAAGTGGCAGACGCCGCCGTCGGTTCAGTTTGAGACAGCCGCTTCCAGCGGCGCTGAATCCGTTAGCCCCGTCAATCTCACGGTGGTCCTGTCCCAAGCCTCCAGCCAGACCGTAACCGTTGACTATCGCGTCACAGGCGGAACCTCCACCGGCGGCGTGGACCGTTCCTGCCCGCCAGGGACGCTGGTTTTTGCTCCAGGCCAGACCGTGGCGTCGGTCGTCCTGACTGTCTTTAATGATGCCGTGGGCGAGACGGATGAGACGGTCGTGATCAGTCTGTCCAATCCGATCAACGCTTCCCTGGGAAGCAACACCTCGCACACCTACACGATTCTGAATGAAGATCCGCCTTCAATCCAGTTCGACGTGGCCAAGTCGTTCGGGACCGAGGCGGCCAGCCCGGCCACGTTCAAAGTGACGCTCACGCAGGACTGGCATACAACTGTCAGCGTCAATTATCGCGTCACGGCGGGCACGTCAACCGGTGGCGGCGTGGACCGCACGTGCCTGCCCGGCACGCTCACGTTCGCCCCGGGCGAGGTCGAAAAGACCTTCCAGGCAATCATCACTGACGATGATGTCGCCGAAGGCGATGAGAGTTTGGTCATCGGATTGAATACGCCCGTCAACGGCATGCTGGGCGCCCGCAAAAGCCACACGTTCTGGATTCTTAACGATGACGGCTTGGGCGGCCCCACCGTGCGCTTTGGGGAAGCGACGGCCAGTGGCGCCGAGTCCGTGGGCACGGTTCCAGTCACCGTTGCGCTTACTAAACCCATGGGCGCGCCCGTTTCGGTGGGCTATCGCGTCACGGGGGGAACCTCCACCGGCGGCGGCGTGGACCGCGCCTGTCCGCCGGGGACGTTGAACTTTGCGGCAGGCGATCTGGTCAAGACTTTCAATATCACCGTGGTTGAAGACGCAGTTGACGAGTTTGACGAAACCGTCATTGTTTCGTTGGAAAATCCGGTTGGCGTCCCAGTGGGCTCACCGGCCAGCCACACCTACACGATTCTTGACAACGACTGAGATTCAACGCCAGCGAGTCAATGGCGGGAGATGAGAGAAGGGCGCGGCGGCTTGAATGTCCCCGCGCCCTTCTTCGTTGGGGGGGCGTCGGATTGTCAGCCTGTGACTTCGGCCCGGTCAAGGAGGCGATGGCGGCGGAAGCGCAGGTAGTCGATGCCGTAGGTTTTGACCTTGTATTGGACGACGCGCTTGGTGGTTCCCAACAGGCGGGCGGCCTCGGTCTGATTGCCGGCGGCGTCCTTGAGAGCGTCCGTGAGCAATTCGATTTCATACGCGGCGACGAGGGCCTCGAACTTGCCGCGGGAAGCGGCGCGCCGTTCGGGCGCCTTCATCTGGAGCGAGGGGGGCAGCTGGTGGGCGTGGATGGTGTCATCGGTGGCCAGCAGGACGGCGCGCTCGACGCAGTTTTCCAGCTCGCGGACGTTGCCGGGCCAATGATAACTCATCAGCATGTCGATGGCCGGGGTGTCGATACGGTTGATTTTCTTTCCCAGTTCCTTGGCGTATTTCTGGACAAAGTGGTCGGCCAGGAGCATAATGTCGGCCCCGCGCTCGGACAGCGGCGGAATGTGAATGGGAAACACGTTGAGGCGGTAATACAGGTCTGCGCGGAACTTCCCGTTCCCGACGTCGGCGTTGAGATCACGGTTGGTGGCGGCGATGACGCGGACGTTGACGCGGATGGTCTTGGTTCCGCCGACGCGCTGGAACTCGCGGTCCTGGAGGACCTGGAGCAGTTTGACCTGGGCCTGGGCGGGCAGTTCGCCGACCTCGTCGAGAAAAATGGTCCCTCCGTGGGCCTGCTCGAACTTGCCGATGCGCCGGTCAATGGCGCCGGTAAAAGACCCCTTCTCGTGCCCGAACAGTTCGCTTTCGATGAGGTTCTCGGGGATCGCGCCGCAGTTGACCTTGATGAACGGCCCGTTCTTGCGCGGGCTGTTGTGATGAATCTCGGCGGCCACCAGGCTCTTGCCCGTCCCGGTCGGCCCCGTGATGATGACCGAGGTCGGGCTGTCGGCGACTTGATGAATCAGCGCAGCCACTTCGCGCATCGCATCGGAATTGCCGATGATGGGTCCTTGGAGCGGTTCTTCCCGGATGACTTTGAGCAGTCGCTCGTATTCGTCCTGAATGCGGCGCTCGCGGACGCGCCGGGCCAGCAGTTGGGCCACGGCTTCCAGGAAATCCAGCTCTTCCTTGAGTTCGATTTCGTTTTCCGCCTTCTTGACGCGATCCACCGACAGGGCGCCCACCACCTCGTCCTCGATTTTGATCGGGACGCACAGGAAAGCCAATTCGGCGCGGTTGAGATGCCGTCGCGCGCCCGAACGATCGAGGAACTGCGGCGCCTTGTCGAGGTTGGGGATCGCGATGGGCCGGCCGGTCTCGACCACGGTTCCCGTCACGCCTTCGCCGAGGCGGAAGGTGAGCCCCTCGCCAATGGGGCCGTCCAAGCCGTGTCCCACATCGACATAAACCTCGCGCGTGTCGCGGCGCAGGATCGAGATCATGCCGCGCCGCATGCCCATGTCTTCGGACAGGATTTCCAGGACCTCGCGCAGGGCGTCGCGCAGGGGCTGGCTGCCGGATAGAGTCGCGGCAATGCGATACAGAGCCTGAAGCTCTTCGATCGAGAAGTCGGTTTCCATTGTGATGAATAGAAAGAGCCAGTTGCAAAATGAAGGGAGCGGGGGCGTCTCGCCCCCGGTTTGATGATTTTATTGCTTGATTTCCGGGGGGCGAGACGCCCCCGCTCCCTTTTGCTCCACATTTTGCAACTGGCTCGACAGACAGGATTTTGTGTTTGCGACAACGGACAGGAACATAGTTGTTTTTTGGCAAGCGCGTCAATACATATTTGTGCCCTCAATCCAAGCGAGCGAATTGATATATACCTTTGATAATAAATAACATAAGTTGTCATAGATTCGATGGCCCGTCTCTTGCATTATCCCCAGTCAACTTGCATGGAAGAGTTCGCCGGCGCAAGCCGGCGGAGGCGCTCTCCCTTCTTCTCTGTTGCTGGTGGGGCGACGGACGATTTCGGGAGAGCGCCTTCTCATTTGATAACCCCAAAATCCATTTGCGGAATGCGGGATGCAATCCCAGCGAATCCCTTATGTGTCATCTGCAAGGACAGAACACATTATTGTTTCAACGTCTGGGCGCGCCCAGGTTTTCAGATCTCTGATTTTCATCGATTTGGCAATCGAGGCGCTTTTGGCACGCCAGTCGCAATACGAGGGAGCGACTCTGGTTGCTGTCCATTCCAAGGATGGGCGCAAGCAGTTGCCATCACGGGAAAGGAAAGGACGCGTGGCTCGAACGAAGTCGCCGGCGCAGTTGAGCGTAGGCCGCGCCTTCCCCACCAGACGCAAACGGCAACACCAGTTTAACCTATTCTCAACAAGGAGATGTCCATGCACACCTGCAAGACACCAGAAGATGTCCTGAAGAAGATGAAGGAGATGGACGTCAAGGTCGTTGACCTGCGCTTCATGGATTTCCCGGGAATCTGGCAGCACTTCTCGATCCCGGCCCATGAGCTGACGCTCAACGAGTTCGAGGCCGGACTGGGCTTCGACGGCTCAAGTATCCGCGGCTGGCGCGCCATCAACGAGTCCGACATGCTGGTCAAGCCGGTGGCCGACACGGCCTTCATTGATCCGTTCATGAAGGACAAGACGGTCGTCATGACGTGCAACATTCATGACCCGATCACCGGCGAGGCCTACACGCGCGATCCGCGCAACATCGCCCGCAAGGCCGAGGCCTACCTGCAGCACACCGGGCTGGCCGACACCGCGTTCTTCGGTCCCGAAGCCGAGTTTTTCGTCTTCGACGACGTTCGCTACGATCAGAACGAACATGAGGGCTACTTCCATCTGGATTCGGACGAAGGCCGCTGGAACACAGGGCGGCAGGAAAATCCGAACCTGGCCTACAAGATTCGCTACAAGGAAGGTTACTTCCCGGTTCCTCCGACCGACAAGCAGCAGGACATGCGCAGCGAGATGATGCTGCTGCTGGAACAGATCGGCGTGTCGATTGAGCGCCAGCACCACGAAGTGGCCACCGCCGGCCAGGCCGAGATCGACATGCGCTTCTCGCCGCTGGTTCACATGGCCGACCAGGTCCTGAAGTATAAGTATGTCATCAAGAACGTGGCGACAAAGTATGGCAAAACAGCGACCTTCATGCCCAAGCCCCTGTTCGGCGACAACGGCTCCGGCATGCACGTTCACGTGTCGTTGTGGAAGAAAGGCAAACCGCTGTTTGCCGGCGATGGCTATGCGGGGTTGTCGGAAATGGCCATCTACGCCATCGGTGGGCTGCTCAAGCATGCGCCCGCTTTGTGCGCCATCACCAACCCGACGACCAACAGCTACAAGCGCCTGGTGCCCGGCTTTGAGGCCCCTGTCAATCTGGCCTACTCCAGCCGCAACCGCAGCGCCTCGATCCGAATCCCGATGTATTCGCCCTCTCCCAAGGCCAAACGGCTCGAATACCGCTGCCCGGATCCCAGCTGCAATCCGTATCTGGCGTTCGCAGCCATGACGATGGCCATTATCGATGGCATCCAGAACAAGATTCATCCGGGCCAGCCACTGGACAAGGACATCTACGACCTGCCGCCGGAAGAACTCGCCAACGTTCCGACTGCGCCGGGCTCGCTGCGCGAGGCGCTCAAGAACCTGGCCGAAGACCACGCCTTCCTGCTCAAGGGCGACGTCTTCACGCAGGACGTCATTGATACCTGGATCGAATACAAAATCAAGAACGAGGTCCAGGCCCTCGATCTGCGGCCGCATCCGTGGGAATTCATGCTCTACTTCGACATTTGATCCGTCGCGGCGGCTTGAACCGCCGTCCCGAATCACATCGCGTCGCGCAGGCCCGGGAATCATCCCGGGCTTGCGCGTTTTAAACAACGATCCGGGAAAAGCCCTTGCGTTGGGGCGCCATAATTGCTTAATTTATTCGAGTAAGTGTATGACACAGCGGACAGCGGCAAACTCGGAATGCGCGCGCGATGCGTTCTATCGCCATCTATTGCGTCCGGCGCCGCAATCCAATCATGAAAGAGAGCGTCCCTCAAATCATGCGAGCCTGCACCAAAAGGTCCACTCGAGAACAATATCGTTCGCTGCTTCAGCGGCTCGTTCTCATTTCACTGCTCCTCAGCGGTTTCGCCGGCGCGCAGTCAGACCTCCAGACGACGGCCGAACAGATTCTCAAGGAGTCCGGCGTGACGGGAGGTCTCATTGTCCATGTGGGCTGTGGCGACGGGCGGCTGACTGCCGCCCTGTTCACGCAGCAGGGGCGCCTCGTCCACGGGCTGGATTCGGATTCGGCCCGGATCGAATCGGCGCGTCGCTACATTCAGTCCCGGAATCTATACGGTCCCGTCTCCGTGGATTTGTGGAGCGGGTCGCGACTTCCCTACGCCGACCATCTCGCGCGCCTGGTGGTTGTCTCGCCGTCAGCCCCGGTTCCACCTAAGGAGGAGATTCTCCGCGTCCTTGCGCCGAATGGCAAAGCCTTGTTCCTCGATGAATCGCTCACGGTCAAGAAGGGCTCCACGATCGAGAAGCCCTGGCCGGAGTTAATGGATCATTGGACGCATTATCTTTATGACTCGAGCAACAACGCGGTATCGAAGGATCGGATTGTCGGGCCCCTGCGTTCCATGCGTTGGGCGGCCGAACCAAACTGGCTGCGCAGCCACAACTGGTATAGCAGTTTCATGGCGATGGTCTCGGCCGGCGGGCGGTTGTTCTATCTGATCGATACCGGTCCGGCGCCATTGGCGGGACAGAAGACCGGGACCGAGCCGCCGCAGCGATGGCAGCTGATGGCGCGCGACGCATTTAGCGGCGTTGAATTGTGGGGCATGTTGTTGGCGGACAGCTGGGACGCGCGTGACTACGAGTTCACGGGGCCTGCTGGCAGCCTGTGGGGCACGCCGTTGACGGTCAACCGCCGCGTCGTGGCGACCGATGAGCGGGTTTTCGCGACACTGAAGTATCGCGGTCCGGTCTCCATCCTTGACGCCGCGACGGGCAGCATCCTGGGCGAAGTGAAAACGCCAGGCCACGTCGAGGAGATACTTCATCGTGATGGCGTGTTGTATCTGCGCGTCCGGGATATTCCTCCCCGTCCGGAGAAGATGCCCGGCGGCGGACAGCGGGCCAAACTGGCCGAACTCTACTCGGACTACATCAAGAACCTGCCGCCCGAGCGCGTCGTGGCCGCGCGCGCAGAAAACGGCGAAGTCCTCTGGGAGTCGCCCGCGCGGCTGGTCGCCGGCGGCAGTCTCGCGGCCGCTCAAGGGCGCGTCTGCTACCATGATCTCAAGGACATCGTGGCGTTGGACGCGAAGACAGGCAAGGAACTGTGGCGAACCCCGGCGTCGCCAAGTTTCCCTGCGGACCGAACCTTAGTCCGCGGCATTGAGAGTCCAGTGGTTCTCTACAAAGACTATGCGCTGTTCAGCGCCGGCGACGGACTGGTCTGCCTCGATGCCGCCACCGGCAAACAACTGTGGAAGAATCCCCGGGCCAGAATCGGCATCGGCTTCTCAGCGCCGACGCAACTGGACGTTATCAATGGCATTGTATGGGCCGGGACGGGACGCATGGGCGCCGGCCTCGATGTCAAGACCGGCGCCGAGGCGCGCCGACTGGACCTCGGCGAAATGCTCGCGCGCGGCCATCACATCCGCTGTTTCCGCGGCAAGGCCACCGAACGCTATCTCATTACGCCCATGCGCGGCGCCGAGTTCATTGACCTCGAAGGCGAAGGCCTGAATATGGTCCACGACTGGATGCGCGGCGCCTGTGGCTACGGCGTCATGCCCGCCAACGGCCTGCTCTATGGGACCCCGGACCCCTGCCAGTGCTACTCAGGAACCAAGGTCAACGGCTTCAACGCCTTCGCAGCCCAGATTCCGGCCGGAATCGACATCGAAGGCAAGACCTTCGCCGCGCGCCTCGAACGCGGGCCGGCCTTCGCCGGTGATCTGCCATCTCAAATCTCAGATTTCAAATCTCAAATCGCACAATCCCAATCCGCTGAATGGCCGATGTATCGCCGCGACGCAGCCCGCAGCGGATCGGCGCCCGCCGCCCGCGTCCCAACGACACTGACCCCGCGCTGGTCCGCCTCTCTCGGGGGGGACTTGACGCAACCGGTGATTGCCGAGGGCCGCGTTCTGGTTTGCGACCGCGCGTCGCATACGATTCATTGTCTCGACGCAGCCACGGGACAGCGCCGGTGGGATTTCATCGCCGGAGGGCCGGTGGACACGCCCCCAACTCTGGCCGGCGGACGGGCGTTTTTGGGCGGCTCGGACGGCTGGGTGTATTGCCTTCAGGCAAATGACGGCGCTGTGATATGGCGATTCCGCGCCGCTCCGGGGGATCAGCGCATCGTCGCCCGCGAGAAGGTCGAATCGGTTTGGCCCTGCCACGGCAGCGTGATCGTGTCCAATGGGCTTGTGTATGCCACGGCCGGGCGCTCGTCGTTTCTGGATGAAGGAATCTTTGTTTTCGCGCTCGATGCCGCCACCGGCGAGGTCCGGCATCATGGCCGCCTCGAAGGCCCCTGGCCGAGCCGTGAGCAACTGCGCGCGGGCGTTCGGAAGTCCAGTGAAGGAGGGCGGGCCTCGGATGAAGAGAACGGAGGGGGAGAAGCCAAGGGCGGCAAGAAAAGCGCCAAGTCCGGCGCGGCCTCAAAGGCCTCCAGCGCGCCCGCCGGCACGGTGAACGCCCTTAATGTCGTAGATTTCTCCAAGGACTGGGCCACCGGTTATGACACCGAGGGGGCGCGCAGCGACATTCTCGTCAGCGACGGGGCGGCGCTGTATATGAGCCAGGCCAAACTCGATATGACTCTGAGGCAGGTCCCCACGCCACGCTCAAAGTGGGACGGGCGGCGCGCCATGGGCGCGCGGCATCTGATGGCCACGGCCGGTTTCCTTGATGACACGTATTTTCATCGCGCCTCGTGGCTTTACAGTGATACGTGGCCGGGCTTTCCCACCGCGACCGGCGCCGCCAACGCCGGCGTCATTCTGGTCTTTGACCGCGAACGCAGCTACGCGGCCAAACTATACGGAACGAGCCGGTATCCCGACCATCCGACCGGTTCGGGCGTTCGCCTGGTGGCGGACCGTCTCGACGCGCCCTCCTACACGTTGGATGAAAAACCCGGTGGCGGCGGCGGCGTCGGAACGGCTTGGGATCGCGGCGCGCCGCCGGTCTGGGAGACCGGCATTCCGCTCCTCGCCCGCGCCATGGTTGTCACGACGGACGCGGACGGCAAAGGGCAGGCCGTCTTCGTCGCGGGAGCGCCCGATGTCACTCCCGAGGGCGACTCCATGGCCGCCTACGATGGAAGGACCGGCGCAAAACTCGTGTCGGTTGCCGCCGCGGACGGAGAGAAACTCGCCGAATGCGATTTATCGGCGGCGCCGGTCTTTGACGGGATGGCCGCCGCCATGGACAGTCTTTTTGTTTCTCTCGAAAACGGCGAATTGCTGCGGCTGGGTTCGTCCCGATAGTCATGGGTCGTTCGCAGGTCCATCGCGTCCACTCCGCCCACAAGGTCCACAATCCAATAAATCAGGCAGAAAGGATGTCTAACCATGTTCCGGAAACTGGCAGCGCTTCTCGCAGTCACCTTTTGTGTCGCCGCGCAGGCGGCCGATGCCCCGTGGCGGGTTATTTCGACCGGCCGGATGGATTTCCAGGTCTGGCGCGGACAGGAGCAGCTTCTCACCGTCGAAGGCCGCATCCTCGGCCCTGGCTGGTCCAATCCGCAGCTAAGCAGTCTTGCCCGCGTCGAGGGCGGCAAGCGCGTCTTCGCCGAGACCGTGACGTTCAGTCCCGGACGCGGCGGCAAGAAGGGCTCAAATCTCAAAGAGGTCGCCTTTGACTATCGCTATGAGTGTTCCCAGCCCAAGCCCGGCGTCATTCAGATTCTTTCGCGAACCTTGTCGAAGACCGACGCCGAGGCGACGGGCGCGATGCTGGTGGTTTCGACAACGGACTTTTTTGCGGGGGGCAAAGGCGCCGCCACGCTGGCCGATGGCAAGTCTTCGGCTTTCCAGATGCCGCTGGGCATGAGCCGCATCGGAGACGCCGTCACGGCAATCACGCTGACCGCAGTCTCCGGAGAGCAACTGAAGATCACCGCCTCGGCGCCGGTGACTGTCAGCAGCGACAAGGGTGAACTGCGCATCCAGCCCTGGGCCAATCGCATTGCCGCCGGAAAGGAAGAAGTTCGGACAATCGCCTTCGAGTTCCCCGGTCCGGTTCAGTTTGATCCAGCCAACCAGATTGTGGATATGAAGGAATGGTTCCCGATTGCGACCCGTCAGGACTTT
>Ga0073932_1006030_pt1 | contig 12672 bp, 10 predicted proteins | sample DewCreD2012metaG_FD_76967 | JGI IMG/M metagenome (GOLD analysis project Ga0073932, IMG submission 76967) | Hot spring sediment bacterial and archeal communities from British Columbia, Canada, to study Microbial Dark Matter (Phase II) - Dewar... ... | reverse complement strand
CTTGCGGGAGAACTTGTACGCTCCGTGGCTGGTGCCGATGGCGATGGCCAAAGCGTCCAAGCCGGTCTTTTCGACGAACTCCACGGCTTGGTCCGGGTCGGTCAGATGCGACAGACCGTCCGTGCCCGCGCCGTGACCGTCCTCGATGCCGCCCAGGCAGCCGAGTTCGCCTTCGACCGTGACGCCCCTTTCGTGCGCCATCTCCACCACTTCCCGGGTGACCTTGACGTTATAGTCGAAGCTCGAAGGAGTCTTGCCATCCTCGAGCAGCGAACCGTCCATCATCACCGAAGTGAAGCCCATCTCGATGGCGGATTTGCAGGTGGCGGGGCTGTTGCCATGGTCGAGGTGCAGAGCCACGGGGATCTCGGGATACAACTCGGTGGCCGCGACCATCAAATGATACAGGAACCGGTCCTGGGAATACGACCGCGCGCCGCGGCTGGCTTGGATGATCACCGGCGACTTGGTTTCGCGGGCCGCTTCCATGATCGCCTGGATCTGCTCCATGTTGTTGACGTTAAAAGCGCCCACGCCATAACCGCCCTTGGCCGCTTCGTCGAGAAGTTGACGCATTGAAACTAGGGGCATGAATGAAATCTCCTGAAGGAATTGCTGGTTGTCGAACTAACCTTTCAGGTTATCACTTTCCCCGCGCGGCCGAGGCGGCGGAAGAACTTCCGGGCGGCGGCGGCGTCGCGCAGAATCTGTATTTTCAGTTCCTCCGGCGAACCGAATTGGCGCTCGTCGCGCAAGCGGCGCAAGAATTCCACCCGCAGGCGGACCGGGTCGGGTCCGCCGAGAGGTTCAAGCAGATGCGTCTCGATGGTCAGAGGACCGCCGCCGAAAGTAGGGCGGACTCCCACGTTCGTCACCGAAGCCCACGAGCGGGAAGAGTCGTGGACGTCGCAAGCGCGGGTGATATAGACCCCGCGGGCGGGGATCACCTCGGCGGGCGTCTCGAGATTCAGGGTCGGAGCCGTGCGCTGCCGCCCGATGCCGCGCCCGGGAACCACCGGACCCTCGAGCGCGTAAGGGCGCTCTAACAACCGTCCGGCGCGCGACACCGCTCCGCGCTCGATCAAGCCGCGGATCACCGTGCTCGACACCAAGACTCCGCGGAGCTTGACCCCGCCCACCACTTCGGTGCGGAACCCGTGAATCTCCCCTAACGCCCTGAGCACGGCAACGTCGCCCGTCTGGCGCGCGCCGAAGCGAAAGTTCTCGCCCACCAGCACCGCCCGGGCTTGCAGGGCGCCCGACAGGACGTCGCGCACAAACTCTTCGGGCGAAAGGCTGGAGAACCCGCGATCGAACGGCAAAATCACCACGCGCTCGATGCCCTCCTGCCGCATGAGCTCCGCTCTTTCCTCAAGGGTGGACAAGAGCCGGGGAGTCCGCTCCGGCGCAACCACGGTAGCCGGGTGGGGATCGAAGGTAAGCACTGTGGGCACAGCGCCGATTTCCGCCCCTAGCGCCACGGCGCGCCTCATGATGCGCCTGTGACCGGCGTGCACGCCGTCGAAATTGCCTATGGTCACGGCGCTCGGACCGAAATCGGGTCCGATGGAAGACAGCCCGCGATAAATCACGCGGCGTCCTCCACAACGATTTCCAGTCCGTCGTAAGCCGGGCGGACGTGAGCAGGGAGCAGGCTCTCGAGCCGGGCGTGGCTCAGGTCATGGCAGATATGGGTGAAAAACGCCCGGTTCGGTTTCAACCGCTCCACCCAAGCCAGGGAGCGTTGGACGGTGGAATGCGTAGGATGCGGCTTGTGGCGCAGGGCGTCGAGGAAAAGCACGTCCAAGCCCTCGAGCAAGGGCACGGACTCTTCGGGGATGTCGCTGTGGTCGGTGAGGTAGGCAGCCCGCCCAAAGCGGAAACCATAGGAGACGCCGCTGCCGTGCGCCAGTTTCACCGGGGTGAAGGCCAAGTCTCTGATTTCGATGGGCGCCGAATCGAAAGTATGGCAGGCGACCCGGGGCATCGAGGACTCCGAACGTTCGCCGGAAAAGATGTACGAAAAGCAGCGGCGCAAGGCTTCCAGGGTCTCCGCGGAACCATAAATGGGGATGGGATCCCGGCGGTGGTAATTGAACGGACGTACGTCGTCCAAACCGAGGATGTGGTCGGCGTGAGCGTGGGTATAGAGGATTGCGTCAATCTTGCTCAGGCGAGCCCGGAGGGCTTGCTGCCTGAGGTCGGGGGTGGTGTCGATGAGGACGTTCGTCCCGCCGCGCTGGACGAGGACGGAGGGGCGCAGCCGGACATCCCGCGGGTCGGTGGACCGGCACACGGCGCAACCGCAGCCAATGGTGGGCACGCCCACGCTCGTCCCCGAGCCGAGGACGGTGATGATGGTGGCGGGCTTCGATTCCGGCATTCAGGACTGCTTCTTGCTCTCTTCGAGAAGCTGGATATACCGGAAGCGCAGCTCAGTGAGCGAGTTTTCGAGCAGCCGCTGCTCTTCGAGGGTCAGGTTGCCCTTCGTTTTCTCCTGCAAGACCGCCAGCAAATCAATCGCATGGCGGGCCATCGGGAAATTCCGCTCGGGGGGCTCCTCTTCTTTTCCAGTGGGAAACAAGCCGAGATGCGCTTCCGCCTGCATCTTGCATGAGAGCACCAGGAATTCAAAGCTGGCCGGCGGAAGGGGGAAATCCTGTTCCTGGCCGCTCATCGGTTCAGTCTTCCTTCTTCAATTGCTGGGCGAGGTAGTTTTCGTAGCCCATCTCCCGAATCATGTGGATTTGAGCTTCCAGCCAGTCGACGTGGTGCTCTTCGTCCACCAGAATCTGCTCGAACAACTCCCGGGAGCCGTTGTCGCCGGCTTCGACGGCGGCTTGAATCGCCCGGTTGAGGCGCGGGATGGCCTCCAGTTCGAGCGCCAGGTCGTTCTCGAACTGCTGCTTGACGTTCTGTCCGATGCGCAGGGGGAATAACTCGTGCATGACCGGCGTGCCCTCCAGGAACAGAATCCGCTCGATGCACTTTTCGGCATGCTTCATTTCGTCGATGGATTCCTTCTTGGTGTAGTGCGCCAGGCTCTCGTAACCCCAGTTTTCGCACATCTCCGCGTGGAGAAAGTACTGGTTGATGGCGGTCAGTTCCGCCTTGAGCACTTCGTTGAGATAGGCAATGACTTTGTCGTTTCCCCGCATGGTATTGATTTTACCTGAAAGGAAAGGCCCTACAGAAGCTCGGTCTTTCGTCCGATAAGGGACTAGGAATTCAGGAGCGAACTATGCTTCGGAGCATTGTCATCGGCCCCGACGAGGGATTCGGAGAGATTCTGGAGAACTTTCTCCAGGGATTCGGAAGAGTAACCGTGTTACGGCGGGTAGCGGGGTACCCGGACACGTTAAACCTGGTGCGGATCGTGCGGGCGCATGCGCCGCATATCGTGTTTTTGGGACTGGATGCCGTGGCCCAAGCTTGGGAAATCGTAGCGACCCTGGAACGGGAAACGCCGGGGGTCCAAATCGTGGGGACCCACAGGAGCTGCGATCCCCAACTGTTGCTGGACGCCATGCGGATGGGAGTGCGGGAATTCGTGACTCTGCCGCTCACGCCTGCGGCGTTTGGGGAGTTGCTGGCCCGCTTGGAGCAGAACTTGGAACGCTGCCCGCCGGAGCACGGCGCCACGGACCGGGTGTACGCCTTTCTGCCCGCAAAGGCCGGGGTGGGCTGTTCCACAGTGGCCTTGAACGCCAGCGTCATGGTCTCGAAACTGCCCGACGTCAGGACGCTGCTCGTGGATCTGGATCTCAGTTCCGGGATCCTCCGCTTTCTGCTGAAGCTGGACAACTCTTATTGCATAGCCGACGCTTGTGAAAAAGCTGACAGCCTGGATGAGATCTTGTGGCCGCAACTGGTCTGCCGTTACGGCAGCCTGGATTTGCTCCACTCGGGAGGAGTGAACCCTCATCTGCGCATAGAAGGTATTCAGATTCGATACCTGATGGACTTTGTCCGGCGTCAATACGAAGTGGTTTGCGCCGACCTGTCAGGGAACCTGGAGCGTTACTCCGCCGAGATCATGCAGGAAGCCAAAACCGTTTTCCTGGTGACCACGGCAGAGCTTGCCGCCCTGCACCTAGCCAAGGAGAAACTCAAGTTCCTCCATTCCATCGACGTCGTGGACCGTGTCTCGCTGGTGATCAACCGCGCGCAGAAGCGGGGGCAGGTTCCGGTGAAGGACATCGAATCGTTGCTGGGCGCTCCGGTGGCGGCTGTTTTTCCCAACGACTACACAGCCGTACAGCGAGCCACGCAGGATGGCAAAGCCGTGGATGGCGCAAGCGAACTCGGCAAGCGCTTCAAAGAATTTGCCAAGACCCTCGCCCCGCCGGCTGAGGCTGAGGCGGACACCCCAGCCAAGAAGCGCCTGGGGGGACTGCTCAGTTTCTCCATCTTTGGGGAGAACCGCAGCCCGGCGACCAATTGACGGCGCCTCCGGCGGTTTTCCGGCTTGCGAATGGCATCCCTCTGAGTGGGGACGCCATTCGCGCCCAGAAAGCGGCCTTCTAAAATACGAACTTCGCCGCCACTTGGACTTGCCGGGCGTCGCGCGCGCTCAGGATGCGGCCAAAGTTAGCGTTGCCGAGCGCGGTGTTGGGAGCGTTGAAGTTCGCCCGGTTGGTCACGTTGAACGCCTCGCCCCGCAGTTGCAGCTTGAAGCGCTCCGTCAGCGGGATCTGCTTGAAAATCGAGAAATCCCACCGAGCCAGATTCGGCGTGCGGATGATGCTCCGTCCGGCGTTGCCGGGGCGGTATTGTCCCACGGGAACCTCGGCGAAGGCGGCGGTGTTGAACCACCGGTTCACCGTCCGGATGCCTTCTCCCGTGTTGGGATCGCCTATGGCGTCGGGGCGCCCGCCGGCGACGGAAGCCGCGTTGTTGACGCTGCCCAGGCCGCCGGGATCGTTCCCTAAAGCTGAGGTGACTGTCGCCGGCAAGCCGGTATTATAGGTCACGATGCCGGACAGTTCCCAACCGGAAAGCGCGTACTTCAGCGGTCCATGCGCGCCCTTGAAAAACGGCAGCGGATAGACATACGAGGCAGTCAGGATATGGCGCCGGTCCAGAGTCGCCAATCCGTAATCCGCCTTCCAGTCATAGGCATTCTGGGGAGCGTTGGAGCGGTCGCTGCCGTTGTCGGTCAGGTTCTTGGACCATGTGTAGGCGAAGTTCGCCACGCCCGCCTTTCCGAAGCGCTTGTTCAGCGCCATCTGCAAGCCGTGGTAGTTGGAATTGAACTGCGACAAGATGATGTTCACCGCGTTGTAGCCGCGGTACGGCCGAAGGACGTTCAGGCGCGGCCGGATCCCCGCCGTGATATATCCGCCCGGGGGGACCAAACCCGCCGCGGCGGCGAGTCCCGGACGGACTTGGTTGATATCCACGATCCCGATCAGGTGCGTTCCCTTCGTCCCCACGTACCCAATGGAGAAAAGCGCATCCTTCATGAGTTGCCGCTGAATTTCCAAGCTCCACTGCTGCACGTAGGGTGTCTTGTACTGCGGATCCCAACCGCGCGGGGACACCGGCGCCAGGCTGACCACCGGAGCTCCGGCGGATGGATTATCCAGCCGCGTGTTGGCTATCGAGGTGCTCGTAAAGGAAGTGGTCGGGTTGGTGCCGATGTTGGTCAGAAGGGGACCCACCAAAGTGACGTCGTGGAAAACCCCATAGCCGCCGCGAACCGAGGTCTTGCCCGTGCGGAAGGGATCCCACGCGAAGCCGAAGCGCGGCGCGAAGTCGCGGTTGTTCTCGCGGGCGATCTTGCCGCCGTACGGGGAATTCTTCCCGCCCTGAATGACGCCGTTAAACGGGTCGCCCGTGCCGGCGATGCGATTGCCCGTAACCGGATCGATCTGGAAAGCCTTGGAAAGATCGAAGCGTGACGGGTCGAAGTTGGTGAGCAGTCCGTTGGCGTCCGTGGCCTGGCGGAAATTCGAATAACGCAGGCCGAAGTTCAACGTCAAGTTGGGCTTGATCCGGAAGTCGTCCTGGAGGTAAAGCTCGAAGCTCTTCGCCCGGAGGTCCGCCGTCAGATCTTGCGAAACCTGGCTGAAGCTGGCGGCGCGCCCGAGCAGAAAGTTCGCCCACGACTGCTGGAGCGTCACGTTGGCGGCGGGGCGCGGGGTGTTCGCGAAATTGAACGCGCCCGAGTTGTCCCCAAGCTGATTCTCGTGCTTGCGGTAGATGTGGAACTGCCCGCCGAACTTGAGCGTGTGGCGCCCGATCACCTTCGTGGCGTTGTCGAAAACGGTGTGGTTGTAGCTGAAGTTGTTGTAAGGTCCGAAGCTCGACAGACTGGCCAAACCTCCGGTGAAGACGATGGTCGGCACCCGTTCTGGATTGCCCGGGAACACCAGCGGTGGGTTGATGTTGGGCGAATTCGCCCGCGCCATAAGACCCACCGGATTGGAGAAGATGCCGCCCCGGCTCCACGCCCATCCGGTCTCGTTAAACGTGGTCGAGGACAGCGAGCTGGTCCCGCGGATGACGAGGCTGCGCCCTGGCGAGTTGGTCTTCGTCGTCGCCACGCCTGGCGTGAAGTTGTTGGTGAAAAGCCCGCCCGGCTCCGTGGTGGGAATTGAATCCCGCAGGAAACGCCCGTTGACCGAAAACTTCTGGGTGAAGGTGTGGTCGATCCGCACGATCTCCTGCCGCGCGTTGAAGATGCCTCGCAGCGGGACGAAGAGGTTGTTGCCGCTGACCGGGCTGGGGATCTTGGAGTAGATGTCCCGGATGTAAGATTGGGCGACGGGATTGATGTTGGCGATGCGCGTTCCGGTCTGGACGCAGGTCGCCCCGTCAGCCGAAATCTCGATGCACACCGGGTTGGCGAAAATGCCCTGCCGCTCCTCAGCCGTGGGCACCTGCACGTTTTGGGCGTTGTAGTTGATCACACGGCGGTATTCCTGGCTGAAGAAGAAGAACGTCTTGCTCCGCCCGTTGTACAGCCTGGGAATCAGCACCGGCCCGCCAATGGTGTAGCCAAAATTGTTGTAGCGCAGCGGCGGGCGGGCAACGCGGTTGGCGTTGTTGAAGAAGTTGTTGGCGTTCAGCTTGTCGTTGCGCAGGAACTCATAAGCGGAACCGTGGAAGTCGTTCGTGCCGCTCTTCGTAATGACGCTGATCTGGCCCCCGGCGGCGCGTCCGAACTCAGCCGAGTACGGCGTGCGCACGATCTTGATCTCTTCGATGGCGTCCACGCTCGGGTATTGCTGAATGGTGATGTTCGAGCCGCGGTCGACGTTATCGGCGCCGTCCACGGTCCAATTGTTTTGGCTTTGACGCGTACCGTTGATCGCCAGCCCCACAATGTTGTTGCCGCCGGCGGGATTGGTGGAGCCGACGTAGATCTGGTCGGAAAGGTTGGCGGACACGCCGGGCTGCAACGCCACCAACTGCGCGAAGTGACGGTTATTGAGCGCCAAGCCGCGAACCTGAGTGCCGGAGATCAAACCGGTTTGCTGCGCCGTCTGCAATTCCACTTGGGCGGCGGCGGCTTCGACCGTGATTTCCTGGGTCACCTCGCCGACTTCCAGGCGGAAATCTGCCGTGTATTTCTGGTTGGCGGTCAGTTCGATGCCGGAGCGGGACGCTTTCTTAAAGCCCGGCGCTTCGACGGTGACCGAATATGCGCCCACGGGGAGCAGAGTGGCTGCGTACACGCCCTCCGCGTTAGTCTGAAGACTCCTCACCACCTGCATGCGCGCAATGGCGGTGACACTGACTTTGGCGTTCGGAACCGCGGCGCCGGACGCATCGGTTACTACGCCCGTGATGTTGCCCGTCACTTCTTGTGCGGCAAGCGGGGCTGCGGCCAAACAGAGAGCTGCGACAGCAGTCCACAAGCATCGACTGTGTGTTCGGATGTTCACCATGTGTTTTCCCCCAAAGCAGTCAAGGCCGGCCTGGTGCGCCAGATACGTATGATCTGCTAATTCCAGTCTAGCCGATCTTCCCGCCTCGCATCGTCGATGCGCGCGCGACGAGGCGGGGCTCCATCAGGATCGACTCTGGTTTGGAAGGCGTCTTCGATTCGATCAGTTTCAGCGCGAGTTCGCCGGCGCGGCTGCCGATGAGAGCGCTGCTTTGATCGATGGACGAAAGCGGCACGCGCAAGAACGGAGCATATACGACGTTGCCGCATCCGATCACGGCGATGTCGTCCGGTATCTTCAAGCCCGCTTCTAAAATGGCCATCATCGCTCCCATGGCGGCTGGGTCGTTGTAGCAGAACACTCCGTCGGGGCGGGGATCCAGGCTGAGCAATTGGGCCATCGCCCGCCGGCCGCTGGCGTCGCCCCCTTCGTCGCCGGTTTCTTCCTGAACCACGTATTCGGACCGGGCCTCGATTCCGTGACGCAGCAAGGCCCGCGCATAGCCGGCCAGACGCCCCATCGCGGTGCTTACCGCGGGCCCGCGGATGTGGGCGATGCGGCGGCATCCAATCTCTATCAGGTGCTCCGTGGCGATCAGACCCGCGGCGGCGTCGTCGATTCCCACGAAATTCGCCGCCAGTCCGGCGAACTGACGGTCTATGAGCACATAAGGCACGTTCCGCTCCTCGATGCCCCTGAAGCTTTCCACCGTCCATTGCGCCGAGGCGATGATCAACGCGTCCACGCCGCGCGCCAGCATCTGGTCGATCTCTCGCCGCTCGAGATCGACATTCTCCTCCGAAGAGGCGATGAGCAGACCGTAGCCCCGTTCGCGCAGGACGCGCGCCAGCCCCTTGGCCACTTCAGCGAAGAACGGATGCACCAAATCCGGAACGATCAACCCGATACTTAGCGTGCGCCCGGTGACGAGCGCCCGGGCGGCGAAGTTGGGCTGATAGTTCAACTCCTTCATGCGCTTGAGAACTTTCCGGCGGGTCTCCTCGCTGATGTCGGGATGGTTGCGTAACACTTTCGAGACAGTGATGACGGAAACCCCGACATCCCGGGCAATGTCTTTCATCCGGCTGGCCATGGTCTCATGATACGGCTGGATAACGCTAACTGAAATGCCGGCCGGCGCCTCACAACCCGCTGAGGGTACGGGGAAGCTCAGGACCTGTAAGGTTAACTTCATCGTTTCGCGGCGCAGAGCCGGCGCCAGGGGTGGACTCCGAAATTATGCTTGCGCGAGAGGACCTTCCCCTTTTAAGATGGAGACGTATTTAATTCCACCGTACCTGAGGGGACAAGATGGTTTATTCACGCTCGGCGGAATACGCAATCCGCGCGTTCGTGCAACTGGCTGGGGTGGAAGACGGCAAGTACGCGATGGTGAAGAACATTGCGGAGGAAGCCGACATCCCGGCTCACTTTTTGGCGAAGATCTTGCAGCAACTGGCGCGGAAGGGCTTCCTCCGTTCCAGCAAAGGTCCCACCGGCGGCTTCGCGCTGCGCATTCCCGCCGAGGAAATCACGATGCTGCAAATCGTGGACGCGGTCGATGGACTGGGAGATTTCCATCGATGCCCCGCAGGCATGGCTGAATGCAACGATCAGCAGCCTTGCGGGATGCACGACAACTGGAAAAGGGTTCGTGATACGATCGTAGAGTACCTGGAGAAGACGACCATCGCCGATCTCGCCAGGTCGATGGAACAAAAGAAGAAAGCTATCGACAAGAAGGCGGCGAAAGCGAAAAGGACGGCGGTGAAGAACTGATCTCCAGGTCCGAAGGGGACCGATGAAGCATTCGTCGCCGACGATCCACAATGTACTTGTGCCCATGGTGGTCGAACAGACCTCGCGCGGGGAACGGGCGTTCGATATCTATTCCCGGCTGTTGAAGGAAAACATCATCTTCTTGGGCACGCCGATCGACGATAACGTAGCCAACCTGGTGATCGCTCAAATGCTGTTTTTGGCTGCGGAAGACCCGGAGCGGGACATCTCGCTCTACATTAACTCTCCCGGCGGGTCGATCACGGCAGGTTTGGCGATTCTCGACACGATGCGGCTGGTGGAGCCGGACATCGTGACCTACTGCGTCGGGCAGGCGGCATCCATGGCGGCGGTATTGCTGGCGTGCGGCACTCGCGGCAAGCGTTACAGCCTGCCGCACTCCCGCATCCTCATTCATCAGCCCTCGATGAGCGGGCTGGCGGGGCAAGCCACCGATATCGACATTTACGCCAAGGAAATTCTGCGGATGCGCGAGACGCTGAATCAGATTCTGGCGGACGCCACCGGACAACCCACCGAGCGCGTGGCGAGGGACGTTGACCGCGACTACATCATGGACCCGCAACAGGCGCTCGATTACGGGATGATCGACCGGGTGATCACGAGCCGGGTGTAAGGCTTTCGCCAGCCGGTTCACCGGGCCGGTGGTGTGAGCACCACCTTGCGGCGGCTCACGGTGGGAGCGCCGGAGGTGGGCTGAGCCACCGCACGGATGAGGTACTCCCCGGGTTGAGAAGGCATCTTCAGGTCCAACAAATAAGTCTGCTGCCCGAGTCCGGGCGCCTCAAACGCAGTGCTCGTTCGCGCCGCTATATTCCCCTTGGCGTCCTCGACAGTGAGATGCAGCTCGCCGGCCGCGGCGGCGTACAGGTCATTGATCACCATCACGGCGAAGCGGCGTTCGGAGCCAGCGGCGGCTTTCGGCTGCCAGAAGTTGATGTAGACGCCGAGGGGACGGAATGCCTCCCGCATCCACTCCTCGAAGTGCTTTTCGAGCTTCAGGTCCACGACGTCAGCCCAATGGTCGGAGGTGTAAGCGCCGTCGTAGCTCGAAGTGAGGTGCGTAAAGTGCAGCACGCCGGCAAAGTTGCGGTGCGCCCTCCAGAATTCGGTGAGTCCGGCGAGGTAGTAGGCGTACGTCCGGAACCGCTGTTCGGCGGTGGAGTTCGGTCCCAGCAGTTTCTCATAGACAGCCTTGGTCAGCTCCGTAGGCGAGCCGTCGCGGTTGAGCCACAGCCAGCCGTATTCGTTCAGGATGACGGCGTGAGCCGAGGGGTGCGGCGAGTTCGTGCTCTTGGCGCCGGTCATCTGCTCCAACTCCACAGGGTTGAAAGTCCGGGCGGCTGAAGTCAGGCGGCTGAACAGGTAAGGGTGGTCTTCAACGGGATCGTCCGGACCTACGGGCGGGTTGTAACCGTTGTCCCAGGGGCGTCCGGAAAGGTCCAGCCCGCGCACGCTGCGGATGATGTGGGCGAGAAGGTCCTCCCGGGTTTCGTTACTGGCGTCCCAAATGGCGACTGAGGGATGGTTCCAGTGATCGCGCATCCAATCCCTGAACTGGCGGATGACCTCTTCGGTGGCCCACTCTTTGCGGTACTGCCAGATGAAGAATTCGTTTTGAATGAGCAAGCCGGTTTCGTCGGCGATGTCGAACCACATTTCGGGCACGGGTCCGATGCAGAAACGGAACGAGTTCCAGTGGAAGCTCTTCGGCACCTCGGTCAACAACCGGCGAACCCACTTCTCGTTCCACGGCAAGCCGCCGGCTTTCTCGTCCTCGAAGAAGCGGTGGAGCGTGACGTTGGAGCCGCGCAGGAAGTACGGCTTGCCGTTCAAATAGGCGCGTTTGGTGGCGGTGTCGAAGCGGAATTCGCGCATGCCGAAGCGCGTCTTCAACGTGTCGCCGCCGGTGGAGGTCTCGAGAGTATAAAGGTGGGGCGTTTCGGGCGTCCACAGCCGGGCGTCAGAAATCTTGAGCGTGTGGCGCACGGTTCGCTGTTCGCCGGGTTGAAGCGACATCCTTTGCGACACAGCCGCCGCGCCCACTTTGTGGGCCAGGGTGAAGGAAACCGGCGCCGCGCCATAGTTCTTCAAACGCGTCTCGACGATTGCCTCGGCGGGTTGAATCCGCGGCGCCACCTGCACCCACTCGATCACCGGATTGTCCGCGAGGATGAGCGACACGTTGTCATAGATGCCCGCCGTCCACCAGCGTTTTTCTTGATCGGTGCCGGAAGGGACTGTCACCGGCAGGACGCCGGGATGAGCGCCGATGCGGACGAGCAGTTCGTTGTCCGCCTTCAGAGACTTGGTGACGTCGAAGTAGCCCGCGGTGAAACAGCCGAGGTGCTCGCCCGCCGGGACGCCGTTGAGCCACACAGCGGTTCCGAACTGCGCTTTGGCGATACGCAGGATGGCGACAGCCCGGGGCTTGTCGACCTTGAAACGGGTGCGATACCAGTAATAGTTACGCGGCTGGCGCGAGCGTCCCGGCACGGGCGCGCGCATGGATTCGGGCAGTTCCTTGCGCCGGATGCCGCGTTCGAGCCATTCGTAACTTTCGAAGCGGTCCACCTCCGGAAAAGGCGGAACGGCGGCGCGCACCAATCCCGGCACCGCCGCCTTGCGAGCAAAAGCGCGGGGGATTTCGGTGGCGGACATGCCGTCAGCCACTTCCCACGTTCCGTTCAGGGAAATGCTCACCCGCTGGGCCATCCCCGCGGCTGGCGCGGCGAACAAGAGCGCTGTGAAAAATAAATACATTTGTCCTATTCTGTCCAAAGGATCTTTCGAGCGCAATGAACAGCAAAGAGCGGATCGAAGCAGCCCTCAACCACAAACAGCCGGACAGGATTCCGGTGGACTTCGGCAGCACGGCAGTGACCGGAATCCACGTGAGCTGCGTAGCGGCGTTGCGGGATTACTTCGGACTGGAGAAGCGTCCGGTCAAAGTGCACGAGCCGTACCAGATGCTCGG
>Ga0073932_1006029_pt1 | contig 12673 bp, 10 predicted proteins | sample DewCreD2012metaG_FD_76967 | JGI IMG/M metagenome (GOLD analysis project Ga0073932, IMG submission 76967) | Hot spring sediment bacterial and archeal communities from British Columbia, Canada, to study Microbial Dark Matter (Phase II) - Dewar... ... | reverse complement strand
CGCCTATCCCACCGCGTTGCCGGCGGAAAGCTTCGGCGGCGGCTCGTTCCAGGTCAACATCTGGCGCGGCTCGCTGGGCACACCGCAATCGAACGACTTTTTCGTGACGTCGCTGGGGCGTCTGCGCCACGAGGCCAAGACCGTCGCTCAAACCGTCACGATCACTCCGGAAGGCTACCAGATGCCCTTCTACAGCAATGCCATAACCGCCTGGAACGCCACGCTATACAACAAGGTCGTGATCGAGGGCCTGGTCTCCGTGCCCAGCAACAACGTCATCGACCACGGAGCGACCTACACCCTCAAGAATCCTCCCGACCCGCCCCCGCCGTTGGATACCAGCGAATACGATCGGCTGATCGGCTATGCCGCGGCGGCCGGTGGCCCGGCGACCAATGGCTCTATCCAACTGAATGGCGGCTCCCTGTATATCCGCGGCGATCTCAACCTCTCGACCGTGACCGGTTCCGGCGTGATCGTGGCCAGCGGCACGGTGAACTTCGGCCAAGGCTCCACGGTGGATTCCGGAGTGACGATCATCGCGGGCGGGTCTCTGATCTTTGGCCAGGGCGCCTCCATTTCTTCGAACGGTTTGTTCTATGCCTCCACCGGGGTGGAGTTCAAGCAAGGGGGCGTGGTCATCGATAACAGCGCCTTGCTGACGCCCGGAACGATCGTGGCCAAACAGTCGTTCGACTTCAAAGGCATCATGTACTCGGGGCTCAGCCTCGAGATCAAACAGGGGGCGAACATCACGGGTGTCGTCGTTTCGGGCGGCGGCGACCTGGCGATGAACACCGAGGTGGATTTGAAAAACGGCGTGCACGTCGTGTACAGCACGGCGGTCTTGCCGCCGACGCCGCCGCCGGGGCTAGGCGGCGTGGCGATGTTTCGAAAAGACTGGCAGGAAGGATAGTGCGCGCCACAATGGCGCGCGGGCATGGGGACAACACGGAAGGAGCAATGGCGATGAGACGTTACGGATGGCCGGCGTGGTTTGGCGTCGTACTGGGATCCCTGGTTCTGATCGGTTGCGAAAGCACCGAGACCCAGTCGGTGGCGATCAAAATCAGCCCCGACATGGCGACCATTACGGAAAGCAGCGGATCGCAAGTGTTCACCGCCGCTCCGGCGGCGACCAACGCTGCGCTGACCCTGCCCCTGGTGTGGTCGGTCAGCGATCCGAATCGCGGCAACATTTCTTCCAGCGGCGGCCTGAGCGCCGTCTATCGCCGCAATGGCGGCGTCACGGGCGGCAACACGGTGATCGTCCGCGATCAGACCGGCGCCGAGGGAGTGGCGGCGGTCAATCAGTTGTAGGGATTCGAGTCCAGCGTGGTCCCGTGCGCCGTCTATGCCTGCAGAGACGGGCGCTGCGAACTCGCCACCCCCGGGTCTGGAAGTCCGCGGGAATTCCGTGGAGCCGATTGCCGGACTCAGACGGCATGTCCTCGCGGGCGCTGTGTCTCACCTGCGGACGCGACAAGAAGCAACCATGAAACGCCCGGCCCTGCAAGGCATCTCTCCCAACCGTTTTGCCTGGAACTGGTTACCCGGCGGCGCCGCCAGATCGCCAGCCGTGGCACGCTAGTTGCACATAGGCAATCAGCCCGTTGAAACGTAAGAGCCGAGGCGGAGGATTTCCTTTGGCGGACTCGGTTGGGGCGGCGATGTTTGCTATCATTACCACGTCCTCCGGTGAAGCAAACTGAGGACTGTCAACGCAGTCCAGCCACTTCCGGCCGGGTCCGCTCTTTTCTCGCCTGTGGGGGCTAAAACGGAGGAGTTGGTTGCCGGACTAGGATTTGAACCTAGACAAACAGATCCAGAGTCTGTTGTGCTACCATTACACCATCCGGCAACTGGTTTCCTGGCTGGGGGTTGAGCGCTTCGGCGCGCGCTCACCGGCGTAGACTCGTGACCGTTGCAGGGACCGTTGGTGCCCCGTACGGCCGCTGGCCGAGACTCTCCCCAGCAACAAGAACGCAACGTAATTTAGCTCAGGGATTCCAGGCCGGCAAGCACAGAGTGCACAGCGTGCGCGCGGCGGCAGACCTTATCCTGCCGCGCGTAAGAGCCAGGCGGGAATGGAAGCCCGCTGCGACGCCCTCCCGGGGCGGGGACAAGGCGCTTATTGCGGATGCGGCGAAACGATCGGCCGCGAGAGCGGGGCCATGGAGCGGCGCTTCGGTTTCGGCAGGATGCCGTCAGCCTGCAGACGGCCCACCAAGTCCCGGGCCAAGGCGGGCATGTCCGCTGGCTGGATGTGCATGCCCGCCGGCTCGATGGTTACCGTCGCGCGCCAGGATAGCTCGCGCCGGCTTCGCTCGGCGTAGTGTCTGAACAGCCCCGCCTCAAACCGCCGCATCAGGCTTCTGCCCCGGTGGTCCACCGTCCCATCCCCCGGCTCGATGACCAAGACCAGGTCCGGTTTGAACTCCGCGATCTGCGCGGCATAGCGCGCCTTGTCGCCTTGCAGAGCCAACGGATTGCGCGTCTGAATCGCCGCCAGGACTCCGGCGTTCCGGAGTTCGGAAAGCAGCGCTTTTTCGAACGCCTCGGCCCAAGTCGGATCCGCCCAGGCAAGCTGAGACACGACCAGGAGGCGCTGGCCGGATGCGGCCGCGCCGCCGTCCGCCTTGGAGACCACCTGGGTGCCGGTTTCCGCGCAGCCCGCGGCCAGACAGGCCAGACAGAGAACGGCCCCCCACGGCCGCCAAGCCGAACCGCGCCTCGACATGCTTCCTCCGGCCGCAGCTCCCGATTCCTCAGAAGAGGTAGTTCAGACTGACCACCACCGCATGGTGGTTCTCGATGAACAGCGCGTCGCTGTTGTCCGGAAAGACAACGGTTCCGGTATCCGTCGCATCGAAGGAATACAACCATTCTCGCATGTAATCAAGCATCAGCCGCACCTCCTTGGTGAGGGCGACGTCCGCGCCGAAGGAGGCGCGCGCGCCGTAAGCGAGCGAGTATTCGTTGCCGTAGGTCTCCGACACGACGCCGTCGGTCCAGTTTTCGTCGCTGCCGCTGCGGGCGGTGCCTTCCACCTCGCCGAGGAAGAAGTGCAGAAAGCCGTGCAGTTGGAAAGTGGGCGTATCGAAGGGCCGCCAGTTGCCGTCATATCCGCCCAACAGCATCAGCCAGTTCATGTTGCCGCTGCCGTCGACCGTCATCCGGCCTTCCGTCACCTTGACGTCTTTCTCCATTCCCAAGTAGCGGAATCCCAGCGTGGAACCCCACTCGGCCTGATCGTTGCGGCCGCGAATCTGCGACCACGACAGCTCGAAATCGCGGGCGACCGTATCGATCTGGTGTCGCATGCCCGGCGTCACGAGATCGAAAGCGAAATCCGATTTCATGAAGACCACGTTCAGATGGCCCTCGCCCCTGCCGATGTTGGCGCGCAAGCCCCACCCGCTTCCGTCCGTATCGCCTTCCTCCCACTCGTTGGCCAGGTCCGAGGATGCCGGAACGCGTTGTTGCAGCGCGTCGTGCTCGTAAAGCCAATTCTTGTAGATCAGCCCCCCCGAAACGCGCCAAGGGCTGACCTCCTGCAACGCCTGGTCGGCTCCGCCCTCCTCCGCCGCCGCCGTCGTGGCCAAGTCTTGCGCCGCTCCCAGGCTGGCTCCGCTCATCATCGCCACCGTCAACCAGACATACCGTTTCACCCTTCCTCCTTCGTGCGTTGTGACGCACCTGTTGTTGTTGCGACTGCGTTCCTGCTACCCACGTTGCGACCCTCGTCGTGCGGACCTCCGTCAATTCCTGGCGCGCGCCGCGCGTTCCACCTGCTCCAGGTAGCGCCCCACATCCTCGCGCGGCCGGAGCTCCAGCGTTCTTTTCAGCAGCGGGATCGCCTGCGCATACTTGCCCGCGCGAACCAGACACTGCGCGTGCCGCAGCGCGGCTTCGGCTTCGTGCTGGCCGAGGCCCTGAGCGCGTTCGAACATGAACACCGCCTTTTCGAGATTCCCCGCCGCGGCGTAGTGTTGGCCCAACAGGATCAGGGCCTCGCCGTCCAACGGGTCCAGTTGCACGATCTCCTCCAGGATTTGCGCCGCTTCCCCGCCGGCCGACCCGCGAGCCGCGGCGATCCGCGCCTCCAGCTTCAGGTGCCGCTTGCGTTCGTCGAGGCTGAACCGCTCCTGGGGCAAATCCTTGAGGCGGCGGGTCAAACGCTCGGCGGCCGCATAGGCGGCCCGCGAAACGAGCACTTCCGCCTTCTGCAGGATGCGGGAGGGCGCGGGTTCGGGATCCTTGTCGATGGCCCGCAAGTAGGCCTCGGTGGCCAGATCCAGCAACCCCTCGCTGGCGTAAATGTCGCCGAGGGCGTTGAGGCTCTGCGGCGTGGCCAGCCCTTTCAGGTCAAGGTATTCGTAGTTTTCCGCGGCCTTCGTCGTCTCCTTCATTCCCAGAAACGCATTGGCTTGCAGCAGCCACAGGTCTGCCCGCTCGGGTTGCCGGGCGATCAACTCGCCGCACAGCGCGGCGGCTTCCTCGTATTTGCGGAGCTTGAACAGGCAGCGGGCCAGCCCCATCTTCCAATCCGCGACCGAGGGTTGCAGCATGATGGCTTCGCGGTAGGCGGTTTCGGCGGACGTGGCCTGTTCCGTCATGAGCAGGGCGTATCCCAGCAGGCCGAAGGTGACGCCGTCCTTGGCGCCGAGTTCGATGGCGCGCGTCAACGACTCGATCGCCTTGTGGTATTCCCCCAGCCGCACGCGAACCACGCCCAGGTTTTTGTGGGCGCGCAGGAAGGAGGGAAACTTGGCCACCGCTTTGGCGTACCATTGCGCCGCGGCGTTGAGTTGCTCCTGCTGGAAGCAGATGCTGCCGAGCGTAAAGTCGTACACGGCGGTATCCGCCGGTTTGACAAGCGCCGCCAGATAGGCACGCGCCCTGTCCAGCCCCCCTTTTTGCGCCATCATGGCCGCGATTTTCTCCAGTTCCGCCTGCTCCAGCGTGGTTACCCGCGGCTCGATTTCGGCGAGCACGCCATAGGAGCCCAGAAACTGTTTGCGGAACGTTTCGTTGCGCCACAAGGACCAGAGCGCCAGATCTTCGTCCTCCCGCGCCACGGCCGGCAGCGGCGCGCAGAGAGAAGCGAACAGCAGCCCGGTCAGGGGCCAGTTCCGCAAGCGCTGGAGCGTTCGTCTCATGGTTTAGCCGCAGGCAAATGTAATCGGGACGCGCATGCGAAACTGCACCGTCTGTCCGCCACGCTTCCCCGGTTCGAAGCGCCACTGGCGCACCGCCTCCAGGGCCGGCCGCTCGAAGGCCGGATGGGCGGACTTCTGCACCTGGGGTTTGATCACGCGGCCGTTGCGATCCACCACAAACAGCACATAGACGGTGCCGCGGATCTTCTGCGCCCGCAGGGCCGCGGGATACTGCGGCGGCGGCTGACTGACAGCTCGGGGGGCCTGATCGAGATCCGCCAGGGAAAAGACGGCGTCCGCTTCCTTGTCGCGGTCCGCCTCGTTTCCGCCGCCGCCGATCCGCCCGCCGGCCAGGACGCCCGCGCCGCCGACGCCATCGCCAAAGGCGGGTTCCAAGGCCAGTTCCAACTGCGCGAGATCCAGCGGCGCGGCCTGTTCCGTGATCTCCGTGGGCGGCGGTTCTTCCGGCTGTTCTTCTTTTTGCTCCTCTTCGGGCGGCGGGGGGGGCGGGGGTTGCAGCACCGCGGCCTCCACGGTGCGCACCTCCAGCGTCGAGGCCGGGGGCCGGCCCATCCGCTGCAGCAACGGCAGCGTGAGGAAGAACGCAAACGTCAAGCCGGCCGCCACGGCCGCCGCCAGGGTGGCCTGGAGCAGCCGCGCCAGAACCTGGCTCCAGCGCCTTGTTCGCTTCATGGCTACTTCGCTCCCTTCTGCGTCGCCAGACTCACCTTCTCCGCTCCTCCGAGTTTGGCCTCGTCAATGACGCGGACCAGCAGGCCGGACGGCACCGCCTGGTCCGCCTGAACAATCACGGGGATTTTCTCCTTCTGCAGCATGCGCGCCACCAGGGGCCGAACCCCGGCGATGCCGATTTCCCGCCCGCCGTAAACCACCTGGCCCTTGTCGGTCAGCGCCAGCAGAATGCTGTTCTTCTCCAACTGCACGGCCGAGGCGGCCTGCGGTTTGTCCACTTCCACGCCCGTTTCCTCCACAAAGGTCGTCGTCACGATGAAGAACAGCAGCAGGATGAAGATGCAGTCGATCAACGGGGAGATGTCGATCCCCGCCTCGCCGCCTTCGTCGCTGCTCAGGCTTCTGAACCGGCCCATGTCAACCGCCCTGCCGACGCTCCGTCCCTGCGCCGCGTTCCGCCGCGCGTCTCCACTCCTGCATGCACAGCGTGGCCACGTGTTCGATGTGCGTGCCGAAACGCTCGTGCTGGCGCACCAGCACGTACTGAAACATCAAGCCGCTCAGGGCCAGCACGAGCCCGGCCTCCGTGGTGATCAGCGCCTCGGAAATGCCGCTGGCGATCAGGCCCATGGTTTTGTCGCCGCCGCCGCCCGTGGCCAGGGCGTTGAACGTCGCCAGCATGCCGGTCACGGTTCCCAACAGTCCCAGCAACGGGGCGGTGGTCACGCTGACCTTCATGACCCGCAAATCGCGCTCGAAGGGGCTCAGTTCGTCACTGCGCACGGAGTCGAAGTAATGCTCCATCTCTTGCAGGCTGCGGCAGGCCATGGCCTCGCGGATGACTTGGCCGAGCGTGCCGCGCGCGCGGCCCCCGTAGCGCTTCCACCTGCGCCAGGCCCAGGTGGGCGAAGCGAATAACCCTTTGGAAACGAGTCTTAGAAACACGAAGGCCCCCATGCCGTACATCACCACGGCGTTGAAGGCCAACGCGTTCATCCCCCAGCCGCCGGCGGCCCACACCTCGCGGGCTTCGGCCACAAGGCGGTTCAACGTCCCAGGATTCATGCCTTGACCTCCGGCGCCGACCGCGTCTTCTCGATTTCCGTCAGAAAGGCGATGCCCAGACGTTCCATCCTGTCCATGATCGCCTTGGCTTTGCGCGACAGGAACGAGTGCGCCAGGATGGAAGGAATGGCCACATAGAGCCCGTACTCGGTGGTGATCAACGCTTCGGAAATGCCTGCCGAGAGCATCTTCACGTCGCCGGAACCGAACACCGTGATCAGCTTGAACGTGGAGATGATGCCGGTCACGGTACCCAACAGCCCGAGCAGCGGGGCGCAGGCTGCGGTCACCGCGATGAGGGGCAGGGCCTTGTTCAACCGGAAGCGGGTCGCGAGCATGGTTTCGAACATGACTTCTTCGATCAGGTCTTTGGGTGCGTCGAGGTACTTCGCTCCGGCCTGCAGCATCGCTCCGGCCGGTCCCCGCAGCGCGGCGGCGGCTCGGATGGCCGCCTCCTTGTCGGTGCGGCGGACCGCCGCCAGCAGCGCTTCGAACCGTTTGGGCGAGGGCATCCGCACGAGTGAAAGGCTGATCCACTTCACCACGGCAACGAGCGCGGCCAGCGTCGCGACGCCCAGAATCGGCCACATCACCGTACCGCCCTTCAAGAAATGCTCGACGATGCTCTCGTGGGTCTCCTCGATCTTGCGGGCGTTGCCCAGACTGGGGTCCAAGGGCAGCGTGCCCTCGCCCCGGGTCACGAAATCCCGGGTCATCGGCGCATACGCCGGATCGCCATAGGGCTGGATGGACGGTTCCAGCGACCCCAGGCGCTGCTCCGCGATGCCGCTGAGCTCGCCGTCCTGCGAGGCAAAGCAAGCCATGGGGCCCAGCAGGACAAACGTTCCGCTCTTCACGAGTCCGTTCGGGCCTGCGGCGCGTCCCTCGAAGCGGTCGCCGCCGCACATTGCCTCGAGCCGCTTGAGACTGGCCTCGACCAGCGCGACCTGCCGCGCAAACACTTCCTCCGGCTTGAGATTCCCATTCTCCGGCGCCAGCCGGGCGGCCTCGACAACCGCTTGATAGCGCGCCAGTTCCGCAATGTGCAACCGCGTCTCGAAATTGCGGACAAACTCTCCCAGCAGGCTGCTGACGTAGGATTTCTCCTGTTCGCGGCTGGCGATCTCGTTTCTCAGATTGCCCAGATCGAGGTTGCGCCGATCCAACTGCCGTTTGGCATCCTCGAAGGCCTTGCGCGCTTCGGTCAGCTCGGCTTCCGCGGCCGTCAAGGTTTTCGCCAGCGGGATTTTGCCGTCCGCAATCTCCTGCCGGGTCTTGGCCAATTCCGCCAGGCTCGCCTCCAGTTGCGGGCCGACGGCGGCCAGCCAGTTGGTCTCGGCGGCCGGCAACGCCGTGGCGGCGCCCAGAAGCAGGAGCGCCAGGGCGACGCCGCGACAACGCGCGCGGTGCGGCAGGGCGCTCATTGAACGCCTCCCGGCAGCAGGACATAGCCCGCCGGCTTTTCGTTGCGATAGATGGCGATGGCCTCCGCCACCGCCGGCGCCAGCTCGTTATGCGGCTCCCAGACCCAGCCATCGGGGCCGGGCCGGCCGATCCCGGCCACGCCGCTGGCCGCTTTGCAGTAATAAGCGCGAGCGATCCCCAGGTACACCACCGTCACCTCCGCTTTGGCGCCGTCCGGCTGGTCGCGCACTTCGCTGGTCACCGTGATTTCCCGACTGAACTTGTTCATCTCGTTAAGGACGCCGATGACGTTCTGGAACCGTTCCGACAACCCCAGGCGGGTTTCGGTCCCCGGCTTGGGAATGCGTTGGCTCAAGGGCCGCACGCGCTCGACGATCGGCGTCGGCGCCTGCTTCAGGAGCGTCAGAACTCCCGCCTCCAAGCGGACAATGTCCTGAGCCAGTCCCGCCGTGGCCGCCTTCAGCTCGTTGATCTTCGCCGTGGCTTCCGCCAGTTTCTGCTCGGCCTCCCCGATGCCGCTCGAGGCCTGGGCCGCGGACTCCTTCAAGCTCTGCGTTTCCCGACGCACGAGTTGGATGCGGTCCTCCAGCAGCGCTTTTTCGGCGCGCCAATCCTGCCGCTCTTTGCAGATCAGCCGCTTGGTTTCGACCCATTTTTCGAGCGCCGCCCGGCCTTCCAGCGCGGCTTCCTGGGCGGCCGCGGCCGTTCCGAGCAGCAGCACGCCGGCGAACGCCGGAAATCGCCGCTTCCCGATCCGCGCCCAGCGTGCATGCCGCCAACGCTCCGTCTTTCTCACCATGATGCCCCCAACTGAAAGCTGTAGCTAACGCCCTCGCGATATTTTCGGCGCGGCGCTTCCGTCCCATCCGGCGCGCGGTACACCTCGTGCACCCACGGATCGATCACGTTTTTGGCCTGAAACGTGAACTTCCAGCGGTGCGCAAATTCCTGGCTCAGCGAGAGGTTCACCGTCGCCAGTTCCTTGCTGAAGATGTTGGGCGTGGCGCCCTTATCGCCGATCGCGGCGCCGCTGCGCAGCATGTCGCCGCGCACGGTGTAGAAAAGCGCGGCGGCCGTTCCCCACGGTTCGAGGTCGTACGTCACGTTGATGTTCCAGAGATAGGCCGGCTGGCCTTCCATTTCGCGCTCGCTCTGGCCCAAGGTCGTTGCTCCCAGGCCGTATTGGTCCAGACTCTCTTCCAAAGCCTTCGGCACGGCGACGCTGGCGTCAATGAAGGTGTAATTCGCGCCCAGGCTGAAGAACTGGAAGAGGTCCGGCAGAAAATCGAGCCTCTTGCGTCCCTCCAGCTCCCAGCCCTGCACGGTGCCTTCGGGATAATTCACCGCCAGCAGGTAATCCTGCCCCAGATACGAAAACGACTCGCGCTCGATCGGGTCTTCGATGCGCTTGTGGAACAGACTGGCCGCGAAGACTTCGCCGGGCCGCGGAAACCACTCCCAGCGCAGGTCAGTGTTGACGATGTGGGAAAGCTGCAAATCCTGATTGCCCACAAAGTTCTCCCCCGCGACGAAGTCGTACGTGATCACCGGCGCCAACTCCAGGAACGTGGGCCGGGCAATCGTCTGGCTCCACGTGCCCCGCACCTTCATGCTCGGCGTCAGATCGTAGACCAAGCCCACCGAGCGCAGCCAATCCGCTTCGCGGATCGAGGCGCTGGCTTCTTCTTCCGAGACCCCCGTCAAGGTGTAATAGTAGCCGCCGCCGGGCAGCTCGTTTTTCACCGGCACGGTAAAGGCGCGCCCCGGGTCGTTGGTCCGCTCCGAGACGGGGTCGATCGTGATCTCCGTGCCCTCCAGGCGGGCGCCGCACGAGACGCGCAGGCGCGTGGTCAGCGGCAGATCGATCATCCAGTAGCCGGAATGAAACCGCTGATCGCCTTCGTAGTCCACGTCATCCTCGCTGGGAACCAGATACCAGCGCATGCTGTTTTGATAGGCGCCGGTTCCCAGTCGCTCTCGATCCGTGAACACGTCGGTCCACAAGGCCTCGGGGTTCGTGTTGGTGTAGTAGCCGTAGGATTGATCCCGCAGGTAGGCCTCGCGGGCGGCGGCGTCCAGAGGATTGGCGGGCGGCGCCTGCTGCCCGAAATTGTAATAGAAGGATTCCTGGGTGTAACGCCGGCGCGTGAAATCCCGCGTGAACCCCAGTTTGAGCTTGCCGTCCGCCCGGGCCCACGGCTCCTGCTGCGGGCCGACGTTGACCAAGGACCAGATGGCGTCTGGAACGGGCCGGTCGAAAGGAAAGGCCAGGTTCAAACCGTACTGCGAGTTGTCTTCCAGCGTGTCGCGCCACAGCCGCAGCGTGCGTTCGCTTTTGTCGCCGGAGGGGTCGAGCAACTGCCGATAGAAGTACACCCCCGAGTCGTCGTCCGGCGCGAAGACCCAGTTCTTGAAGGTGCGGATGTCCGGCTCGTATTGTTCGGCGACGTTGTGGGCGCCGAACCAGTCCAGTTCGAGCCCGGCAAAGTCGCCCAGCCATTCGTTCCAGCGATGCCGGCCGGTCAATTGCATGACGTCGAGCGAACGCTCGGTGTACTGAATGGCCTGCTGCTGCTCCCACTCCCGCGTCGCCGCCGAGTGCTCCTGGATCCGAACGCTGGCGCGGTCGGCGGTGGCGCGGTTCCTGAGGAAGGTCAAGCCGACGCCGTGATCGTCCGCCTGCGTCAGGCCGACCGAGCCCAGCATGCTCCACTTCACTTCCTCGGTCCCCGTGTCGCGCAGATGATTGATCGAGGTGAAGTCCTCCGGGACGTCGACATCCGGCACATTGATGATCGTCTCCGCGGCGCTTTGCAGCGCGTACTTCTTGCCGTAGGTGAAGGCGGCGGTTCCGCCGGCCGCGGTCCCGCCGCCCAGATCCCAGCGCTGGCCGCCGCTCAGCGTGTATCCGTGGTTGCCGTCCGGCACCTTGGTGCGCTTGGTCCCCATCGCCGGCGCCATGCCCTTGACGATGCGGTCGTAGCCTCGATGGTCCTCGTCGTGCGGATGCGCGGCGTCGACCAGATAGTCGTGCTGGGAACCGACGCCGGTGCTGGTGAGCCCCTCGCGTTCCATGTCCGGCGCCCCGGGTGGCATGTCGCGCGCTCCCAAGTCCCGCCCCCAGCGCCCCGCGCCGCCGCCTTCATAGGTCACATAGCCCGGCTGGTCCGTAAAGTCCCGGTTGAATTCGCGCGTGGCGGAGAGCTTGAGAAACGGCTTGTCCGGGATGCCGATGGTCCGGATGTTCACCCCGCCGCCGGTGTAGTCGCCGGGCAGATCGGGCGTAAAGGTTTTGGAAACCGACATGCTCTCGATCGTTCCGGCGGGAAACATGTCCATGTGCACGGAGCGCTTCTTGGGGTCCGCGCTGGGCACGCGCAGGCCGTTGAGCGCCGTGCCGACGTAGCGGTCGCTCAACCCGCGCACGGTGGCATACTTGCCGTCGGCCACCGAGGCGCCGACGACCAGGCGCAGCGCGCTCGCGGCGTCGCCGGCGCCGGCCCGGCTCATCAGTTCCTTGCTGATGGAATCCTGAAAGGAGAGCGTGGTGCCGCGCAGATTCAGCAGGCCGACTTCGCTGGAGGTGTCCGCCAGGTCCAGGTCGCGCACGACCACTTCCTCCATTTCCGTAAACTCGCCCTTGAGCCGCACCGTCACGTCCGCCAGCGCGCCGGCGGCGACCACCACCGCGGACTGCACATACCGCTCGTAGCCGGGCTTGGAAACGGTCAAGGTGTACGAGCCGGCCGGCACCTCGCCGAACAGGAAGTGTCCGTCCTCCAGGGTATTGGTTTGGCGGTTGAGTTCGACGATCTTCACGGCCGCCTCGGGCACCGGACCGTCGAACTCGGCATCGTACACCACGCCGCGCAGTCCGCCGGCGCCGCTTTGCGCCCGGCACAACGCGCCGGCGCCAAGTTGCATCGTCAGGAGCATGAGCCGTATCGTCCGCTTAGCCATGGGTCGCGCCAAAGCCCGCCAGGAGGCGGTTCAGGCCTTCGCTGACCGGCCTGTGGCGCAGCCGCGCCCGCTCCAGCGACAGGCAGATGTCCACGCCGGCCATCGCGCGCGGTCGCGGGTTGGTCAACTGCCCGGCCAAAGCCATGGCGTGTTCGTAGTACGTCAGCCCTTTTTGCGTATCGCCCAGCCGCGCCCAGGCCTCCCCCAACAGGGCGAACAGGGCCGGCTGCTCGATCGCCTGCAATTGGCGAATCAGCGGTTCCGCCGCCCGCTCGCAGGCGGCCACGCGCTCCGCCTCTCTCAACAGACCCCAGCGCACGGCCAGTTGGGCCACCAGCGGCGCGTGGATGTAGGCGGGCGGGGCGGCG
>Ga0073932_1006022_pt1 | contig 12678 bp, 8 predicted proteins | sample DewCreD2012metaG_FD_76967 | JGI IMG/M metagenome (GOLD analysis project Ga0073932, IMG submission 76967) | Hot spring sediment bacterial and archeal communities from British Columbia, Canada, to study Microbial Dark Matter (Phase II) - Dewar... ... | reverse complement strand
GATCGGCAAAGCCGCATCGGCGCGCCACCTCGGCCACCGCCAGCCCCCCCTCCTTCAACATGGCCAGCGCCTGCTGGACGCGGATGGCCCGAAGATATCCGGCCGGCGGCAGGCCGTGCGCGGCCCGAAACTGGCGCGACAGAACGCTGCGGTCAACGCCCAGTTCGAGCGCGATTTGCTCAACGCCGGTCCGGGAATCGGAGAACCGTTCGCGCAACAGGCGGGCGCAGCGTTCCGCGCGCGTGGGAGCGGCGCTTTCGGTCCGCGGCATCGTGGGATTGACCGCAGCGGTCAACAGCGCATAGGCCACCGCGCCCGCTTCGGGTTCGGCCGCCGGGCTGACATCCATGACCAGCGCCGTCAGGCGTTCAAACAAGTCCACGGGCGCGGGCCCAGCCGGCAGCGATCGAGGCGGCGTCAGGCCGAAGGCGGCGACAATCGAGGCCGCCAGCGGGCCGTCCATCGTCCACCAGCGATATTCGACGCCGGCCGAGCCGGCATGAATCCGGTGGGAACGGCCCGGCGGATACACGAAGACGTGGCCGGGCATGAGGACGTGCCGGCGGCGTCCGTCGAAAAACTGCGCGGCGCCGGCCACGCCCCAGAAGACCTGGACAAAGTCGCGGGGCGCGCGATGTTCGACGTAGTCGGGGGGACAGGCATAGTGTCCGACGGAGCGCGCGCCCAGCGCCAAAGCGACGCGCGGCGCGGCCGAGACACGGAAGTGGATCTCTCTGCGCGGCTTCATTGTCACGTCCGTCCAGTTGTGTCACGCAAATCCGGTTGAAGTCCAGCAAAATTGAGCGAACATGTCGCATCGTTGTGTCACGCAAAGCCGGACGCCCTTCGCAGGCGCCGGCGTATCGCCCAGGAGACAAACCATGAAAGGCCCCAAAATCACGGTCATCGGCGCAGGAAGTTTCTTCTTCGGACGGCCCATCGTTCACAAGATGGCCACCAGCGAAATCATGGCGGGAGGAACCCTGGCCCTCGTGGACACGAATCCCAAGGTCCTGAAGACGATGATGCGGCTGGCCCGCCGCATCTTCGCCGCGACCCGGTGCGGCGTCAAAGTGATCGGCTCGACCGACCGGAGCGAGGTCCTCAAGGATTCCGATTTTGTGGTTCTGACGTTCTCGTATCGCAACGCCCACTACCGCGGCCTCGATACGCAGATCGCCGCGCGGCACGGCATCCGCATGTGCAGTTCGGATACCATCGGCCCCGGCGGCATCTTCCGCGCGCTGCGCGAAGTCCCGCATGCCGTCGCCATGGCCCGGGACGCGCAGCGGCTGGCGCCCGGGGCGTGGGTCATCAATTTCGTCAATCCGACGACCGTCCTGGGCATGGCGCTGCGCCGTTACGCGCCCGAGGCGCGCAGTTTCGCCCTGTGCGACGGGCTGCATGAGCCGTATGTCACGCTGAAGCATCTCAAGAGCGTCGGGATTCTGCCGGAAGAGGCCACGCGCGTTCCTCCCGATGTTCAGGCCCGGCTGGACCTGGTCATCACGGGCGTCAATCATTTCACGTGGCTGCTGCGGTTCACGTATGACGGAAAGGACATGGTCCCGGCCGTGGTTCGAAACCTCAAAGAGCTGGTTCGCGCCGAGGCGGCCGCCCCCGGCGCGCACTCGAAGGGGCGCTACAACGCCGCCTACACCTATGAGCTCTACAAGGTTTTTGGATACGTCAACCGCTGCATCGGCCACACGAAGGAATACGTCCCCTATTTCCAGGGCTACGGCGTCCAGCCGGTCCAGCCCGAGCCGATCGCGCTGTTTGACGCCGAAGGGCGCCAACGCGAGATGGACAAACGGTGGGCCGAGACCACCCAATACGCCACCGGCCAGCTCAGCGCGCGCCAGTTTCTGGAGAAGGTCCATAACGACCATGCCACCGACATCATCGAATCGATGTGGGGCAATCTGGGAAAGGCGTTTTACATCAACACAGCCAACAATGGCGCCGTGCCCAACATGCCGGCCGACGCCTTTCTCGAACTGCGCTGCGACGTGGACATGAAGGGACCACGCCCGCAACCGGCCTGCGACATGCCGCGCGGCATCCTGGGATTGCAACACCAGATCCTCGACACGCATGAATTGACCGCCGAGGCGGCCATGACAGGCGACCGCGATCTGCTCTTGCGAGCCATGTTGACCGATCCGATCTGCAACAACATCGAAGACGCGCGGGCGTGCATCGCCGACCTGCTTGAAGCCGAGCGCGACGTGCTGCCGTCGTTCTGGCATCCGCGCCGGCCAGGCCGTCGCGGTTGAGGCGCGAGGCGACCGAAATCATGGAGACGGGGGGTCATGGCGGGAACGGAAAAAAAACGGCTGGACGTATGGCTGGTCGAGCGGGGATTGGCCGGATCGCGGGAGGCGGCGCGGCGCCTCGTCATGGCCGGCCAGGTCCGCGTCAACGATCAGCCGGCCGTCAAACCTGGCGCATCCATTCCGGCCGACGCGCGCATCGAAACGCTGGGAACCGCCGAGCCCTATGTCAGCCGCGGCGGCCGCAAGTTGCGGGCGGCGCTGGATCATTTCCAGATCGATCCGACCGGCGCGGTGGCGTTGGACATCGGGGCCTCGACGGGAGGGTTCACCGACTGTTTGCTCCAGGCGGGGGCGGCGCGCGTGTATGCCATCGATGTCGGGCACAATCAGCTCCACTGGAAAATCCGTTCTGACCCGCGCGTCATTGTTCGGGAGAAGGTCAATGCGCGCGCGCTGGATGAGTCGCAGGCGCCCGAGCTCGTGGACGGCGTGGTGATCGACGTGTCGTTCATCTCGGTCGCGAAGATTCTCGACCCGGTGGTGGCGCGGATGAAACCGGGGGCCTGGCTGATCGTCCTGGCCAAGCCCCAGTTTGAAGTCGGCCCGTCGGAGGTTGGCAAGGGCGGAATCGTGCGCGATCCGGAGCTGCATCGCCGGGTGGTTGATGACGTGTCGCGGGCGCTGGCCGAACGTGGATTGGCGGTCCGCGGGATCATCCAATCGCCGATCCTGGGCGCCGATGGCAACAAGGAATTCCTTATCGCGGCGACCCGCCAGTAATGGGCGACAGGGACAAAAGGGACGCAAGGGGCAACAGGGAAGGCTGGGACAAAAGGACGGCGGGAAGGGGCGAAAGACGAGGCGGTTCGCCATGGCGCGCTTCCCTGATGCCCGGGCAGTCCTTGATGTCCCTGTCAACTCCCGGGCGGTTCCTGGCGCTTGGCGGCCTGCTTTTCAGCATAGGACCGGGCCGCTGACAGACGCAAGGCCTCGATATCCTCCACGAACTCCTGGATATCCCGCTCTCCAATGGGCGCAAGGCCGTAACGCGCGTTCTCGAAGACGCGCGAGAGGCGGGTCAGGACGCCCGGCCGCGCGGCCAGGTCCGACAGCGTCGCATTGTATTCGCGCGCCGTCTGCCACGCCGGCCGGCGGCGATCGAGAATCCCCATCCCCGTGCAGAAACTTTCGTAGGCGGCGATAATCGCCTCCCGCGGCGCGTCCAGAGGCGCTGGGGGCGGCCGCCGCGCTTCGGGCGCCGCAGCGACCTCGACGCCCCGCGTTGCCGGCTCATATTCCATTGGGACCGCGCCGGCGGCGTGGCGGGCGCGCAAGCGCTGGAGATACTTCAGCGAGTAAAACAGGGCCGTCAGCAGCGTCCCCATCACGAAGGCCTGCTTGACCGCCTCCCACAACGTCCACTCCGGCCCGCGTCCGGGATGTTCATAGTATTGTCGAACGCCAGGCAGCGACGGCGCCCCCGGCAGCGAATGGGCTTCGGGCCCCCACAGCAACGTCGCCACAACCAGCGGAGCCGCCAGCGCCGCAGCCAGGAACGTCTGGCGGAAGGCCAGCCCCAGGATCATCCCCCCCATCCCGCCCGATCCCTGCCGGATTGTTTCGAGAGTCGAGGCGAAGTGATCGACAATCGCCGTCACGACCCAAAGGACTCCGGCAAAGCCCAGAATGCCCCAAACCATTTCCTCCGGCATCGGATAGGCTGCCAGCGCGGCCAGCAGAATGAGATTGTTATTGAACAGCAGCCGATGCCAGCCATGCGGCTTGAGGGCCATGAACACGAGCATGGGGTTGAGCGCTACCAGCGACAGAATCCACGGCGGGCGCAGCATGAAGATGCGGGGCATGAAGAAGAAGGCGACGCAGACCAGGAAGACGCCGAACCGTTCGCGCGGATTCAGCCCGCTGAAGACATCCATCAGCGGCAGCCGCGCGAGAAAGACGGCGCCAAACAGCGCGGCGAATCCAGCGCAAAGCCCGGCGCTCCACTGGGCAAAATGCGCGCCGTGCAGTCCCAGCCACACTCCCAGGGCCGAGCAGGCCACGGTCCACCCATACAGCAGCAGATAGACAACGATGAGCGGTCCGGAGATATACATGTTTCTAGATCGCCTCACGCGCGTCGGTCAGGGCGAACTCGGTCTTCACGTTGCGCCGCGAGCCAAGGTCATGGGCGACGAAGACCTCCGCGCCCGCCAGCGTCAGCCGCCGGACGATGACTTCGAGGGGCTCGGCCTGCGCAAAGGTGCGGTCCTGTTCGCGCGTCAACTTGATGAATCGCCGTTCGTCGATCGGGACGACCATGACGCGGACGCCCTGGATCGACAGGAGGCGGACGATGCCTTCGATCTGTTCGAGGTCCAGCGCCGCCGCGCCGCAGACGAACACGACGGTCGCCCCGCGCCGGACGTGGCCCGTCAGCGCGCGCAGACGCTCCGTGAACGGTTGGCGTCCGTCGGCGCGATAGACGGCCATGCGGTCGAGGATGGCGATGAGATGGGCGTCGCCACCGCCCATGGGCACGTGATCGGTCTGCTGCGCCAGGGCAAAGACCTCGACGCGGTGCGACAGATCGACAGCGCGCGCGGCGATCGAGGCGGCGGCGCGGATGATCCATTCGGTCGAGGTCTGGTCGCCGATGCCCGCGCTGGATACGCGCGACAGGTCCACATACAGCGAAACGTCCGTCACCACGGTTTCCTGAAACTCCTTGACGATGAAGCGCCCGTGGCGCGCCGTCGAGGGCCAATGGATGCGGGACATGGGATCGCCGGGGCGGTAGTCGCGCAGGCCGATGAATTCCTCGCTGTGGCCCGAGCGCAGGGTGGTTTCCTGCCCGACGTGGAACAAGGTCCCGGCGCCCAGGACGCCAACGTGGGGCAGCGCCTGCGCCTGGGGATACACCAGCAGTTTCGTGAACAGCGGCAGGGCCGCCGACTGGGGAAACAGGCCCATCGGGTCCGCGCCGCGCAGATGGACGGGGCCGATCTCGTAGGGGCCGCGCCGGCGCGCGCACTTTTTCATGTAGTGGATTTCATACTGCCGGCGCGCGCTGAAGGGCACTCGCAACAGATGCCCGGCCCGTTCGTTCGCGGCCGGGGGAAACGTGTCGATGACTTCGAGCAGATAGACGGGCTGGCGGCGGGGCGTCCGCAGCCGCAGGACGACATCCACCTCGCCGTCCTCGAAGGCGCGGGGGTAATGCTGGCGTTCGGCATCGATGTCTTCGAGCGCGCGCGCGCCGTTCCAGTATGACAGGGCCAGGAGGACAATATAGATTTCGCCGAGGGCCAGCGCATACCGGTTTCCCAGCCCCCATCCGATCACCAGCGCCATCGCCGCCAGGAAGATCAGGACGTTGCGCTTGTTGGTCAGCGGCGCGGGCCGCCGGGAGATGGAATGACCGGTCGCGCTCATGGCGTCGCATTCACGCGCGCATCCGCGCGATCTGCCGGGCGTCGAGTTCGCCGCGGCGATCTTCGGGAATCTCGCGCCACAATCGCCGCAGGTGTTCGGGCGGCAGCAGGATCGAGGACTGCGTGTTGTTGAACAGGATGATTTTGCCCTCGTCGAGGAAAAACTGCACGTCGGCGGTGTCGAGCACGCGTTCGGCCAGCGGCTTGTCCGAGCGCAGTTGCAGGAACTTTTCGAACTCGGCGAAATACGAGCCGTAGATGTGGAACGAATCGGCGCAGTGGATATAGCGTCCGACGCCAATGGGCCGTCCCATCCGTTCGGTGAGCCGGCCGGCCATCCAGCGCTGCAAGTCGGTGAAGGCATACATGTTCATGAAGGCCGCCTTGTAGGCGTCGTTGCTGCGCATCGACGCGTTCAGGAGCAGCCGGTCGTCCTGAATGCGGAACCACATGCGCTGCAGGCAGGCCGGATCGGCGCAGTCAAGGTCCTGCCAGCATTGCCAGGTGACGGCCTGCGCGCGGCGCGTGAAAGGCGTCTTCGCCAGTTTGTCGATCACCGCTTCGATCTGGTTGACTGCGGGCGCGCCCGGCACGCGATAGTCGAACAGCCGCTCATGATAAGTATATTCCCACTTGCCCGCCTTGGGGTCGATCCAGTTGTCGTGGACGCCGAACAGGACCTCCTGGCGGTAGATTTCCAGATCGGCCAGCCCCGCCGGCATCGCTTTGTGGATGCGCGGCTCGCTCATCGGCTCTTCGACGACGATCAGGGCGAAGGCGTCGCGGCTTTCGGGATCGCCCGGCTTGTCATACTCAGTCCGAAAGCGCGCGCCTTTTTCCCAGCACTCCACCACCGCCTGCTCCCAAGCCTCCGGCAGCGTCCGCGCCCGCACATCAATCACCGGCGCTTCGATCATTCCGTCCGCTCTGGCGTCCGCAGATCTGGCCACAGTCGCGTCTCCTGGATGGTGTTGGATGGGCGCAGCGCATCGCGCCGCGTTTTCAAACAAAGGCGGCACGCTGTTTCCCCGCCTCACACACGGCAGGATATCCCTGCGTTTTCCGATGAGTCAAGCGCGCCGCGGGGGGCTTCAGTTGCGGGCCGATATGGCCGACAGGCAACTGAGCGAGCCCAAGGAGGGCGCCGGCGGGGCGCCGGCTCGATCTGGTCGCCTGAGCCGTTCGCACGTCTCAAAGGATTTGGCGCAACGGGCTGTCAGGGCATACCTCGGATTCATCTGGCATCGCAACACGACGCTGGTCGCACGATTGAAGGCCGCAAGGTGGCGCTTTACAGGGCGGCGGGGGGGAATCTATACTATTGGTTAACGAAGGCCTGCCGCTTGCTTTCTTGCCTGGGTCAGGCGCAAATCGCGCGGCGCGCCGCGCGTGTGAGGCGTTGCCGGAATGGATTCACACCCCTATTTCACGCGCGCAGTCGATGCGCATTCCATCGGTCGGACCACCCGGCAGTTTGTCGTCCAGGCCCCGGCGTCAGGAAAACTCGCTTACAAGATGGAGGATCGCAAGACCCGCCAGATCGACGTCTCGCCCGAGCTGGGCGGCCGGACGCTGGGCATTCTGGCCCTGCGCGACATGGACGCCTTTTTCGACGTCGGCGGCAATCTGCTGCTGGCGCTGGGCTACTTCCACCGTCAGGGGCCGATCGTGTTTCTGATGGGGCCGCGCTACGGATTGTGGGTCAGCCCTTCGGGGACGCTGGCGCGCACGCGCGATCCTCTGGGCGAACTGAGGCGGCTGGGAGCGCCCCTGTCCATCGAGCGCGATCCCCTGCGCTTGTGCCTGCGGTTTGTCATCAATCCCTACAATCGCGAGCGCTTCAGCGCCGAGTGCATGGACGCGATCCGCTCGTATGACGACTCGAATGATCTGGAAATGCGCTTTGATCCCTTGACGGGTCAGATGACCGGGGCGGAGCTGTTCCGCCAGGGGATCGACAGCGAGACGGCGCTCAAGGGCAGCCAGTTGTTTCATTTCCCGTTGGTCTGGCCCGCTGCCGAAGCCGCCGGCGTTTTCGAGGGGACTGCGGCGCCGGGCCTGCGGAACATGTATGCGTCCGTGACCGAAGGCATCCGGCCGCGCCGCGCCGAGCGCCGCCCCATCGGCGCGCCCGGCGCCCGTCCGTCCCCCCCCGAGCCTGCCCCCCCTTCGCCCGGACCGGAACGCGGCGCCCCCGCCGCGGCGCCGCACCCCGACGCGCCGCCTTCCACGGCCCATCTGCCCATCAAGCAGATGCTCGCCGCAGTGCGCGCCCAGAAGGACCCGCTGACCCGCTGGACGATGATCCTGGAGAACCTGAAACTGAAGAAGCCGGACCGGACGTATCAGCTGTTGACGGAATTCGGGGACCTGATCGGGGAGAACACGTCCACGTGGAGTTTTGAGAACGTCCACGAGCTGATGCAGGGTCAGAGCGGGCCCGTGATCATCCCGATGCTTAATCATTATCCAGTGGACGTGGCGCTGGCGCTGGCCGAGGAACGGCCCGACGGCGAGCGGCTGGTCGAATGGCTGGGGGTTCACGAGGGCGAGCGGCTGTTGCGCATCGACCCGACGCGGCGGCCGCTGTCGGAGGACGAGGCCCGGCGGCTGATGAACGTCAGCGAGCGGGCAACGGCCAAGGCCATCCGCCGGGTTTGGCGGCGCCAGTTGTTCTGGCTGGGGGCTGATTTCGGGCGGCATCAGGAACGCGCGATCCATCAGAAGAAGGATGCGATCGCCAAGGTCTTGCAGGCCGCGCGGGACCAGCTGCTGGCGGGGATGAAGGACCGGCGCCGATGAAGAAAGCCGCGCCCCCTGAGGCTACCGCTCGGCTTCGATGATATTGTAACGCTGTAGAATCGTGCCCTTGACCACGTCCAGAGCAATCACGGCTTTGTTGAAGTTGACCAGGGCGGACAGGTAGTTCGACCGTGCGCGGGCCAGGTCGTTCTGATAGTCCAGCACGTCCTGGCTGGTGGCGGTGCCGTTTTCATAGCGTTTGATCTCGGCGTCGAGTTTGGCGGCTTCATACTCGCTCTGCGAGCGGGCGGCCTCGGCCCGTTGACGGGCGGTATCGACGCCGCGGGCGCTGAGGCGCACTTCCTGGGCGACGGATTCGAGCTGTTCCTGATAGAGGAGTTTCAGCTGGTCGATCTGCTTGTTGATCTGCTTGAGCTGATAGCGGGACTGGCGGTTCTGCAACGGGAAGCTGAATTCAAGGCCGGTGGCCCAGCCCTTTTCCTCGGCGTTGGTGGCGCGGCGCGTGGCGCCGGAGGCGGTGTGGTCCAACCCTTGGAGTCCGTAGGAGTAGAAGGCGTCCAGACTGGGCAGCAATGCATTGCGTCCGACCAGTTCAGACTGTTCGAGGTTGTGGGCCTGATAGCGCAGGCGCTCGATTTCGGGGCGGAAGTTGTAGGCGTCGGCCAGACACATCTGAACGTCCACGACGACGTCGGTGATCGAGGGCGTCTCCGTCGGCAGCAGCGCATAGTTCCACATCTCGTGTCCGGGCTTGAGCCGGAGGCGGCGTTTGAGGTCGTCCTGGATGTTATTGATGTTGGCGAGGTCGGCGATGAGTTGTTCGCGCCGCGCGGCCACCTGCGCCTCGGCTTCGAGCACGTCGATGGAGGCCAGCAGCCCCACCTCGACCTTCTTTTTGTTGATGTCGAGGAGGTTTTCGGCCTGGCGCAAGGACAGGCGCGTGACCCGGGCCTGATTGACGGCGAAGACCAGGTCCCAATAGCGGTTCATGAGAGCGGCGGTTTCTTTCATGACCGTCAGGCGCCAGTCCTGGTGGGCGATGGCCTTGTTGTTCTGGGCGATGCGAATGCCGGCGCGGGTGACGCCCGGTCCGAAATCGCGCAACAGGGGTTGATCGAAACGGAATTCCCAGTCCTGCTCATGGGAGGGACTGGGCGCGCCCGAGCCGGGCTCGATGGCGTTGCGGGTGTGGAGGGCGTTGATCGAGGCGCGGCCACCGGTATCGACGAGCTGGCTGACGCCGGCGGAATAGCCGTCACGCCGCGTGTCGTATTCGGGCAATGTGACATCGTCCTGATCGCGCTCGCGCCCGGTAAGCGGATCGATGGCGGAGGTCGAGGACTTGCGTTTGGCTTTGGCGCGGGTGGCGGTGGCGCCGATCACCAGATCATAGATGCCCTTTTCGGCCTCGATGCGGTCGGCGGCGATCTGGCGGCCGAGGTCGGTGACCTGAATCGCGAGGTTGTTCTGGAACGAAATCAGCACCGCATCGGAGATTGAAAGCGCGCGCGGTTCGAGCTGGGTGGCCATTTCGGGCGACGTGGTGACGTCTTCCTCGGCGCCGGGAAGGACGAGGTAGGAGTAGCTCAGCGCGCCCAATGACGAAGTGGTCATCGCGTCGATGGGCGCTTTGGCCGATGCCTGGAGCGACTCCAGGGGGTCATCGAGAACGATGGGGCGGATATTACAGCCGGCCATATACAGACCGGCAACGCAGGACAATCCCGAAACAACAAAGCGCGCGATCAGGCGCATAAGACGATCACTCCTCTCGGTGTGACAAGACATGGAATGGCAGGGCTGCCGGGAACCTAGCGGCGAAGCCCCTCGAGCTCGATTCGCCGATCGTCGTGCTGGATCATCCGATAGCGGTTAAGCGTGGCCCGACGGAGGAACGCCATCAGGTTCTTGGAGTCTCCCTCATACTCGAAGTTGAGGACGGAAACGCGGCCGAAGTAATTGCGTGGATAGACCTTGACCGACGGATCGAGCTCGCGCAGTTGGCTGGCGAAGGCGTCGGATTCTTCGGGGCTGACGCCGGTCAGCATCAGCCGGTATCCGGCGGTCTCGTGGATCGTCTTGGCCCAGTTGACCGTGAAATAGTCCAGCAATTCCGCGCAGGCTTCCTGGACGACGATATTGACGGCTTCGGGAATGGCGTCCTGCCCCCTGGCGCGGGCCACGCGGGCCATCTTCTCAGTGGTCGCCAGCACCTTGCCGTCGTCCACCCGGATCAGGCTCAGGCGCAGGCGCGATTCATAGAAGGTCTGGTCTTTGTAGTAAAGCAGTTTGGCCGACACCTGGCGGGTTGCGATCGATCCGCTCAGGATGACTTCGATTTCGCGCTTCTGGCATTCGGCGCGCGCCGCGTCGAATTGTTCGGGATTGGCGGCGACGTCGGTCCCCGGCGGCGGAGTGGGAATGTCTTCGACATGCCGGGTCAGGCCGCGCTCGTCGATGGCTTTTCCGGCCGCCTGGCGCCCCAAGGGGGTCTGCGACGGGGCGCCGTCGATGGTTTCATTGAGATAGACGTAGAACCATGGATTGGACTTGGGGATATAAACGAAGCGTTTTTCCTGGAGGTCGCTGAACAGCTGGTCGATGAGCACATGGGCGCAGGCCTTGACCTGAAAACGCTTGCCCACCTGCCGTCGTTCAACGACGTCGCTGGATACGACGAAACGCTCGGCGTGCTTCTCCAGATACAGGGGCAGCAGGTCCCGGGCCCGCAGCATTTCCTCGCCAAAATAGAAGCGCCCGGTCGCAGCCTGGACCGCCTGGACAGCGATGCGCTGCAGGCATTCCTGTTCCGAGGCGCCCTGGGCCTGGCCGACATAATCCCAGATGCGGTCTTTGGAACCCCAGTCGCTGGGGGGCAGGGCGTGCGCCGGCGCCCCGGTCAACAGGATTGTCACGAACATGCCGAGCAGGAGCGAAACATTGCGCTTGAACACGGGCCATCCCCTTTCGCGTCGCAGTTGGCGCCACTGGTGGGCGCGCCTCAAACACCGCGCCTCACACGCGCCGCGCGTTGTGACAAAGCCTAGAGGAGCCGCCCGCCTGGAGTCAAACGAAAAGACGCCCCTAAAGCGCGCCGCGCGTAAACTGCCGCCGGCGGCGGGCGACGGCAGTTCGAATCTGCTGGCCATTGGGCAGACGCAAGACCTCGCGGGCCAGTTCGCGGGCTTGTGTCAACAAGATGTTGCGCAGCGTCGCCTTGACCGAGGGGATCAGCATCGGCCCCATACTCAGTTCATCGACCCCCATGCCCACCAACAACGCGGCGATCATCGGGTCCGAGGCCATCTCGCCACAGACGCCGACCCAGATGCCTGCCTCGTGAGCCGCCGTGATGACGTGCGAAATCAGGCGCAGAACCGACGGATCATACGGATCATACAAATGGGCCACGGCTTCGTTGACCCGGTCAACGGCCAGGGTATATTGGATGAGGTCGTTGGTTCCGATCGACAAAAAGTCCACATGGCGCGCCAGAATATCGGTGGCCAGGGCGGCTGACGGCACCTCGATCATGCTGCCGATCTCGATCTCGGAGGCCATGGGTTGCTTCTCGGCGCGCAGTTCGCGCCGGACCTTGGCCAGGATGTTGCGGGCCTGCTGGAGTTCCTCGACGCGCGTAATCATGGGGAACATGATGCGCAACGGACCGTATGCCGAAGCGCGGAGGATGGCGCGCAATTGAGTTCGGAACAGTTCGGGTTTTTCCAGACAAAGCCGAATCGCGCGCAATCCCAGATAGGGATTCAGTTCGCGCGAGGTGGTCAGGTAGTGGGCCAGTTTGTCGCCCCCGAGGTCCACCGTCCGGAAGATCACTGGTTGGGGGGCCATTTGCTCGACCACCTTGCGGTAAATCTCGAATTGCTCTTCCTCCTCGGGCAGGCGGTCGCGGTTCAGATAAAGGAACTCGGTCCGGAACAGGCCGACGCCGTCGGCCCCGTGGAGTTTGACGTGGGAGATTTCTTCGGGGAACTCGATGTTGGCGCCCAGTTCGATGCGATAGCCATCGCGGGTTTCCGCGGCCAGCCCGCGCAGCCGTTCACGCTCGGCTTCGCGCCGGCCCATTTGCCGGATGACGCGCTGCGCGCGCTTGACGGTGGCCTCATCGGGCGCGATGATGACCGAGCCCTTGGCCCCATCGACGACAATCAGATCGCCGCTCTCGATGAGCTGGCTGGCCGTGT
>Ga0073932_1006010_pt1 | contig 12703 bp, 10 predicted proteins | sample DewCreD2012metaG_FD_76967 | JGI IMG/M metagenome (GOLD analysis project Ga0073932, IMG submission 76967) | Hot spring sediment bacterial and archeal communities from British Columbia, Canada, to study Microbial Dark Matter (Phase II) - Dewar... ... | reverse complement strand
TCGACGAGGGTGAACCCGCGCGCAGGTTCAACGTGTTTGGCGTGAGACATGGATCGGCCTCCGTCGGGGTGTCCAGATGGCGGCGGACTGCAACGGCAGTCTGCACGCGTACACTTTTGAATTGCGTGTGCATGCAACAGGCGGACTATAGCGATTTGTGGATGCAAATGCAATCAGTGTGCATCAAAAATCTTGGGGAGGGCTGCCCCTTGGCCAGATGCCACCCGTCCGGGCGGCGGCAGCGACCCTGCTCCGCCACGCCGCGGCCCAGGCCGGATGCCACCGGGGCCATGGGCCTCGACGGGAACCCAAGGAAGGATGCCACCAGGGCAGGCAGGCTTGCCGGAGGTGGAGCTCCAAGAGTCTCAAAGCGTCGGGAGCGGAACGGGCATGGGAGTGCCGCAGCGCCGCCAGCCGCCCTCGCGCAGGAGCGTCATGCGCCAGACGCCGGCGGCACGCGCGGCCTGGCGTCGCGTCCCTCCCAGGGGTTCTCCCACGCGCCCCAATGCGCCAGATACGCGGCGTAGGCCGGGCACTGATCGGCCCGCTGGCTCAGCCACTGGCGGACCTCCTCGACACGCTGCTGCTCTTCCGCCAGCGCGAGCTGGCCCAATAGCACCATGGTCCGCAGGAAGACGAAGTAGGTGTCTAGCACGTCGCAGCGGCAATAGTCGTTGATCTCCGCCAGCCGCCCGGCGTTCCACAGGTCCTGCACCATGTCTCCCTGCACGTCCATCTTGCCCGGTTTGCCCAGCAGGTTGGCTGCGAGGTTCAAGCCGCCGCTGAAGCGTGCCGCCCCGAAATTGGTCAACACGTCGTGCAGGTCGAGGTGCGACTCGGTGTTGTAGCGATTGCGCGGCTGGTCGTACGCTTTGCCCGCGCTGGCGAACCAGGCCGGCAGGCTCAGGCCGTAGCGGAACGCCGCCAGCTCCAACAGCGGCAGGTCGAACGTCCGCCCGTTGAAGCTGACCAGGGTCGGCCGGCGGTAGGCATCCCAGCCGCGCCAGAAATGTTCCGTGATCACGTGCGGACGGAACTGCGGCTCATCCAGCGCCACCAGGTCGATCAGGCGGAAATCGGCCGCCACCTTGGCCACCACCACCGAGACCGGCACCTGGTAGGTGTAGGGGATGAAGTCGGTGTCGTACTTGGCCAGCAGTTCCGCCCGGTAGCGCCGCACGGCCTCCGCCGGGTCGAGGTGCTGCCCCGGAAACCGCAGCTTGGAGACCAACGCTCCATCCGCTACGCTTTCCAGATCGAATACCAGATAGCGGACCGTGACCTTCGACACCGGCATCCTCCCGGCCTGTACCACCCGCGGCCCTGGGCAACGTAGCATAGCACGCCGGCGCAGCCTAGCATCCCGGCAAACGCCCGCCCTGGCCGCTCGCAACGTTGGACACCGAAACTCCTCCTCAGGAACCGACTGGCGTGGCCCATCTCGTCAATGCTTCGCGGCTCTTGGGACGCTTCGTCCGCTACGTCCAGATCGACACGACCGCCTGCGACGGCGCGACGACCTATCCCAGTTCCCCCGGCCAATGGGAGCTGGGTCGGCTGTTGGTCGCGGAACTCTTGGAGATGGGCCTGGCCGACGCGGACCAGGACGCGCACGGCCTGGTGTGGGCCAGCCTGCCCGCCAACGTGCCCTCCGACGTTCCGCTGCCGGTCGTGGCGCTCTGTGCGCACCTGGATACCTCTCCCGAAACGTCGGGCCGCGGCGTCCGGCCGCAGGTGTTCCGCCAGTACCAGGGGCAGGACCTGGTCCTGCCGGGAGATCCTTCCCAGGTGATCCGCGTGGCGGACAACCCGGAACTGGCCGCGCTGCACGGCAAGACGATCATCACCAGTGATGGGACCACCCTGTTAGGCGCGGACGACAAGGCGGGCGTGGCCGTGATCATGGAACTGGTGCACACGCTGGTCGAGCACCCGCATCTGGCGCGACCTCCCTTGCGGATATTGTTCACCTGCGATGAGGAGATCGGACGGGGTGTCGAGTATGTCGATCTGGCGCGGCTGGGAGCCACGGTCGCCTACACCCTCGATGGGCATGGCAGCGGCCAGATCGACGTGGAGACGTTTTCGGCCGACCTGGCGACGCTCCACATTCGCGGGATCAACATCCACCCCTCGATCGCCAAGGGCAGGATGGTCAATGCCGTGCGGGCGGCCGCCGCCTTGATCGATCGTTTGCCGCGCGACAGGCTGGCGCCGGAAGTGACCAGTGGGCGGGAAGGGTTTTTGCACCCCTACAACGTGCAAGGCGGGGTGGCGGAAGTCACACTCAACGTCCTGCTCCGCGATTTCGAGGACGCGGCGCTGGCCGACTATGCCAGGCTGTTGCGGACGGCCGCCGACGAGGTCGAGCGGCAGTTTCCCGGCTGCCGCATCGAGCTGGAGATCACCCCGCAATACCGGAACCTCGCCCAGGGGCTGGCCCGCGAGCCGCGGGCCGTCCGCTACGCCCAGGAAGCTTTCCGCCGGTTGGGACGGCCGTGCCGCTTGACGATCATCCGCGGCGGCACGGACGGGGCGCTGCTCACCCAGCGGGGGTTGCCCACCCCCAACCTCTCGACGGGCGAACACAACCCGCATTCGCCGCTGGAGTGGACGTGCCTGGAGGAAATGGTCGAGGCGGTCGAAATGCTGGTCGAGCTGGCGCGGCTGTGGGTCGAGCAGCCGTAGCTTTGCAGGTGTGCCGTGCTCAGCGGACGATCTTCACCGGCGAACCGAGCGAGAGGATGCTGTACAGATCGCGGGCATCCTGCGGGCTGAGGCTGATGCAGCCCAGCGGCTTCTCGGTGGGCACGGCCGGGCTGCCGTGGATGCACACCTCGCCTCCCAGGCTGATCCACCAGCCGCCGTAGGGATTGGCCGGGTCGTTGGCCGGAATGACCCGGCCGTCCAGGCCGTAATAGCTGCGCTGCTGGTGCTGTTTATCCACCACCTGATATTCGCCCGGGGCGGGTGGCTGGTCTCCCAGCGTGAACGGGAACCGGCCGCCGTACAGGTCCTGGACGAAGACGGTGATCTCGCTCCGCGTCAGGTCCACTTCCGCCCGGAACGGCCCGGGCACCACCTTCAGTGCGATCCCCGGCACCAGCGCCATCGGATCGCTCACTTCGCGCTGGTTGATCGCTTGCAACAGCCGGTGCGAGATGTGGTAGCGGTCGGCGATCGTGAACAAGGTCTCGCCCGTGCGCACCTGGTGCGGCGGGGCCAGCAGGTGCTCGCGGGAATAGATCACCTTGCCCGCCAGAGCGTCCAGCCAGGCCAGCAGGGTCGAGCGCTCCTCGTCGCCCAGCGCAATCGCGTGATAGTGCGGCGTGAGCTTCGCCAAGGCCGAGCGGAACTTGCCCGCCTCGACCAGCCGCTGCGCCTCGAAGAGATCGTGCTTGAAGGCATACGCGGCCAGCGCCGGCGAGTTGGCATCGCTGGCGGACCGGGCTTGCGCCGGATCGCCTGCGGACGCCGCGCCGCTGCCCAGCGACCCGGCACTCGTTCCCGTGGCGGCCGGCTCGGCCCCACGGCTCCCCTCCTGCCTGCCCACACCGGCGGCCGGTTCCAGCGGCGGAACCTGGTTCACCGCCGGCACCAGCGAACTGTCCAGCGGGCTCGACGCCGGCACCTCGTACGCGCTGCGAGCCAGGCCTCCCCGAGCCGTCGTCGGATCGGTCGGAACGGGCACGGACGCCCCTGGGGCGACACCGGCCGCGGCATCCTGCGTCCGGCGGGTAACGTCCGATGCCGATCGGTCGCTGGGCGTGTCGGCACCGCCCGGCACACTGCCCGACGAGGACCAGCTCAGGATCGGCGCGGAGGCGGCACCGGCGGCCGCCGGTACGCCGCTGGCAGCCGCCGACGCGGGCGGCGATGTCGGCGGTGCACCACTGCCCCATGAGCCGTATTCGATCAGCGGAGGAGCGAGTTCCTCCTTGGGAACCTCCCCTTCGGAGGGAACCTCCGGCTTGCTCAGCGTCACATACACGCCGTAAAGCACCCCAAGCAGCACGACGAGCAGTGCCGCCGATTTGAGCGTGTTCACGTTCGTCCTCCTTGACGCGGCAAGCGACTGGCTTGGTCGAGTGCTTGCTGCAAGACGCCTTCGCTCCCAAGCGCCCCGTCGGTGGGTCGGCTGCGAGTTACGCGCAAGGCCGGTGCCGCCGTTCCGTCGGCCGCATGCCCCGATCCCCCGGGACTATCAAGCCGGGCGATCATACGGTCTGTCCCGACGCGCGACCAGAGCAATCTGAGGGCAATCCATACGACCAGACGACCGCGCGAGCGCACTGCGCACTACGTGCCGGCGCTAATAAAAAACAAATAGAACGTAAATCACTTGACCGCCTCTGAGCGCAGCGCCTCCTCGCCGAGGCATTCGGAGGGGTGCGACAGTCGCGAAAATTCTATCCGACAAAGACTTACGACCACATTGGCCGCGCGAGCATCAGCCCGGCAACCACCAGGATCAGGGCGGCGAAGGTCTGCTGAAGACGCGGCCCGGCCAGACGGTCGGCCAGCCAACTGCCCACGGCAAGGCCGCCGATCCCTCCCGCCACGAACAGGATCATCACGTCCCAGGGCAGGTGGGCGCCAACCAACCGTCGGCTAAAAATTCCTGCCAGGCTGATCAGGGCAATGACGAGCAGCGAGGTTCCTACGGCTCGCCGCAATTCCATACCGGTGAACAGCACCAGGGCCGGGACGATGATGAAACCGCCGCCCACACCGAACAGCCCCGCCAGCACACCGGTCGCCAGTCCGAGGAGGACCAGCACGACGGCACACGGCGTCCCCAGCCGCAGCCGGCCCGACGGGTCGCGCTGGCACCCGCCGGCCGAGGCCGCCTCGCGCCCCGTGGCCAGTGGCAGTTCCAGCGGTTGGTAAACCTTTCGGGCCCCCCGCCACATCCGCACGGCGACCACCGCCATCAGCAGGGCGAACAGCACCATCAGCACGGTTTCGCGCATCTGGCCCCCGATCCATGTACCTAGCGGTGCTCCGAACAAGCCGCCGGCGGCGAAGATCAGGGCTGTTCCGATTTCGACCTGCTGGCGGGCCAGACGCTGGACTGCCCCGACCGCCGCCATCGCACCGACCGCCGCCAGCGAGACGCTGACCGCCTGCCGCGGATGAACGCTCAGTCCGTACACCAGGAGCGGGACGGCCAACAGCGCCCCGCCCCCGCCCGTCAAACCGAGCGACAGGCCGACCACGGCTCCAGCCAGGCCCGTTCCTAATGCCAGCAGGGCGTCCATGCGAGGGGTTCCTCGGGGAAACGTTCCTCCAATCGTGCAGACGCCCTTACACGGTGGCAGCCGGCACCGATCCGCTGGCGGTGACGACCGGCAGCTTGGAAGCCACCCAGGCCTTGTAACCGCCCACCAGGTCCCACACGTCCTTGCGGCCGTGCATCAGCAGCAAGCTGGCCGCGATCGAGGAGCGATAGCCCCCCTCGCAATGCACCACCAGCGGTCGGTCGGTCGGCAGGCTGGCCAGCCGCTCCGCCAGGTGCGGCAGGGGCACGTTGAGACTGCCGGCGATATGGCCGGCCTCCCACTCCTTCTCGCTGCGCACATCCACGATCTGCGGCGCGGAGGGCGCTGCAAGCTGCTCGGCCAGGGCGACGGCCGTGATCCGCTCGGTCCGCTCGACAAGGTCGTCCCGCTCCGCCAGCGCCTGCATGCCGCCTTCCAGATAGCCCGTCACGTGGTCGAAGCCGATCCGCCCCAGGCGGGTGATCGCTTCCTCCTCCATGCCCGGCTCACCAATCACCACGATGGGACGCTGGCGATCGAGCATGGTGCCGCACCAGGTGGCGAATTTGCCCCTCAGGCCGATGTTCAGCGACCCGACCAGATGCCCGCCGGCGAAATCGGCCGCCTCACGGACATCCAGAAGCTGGGCACCCTGGTTTTTAAGGCGGAGGACTTCGTCCAGCGACAAGCCCCGCTTGGCACGTTGCAGCGTCTCCTCCAGAGTCGGCCGCTCCTTGCGGTTGAGGATCGCATCGTGGGCGAAGTAGGCCGGAGCCTCCGGCTGCTCGGCGGTGACCAGCCGCTTGAACTCCTCGCGGCTCATCGGCTGCAGGGCATAGTTGAACTTCTTCTGCTCGCCGATGGTCGAGACGGTCTCCTGGGCCAGCTTCTTGCCGCACAGCGAACCCGCTCCGTGCGCGGGATAGACCAGCGTGCTGTCCGGAAGCTGTTTGAGTTTTTCCAGCGAGTCGTAAAGCATGTCGGCCAGTTCGTCGGCCGTCACCCCCAGCGAGGCCAACAGGTCCGGCCGACCCACATCGCCGATGAACAGCGTGTCCCCGGTGAGCACGGCGTAAGGCACGCGATCGGAGCGGGCCAGATCGTACACCAGGATCGAGATGCCTTCGGGCGTGTGGCCGGGCGTTTCCAGAATCTCCAGGCGGACATCGCCGAACTCGACGCGGTCGTGCTCCCGGAGCTTGACGAACTCGAACTCCGCCTCGGCCCGTGCACCGAGATAGATCTTCGCGCCGGTGCGGTTGCGCAGTTCGATATGGCCCGCCAGGAAGTCGGCATGGAAGTGCGTCAGGAATACATGCTTGATCTGCCAGCCTTCCTGGGCGGCATCGGCCAGATACTGACCGACATCGCGCTGCGGGTCGACCACGGCCGCCTCACGGGTCTTCTCATCGCCGATCAGGTACGAGGCGTGCGAAAGGCACCCCAGGTAATACTGTTTGAGTTTCATGACACGGCCGTCCTTTCCTTGGGTCTACGTTGCAAGTCACAGCGCCGGCCACCGGGAGAGTTTTCGCCTCCCGATCGACTGGCCCTCATGGCGTGAGCGAAAACGCACACGCCGCCCGACCACGCACAGCCTAGAGCCTGATCCGGGCGCCAGCCCGATTGCGGCTGATCAGCCTCCGCAGCAGGTGCCCGCCGGTTTCTGGGGTGCCGGTGCGGCGCTAGAGGCGCTGCTGCACGACGACGCTCCGCCACGCTGATTCCATGGCATGCGTGCCAAGAGCATGGCCATCCCGCAGCGATCCGTCACGCCGGCGAAAATCAACCCGGCCCCGACAAACGCCGAAAGCAAGGCCCACCAGGGGTGCACCAGCAGCGCCAGCACCGCCCCGGTCAGCACCAGCGCTCCCGCAGCGATCCGCACCTGCCGCTCCAGCGAGATCGTCTTGCGGCCGCGAACCACCGGCAGCCCGGCCGCCTCCCACGCCAGCGTCCCGCCCTCGACGCTCACCACATTCAGCCCCGCCGCCGCCAGCTTTTCACAGGCTTGCTTGGACCGGGACCCGGAGCGGCAGATCACATACAGTGGCTGCCCGTTGCGGCCGCTGGCCAGCGCTTGAGGGTCGAGGCGGTCCAGAGGTACGTTCTTCGCGAACGTCACATGGATCTCCTCGAACTCCGCCGGCGTCCGGACGTCGATCAGCTCCACCGGCTCACCCCGCTGATACCGCTGCGCTAGTTCCTGAACTTGAATCGTCGCGACCATCGGTTGACTCCTTATGCTTGCGTGAACTGCTCACGGGGAGCTTTTTCAGAACCGTTCACCCACGGCCTGCGTGGCAAGGTCCCTGCTGCTGGGCGTGCCACATGCAATTACGATGCCATCGCCTCACTCCCTGCCCGCTGCCGGCCGAACCGCGCTTCGATGCAGGCCATGATCTGGGCCAAGTGCGGCTCGACGATCCGGTAGTACGCCCGCCGCCCCTCCTTCTCCAGTTCCAGGAACCCGCACCGCTGCATCAGCCGCAGGTGCTGTGAAGCCACGTGGCTGGGAATCCCGCAAGCCGCCGCCAGTTCCCCCACCGTGTACCGTCCCGCCAGCAGAAGCTGGACGATCCGCAGCCGCTGGGGATGGGCCAGCGTCTTGAGGCATTCCGCTGCGCGGGCCAGATCCGACGCGGAGAGCGAACTAGCCGGCCATGAAGGGTTCGTCGAGGCCATAGACATCTCTCACTGTGAATATATCATAACATTACGACATATTTAGTCAATAAAAGCTGCCGACATGGGTGGTCCACCTTCGCTTTGATCCAGGGTCTGTGGTCGCAAACCTCTGACGTGAAGAGGATTGCGTCGAAGTTGCGGGTTACCGCAAAATAGTCTGGCCGGCATCCCGCAAGCTGTCAACGAAGATTGTCTGGGCGCGTCTGGGCCGGGAGCTGCAGATGGTCGCTCTCGACCTCGGTCAATACATTGCTGGAAAACAGGATGCGCTGGGAGGGCGGCTCGGCAAGGGTGAGGGCCTTGCTGGTCAGTCCCGAAAACAGGTTGCCCGTGATGGCGATGTCGCTTGTGCCTTCCAGGACGATGCCCGTCGCATCGCTATCCGTCTTGGTTCGCTTTTGGGCACCTTCGCCGATGAAGCTGTTGGAGAAGTTGTTGCCGGTGACCGTGATCCGTCCGCTGGCGGGACCGATGCGGAGGGCATCCTTCTTGACGATGGTAAACGTGTTGGCGCTGACCGCGCAGCCGTGGGCGTCGCGCAGGTCGATCCCGCCCGACGACTCATGCGCGATGACATTGGCCGAGAGGGTGATTCCGTAGCAATCGCGGTCGAGGATGATCGCGGTGCCCTGGCACTCTTCGATCATGTTGCCGCTGACGACGGAGCCGTAGGTGTTTTCGATCACGACGCCATGCCGCAGGTGATCGTCCAGGCAATTGCCCGTCATGCAGAGATTGAAGCCGTCCTGGCAGACCAGGGCGTCAAGGTTTTCCTCGAATTGGTTGCCGCACACCACGATATCGTGGCAGCCATCGAGCTGTAGCCCCGTCTTCTTGTTGTAGGTGATCAGGCAGTTGCAGATGCGGGGGTCTTCGTAGCAGTTATCCAGATGGATGCCATGTCCGCCGTGGTAGCTCACGCTCATTCCCTGCAAGTAGATTTCGTTGACGTGGCGGGCGAGGATGCCCGTTCCGCTTTGCTCGTTGCCCGTCAGGCGGAGGTTTTGCACACTGACGCGCCACAGACTGGCGCGGGGATTTTCGGCCAGGCCGGTCGGTTCGATGATCAACGCCGGCTGCCCCTGGGTGTTGGCGTTCTTGATGTGAGTCGCCGTACCAGCGCCGACGAGCAGGACGTCCTCTTTGCGGAGCACCAGCGGCTCCTGGAGGACCCACTCGCCTGGTCCGATTCTCACCACGCCGCCGCTCGGCGGGAGGGCGTCCAGCGCGGCTTGCAAACTCGGGTAGTGCGAGGCCTCGATGACGGCCGGGGATCTGGCCGCTACGGGCACATTCTGGCTGGCACCCTGGCGGAGCGTCAGGCTGGCTAAAGCGACGAGCAAGACCAACAGACTGAGCGTGCGAAGCATGAGATCGTCTCCTGAGAGGGGTGGAGGTGGGCCGTTCGTCAGACCGGAAGCTGAAAACACGAGGCCGCGCGGGCGCGGCCGCCTCGCCGTCCAGCGGAGCGACGGTAGGACATTCGCCGCTATCTTGCCCAACGGCCGGGCCGCACGCTACCAGGGATGCACCCGCGCGGACGATGGGCTGGGGCGCTGCGGCGTCTCAGCATTTTCTGGTCGCGCGCCAGGGGACATTCGGAGGCGTCCATCGAAGTCTGGCTGGGATCGCTGGCGGCGGACTTGCAGGTCGACCGCCGACAGCGATCCCAGCCAGACTTCGTGGGTCAATCGGTGACACGGCGGTGTGGGCGATGCCGCCTTGAGCCGCGCCGTGACCGGCTCTTCACCCAGTGCCAGGGCCAGCGTCAGCCGACGGCTGCCGGCAGGCGCAACTGCCGCGATGAGCTGCCGGCGGAAGATGTGGGTGGCCGTTTTAGAAGGGCAGATGCGGACATCCGGCCCGAGGGTGCGGGCCGTCTGCACGAGCTCCTCGTGAATGGGGCGCAGCGCCGCTCGTGATCCGGCAAACAGCAGCCTGACGTACTGTTCCGCCCGGGCCAGGTAGTGCTCGGGCGAGGTCCGCGCCAGTTCGAGAGAATCGTCTCCCGCGATATCGGCCAGCCACCATGCCAGCCGACTGCCCAGGCGAAACTGCGTTTGCAGCCACTGCCAGCACGCCGACTGGTTCCGCGGACCTTGCGCGCGAATCAGCTTGAGCCACTGCTCCAGCGAGCGGCCTGTGCGGGCCGGCAACGCAGCGACCCACTGCGAGGCAAGCAGCACCGCGGGATGCACGTCGTAGCCAACCGCTGCGTGGCCGATCGCCGCCGCAGAGGCCGAAGAAGTCTTCGTGCGACATCGTGCCGTGCCTTGCCGCCGAAAAGCGACCGCACCTGGGCGGCTGGTTGCTGATCTGCGTGCGCTCATGCGAAGAAGCCAGCGAACGATTGCCTGAGCGGAAAAGTCGGGCTTCAGTTTCGCATGCCGGCCGGCAAAACTCAAGAAACTGCCGGCAAAAATCACCGGACGGGCCACCGCCGCCGTGGCCTTCGTGACCGCCGGCCCCGGATGGCCCACTGGTGATGCAGAGTCGAGACAGCGGCACTCGTTTGCGGATGCCCGCTGGCGAGAGCGATGGTCAGTCCCACCACCACCGCGTGGTCGGCAGGTCCTCCAGCCGCACGCTCTGATAAGCCTGCTTGACCGACCCTTTCTCGTCCGGCAGACGCGTCTGCGGGTCGATGGCCCGCAGCGGCTCGACCTGAACCCCTCCACCTACGGGAGTCATCAGGTGGCTGCCTTTCCACACGGCATTGCAGGCGGTCTCCACCGACCGGGGAGCCTCGAACACCTCGATGGCCAGTTGCCGTTCGTCGCCCAGCAGCTCCATTTTCCAGCCGGCCTGGCCGTAGTAGTCCTGCTTCTGAATGAAGGCCGCAGCGATCGCCAGGTCGATCAGGTTCTTGAGCTGGGCATAGACGGGATTACGGGCGGCAATCTGCGGGTAGTTGGCCGTGAACGCCTGACAGAACAGCGCGCTGGCCTTGCTCTGTCCCGACCCGCTGGTCCGCTGGCCGGTGGCTGCGACCAGTTCCCCCTCGCCCACGAGTTTGACGCCTTGCCCCACCAGTTCCATGGCCAGGTCGTCGTCCGCCACGCGGACGCAGTCGTAGTTGGGCACGAAGAACCAGCGCTGCAGGGCATTGCGGGAGCCTTCGGCCGGGCTGGCCTTGTCGATATACGTGGCCATCCGCACCGGCGGCGGCTCCAGCCCGATGCCGATCAGCTTCATCCGATAATCGGCTTCGACCAGTACCTGGGCGAAATGCGTCCGCGGCGAGACCCCGGTGATCGAAACTTGATGCAGCCCCAGTTCGCGCTTCATGCCCTCCACGATCGACGCCACACTGTTGCCTGCCTGGACGCGACTGGCGCTGCTGGCCAGAAATCGCTGCAACCGGGCCAGGCCCTCCGGCGTCGGGTCAATCGACACCGCGATCACTTGCGTCGGCTTCCCTCCCGGCGGAAAGGCCCGCAACGCCGCGACCAAGTCTTGCAACTCCACCACCGCCCGGCCGCTGACGATACCCACTGGCCGGCCCGCGAAATCGGTGTAGTAGCCCTCCGCCGGGCCGGCAATCACGATGTCTTTCGTCTGGGGGTAGTAAAAGACATATTGCAACCGCGTCAGGCCAGCCAGGTTCTTCATTTCCTCGGTGAGTTCCTTGCCGGCGGCAAGCTGCTCGGCGATCGCCTTCTCCAGCCGCGGCAACGAGATCTTCCGCAGCGGGCTACCTTTGGCCAGATCGCCCGGCAGCCGCGCTTTGGCTTCCGCGACCCGGGCCCGGGTCAGTTCGCCGCTGCGGTCGGTGAATTGCTTGACGCGGAGCACCCCCTCCGGACTGACCATCACGCCAGCCGGCGCGAAAGGAGAGACCCCTTGGTTATTTTGGTTATTCTGGTTTCCTCCCGTATTCGTATTGGTCGCCTGGCCCCAGGCCGCACCGACTGCCAAGGCGGCCAAACCCAACGCCCAACTCATCCATCGCAACTGACGCATCGCAAGCTCCCCGTGATCTCGCCCCTTGAGCGATCCCAATCGCTGCCTGGCCGCTCCTTGCCGATCCACTGGCCCAAGGTGCTGGACTGGCTCGCAGTCCGTCGTGCCCTGTCGCCCCACGTCGAGGGACCAAGCGCCGCTTCGCAACCCCAACACCATTGCCGCGCGCACTTACGCCCTCAAAACCCTGGTTTTCCGATTTTAATGATGTTAATTCACGACTCGGGCCAACGCAAGGAAATCCCGCGAATCGCCCCTTCGTTTCATTCTGGCATAGAAAGGAACTCCCTGCCTTCGGCCGCGACAACCATCTCCTGAGAATGCCGCCCTTCTAGGATTTCCAGATTGCGCTGACGAAAGGAAGGACTGGTAGCGGCCCGGCGTGGTTCCTCAAGAGATTTTTTATAAAAATGACTGTACATGGCAGACTGCCGAGTCAAGTGTGAAAATTTGCAAAACCACCCTCCACGCGACAACATGCTTGAATCTACCAGCGCACCCGAATCTGGACCCACTCGTAGGCGGCAAGGTCGAGCTGGGCCTTTCCATCGATGATGGTGACATCCCCTAGCGAATGGCCCAGGAAGTCGATCAGCTCGGCCTGCACCAGTGGCCGAAAGAGGCTCAGTGCAACTTTGGCTGGCCTGCCTGCCGTTTCTGAAAGCCGCAGCGTCAGTCCCTGGCAGCGGCCCCCTTCGATCCACGGCTCCATGCCTGTGGCGAGGACATGCCGCGGGGTGATGTGCATTAGCCAGCCGCTGGTACCGCTGGCCGGGCGAGGCTGATCGGGC
>Ga0073932_1006003_pt1 | contig 12712 bp, 8 predicted proteins | sample DewCreD2012metaG_FD_76967 | JGI IMG/M metagenome (GOLD analysis project Ga0073932, IMG submission 76967) | Hot spring sediment bacterial and archeal communities from British Columbia, Canada, to study Microbial Dark Matter (Phase II) - Dewar... ... | reverse complement strand
TCGGATGGATCTCGACGTACGCTTGTGCCGGGTACAACCGCTGAAGCACCTTTGCCTTGCCGGTACGGGTTTGCGTGTGCCATTGAGCCGCCGTTCCCCTCCCGGTGAGCAACAGCAGGGGATAGTCGGCGTCGGGAGGTTCCGGCATCGGGCGGGGCCACTCGAACGCAAACCGCGCCTTTCCATCCGGGTGAAAAAACCGGCCGTCGGCAAAGAGGCGGCGGTCCACTGGGGGACGTGTACCAGCACAACGTTCCGGCCACGGCCACTGAATCCCCCCGGCCTTTTCGATGGCTTCGTAACTCGCGATTCCGGTAAAGTCGCACGGCTGTCCGCGGGAGAGCTCTCGCAAAATCGGGAACACGTCCCCTGGCGTTCGCCAGCGGCGAAACATCGGGCCCACACCCCATGCCTCGGCGACGCGTTGGAAGATGGCAAAGTCCGACAGTGCCTCTCCAGGAGGGCGGCGCACTGGACGGATCACGCCAAAGCGGCGCTCCGAATTGATGAAGGTGCCCCATTTTTCGCCCCACGCAGCCGCAGGAAGCAAAAGGTGCGCGCAGCGCGCGGTTTCGGTGGTGTCGTACATGTCCTGGACAACTAGAAACTCCAAACCACGGGCCAGTTCCTCGAAGTCTCGCCTTCCGATCCAAGAATGCAGCGGATTCGTTCCCACCACCCATAAGGCCCGAATCCGTCCCGCCGCGATGGCCTCGACGATTTCCGGATAGGCGTAGCCCGTCGTGCTCGGAATCCGCTCTACGTCGATCCCCAGGATTTCCGCTACCTCCTGCCGGTGCCTCGAGTTTGCAAACTCCCGGCCACCCAACAGGCAGCTGGTGTTGGCAAACAGCCGAGAACCCATCGCGTTGCACTGCCCGGTAACGGAGTTCGCCCCGGTTCCCGGTCGGCCAATGTTGCCGGTGAGCAACGCAAGGGCAATCAGTGCTTGGGCTGTGCGGGTGCCCTCGTAACTTTGATTGACACCCATGGTCCACCAGAACGACACGCGCCTGCTCGTGCCTACGAGCCGGGCCAGTTCGATCAGCGTACCGACGCCGACACCCGTTTCTTGTGCCACGCGCTCTGGCGGGAACGCAGCAACCGCAGCAGCGAACTCTTCCAGTCCCACCGTGTGCGCCGCAGCAAAGGAGCGATCGTACCATCCTTCGCGCAACAACAGGTGCGCGAGCCCGTAAAACAGCACGAGGTCGGACTTCGGTCGCAACCGTACGTGTAAGTTCGCCGCCAAAGCGGTTTCCGTCGTGCGGGGATCGATCACCACCAGCGCCTTCAGCCGCTGGTTGCGCAACACCCTTTGCCAGAGAATCGGGTGGGCGATGGCGAGATTTGCACCCACCAATACGATGACCTCGCTTTCTTCTAAGTCCGCGTACGTGTAGGGCGGAGCGTCGAACCCAAAGCACTCCTTGTACGCCACCACCGCGCTCGCCATGCACTGGCGCGTATTGCCGTCGCCGTGCAGCAGCCCCATGCCAAACTTGGCGAGCGCTCCAAGAAAGGCCAATTCCTCGGTGGGGAGTTGGCCCGTACCCAGGAAGGCGACAGCGTGAGGGCCATAGCGCTGCTGCACTTGCCGAATCCGCCTGACAAACAGCTCGATGGCATCGTCCCACGACAACCGCCGCACGCGGCCCTGCTCGTCGCGCATCCAAGGATGCGTTGCGCGGTCCGGCGCATCGAGGACCGCAAGAGCTTGCCAGCCCTTGGGGCACGCCTTGCCCATGTTGACCGGATACGCGCGCGTGGGAGAAAGGTTGACCGCTTTCCCTCCGCGCATGTGGGCGTCCAATGCGCAGCCTGTGGAACAGTAACCACATACGAGCGTTGCAACAGCTTCAGGCCGCAACCGGGCAGGCACCTGACCCAGTCCGTATCCACCGTCCACCCGAGCCAGCTCCTCAGCAAGGCGGCGTGGCCTCAACCACCGACGCAAGCCCATGGGGATCATCTCTTGGACCCTCCTCGCCCCGGGGCCACACCGGAGCGGAAGAACAGCGTGCGTTCGACTAGCTCCCCTGCAAGCAACAACGCTGTAGCCGCCGCCGTACCCGCTGCGGGCAGCGGTGCCCCGGCCCGCTGGGGCAACAGCAGCAACACGGGCAGCACCACGCCCCCGAGCCAACCAAGCAGGAAGCGTAGGACCGTCCACTGGTACAGCGCATCGAGCAACAAGAGCGCTGCTTGTCCGAGAGGGTCCCCGGGGCCCCGTTTCCGCGCAAGGAAGATTGCACCTTCGGCCACCAATTTCCCTGCCGTGCCAGCGATCAACACAACTGCCAAAATCCGGAACCAGCGAACCGTCTCGGCACTGGCTGGACCGTGCGTGGTGATGGCCATGCACAGCAGCGTCGCGGCGCTTCCTAGCACCACCGCCGACAGCACAAAGCGCACCGCGACCCGCCGTGCATTCCAAAGTGGCCTCGCAGTGCGATGGTAGAGCATCACCGAAGACCACAATCCCACTGCACCCGCCGCCGGCGTGCCCAGATCCCATGCCTGGCGCATGGCGGGGCTCAGGGCAGGAAGGAGGCCAAGTTCCTGCGCCGCGGCGCCCGCCGACAGCGCGGCAAACAAGCCGAAGGCCACCACCTCGCGGCTCAGCCACGAGTGCCGAATACCGAGGATCGCCCGCCAGGCGCGCAAGGGACGTCCAAGGTGCAACACGCTGGCGCCGAGAGCGAGGACTGCCGCCCCGAGGGCAAGCGCCGCATGAATCCCTGCCCACGAAGCTGGCGTTACGCCAGCGTGCTGCACCATCTGTCCGGCAACCACCGCGCCGACCGAAGCTTGGGTCAGCACCAGCATCACGGCAAGGGGAAGGTGCGCCTCTTCGGGTCGCAACCGCTCGAAGTCTGCGAGCCGCGCTCCTTCAGGCCACTTGCGCTTGCGGTACACCGTTGCAGGCTTCGTCAGGCCAGGATGGGTCGCATGCGGGAGAAAATCTCCGCGTTCGGCGCGCGCACGAACTTCGGACGGGGTCACCAAACGCACGCGGATCGCCTCGTTCGGACATCCTTGAACACACGCAGGTGCTTCGCCGCCGGCTAAGCGATCCACACAGAGGTCGCACTTCCGAACAATTCCTAGCCTCGGCACGTACTGGGGGGCGCCGTACGGGCACGTAAAAGTGCAGTACCGACAACCAATGCACAGGTCGTCCAAATGGCGAACTACTCCTGTGCGGGGATCTTTCACGTACGCATTGGCGGGGCAGCCGTGCATGCACCCGGGATCGAGGCAGTGATGGCAACTGCTGGTCACGTGTTGCAGTCCCCCTGCAGCATCCTCGGCACCCACTACCAAGTCGACACTGCGCCAGGCTTCTCCAGGATCGAGCCCATTGAGGGCGTGACACGCAGTCACACATGCCTTGCAGCCAGTGCAGGCGTCGAGATCGACCTCGAACGCATACTGCTCTCCGGAACTGGGCGCCCGCAATGGAATCGGGTGGCGATACACTCCGCTCGCCGGCAGCGCGGCGCGCTTATGTAGCGTGGCAAACGCTTCCACCGCCGGGGCACCGAACACGTGGTTCGCATCTACGTTCGTCTGGAACTGCACGCAGCGCGCATGGTGCAACCTCTTTGCCAACGCTCGTGCGACTTTGCTGTTCCCCCTGCACGCCACGGCGCTGTCCCGCGGCTGTCCCTCACGCAGCAGGACTGGCCCCGGAACTGTTGCCTGGCAAGCACCCGTGCCGGCAGGGCGGCGGGCACACGAACCCTGAGCGGCGAGCCGACGCTTGGCGCGTCGATTGCGACAGGCAGCAAACCGAAGGTGGATCTTGTGACCGAACAGGGGAAAGCGCAACGCATCGAGTTATTTCGCATCGATACGGCGCCCATGCGTGCATTCCATCTTACGTGGGTTGCGTTTTGCGCCGCGTTTTTTTCTTGGTTCGCGGTGGCGCCGCTCATGCCGGTGATCCGCGAGGATTTGCAACTCTCGCCCGTGGACGTGAGCGACAGCATGCTCGCCAGCGTGGCAGCGACGATTGTCGCACGGATCGTCGTCGGCACCTTGTGCGATCGCTTCGGCCCGCGACGGGTGTTCACTTGGCTGTTGGTGGCGAGCGCCGCACCGGTAGCGGGCATCGCGTTCGTGCAAAGCCCCGGCGCGTTCATCCTGGCGCGCTTTGCCATTGGCATCGTAGGCGCCTCCTTCGTGGTAACTCAGTTTCACATGACCCAGATGTTCGCCCCCGCTGTTTTAGGTACGGCCAACGCGGTTACTGCTGGCTGGGGCAACTTGGGCGGAGGCTTAGCCCAGGTAGCCATGCCTGCCCTCCTTGCACTGGCAGTTGCGGCTGGCTTTTCCGCCCTACAGGCCTGGCGCGTAACGATGGCAGTACCCGCTTGCCTGCTCCTTTTGTGTGCGGCCGCGTACTGGAGGTGGACGACCGATACTCCCAGCGGCAACTGGGTTGCACGGAAGCGCGAAGGTGTCGGGAATCGCTCTGCCCGGCCCTGGGCGGGGCTCGTTGCAGCGGCTGCAGATCTGCGCACGTGGGTGTTGGCGCTCGCCTACGGGCTCTGTTTCGGTGTGGAGCTCACCATCCACAATGTGGCTGCACTGTACTTCGTCGACCGGTTTGGGCTCGGATTACAGCAGGCGGGTTTTTTGGCGGGCATCGTCGGGCTCGCGAACGTATTTGCACGGGCGGCTGGCGGAGCCGCCTCGGACTCCTTGGCCCGCTGGCTGGGTTTACACGGGCGAGTTTACTTGTTGTTTGCGGTCCTCGCTGTTGAAGGGGCTGCGCTGGCGGCGTTCGCACAGTCGAGCAACCTTGGTCTCGCCGTCGTCGCTCTGGTGATCTTTGCCTTGTTCGTGAATTTCTCGACCGGCGCGACATACGGAGTGGTGCCCTTCCTGCACCCCACAGCCGTCGGCGCCGTGTCCGGGTTGGTGGCGGCCGGGGGAAACCTAGGCGCGGTCGTTGCCGCATGGTTGTTCCGTGGCGCAACCCCGCTTGCCGACAATTTGCTTTTGCTGGGCTCTGTGGTTGTTCTTCTCTCGCCCCTCGTGTTGCTCGTCCGCTTCTCTCCCGCGGACCAGCTCTCCCACTCACGCGCACTGCAGCCCGGATTTTTCCGCACCCGTTCGCTCACTTCGGAGGCGGCTCAGGGTCACGCTTCCGTTTGACCTGTCATGCCTCCAAGGATGCACGACAAACGGGCACCTGCCCAGCGCCGCAGCAACGCATGACGCTGCCTTTGCCGGATAGAGCCCGATTCCGGCGTGGCACCGGATTTGCCGTTCTCGGATACGATGCGGTTCGATCCTGAGCGACTCTTCGAAGACATTTTGCGCGCCGCTACCGAGGCCAGCGGCGGCGCACGCGCGCATCTCTGGATTGGCTGTTCCGACGACGGAGCAACGCGCCACTGCGTTGCCAGTTACGCACCTCGCGACCGGCAAGCAGAGCCCAGGGATGCACACTTCGAAGCCAGGGCTGCTGGAACCACACCCATCACCTTGCCAGGCAGCGTTACGAAACAGGAATGCGACGTTCCCGTGCTACGGGTCTCGTTTGCTCTCGGGCAAGGACTCGCTGCAGAACTGGAAGTCTATGGCAGCTCGATGGGCACGTCGCCGGCCCAACTCGAAGCGAAGGTGCGCGAGCGCCTTCGTGATTCCATACCGGCGCTGACGTGGGCTTACGCCTTACAGGAATCGCATCGCGAGAAAGAAGCCCTCCTGGCGCTGGTTGCGGCAAGCCGAGAACTGGCATCCAGCTTGGACCTTCGCGACGTGCTCGACCGCGTCGCCTCGCAAGTGCGCCGCACCCTCAAAGCGAAGCTGGTTTCGATTCTGCTCGAGCGCGACGGCGTTCTGGAACTTGCTGCCGCAGACGGGGCGCCGCAGGCGTATCTCACCCGTGGGCCGCTCCCCATTGCGGGCTCCGTCGCTGGCAGAGTGCTGCAAACTGGCATGCCGTCCGTGATCGAGGACGTACGCTGTAACCCTGATTTTCTCTCTAGCGACCTGGCTGTGAGCGAAGGACTGTGTACGCTCGTGTGTTTGCCGCTGCGCTCCCGGCAGCGGAACCTCGGTGTGTTGAACGTGTACACCGGCGAGCCCCGCTCATTCCGGCCACAAGAGGTCAACGTGCTGTCGCTGCTCGCGCAACTTTCGGCGGCAGCCATCGAAAACGCCCGCCTCTACCGAGAGGCTCTCGAAACCGGGGAACACCTGCGCGAATCAGAAAAACTGGCGGCGCTCGGCCGTTTATCCGCGGGTCTCGCACACGAGATCAAAAACCCTTTGAACACCATTGCGGTCCTCCTCTACGCCATGCGCCAGCAAGCAAATGGCAACGCCCAGACGCTGGCCGATCTCCAGGTCATCGAAAGCGAGGTACAGCGGTTGGTTTTGTTGGCCGATCAGTTCCTGGAGTTTGCCCGCCCGCGGCCTCCAGAGTTTCGTCGGCAAGACGCTGGGGAAATTGTCGAGGAAACGCTCTTGCTCGTACGGGCACAGGCAGCAAAGGAGCGCGTCCGCATCGTTTGGGGAGCGCGCGAGCGCCCAGCGCTGGTGTGGGCCGACGGAGCACAACTGAAACAAGTCTTTCTCAACCTGACCCTGAACGCCCTGCAAGCCATGGCTGGCGGCGGCACCCTCACGGTGGCCGTGCAGCGGCGCACCGGCGGCATCGCCGTGGAGTTCGCCGACACCGGCCCGGGAATCAGTGCCGCACTTCGGCGGCGCATTTTTGAACCGTTCTTCACCACCCGACGTGGCGGACACGGTCTCGGTTTGGCCATCTCGCTGCGCATCGTCGAAAACCACAGTGGCCGGCTGTGGATCGATTCCGCACCCGGACAAGGAACCAAAGCAACCGTATGGCTACCAGCATGAAGCCGAGAATTTTGATCGTCGACGACGAACCCAACGTGCACTACTCGTTTCAGCGGGCCCTGGCCGAAGACTTCGAAATCCACTCCGCGTTCGCCGGCGAGGATGCAATCGCCATCGTAGAGCAACAGCCTCTGGACGCGGTGCTTCTCGACGTCCGCTTGGTGGATGCCGACGGTCTCGCATTGCTCACACGCTTGCGTGCGGAACGCCCCGACCTTCCCGTGGTCGTGATGTCGGCTTACGCCAGTACCGACATGGTCATCCGAGCGACAGCCCTAGCCGCCCGGGATTTCCTCCCCAAGCCTGTCGACGTTCCGACGCTGCGGCGGCTGTTACACGAGATCGTCTCGCGGCAGTCAGAGCCCGCCGTGGCACCATCCCCCAACGCAGGGGTCGGACAATTGCTCGGGCACAGTCCGGTGATGTTGGAGCTCTACAAACAAATTGGTCGCGCTGCCGCGACCGATGCCACGGTGCTCGTCACCGGCGAGAGCGGCACCGGAAAGGAACTGGTTGCCCGCACGATTCATGAGCACAGCCGGCGCTCCTCAGGGCCGTTCGTCGCTTTGAATTGTGCAGCAATTCCGGCGGAACTCCTCGAGGCGGAACTCTTCGGGCACGAGAGAGGAGCCTTCACGGGCGCAACCGCGGAACGCACGGGCAAATTTGCCCTGGCTCACGGGGGCACCCTACTCCTCGATGAAATTGGCGATATGGCACTCCCCCTCCAAGCCAAGTTGCTGCGTGTGCTGCAAAGTCGAGAAGTGACTCCGCTCGGCGCCAACACACCTCGGGCGGTCGACGTGCGGGTCATCGCCAGCACGAACGCCGACCTCGAGGAACGTGTGCGCCGCGGTGCGTTCCGCGCCGACTTGTACTACCGCCTGTACGTCTTCCGCATCGAAGTGCCGCCTTTGCGCACCCGAGGTGCCGACATTCTCTTGCTTGCGCGCACGTTTTTGCTCCGCGAGGGGGAACGACAAGGCCGCACGTTGATTGGCTTCACTCCGGACGCTGAAGCGGCCCTCTTGCACCACCCTTGGCCAGGAAACGTGCGCGAATTGGAAAACACCGTGGCGCGTGCCTGCTTGCATGCACCGGGCAGCTTGGTTGGAGCGGAAGATCTGCAGCTCGGGCCGCTGATGTCGGTCTTCCCCCGCGCCACGAACAACAACGACGCTTCGAGCTGCGAATTGGCCTTCCGCCAAGCCCTCCAACAGTTCGTCGCCGCAGCCCCCCAGCGTTTGTACGATCAGGTGGAATCCCGTTTGATCGAGATCGCCTTAGAACACGCCGGTGGCAACCAAGTGCGTGCCGCACGTCTGCTGGGCATCTCCCGAAACGTCCTTCGCAATCGGATGCACAAGTACAACCTGGGCCGCCGCCAGCCTGCGCATCTCGTACCGGGCAACCTCGAGCCACGGTAAAACGCTGCCATGCGGCTCGGGCGCCGTCGCCAGCATCCAACGACGACACCGCCCGAAAGAGCCCACAACGCGGCAACAGTCCGGGGCGTCTTCGCGCGCGGCGTGCGACGAACGCAGTCGCGCGCTGGGCGGCCGACCCACGCAAGGCAGGAACGAACCCAAAGCACGGTTCCACGGCACGAGCGCGCCCGCGCGGGCAGCAGGGAGGCGGCGGCTCTCCAGTTGTGTTCGCGTCGCGACTTCCGGGTGGAACAGCAGGCTCAGCGCTGGAGCAGTTTTTGCGCCGCTTCAGCGAAGGCCTTCGCCGCTTCCTCGTTTTCCGGTCGGGTAAGGCTTTCCACCGGCGCGGGGATTTGCACGCCGCGCTGACACGCCGGCCGCGCTGCCATCCGGTCCATCCACTGGCGCAAGTGGTCGAGTCCTTCGATGTTCACGCCGGACCATTTGTACGTGCGCACCCAAGCCCAGTTGGCAATGTCCGCAATGGAATACTCGTCAGCCAAGTACTCGCGACCGCGCAGACGGGTGTCCAACACCTCGAACAAGCGCCGGCACTCGTTTTGGTATCGCGCAATCACGGACGGGATTTTCTCGGGAAAGTAACGATAGAAGACGTTCGCTTGTCCCATCATCGGACCGATTCCCGCCATTTGAAACATCAGCCACTGCAAGACCACCGAGCGTCCCTTCGGATCGCTCGGCATCAGCCGCCCGGTTTTTTCCGCCAAGTACACGAGGATCGCACCCGACTCGAACACCACGAAGTCGTCGTTGTCGCGGTCGACAATCGTGGGGATGCGCCCGTTCGGGTTCAAGCGCAGATACTCGGGCCGCTTTTGCTCGCCAGCGAGCAAGTTCACGACGCGCACTTGGTACGGGAGCCCGAGCTCTTCCAACGCAATGGAAATTTTCCACCCGTTGGGCGTTGGAGCTGTATACAATTCGATCATGGCAACACCTTACCTTACATTTCGGATGTGCCGAGTGCAGGGCTCCGGTCAATAAGGGCAGCAATAGCACCCGGGGGACCACGAACCGTTAGCTCGGTTCAAGCTTCAGCCGTAGAAGTTGCAAGAGCCGAACAAACGACATGTTCTGGACAATGTAGGGGCTGCCCGATGGGCCGCCCTGAGACTGCCCCGAATAGCGGGACCACGTGTGCAATTCCTCCGCCACCGAGGCAGTGGAGGGGCGCGGAAACCGGAGCCCGTATTGGACCGCTGACCACACAGGCGTGACCGAACACCTCCGACACCTTGGTAGGCCGAACCGCGGGCCACGCACCGCGTCGCCCCTGCACGGTGAACCGGCACGGCCCGGACAATCGGGAGGGGACGAATCGTTGGAGCAAGAACTTTCAGACGGGAATGTGGACGGGAATTTGTGGACACGCGGGAATTTGTGGACACGCACCAAATTCGCCGCGCCTGTCCAAATTTATGTCACTCAAGAGATGCTGCGGCCAGCGTACTCGCGCACTGTCGCGCTCATGCCGCGCGCAGTCCTTCGCATGGTCGTTCCCGTGCTCATGCTCCACGAGTTTCCGAGCCAGTTCTTCCGCGCGAGTGCCTGAGCAGCGTATGCGACCAACGAGGCCGTGTGCGAGGTGGCGGCGCATGCGCTCGCGCAGGGCTAGGACCGTGCCATGCTGTCGGTCGAGCGGGTCTTCTTCCGTTGCTTACTGCTCAAGCACTCGGAGGCGCTCGCAGAGCAGGAGCGCGCGCACATTGGAAGAGCTGGAATTCCTGGGCCAGCCCGGCTGGTCGTACTGATCACTCCCCGTCGGTGATCGCGCCGCGGGAGGCGCTGGACACCAGCCGGATGTATTTTGCGAGCAGGCCCCGCGTATAGCGCGGTTGCGGCGGCCTCCACTCCCTTCTGCGCGCGGCGAGTTCCTTCGCCGAAACGTTGAGCTGCACCAGGCGCTGCGCAGCATCGATTGTGATCGAGTCCCCCTCCCTGACGAGCGCAATCGTGCCGCCAACGAACGCCTCCGGGGCGACGTGCCCCACCACCATGCCCCACGTGCCTCCCGAAAACCGGCCGTCCGTGATCAACCCCACCGAATCGCCGAGCCCCTGGCCCACGAGGGCGGCCGTCGGCGCGAGCATCTCCGGCATCCCCGGCCCACCCTTCGGACCCTCGTAGCGGATCACGATGACATCGCCGGGCCGAATCCTCTTCGCGAGGATGGCCTGCATGCAGGCTTGCTCCGAGTCGAACACGAGGGCCGGACCGGTGATCGAGGTCTGTTTCAGGCCGGTGATTTTCGCCACACACCCCTCGGGGGCGAGATTGCCCTTGAGGATTGCGAGGTGCCCCTGGCGATAGAGCGGCCTCGACCACGGACGGATGACGTCCTGGTCAGCGCGTGGCTCCGGGGGCACGTCCCGCAGCTCTTCGGCCAGCGTGCGGCCGGTGATGGTTATGCAGTCTCCGTGCAGCACGCCGTGCACGAGCAGCATCTTCAGCACCTGCGGCACACCGCCCGCGCGGTGCAGGTCGACGGCGACGTAGCGCCCGGACGGCTTGAGGTCGCAGAGCACTGGAACCTTCCTTCGCACGCGCTCGAAGTCGTCGATCGTCCACTTCACGCCCGCTGCCGCTGCGATCGCGAGATAGTGCAGCACCGCGTTGGTCGAGCCACCGGTGGCCATCACGAGCGCGACCGCGTTCTCGATGGATTTGCGGGTGATGATGTCGCGCGGGCGGAGGTTTTTCTTCACCGCCTCGACGAGCACGCGCGCCGACTCGGCCGCCGAGTCCGCCTTCTCGGGGTCGGCGGAGGCGATCTGCGAGGAGCCGAGCAAGCTCATGCCAAGTGCCTCAAACGACGCGGACATGTTGTTCGCAGTGAACATGCCCCCGCAGGCGCCCACCGTCGGGCAGGCGTTTTTCTCGACGCCAACGAGGTCCTCCTCGGCCATGCGGCCCGCGCTGTAAGCGCCCACCGCCTCGAACACCGAGACGATCGTGAGGGGCTGGCCCTTCCAAAAGCCGGGTTTGATTGTGCCGGCGTAAACGAAGATGCCCGGGACGTTCATGCGTGCCATGGCGATCATCGCGCCGGGCATGTTCTTGTCGCAGCCGCCCACCGCGAGCACTCCGTCCATCGCCTGGCCGTTGACCGCGGCCTCGATCGAGTCGGCAATCACCTCGCGGGAAACCAGCGAATACCTCATCGCCTCGGTACCCATGGCGATGCCGTCGATGACGGTGGGAAAGCCGAACACCTGGGGCTTCGCACCCGCCGCCTCGAGCGCCCCGACGGCGCAGTCCACGAGCCGCTGGATGCCAGCGTTGCAGGGACTCATCGTCGAGTGACCGTTCGCCACGCCCACGATCGGCTTGTTGAAGTCGCCGTCGCGGAAGCCCACCGCGCGGAGCAGCGCTCGGTTCGGCGCGCGCGCGATGCCCTGGGCGATCGTGCGCGAGCGCCGGTTCGCGGGCGAAGCGGCAGCGTCCTTCTTCATTTGCGCCATCGCACTTCTCCTCACCTCAAGTAAATCTCTAGCGAAGCGACGCTCCCAAAGAACAAGTATCGCAGAGATGCTCCTCCACTCGAACTTCGGTCCAGTCGCGCTCTCCATCCGTCCGCTGGCGGCGCGCGGTGTGGCCTGATGCACCTCAAGCGCGGCGCACTGCTTACGCGCAACGAGTTCAATGATTTCTCCCTTGCCGTGATGCTCAGCGTGAGCCGGGTAAGCGCCTGGGCTACGTGCTCTTTCACAGGCCCGGCCACTACTGGGCGCATCGGTCTAGGGGGATCTACCCGGGAGGCGGCTCGGAGGTTTGGGACGCCAGGATGGTAGACGGACGCGTTTGCAACACCTCTCTGCAGAAAAGATGCCGAGATCTTCCAGGCAATTGGTCCCGTCCGACCCGTAAGCCAGACCGGCAGCCACTCGAGGAATTTCCGTGCAATTTCTGGACATGCAATTTCTGGACACGCGCCAAATTCGCGGAGCGGGAAATTTTTGCGTGTCCAAATTCTACATTCCTGTCCAAGTTCTACCTTCCAAGTCGCGCTATCGCCGGATTGTCGTACTCAGGCAAGCAAGGTGCTAACGACTCGTTGATCAGCACAGCTCGAGTCGCACATCGCTAGGCCGAGCCGCAGCTCGGCTTGACTCGTACGCACAGCTTCTCATTGTGCCCCATGGCCGGCGTGTTCGCCGATGGCCACAGGCATTTTTGTCTGAGCAATTCTTCGACTACTCAGACCCGCCGGAGTAGTGCGCTCAGTAGTTGAGGCTGCGCTTGCGCGCGCGGAGATTGCGCCGGCTACCTTTGGTTTTGAAGTTGCGTGGCTCGTCGCGGTGCAAGAAATCGCCGCCTGCGGAAGCCGACCATCCCGTCGGAGAACCGTTCCCCGGGCGCGGGCGGCCACCCGCACCGAAGCG
>Ga0073932_1006001_pt1 | contig 12728 bp, 8 predicted proteins | sample DewCreD2012metaG_FD_76967 | JGI IMG/M metagenome (GOLD analysis project Ga0073932, IMG submission 76967) | Hot spring sediment bacterial and archeal communities from British Columbia, Canada, to study Microbial Dark Matter (Phase II) - Dewar... ... | reverse complement strand
CTTCGGCGGTTTGTCGGTGCGCGTTCGGTTCTGACCGGTACCCGGCAGCGCGCCGCGGAACTTCCAGGTTCCATGGCGCGGTGTCTGCGGGCCCGGCTCTTCGGTACTCGCCCGTCACGGATCCGCGCCGGACAGGCTCCTCGCCCCGGACCCGCATCCGCGGCGCACTGGGTCAGGAACTTCTGCGGCGCGGTACTCAGTCGCTCAACACCGCGCCTTGGGCCGCATTCGTCACCAGCCGGGTGTACCGAGCCAGCCACCCGCGTTTGTACTTGGGCGCCGGCGCCTTCCAGATGTTCTTCCGGGCATCCAGTTCGGTCTTGGGAATCTCGACGTTCAGTTTGCGTGCCGCCAGATCGATGACGATCGTATCCCCGTCGCGCAGCAGTCCGATCGCGCCGCCTTCCGCCGCCTCCGGCGAAACGTGGCCGATGCACAGGCCGCGCGTGCCGCCCGAAAAGCGCCCGTCGGTGATCAGCGCCAGCGACTCGCTGAGGGGCGTGCCCTTCAGGTAGGACGTGAGCTGGAGCATCTCGCGCATGCCCGGTCCGCCCCGGGGACCCTCGTTGCGCACGATCACCGCCTCGCCCGCCTTGATCTTGCCGGCCTTGGCGGCCTCCAGCGCCGACTCCTCGCACTCGAAAACGCGCGCCGGCCCCTTGAAGGTCATCTGCTTCTGCTCGACCGCGCCGACCTTGATCACCGCGCCTTGTTCGGCCAGGTTGCCGAAGAGGATGCAGAGGCCGCCCTTCGCGCTGTGCGGATGTTCGAAGGGCCGGATGCACTCGGGGTTTTTGTTCTCGATGCCCTGCAGGTTCTGCCCCAGCGGTTTGCCGGTGACGGTCATGCAGGCCAGGTTCAGCACGCCGGGTTCCTTGGCGAGTTCCTTCAGGATCGCCGGGATGCCGCCGGCGGCGTGCACGTCCTGGAGGTGCCACTGCCTGGCTCCGTCCCACGCCGGGCTGACTTTGGCCAGGTGCGGTGTCCGGTCGGCCACCTCGTTGAACCGGTCGACCGTGTACTCCACGTCGGCCTCGCGGGCGAGCGCCAGGACGTGCAGCACCGTGTTGGTGGAACCGCCCATGGCGACGTCGAGGGCCATCGCGTTGTCGATCGACGCGGCCGTGACGACATCGCGGAACCGGATGTTTTTCTCGAGCAGCTGCATCAGTTGCCGGGCGGCGGCGCGCGCCAGTTCCCTCCGCTCGGGCGCCGTGGCCAGGATCGTCCCGTTGCCGGGAAGCGCGATGCCGAGGGCTTCGCAGAGGCAGTTCATCGAGTTGGCCGTGAACATGCCCGCGCACGATCCGCAGGCGGGGCAGGCCTTCTGTTCGAGTTCGAGCAGGCGCGCCTCGTCGATCTTGCCCGACGCCAGCGCGCCGACACCCTCGAAGACCGAAATCAGGTCGATCTTCCGGCCGGCGGAGTCCAACCCGGCCGCCATCGGACCGCCCGAGCAGAAGATCGTGGGCAAATTCGCCCGCGCCGCCCCCATCAGCATGCCCGGAACGATCTTGTCGCAGTTTGGGAGGCAGATCATGGCGTCGAAACAATGCGCGGCCAGCATCGTCTCGACGCTGTCGGCGATCAGTTCGCGGGAGGGCAGGCTGAACCGCATGCCCTCGTGCCCCATGGCAATGCCGTCGTCGATGCCGATGGTGTTGAATTCGAAAGGCACGCCGCCGGCTTCCCGGATGGCTTCCTTCACGATCCTCCCGAACTCCTGCAGGTGCGCGTGTCCCGGGATGATGTCGACGTAGCTGTTGCAGACGGCGATGAAGGGCTTGTCGAAATCGCTTTCGCTCCGGATCGCGCCGGTGGCGCGAAGCAGGCTGCGGTGCGGTGCGCGGTCGGTCCCGCGTTTGACGATGTCGGATCGCATGGATCTGGGCTCCTGAAATCGGGTTTCGGTTCCTGCACGGAATGTAGTTGAGACCGGGCCGAAAGCCAAGGGCGCTTTCGAAAGGCGGGGTCAGATTCGCGCATCCGTCACGAAGACCTGCCCGGACGCCGTCTCGTTCCCGACCAGGGCGACGACGCTGTCCGCCACGGCCCGCTTCGGATCCGCGCCGCCCGCATAGACGCTCCGCGCGCGCACCGCCTCGGCAAAGGCGGGCGACGAAACCCTGCCCAGGTCCGATTCGGCGACGAACGGCGGCACGACCGCGTTCACGCGGACGCCCAGCGGACCCCATTCCCGCGCCAGCGATCGCATCAACGCCAGCAGCCCCGACTGCGCCATCGCATACGCCGCGCCGCCCGCACGTCCGCCCAGGGCGGCATGCGAGGAAAGCAGGACAAACGACCCCGACTTCTGCTTCAGCAACGGGCGCGAAAACGCCTTGGCGATCAGAAACGGCGCCGTGAGGTTCAACGCCAGGACCTCGCGCACGTCTTCTTCGGCAAGGCTCGCCACCGGCGCCTCGCGCGCGATGCCGACGGACCACACCAACGCGTCCAGCCGTCCGAAGTCCTTCAGACATCGATCGGCCAGCTCCTGGATGGCTTCGGCTCGGCGGAGGTCCGCAAGGTAGGTTGGCGCGCCGGGAAGGCGCGGAAGTCGTTCGGCATGGCGAAAGGCGTGAAGGCCGACGCGGTATCCGGCCCTGGCCAGTTCCCCGGCGATGGCCCCGCCCAGCGCGCCCGAAGCGCCCAGCACCAGCGCAGTCCGATCCATGTTCGGCCCTCGGACGCCATCTTACCGGACGGGCGCCCATTGACCAGCGACTCGTTTCTCTCCTCTTGCTTGTCCCGCATTAGTGGTATGACTACGCCATGCGGATCGTCCATTGCGCGGATATCCACCTGGGCCGTCGAAGGCTGGACGGCCGGCTGCCGGACAGCGATTTCGCGACGGCCCTCGGGCACGTCGTCCGGCGTGCCGTGGAATGGAAGGCGCACGTCTTCCTGATCGCCGGGGACCTTTTCGATACGCCGCAGATTCCGCCGCCGACGTTGCGCCAGGCCGCCGAAGCGCTGGCGCCGCTCCAAAAAGCCCGCATTCCCGTCCTGGCGATCGAGGGCAATCACGACCGTTACGTCCTGGACGGCGCGCGCCCCACGTGGGTCCGCTATCTGGCCGAAGAAGGACTGCTGACGCTGCTTTCCACGCCGTTTTCGCCCGACGGCCCGCACCTCGCCGAGTACGACGCCCGCGCCGCCTGCGGCTCGTGGCTGGTCCTGGACGAGGTCCGCTTCGTGGGCGCCGGGTACCTGGGCGCCGGCACGATTCGCAAGACGCAGGCCTTGCTGGCCGGGTTGCCGCCTCATCGCGGCCCCACCGTCATGCTGCTGCACGCCGGGCCGGAATACTTCGTGGGAGAGGGCGGGGGATTCGACCGGGAGACGCTGGCCCTGTTGCGCGACCGGGTCACGTACCTGGCGCTGGGGCACATGCACAAACCCCTGACCTTCGGCGACGAACCCGGGCGCTCGTGGGCCATCAATCCGGGATCGGTCGAGAACTGCCGCCTGGACGAAGCGGACCGGGCCGGGCTGCGAGGCTACGCCGAGATCGAAATCGATCCCCGGGCGCTCCCCGGAATGGAGCGGGTCAGCGCGATCATCAAGGAGGTTCCGCGCCGGCCGGTGGCCACCGTCGAGCTGGATGTCACTCCGTTCGGAAACAAGACCAAGCGGGGCATGGAGGCGATCGCGGAAGCCGCCCTCGAAACCCTTCGGGGCAAACGCCTGCCGCCGGAAACCGCCGTCCGCCTGATCCTGACCGGCGAACTGAACATAGGCCGCATCGCCCTGGATCCCGAGGGCCTCGGACGCGAGCTGGGCGTCCGGGCCGGCGTGGCCGCCGTGGAAGCGAGCACGGACCGGCTCCGGTTCTTCACCGGCCGAGGCAATGCCGGCCAGCCGTCGTTCCACCGAACCACGGCGGAGATCGAACGGGAGGCATTGGACGAGATCCTCCGCGAGCGTCCTCCCGAGGATCTGGACGACCGCCTGGCCGACGTGGCGGAACTGGCGATCGCGCTCCGCGGGATGGTCGAGCGGGGCGTCACGACGGAGGCCGTCCTCGAGTTGCTGGAGCAATCGCCGTTGCCGGCGGCGCTCGCCGAGGCACGCGCGAAGGGACTGGGACTGTAACATGTGGGTCCGCGCGATTCGGCTCTTGAACGTCAAGTCCTTCGCCGAAGGGCCGCAAGGCCACGGCTGGCGCATCGAGTTCGATCGGGGGCTGAACCGGCTGGCCGGACCCAACGGCGTGGGGAAAACCACCGTCATCGAGGCGCTGGGCCATGCGCTCTTCGACGCCTCGCCCGACTTGGGCGCGCGCATGGACCTGGATTCGGCGCTGCTCCGCCACGGCGCTTCCGAGGGCGAGATCGAAGTCGAGCTGGCGACCGCGGAAGGCGTTTATCGTGTCCGCCGCGGCGTCGGGAAACGCTCCAAGCTCCGCTGGACCGTGAGCGACGCGTCCGGTTTCGTCACGCACGAGACGGAGCCCCAGGTCCGCCGGTTCCTGGCGACGTCCGCGGGACTCTCCAATCCCGACGGCCTGACCGATCTCTTCAACAAGCTGCTCGGCATCCGCCAGGGCCGCCAACTCGATCCCTTCGAACGGACCCCCGCCGAGGCGCGCCGCCATTTCGCCCCGCTGCTGAACGTCGAGATCTACCAGCGGTGTTTCGCCGAACTGATGGAACCGGCCCAGCGGCTGAAGGAGGCGGCGCTGGAGACCGAGGGACGCGTGCGGACCGCCAAGGGACAGGCCGAACTGCTGGCGGGCTCCGCCGAGGAGGCCGCACGGCTTCTGCAACGCGTCGCCGAGACGGAGCCGAGGCTGGACCGGGCGCGCGAGGAACTCAACCGCGCCAGGCAGACGCTGGATGCGCACGACGAGAAGGCACAGGCCATTCCCGCCTCCGACGCCGCGCTCAAACAGGCCCGCCTGGAGGTCGAAAGCGCCGAGTCCGCGCTGCTGCTGCGGCGCGAACTGCTGCAGCGCGCCGAACAGGCCCACGGCGTCCTGCAGCAGCAGGCCCGGGCGCACGAAGCCTTCGTGGCCGCCGAAAAGGAACTGGCCGACATCGCCGCGCGCCGCCCCGCCCTGGAAGCGGAGCGCGAGCGCCTGGAGGAAATCCAGCGATCGTACGTGCGGATGGACACGCAGGCCCGCGAGACGCAGAAACGCGCCGAGGCGCTGGCCGAGGAACTCAAGCCCGAACTCGAGGAGTTCGCACGGCGCCAGCACGTCTTGGACGAACGCAAGACGGCCTTCGAGACGCGCCTGGCCCAGCCGCTCCCGCCGCACGAAGCGCCGCTCGACGGCGCCCTGGAACTGGCGCTCGCCGCCGTCGAACGCTGGGCGTCCTCCCTCGCCGCCGCCGCGGAGGGCGCGCGCCATGCCGGTGCCCTGGCCGCCGCCGCGAACACGGCCCTGACGAGCTTCGATCCGGACCGGAACCGGATGGCCAAGGCCGAAAAGGACGCCGCGGATGCGGCCCTGGCGCAGATCCGCGACCGCCTCACCGAACTCGAAGCCATGCGGCGTTCCCGCCGCGACATGGGCCGTCAGCTTCAGGCCACCAAAGTCTGCCCCCTCCTGAATGCCACCTGCCGCCAGTTCGACCCCGGTCGCCTGGTGCTTTCCGAGGTCAACCTGGACCGTGCGCTCGAGGAGGCCCGCAGCCAGAAGACCGCGGCCGAGGCCGTGGCGGCGAAGGCCGCCGAAGCGGCCGCTCGCGCCGAAGAGGACGAAAACAACACGCGCGACGTGCGCGTCCGCGTCGACATGGTCCTGACCGAGATCCAGCGGCACCTCGCGCTGGCTGGCGACGAAGCGGGACGCGCGGGCTTCGAATGTCTGGCCCTGGCCCTGGTACCTGCCGGAACGGAACCGCTGCGGCTGCCCGATCCGCCCCGACTGCCCGATCCCGCGCAGGAACCGTGGGACGCTCTCGCCGCCGCGCCCAGCGTGGCCGAAGGTTTCCGCGCCTTCGCGCAGACGGTGGCCACGGCGGCCAGCCAATGGCGCGCCGCCTGGACTGAACGCCAGGAAGCCGCCGCCGACCGACTCCATCGCCAGCACCTGGAACGGCAGCAACTGGCCCAGGAAGCCGCCACCCTTTCCGAACGCCGCGCCTCCCTGGACAAACGTCGTGCCCAGATCGCGTTGCTCGAAAAATCCGCCTTGGAATCGCGCGCGCGCGCCAAGGCGTGCGAAGCGGAAATCGCGGAACTCGCCTCGCGCCAGAGCGAACTGACGGCCCTCGCAGTCCGTTCCAGGGAACTCGAACAGATCCGCTCCGCCTCCGCCAACGGGCATCACCTGTATCTCGCCGCGCAGGCCGATGCGGCCCGCCTGGAACAGGCGCGGGCCGATGTGGCCTTGGCTGTGGGGCGCCTGGAGGAAACCCGGACCGCGGCCCGGGAGGCCCTGGCGCGACGCGAGGCCGCCCTGGCCACCTACGATCGCGAAGCGCACACCCAGGCGCGGCTGGCGCTGGAAGAGTCCGTCCAGCGCGTCAGCCGGTTGGAAACCGAGCTTCAGCGGGACCGCGCGCAGCTGGAGGATGCCCGACAGCGCGCCGAGCGGCTGGCCGCGGCGGTGCGCGAACTGGCGGAACAGGACGCCCGGCTGAAGCTGATCGAGGCGCGGAGAACGCTCCTGGACGAAGCGCGCAAGGCCCTGCGCGATGCCGGGCCGCGCGTGGCCGAACAGTTGGTGCTCGCCGTCAACGCGCGCGCGCAACCGCTCTACACGGCGCTCTCGCCCCAGGACCCGGGACGGTTGGAATGGCAGGCCGATTACGAATTGCGCGTGATGACCGGCAGCGGCATGCGGCGCTTCGCGAACCTGTCGGGCGGCCAGCGCCTCAAAGCCGCCCTGGCGCTGCACCTCGCCCTGGTCCAGCAGTTCAGCCGGGCCGGGTTTTGCATCTTCGACGAGCCGACCTACGGGCTGGATGCCGCTTCCCGCGAAAAACTGGCCGAGGCGCTGATGGAGGTGCGGCGGCTGGCCGGCTTCGAACAGCTCCTGGTCGTCTCGCACGACGACGCCTTCGACGAGCATGCCGAGCACACCGTGACCCTGTCCTATTCCCCGGCGACCGGAAGCCGCGTCGAGTAACGCCTGGCTCCGGATGGCCAACGAAAGGTCCTTCATGAACCGAGGCCGCTCGTTCCTGCTGATCCTTGCTGCCCTGCCGGTCGCCGCCCTGTGGTGCTGGGGCGGCGTGCTCCTCTTCGCCAAGTACAAGCGCGAAAGCCGGCTGGTGCGCGAGTACGAAGCGCTGGCCTCCCGCTATCCGTTGCCCGCCGAAGGCTACAAGCGTTGTCTCAAGGTGCTGGGAAGCAATCCGCGGCCCGGCGGCCCGCACTTCGTGCCGGTTTACGACGAGTACGAAGTGGTGCTCTACTGGGAGGCCTCCGCCTCCGGCCAGGGCGGCGAATGGAAACTGGCACCGGACGTGCTCCGCCGCAAGCCGCCGGACGTGAAGCCGGGAACGAACATCGACCAGGCGACCGCGCTGGCGCTGGGCCAATACCACGCCGAAACGCATTTCCGTCGTCACCCGGAACAGGTGCCTGTGCTGCTGCAAGGGGCGCCCCGCGTCACCCATGCGGAAGAGGACGGCTCGTGGCGGGTCGCGTATTCCGCCGCCGGCGCCGCGCCCGAACTCGTCTTCCGGCTGAAGCCGACCGGCGGACTGGCGAACCCCTGAAAACTCTTCTGTTGCACGGCCTTCCTGCGCCACGACAATCGGGCCATGCTCGTCGTGGCCGATCTGATCGCCCTGCTGCACGGCCTCTTCGTCGTCTACATCGGAGGCGGCGTGGTGGCCATCCTACTGGGACGGTGGCGGAACTGGGCTTGGACGCGCGCCTTCTGGTTCCGCTTCACGCACCTGCTGATCTGCACGATCGTGCTGCTCTTCGAGGTGGCCAACCAGCCCTGTCCGCTGACGGTTCTCGAACGGCAGGCACGGGCCGCGGCCGGCGCAACGGCCTACGAAGGCGGCTTCATCGCGCACTATGTCAGCCGGACGATCCACCTGGACGTCCCGCCCTGGGTCCTCTCGGGCCCCACGTTTCTTCTGGCCGCCGTCGTGCTGTGGCGCTACTGGATCGACGTATCGAGGGCGGTCCCGGGAAACCCGGCTGGGCAGGCAGGCGGCCCGCAATCCGCGTCGGCCCGGGAAACGCCTGAGGCAGAACGCGATCCGACCCGCACGCCAGGCCTTCCCTCGCGCCGCGGCGCGATCGAATACCTGCTGCTGGTCGTGCTGCTCGCCGTGGTCCTGCCCTTCGCGGACCTCGGTTTGGAGCGAGTCCTTCCCGGATGGCATTCCTCCGACGCAGGGATCGTGGCGTTCTTCCTGGTCCTCTGCCTGGCGCTCTGCCTGCCGGACCGCCGGGCTTCGGGGCTGCGGCTCGGCGAGACGGCGCGCTGGCGCGCGAAGGATTTGTGGATTCTTTTCTTCTGGTCGATTCCGCCCCTGGCGACCATCCTCGTCTACGGGCAACTCGCCGACCGTCCCTATCACGGGAAGATCGACTGGCCCTGCTGGCTGCTGGGTTCCGCGGCGCAGGAACTGCTCTTTTTCGGGTTCGTCTACGGGCGGCTGGCAGGGTACTGGGGCGAAGGTCCGGAAGGCTGGCGCGGCATGCTGGGCAGGCCGGTGCTGCTCTCCGCACTGCTCTTTGCGCTCTGGCACGTGCAGAACGTACGCACGCTGGATCCCGGCTACGTGGCTTTTCAGACGGTCTATGCGTTTCTGGGCGCCGCCTGGTGTCTGCAGATGCGCCGCTGGACGGGCAGCCTCCTGCCGGGTCTCACGAATCACGTGGTCGTGAACTACCTGGCCAGCGTGCTGTGACGGGCCGGCTGAGTACCGCGGCGCGGTACTCAGCGACCGGGCACGAAGAAGTTCTCCGGATTCGGGGCCAGGTCGATCTCCGGCGCGGGGAAGTCGGTGGGCACGGGGTTCTCCTTCTCCCAGATCGCCAGGGCAATGCGGATGCGGTCCTGGTGGGTCAGGGCCTGCCCCTCGGGCGGAAGGACCGACGCGTCGGCGCCGACGCGCGCGAGCAGCATCAAAGCGTCCGCACGCTCCGCATGCTCCTCTTCCGGATTCGGCTTGTCCGTCACGTACAGCGCCCGGTCGACGACGCTCAGGTAGGTCTCCGTCAGGCGGGCAACCCACTGCAGCACGGTGCCGGCGTCCATCTCCTTCACGCTCAGGCTCACCTTCAGGTTCTTCGCGCGGACCTTGGGATCGACGACGATGTTCAGCCGCGCGAGGCTGGCGATGAAATGCAGCGCTTCGCCGAGATCGGTATCGACGAACTCCAGCGAAAGCCGCCGCTGCATGCCGCCCGCCATCTGGCCTGCCCAGTCGAGCTGGCGATCGGCGACCGGCACCGGTGCGCGAAGGGCCGGCGGTCCGTCGTCTTCCACGACCCGGCCGATCTCGAAGGTCGGTTTCGGCGAATCCGCGGCACGGCGTGCCGCGGTCTCTTCAGCCGCGGTTCGCCGGGGCAACAGCGCCAGCAGCGCCGCCCGCTCCTCGTCGGAGAACTGCCGTTTGAAGAAAACGATCTCGCGACGCGCCAGACGCTTCTCGCCCGTGGCGGTGAGCAGCGTCAAGGTGTCCGCGTCCTCCTGCAACACCCTGCCGCGATGCGTCAAGCCGCTGAACAGGCGCGCTTCGATCAGCACCGGTTCCTCGGCGGCCCCGGCAAACCCCAACCCCCATCCCAACCCCAGGACCAGCACCGCCAGCACACGCATGATCGACTCCTCCTCCACGGAACCGCGCGTCCAACCTGCGGCGACCGTTCGCTCGGCAAGCCCGGCCGCCCTCTGGCGGCCCGTTGAAAAAGGGGCTGTTGTCTCCCCTCTCTCCAGCTCCAGGGGAGGGTGGGCGTTTTCAACGGGCTGCTGGCGGCTGGACCCTGCATCGTCCACAACCGGAGTCCCAGGGACACGGAGTGGGAACTGGGTGTGGTGCGCAAAACACCGTTTCCGGTCCCCTATACGGCTTGACGCGGAATCGCGGTGGCGTGCTTCTGCTTTCGTGGCGGAAACCCTCGTTCCCTCCGTGCCGCCGTGGCGAATGGTCCGGGATCGGACCCTGCACCCAAAGCCGGGAGCCCTGCCCCTACAGGTAGGACGGAGCGGAAGCGGTTTTGTGACGTTTCTTTCGCCCCGCATACCGGTAAAAGAAGCGGCTGTTCGGCGTCTTTGCGGATGCGTCATGAAACGACTGGCCGTGGTCTTCAATACGCACGCCCCGTATTTCCGGGCTCGACTGCGAGCCGCGGGCTTGCTGCTGCCGACGACCGCCGTTCCGCTCCACGACCTGGATCCGGTCTGGAAAACCGCGCAGACCCCAAGTGAACCCTACCAGGTGCGGCCGCTGCTTCCCGCGGAGGTTCCGTTCTCGCCGGGACGGATTTTCAAGGCGGTGCATCAGGTGCTGGGCGAGATCGATCCGGACGTGGTGGCCATTCAGGGATGGAAGCGCCGCTGTGCCCTGGCTGCACTGGCGTGGTGCGTGCGCCATCGGCGTCCCATCGTGCTCATGGCCGATTTCCAGGCCGTCAAGCGTTCGCGGAGGCCTTTGGGCGACGCGATCCGGCAGCGGCTGCTCCGTTGCTGCTCCGCCATCCTGACGGCCGGACGCCCGCATGCGGAACTGCTGAAGGAATGGGGCCTTCCGCGCGAGCGCATCCGGACCGGCGGCGCCGTGGTCGATAACGCGCACTTTACCGAAGGCGCGGCCGCGGCCCGGCGGACCGCGGCGTCCTATCGCAAACGTCTCGAATTGCCGCACGCCTACTTCCTGTGCGTCGGCCGCCTGGCGCCCGAGAAGAACCTGGTCCGGCTCTTCCAGGCGTACGCCGAGTACCGCAGGCAGGCGGGCAAGCGCCCGTGGAAACTGGTCGTCGCCGGAGATGGACCGCTCAGCGCCGACCTGCTGGTGACCGCCAACGGAATGGGACTTCGGGACCAGATCCTGCTCGCGGGGACTTACGACTACCGGCTGCTGCCTGCGGTATACGGGCTGGCGCAAGCCTTTGTGTTGGCCAGCACGCGCGAGCCGTGGGGCCTGGCCGTGAACGAGGCCATGGCCTCCGGCCTGCCCGTGTTCGTCTCCGACCGCTGCAGTTGCGCGCCCGATCTGGTGCGCGACGGCGAGAACGGGTACCGCTTCGACCCGCTGGCGCCCGAAGGCCTCGCCGCTCATCTGTCGCGCGCCTCGCGCGGCGATTACGATCTCAGCTTCATGGGCCGCGCCAGTTTGGGACTGATTTCGGAATGGACGCCGGAGCGCTTTGCCCAGCGGCTGCGCGAAGCGGTCGAAGTCGCCCGGTCGTCGCCCGTCAAGCCTTCCCGCTGGGACGCATCCCTGGCAGGTATCCTGGCCCGCAGACCCGGCGCGCCACCGTAATTAAGGAACGGTGACTTGCTGGCGAAGTGTTGTCCTATCTCCATCGCCCCCTTTCCCACAAGCCACGCGGGGGAGGGCAGGCCCTCGCCTTTTGTGGGAGAGGGCGGACAAGAGCACGAGAGCGCGAATGGGGAGGGGAGTCGGGCGTTGCACGATCGCGGATCGCCGAATCCAGCATCTAGGATCGATCAGGCCCTTTCCTCGGTAAAGAACACCTCCCCGTTCTCCGCAAATGGGAGATGTCGACTGCCCATCACAGTTTTTCGACGGAAAATTTTTCCTGCAAGGACTTGAGATACAATAAGTTAGCTGTCCGCACAAAAATCTAGCCGTAATTTTGGATTGACGAAAACCGCAATGGAGAGTAAAGACACCGCGCTCGCAGAAATACTTCCACAGTATGTTTCCATCGCACGAGCCGTGTCGTCTTGCTGTGCCGCAGGGGGCGCTGCGAAGGTTTGCAGGGTCGGGTGAGGTGTCGCCGAAACAAGTAGGGATCGAATCAGGGGTCGCTTTGTACCGCGCCGCAGAAGTTCCCGACCCCGTGCGCCGCGGATGCGGGCCCGGATCGCGGCGCGAGCGAGGAGCCTATCCGGAGGAGGTCGGTGACGAGCGGGCAACGAAGAGCCGGGCCCCGCAGGCGCTGCGCCATGGGTCTGGAACTTCTGCGGCGCGGTACTTGGCTGAAGGTAAGGATATCGTGCGTACCCTTTTATCGATCGCTCTTCTGGCCGTCATGGTCCTGTGCGCTTGCGGCGGCGAATCGACGCTGTCCCGCTTCGAGCCGCTGGCCCAAGCGGGCCCCGAAACCTTCGTCATGGCGCTGGCCGTCGAGCGCGACGGCACGCTCTGGCTGGGCACCGAAGAACACGGCCTCTTCCGCCTCGCGCCCGACGGAACCACCCGGGCCTTCACCGCTCTTGGGACCGCGGGCGTCCCGTCTGCCTCTGGACCGCGGGCGTCCTTGCCCGCCTCCTCTTGTCCCGAGCCTGCCGCCTCCATTCCCGACGACCTGGTCTACGCCCTCCGCTTCGACCGTCAGGGCCGTCTCTGGGCCGGTCTGCTTAACTCCGGCGTGGCCGTCTGGAACGGGCAGGAATGGAAGACCTACGGACCTGGCGCAGGTCCGCTGGGCGAACGCGTCCACACGATCGCCTGCAACCCGGTGGACGGCGACATCTGGATCGGGACCAATGCGGGCTTGACGCGTTACTCCAGCCCGAACGATCGTTGGATCCACCTTACGCCGGCCGACGGACTGCCGGCCTGGGATATCGTCTCGCTCGCCTTCGATGCGACGGGCGATCTTTACGCGGG
>Ga0073932_1005985_pt1 | contig 12754 bp, 10 predicted proteins | sample DewCreD2012metaG_FD_76967 | JGI IMG/M metagenome (GOLD analysis project Ga0073932, IMG submission 76967) | Hot spring sediment bacterial and archeal communities from British Columbia, Canada, to study Microbial Dark Matter (Phase II) - Dewar... ... | reverse complement strand
CGCAAGGCCCTGCGTACGGTGCCGGTGCCGCGGGACTTCTCGGTAAGCTTCGGCGACGACTACGAGAAACAGCAGGAGGCCTTCCGGGAGTTGACCTTCAGTCTCGTGCTGGCCCTGCTGCTGGTGTACATGGTCATGGCCTGCCAGTACGAGAGCCTCAAGGATCCGTTCATCGTGATGTTCAGCGTGCCCCTGGCGGCCATCGGCGTGATTCTTGCATTATTCCTGACGGATACGACGTTTAACGTACAGAGCTATATCGGCTGCATCATGCTCGGCGGCATCGTCGTGTCCAACGCCATCCTGCTGGTCGATCACACGAGCATGCTTCGCAGGCAAGAGGGCATGGAGCTTCGGGAGGCGATCGAGGAGGCCGGCCGGCGTCGACTGCGACCGATCCTCATGACCGCCTTGACGACAATGCTCGGGCTGATGCCGTTGGCGCTGGGTATCGGCGAGGGCGGCGAGGCACAGGCCCCGATGGCGCGGGTGGTGATCGGCGGTCTGCTGAGTTCGACGCTGATCACGCTGGTGTTCGTGCCGGTGATGTACTCGCTGTTCGAAGGCCGTTCGGCCCGCCGGGCGCAACTGGTGCCGTCCAAGACGCCGGACAGCGAGGATCTGCTGGCGCAGGTGGGCGAATGAAAGCTGGGGGATTGTTGTAGATGCGGGCAGGGCGCATACGTTCCATACAAGATGTGGATGGCCAGGGGCGTGGCACTGCAAGAGCCCTTTGGAAGGCATCATCAGTGAGGACTGGATTGTGAAGAAGATCGTACTGGTTCTGATCCTGCTGGGCGGCGTGGGGGCCGGCACCTACTACTGGAAGAATGGGCAGGCCGAGGGGGCGGACGAGTCCGCGGTCATCCTGGCCAAGGTCGAGCGCGGCCCGATCAAGCAGATTGTCGGCTGCACCGGCAAGGTCGTCTCCAATCTCGACGTGGAGATCAAGTGCAAGGCGAGCGGAACGGTTATCGAACTGCCCTACGACATCAGTGACGAGGTGGAGCAGGGCCAATTGCTCGTGCGGCTCGACCCGGTGGACATGAAGCGCAATCTCGAGCAGGCGACCGTTTCGCTCGATGCCTCCAAGGCGCGACTGGCGACCGCACAGGAGAACCTGCGTATTGCCGAGCGCACTCTTTGGACCGACCGGCAGCGCGCCGAGGCCAGCTTAAAGGCCGCCGAAGTCGCCGCGGAGGATGCCCGTGCCAAGGCCGACCGCGTCAAACAGCTCTTCGAGAAGAAGCTGGCCAGCGAGGAGGAGCGCGACAGCGCGGAGACGGCCGCCACGCAGGCCATGGTGAACCTGCAGACCGCGCGCATCAAGCTGGAGGAACTCAAGACCCAGGAGCAGGCCCTGGAGGTCGCCCGCCAGAACGTCACGATGGCCGAGACCCAGGTTCGCGCCGATGAGATCGCGGTGAAGGTCGCCCAGGACCGGCTTAGCGATTGCGTGGTGCTGGCCCCCATGAACGGCGTGGTGACCGACCGCAAGGTCCAGACCGGCATGATCATCGCCTCCGGGGTGAGCAACGTCGGCGGCGGCACGAGCATCCTGACGCTGTCTGACCTGTCGCGCATCTTCGTGCTGGCCAGCGTCGACGAGAGCGACATCGGCAAGGTAGATGTCGGCCAACCGGCTGTCATCAGCGTCGACGCCTACCCGAGCATGCAGTTCCTGGGCAAGGTCGTGCGGATCGCCAGCAAGGGTCTGAACACGCAGAACGTGGTCACCTTTGAGGTCAAGATCGAGGTGCTCGGCGCGCTGAAGACCCGCGTGCCCACCACCATGCCGTCGGGCGAGGTCGGCGGTGCGAGAGAGGGGCGTCCGGGGCGCGAAGGGCGAGAAGGACGCGAAGGCCGGCCCGGTCGCCAAGGACGTGCCGGTCGCGAAGGGCGGGACGGCCGCGAGGGGCGAGGCGGTCCGCAGAGCCGTCGTGCTCAGGAGGACTCTCCTGCCCTGGATGCCACCGACAAGCTCCTGGCCATGGGCGAACTGATACCGGAGATGAAGCGCCTGCTGAAGCCGGAAATGACCGCCAATGTCGAGATCACCACCGCCGAGCGGTCGAACGCCTTGCTCGTTCGGGTCGAGGCCATCAGCCGGCAGGCCGGCCAGATGTTCGCCAACGTACCGGGGGCCACCGAGGACGCCCCCGAGAAGAAGCCCGTCGAACTGGGCATCACCGACGGCATTTACTACGAGGTGCTCGCCGGCCTGAACGAGGGCGATACCGTCGTTATCCGCCGCGGGGAAACCGACAGCCGCTGGGCCAACAGCGGACCGGGACGCAACATGCGGGGCGGCGCGGGTGCGATGCGCATGATGCGCATGGGCAGCCGGGGAGGTCGCTGACCCATGGTCATCGAGATGGAGTCGGTGGTCAAAGTCTACCGCATGGGCGAGCATGATGTCCGCGCGCTCGATGGCGTAAGTTTTGCCATCGAGGAAGGCGACATGGTCGCCATCACCGGCCCGTCCGGCAGCGGCAAGAGCACGCTGATGCACATTTTGGGCTGCCTCGACCGGCCCGACTCGGGCAGGTACGTGCTGGACGGCCAGGACGTCTCCCGCATGAGCAAGGACGAACTGGCCGAGGTTCGCAACCGCAAGATCGGGTTCGTCTTCCAGACCTTCAACCTGCTGCCGCGCTTGAGCGCGATAGAAAACGTCGAACTGCCGCTGCTCTACGCAGGAATGCGCGACGCCAAGGACAAGGCCGCCGAGGCGCTCAGGGTAGTCGGTCTGGCCGACCGCATGAAGCACGCGCCCAACCAGCTGTCCGGCGGGCAGCGGCAGCGCGTGGCCGTCGCCCGCGCGATCGTCACCAACCCCGCGATGATCCTGGCCGATGAGCCCACGGGCAATCTGGATACCAAGACGGGCCACGAGATCATGGGCCTGTTCCGGTCGTTGCACGAGCAGGGCCGTACGATCATCATCGTCACGCACGAGGCCGACATTGCCCAGCAGTGCCGGCGGCAGGTGCACATCCGCGACGGGCGGATCGCCGAGCCGGCCGAGATTCAGAGGGTATAGGAGACGGCGATGTTGCTGCGGACAACCTTGAAGGTCGGCGTGTCGAGTCTGCTGGCCAACAAGATGCGCACTTTGCTGACCATGCTGGGCATCATCATCGGGGTCGGCGCGGTGATCGCCATGCTCGCGATGGGCGCCGGCGCGAAAAAGGAGGTCATGGACCGGATCACCGCCATGGGCAGCAACCTGCTGTTCGTGCGTCCCCAGCAGGTGCGGGCCGCCGGCGTGCGCAGCCAGGACAAGACCAATCTGAAGGTGGCGGACGGGCAGGCTCTGCTGGCGGAGGTACCCGCGATCCGCCGGATGTCGCCCATGGTCAGCAGCAGCATGCAGGTCAAGTACGGGAACATGAACACGCGCACGAGCATCAACGGCGTCGCGCCGCCCTATTTCGCGATCCGCAACTTCAAGATCGAACGCGGCCGAATCTTCACCGAGGCCGAGGTCGAGAACTTCGCGCGCGTCTGCACGATCGGCCCGAAGACGGTCGAAGACCTGTTCGGCGCGGACGATCCTTTGGGCGAGACGATTCGCATCAAGAACGTGAACTTCCGGATCATCGGCGTGCAGGCGACGAAGGGCGACCAGGGCTGGGCCAGCCCGGACGACAATATCCACATTCCGTACACGGTGGCGATGGAGGAGCTCTTCGGCCTGGACAACGTGCAGGAGTTTGACATCCAGGTGGTCGAAGGCGCGGATATGGACAGAGTGCAGGAGGAGATTCGCGCCGTGCTTCGCCGGCAGCACCGCCTGCAGTCCGACCAGGAGGACGACTTCGAAATCCGCAATCAGAGCGAGTGGACCCAGACGATCGTCGAGACAAGCCAGACGTTCACGTTTCTGCTGGGCGGGATCGCGAGCATCTCGCTGCTGGTCGGCGGGATCGGCATCATGAACATCATGCTGGTGACGGTGACCGAACGGACGCGGGAGATCGGCATCCGCAAGGCGATCGGCGCCAAGGAGCGGTCCATCCTGTTGCAGTTTCTTCTCGAAGCGCTCATCATCAGCGGGTTGGGCGGTCTGATCGGCGTGGCCCTAGGTGTCGGCGGCGCGTTGCTGTTGGCAACGTACACGGAGTTCACAACGGTGGTCGAGCCGGCGAGCATTGTCCTGGCGCTCTCGGTATCGGGTCTTATCGGCGTGTTCTTCGGTTTTTACCCGGCCCGGCGGGCGGCGAGTCTCGACCCGGTCGAGGCGCTGCGGTACGAGTAGAGAGTCGGTTGAGGTCAAGATGCTTTTGTGGACGACAGTCAAGGTTGGTCTGCGGAGCCTGCTGGCCAACAAGATGCGCACGCTGCTGACCATGCTGGGCATCATCATCGGCGTCGGGGCGGTAATCTCCATGCTTGCCATGGGGCAGGGGGCCAAGCGGCAGGTCATGTCGCGCATCCAGTCGATGGGCACCAACCTGCTGTTGGTCATGCCGAACTGGCATCGCGGGGTCGGCCCGCGGGGCAACACCGCCGTGAATCTCAAGCTGACCGACGCCCAAGCCATTCTCGAGGAGGTTCCGGGGGTTCGGCGGCTTGCGCCGGTTGTCAGCAGCCGCCAGCAGGTGAAGTATTTCAACCGCAACGGCTCGGTGAACATCACGGGCACCTCGCCGACGTATCTGCCCATCCGAAATTTCCAGATCGAGCGGGGCCGCTGCTTCACGGAGGCCGAGGTGGACGGCCAGGCTCGCGTCTGCGTGCTCGGGCCCCAGACCGTCGAGGAGATCTTCGTCGATGACGAACCGCTGGGCGCGGTGATCAAGATCAAGTCGATGAACTTCCGCGTCGTCGGCGTGATGAAGGCCAAGGGCGACCAGGGCTGGTTCAACCCGGACAACTGCATCTATATCCCTTACACGGTGGCGATGCAGGACTTGTTCGGCACCGATTTTCTTCGCGAGATCGACGTCCAGGCCGAGGAAGGCGCCGACCTGGCCAAGGTCCAGGCCGATATCACCGCGCTTCTTCGCCGGCAACACCGCCTGCAGTCCGACCAGGAGGACGACTTCCGTGTGATGAACCAGGCCGAGTGGATTCAACTGGCCAATGAGGCCAGCCGACAGTTCACCTTCCTGCTGGGCGGGATCGCGAGCATCTCGCTGCTGGTCGGCGGGATCGGCATCATGAACATCATGCTGGTGACGGTCACGGAGCGGACGAAAGAGATCGGTATTCGCAAGGCCATCGGGGCCAAGGAGCGGTCCATCCTGTTGCAGTTTCTCCTCGAAGCGCTCATCATCAGCGGGCTGGGTGGGCTGATCGGCGTGGCCCTGGGCGTCGGCGGCGCGCAATTGCTGAGCAAGGTCACGCAATTTGAGACGATGGTTGAGCCGGCCAGCGTGGTACTGGCGCTGTCATTCTCGGCGTTTGTGGGCGTGTTCTTCGGCTTCTACCCGGCCCGGCGGGCGGCGATGCTCGACCCGGTCGAGGCGTTGCGGTACGAATAGCCGAGCGGCGCACCACCAATCACAGGGAAAGCCCGTAGTGCGTGCTCTGCAGACGAACCAACTATGGGCCCCACGATCATGAGGTGTTGCACCAGCAGTTACAAGGAAAATCACGGATGAGTTCGCGGAGCGGCTGCAAGGGGTATCTGCGTTGTGCGGGTGGTTTGGCCGTGGCAGCTGTCGGCATCGTGCTGGCGTCTTGCACGCAGATCGACACGCAAAGTCCGACCGACTTCATCGGTCCGGTGCGAGGGGTCGCTGTGACACAGCCGGCCGGCGGGCAGGTGCCGGGGGCCACGACGCAACCAGGGCCGGTGACAACCCAGCCGGTGGCGACGGCGCCGGCGGAGGCCGCCGGTCCGGCGGCCGCTGAGCAGGCTGCCGCCACTTCGGCCGCCGGGACGCATCCGGTGACGCCGGTTCCCGCAGCGGCGACGCAGCCCTTGCCTGTGGGGATCACCGAGGCGGTGCTGCTATCGCTGGAGAACAACCAGGCCCTGGCCGTAGAGCGGTTCAGGCCGCAGATCGAGCGGGCGGGCGTGGCGGCGGAGCGGGCCGCGTTCGACCCGGTGCTGTCGGGCGGGATCACCAGTTCGCATCGCAAGAGCCGCTCGCCGGGGACCCAGCCGCGGCGGACGAACGTCGGCTTATCGCGGGGGCTGTCGGCGCAGGGCGGGATCGACCAGTTGCTGCCGTGGGGCACCACGCTGGGCATCCAGGGCAGCACGGACGTGAGCTATCCGGGGACCGATGCGTTCGACGAGTTCTTCGCGTCGCGGATCAGCGTGAACGTGAACCAGCCGCTGCTGCAGGGCTTCGGGCTGGATGTGAACCTGGCCGCCCTGCGACAGGCGCGGATCGACGTGGAGATCTCGCAGTACGAACTGCGGGGCTTCGCGGAGGACCTGGTGGCGACGGTGCAGCGGGCCTACTGGGACTACGCGGTGGCCCAGCAGCAGATCGCGATCGTCGAGCAGGCGCTGCAACTGGCCAAGAAGCAACTGGACGAAGTGGCCGAACGTGTCCGGATCGGGCAGGTGGCCGAGACGGAACTGGCGGCCCCGCAGGCGCAGGTGGCGCTTCGTGAAGGCAACCTGATCGACGCGCGAAGCATCCTGGAAGTGCGCCGGCTCCAGTTGATCCGGCTGCTCAACCCGAACGGGCCCGAGATGTGGAACCGGGACATCATCCTTCGGACGCAGCCGGGCGTGCCGGAGGTGCAGTTGGGCCCCGTGGACGAGCACGTGGCGGTGGCGATGCGGATGCGGCCGGAACTGAACCAGGCGCGGCTGCAACTGCAGCGGAACGAACTGACGATCGTGCGGACGAAGAACGGCCTGCTGCCGCAGTTGGACCTGTTCGTCAGCGTCGGTCGGACGGGCTACGCCGATTCGTTCGGTCCGTCGCTGCGGGGCCGGGACGGGCTGGGTTACGACGTGCAGTTCGGCGGGTCATTCCAGTTCCCGCCGATCAACCGAGCGGCGCGGGCGGCGTATACGGCCTCGGTGCTGTCGCGCAACCAGCAGATCGAATCGATCCGCAACCTCGAGCAGCTGGTGCAGGTGGACGTGCGGACGGCGTACACCGAAGTGGAGCGGACGCGCGAGCAGATCACGGCCACGGCTGCTACGCGTCGGGCCCAAGAGGAGACGCTGCGGGCCGAGACCGAGAAGTTCCGGGTGGGCCGCTCGACCGCGTTGCTGGTGTCGGTAGCCCAGCAGGACCTACTGCAAGCTCAGATCGCGGAGGTCCAGGCGGTGGTCGGCTACCTGAAGGCCCTGATCGACCTATACCGCCTCGATGGCACGCTGCTGGTCCGCACGGGGATCCAGGCGCCGGGCTACGAGCCGGTGATGATGGCGGGGCGGTAGGGGCCAGGCGGTTGTCCTGGCTGCCGTACTTGATTTCCGATTGTTGTTGACGCACGAAGGCTGAATCGACAGGATTATCGTAATACGATAGGCCTATCGATGGAGGCCCCATGAATGCTGTGACGATCTCTCTCAAGTTTCAGATTCTCATCTGCAAGCGGATTCGTGACAAACTGCGGCTCTCACGGGGGGAAAAGGTCCAGGCGGTGCTCTGCGGCGACCGGATCGAACTTCTTCCCGTCCGCCCTATCCGCCAGATGCGAAGGTTCCTCAAAGGTCTGGACACATCGGTCGATCGCTCGACGGATCGCGAATGAGCCTGGTCCGTCCTCGCTTCGAGCAAGGAGTCGTTGTAGACGTGAGGATCATTAGCACCGGCGAGATTGTCCATCTTTGCGATGAGAGTGATGACGCTGCCCAGTCGTCCCTGGCGGGGCTGAACAGCAACAGCGGGAACAACAGAACCTGTTTTGCGTTTCGGATCCCCAGCAGTGAGCTGCTGGGCTGCTATTATTTCGTCCCTCCGGGACGAACGGCAACAGCATTGGCGGGCTATGCCCACCGCACATGATTCCTACGGAATGAATACCCATGGCCCTGCTACAGCGCAGGACCAGGTTACCCGGCGTGCAGGAAGATCGAACTGGAACATTGTGGTCGGGAGGTACATAATCTTCTGTGCGACGGTGGTTCCCTGCAAGAGGCAAGACGGATGGATACACGCAGGACTGGACACAGACAGGGCGAGCAATCGGCTGAAGTAGTGGATCCTGTCTGCGGGATGACAGTCGATCCGGCTACGGCGCCGGCTTCGGCGGACTACGAGGGGCGGACGTACTACTTCTGCAACCCCGGCTGTAAGACAAGGTTCCTCGCCGACCCGGACAAGTATCTCACGGCGGCGGGGCAGGAGCAGATGGCTGAGGAGGCGGCGAGGTACATCTGCCCGATGTGCCCCGAGGTGCGGGAGGATGAGCCCGGCCCGTGCCCGAGTTGCGGGATGGCGTTGGAGCCGGAGACGCTCTCGTTTGGCAAGACCCGGTATACCTGCCCGATGCATCCGGAGATCGTGCGGGACGAGCCCGGCAACTGCCCGATCTGCGGCATGGCGCTCGAGCCCGTGAGCGTGGTCGCCGAAGAGGAAGAGGAGAACCCGGAACTCATCGATATGCGCCGGCGGATGTGGATCAGCGCGAGTCTGTTGCTGCCGCTGGTGGGGTTCATGATCGTAGATTTGGTGCCCGCCTGGGGTATGCACCGCTTCATCTCGGTCGGGGCGGCGCACTGGATCCAGTTGGTGCTGGCGACGCCGGTGGTGCTTTGGGGCGGCTGGCCGTTCTTTGTGCGCGGCTGGCGGTCGGTCGTCACCGGGCGTTTGAACATGTTCACGCTGATCGCCCTGGGCGTGGGGGTTGCGTACGTTTACAGCCTGATCGCGACGGTCTGGCCGGGGATCTTTCCGGAATCGGTCCGCACGATGGGCGGCCGGCCGGCGGTGTACTACGAGGCGGCGGCGATCATCACGACGCTGGTGCTGATGGGACAGGTATTGGAATTGCGGGCGCGCAGCCGGACGGGAGCGGTGATTCGCGCGCTGCTCGGCTTGGCGCCCAAGACGACACGCATCGTTCGCGCAGACGGCAGCGAGGAGGACATCCCTTTGGCGCAGGTGCATCGGGACGACACGCTGCGCGTCCGACCGGGCGAGAAGGTGCCGGTGGACGGAGTGGTGCTGGAAGGCCGCAGCAGCGTGGACGAGTCGATGGTGACCGGCGAGCCGATTCCGGTGGAAAAACGGCCGGGGGACAAGGTGATTGGCGGAACGGTGAACGGCACAGGCACGTTTGTAATGCGGGCCGAACGGGTGGGGGCGGACACGCTTCTGGCGCGGATCGTGCAGATGGTCAGCCAGGCGCAGCGCAGCCGGACGCCGATTCAGCGCGTGGCGGACGTGGTGGCGGGGTACTTCGTGCCGGCCGTGGTGCTGGCGGCAGCCGTGACGTTTGTCGTCTGGCTGTTCGCCGGCCCCGAGCCCCGGCTGGCACACGCGATCGTCAATGCGGTGGCGGTGCTGATCATCGCGTGTCCATGTGCGCTGGGGCTGGCGACGCCGATGTCGATCATGGTCGCCACGGGGCGGGGCGCGACGGCGGGCGTGCTGGTCAAGAATGCCGAGGCACTCGAGGTGATGGAGAAGGTCGACACGCTGGTGGTGGACAAGACCGGCACGATTACGGAGGGCAAGCCACGCGTGCAGGCGGTGCAGGCAGCGCCCGGCTGGAAAGAGGAAGAGGTGCTGAAGTTGGCTGCCAGTCTGGAGCGCGGCAGCGAGCATCCGCTGGCACACGCGGTGGTCAGTGCGGCCGGGCAGCGGTCCGTTCCGCTGTCGTCAAGCCAGGATTTCGAGTCGATCACCGGCAAGGGCATCCGCGGCACCATCGACGGCAGGCAGGTCCTGTTCGGCAACCGGAAGCTGATGGAGCAGGCCGGGGTCGATGTGGCGAGGCTGGAGGAGCGGGCCGAGGGGCTCCGTCGCGACGGCCAGACGGTGATGTTCCTGGCGGTGGATGGTCAGGCCGCGGGGATCATCGGCGTGGCAGACCCGATCAAGGACTCGGCTGCCGAAGCGATCCGCATGCTGCGGGATGAAGGCATGCACGTAGTGATGCTGACCGGCGACAACCGCACCACAGCCGAGGCCGTGGCGCGGAAACTGGGCATCGACGAAGTGAAGGCGGAAGTGCTGCCGGACCAGAAGAACCAGGCGGTGCGCGAACTGCAGGAGCAGGGGCGGATCGTCGCAATGGCGGGCGACGGCATCAACGATGCGCCGGCGCTGGCCCAGGCGCAGGTGGGGATTGCCATGGGCACGGGCACCGACGTGGCGATGGAGAGCGCGGGGATCACGCTGGTCAAGGGCGATCTGCGAGGCATCGTGCGGGCCCGCCGGCTGAGCCGCGGCACGATGCGAAACATTCGGCAGAACCTGTTCTTCGCATTCATCTACAACTCGCTGGGCATCCCGATCGCGGCGGGCGTGCTGTACCCGTTCTTCGGGCTGCTGCTGAGCCCGGTGATCGCGGCGGCGGCCATGAGTTTCAGCTCGGTGTCGGTGATCGCCAATTCGCTCCGGCTCCGCGGCCTCAGGCTGTGAGAGCTCTGCATTGCTGGGAGGCAATCATGCAATCGATTCGTGGCCTGGGTCTCAAGCGCCTCGGCGTGGCGCCGCTGTTTGATCCGCGGGATGGGGTGACTGTCATCGAGCCGGCCGGATGCGAGGCCGGCTGGTGGGCGGGGGCCCCCAGCGCGCTCTATGACGATGAGTCGGGCAGGTTCTACCTCTACTACCGCATTCGTCGGCCGCGCGGCGTCGAGCCCGATCGCGGCGGCGAGTGCTTCGTCGCCGAGAGCGCCGACGGCCACCATTTCCGCACGATCTGGACAGCTACCAAGTCGCGGTTCAACTCGGCCTCCATGGAACGGGCGGCGCTGTGCAAGGGCTTCGACGGCGTGTGGCGGCTCTACCTGAGCTACGTCGATCCGAAGAGCAGCAAGTGGCGGATCGATGTTCTGGAAGCCGGCTCGCCGGACGGTTTCGATCCGGCGGCACGAAGGCCCCTGTTCGACCCGGACCATCTGGGCGTCGAAGGCATCAAGGACCCGTACGTGTTCACGCTCGGCCGGCAGTACTGCATGATCGTGTCGTATGCCACGCGCGGCGGGGCTCTCTCGGCGAACCAGGAGAAAACGCTGCACGCCACCGCCGACGCCTACAACACCGGCCTGATCCAGTCGCGAACGGGGCTGGCCACCAGCGTGGACGGGCGGAGCTTCCAGTGGCAGGGCGACATCCTTTCGCCGGGCGGTCCGGGCTGGGACGGCTATTGCACGCGGATCTGCTCGATGGTCTATCTGCCGCCGGTGTTCACGGGCTTCTACGACGGCGCGGCGGACGTATCGGGCAACTACGAGGAGCGCACCGGCATCGCCATCAGCACCGATCTTCGCAACTGGCACCGCATCAGCACGGCCGGGCCGGCGCTGGTCTCGCCGCACGGCTCCGGCAGTTTGCGATATGTGGATGCGGTGCAACTGGCGGACCGAATCCATTACTACTACGAGTACGCTCGGCCCGACGGCTCGCACGAGACCCGGCTGAGCGTAGTGTCGTTGTAGGGCTTTGCGGCGGGGTTCGAGGGCAGTACACTTACGGCGTCACCCGGGTGCCGGCGATCCCGGTCGAAATGCATGAGGAACAGAAGGAGCACGTCTGCCATGGCGATGGACAAGGAGGCTCGCAGGAGGGAACTCTATGGCTTGCTCGGGGAGCTGCCGGACCGCAATCGGCCGATATCTGCCACGCTGGTCGGCGAGGAGTCTCGCGATTCATACGTGCTCGAGAAGCTCATGCTCGACCTCAACGGCATCGAACCTGTGCCGGCGTACTTCGTCCGGCCGAAGAACGCGACGGGTCGGCGTCTGCCGACAATGATCTACAACCATGCTCACGGCGGCGAATACAACATCGGCAAGGACGAACTGATCAATCACCGCAATGGAATCCAGTTTCCATACGGCGAGCAGTTCGCCCAACTCGGCTGCAACGCGATCTGCATTGACTGCTGGAACTTCGGCGAGCGTCGCGGCCGGAGCGAGCCGGACGTGTTCAAGGAGATGCTCTGGAAGGGGCAGGTGCTCTGGGGCATGATGGTGTACGACACGATCCGGGCGGTGGATTACGTGGTGTCCCGGCCGGACGTGGATGGCGCGCGGCTGGGCACGCTCGGCCTGTCGATGGGCAGCACGATGGCGTGGTGGCTGGCGGCGCTGGACCTGCGGGTGAAGGTGTGCGTGGACATCTGTTGCCTGACGGACTTCCACGCGATCATCGAGTCCAACGGACTGTCGGGCCACGGCATCTACTACTTCGTGCCGAGCCTGTTGAAGCACTTTACGACGGCGCAGATCAACGCGCTGATCTCACCCCGGCCGCACCTGAGCCTGGCGGGCAATCACGATCCGCTGACGCCGCCGGCCGGATTGGACCGCGTGGATGCCGAACTGAAGCAGGTCTATGCGGGGGACGGCGCGGCCGAGGCGTGGAAACTGCTGCGGTACAACATCGGGCATTTCGAGACGGCGGCGATGCGGGCGGAGGTGGTGGCGTTCCTGCGGGCGTGGCTGTGACGGGAGCATGCGATGGCGTTGATCGTTGATACCTGCATCCCGTACGGCAATGCATGCGACGTAAGTATCTCGCACGATGGCCAGGGTTGGACGGTCGAATTCGCGGCCGATCCGCACGGCGGGCCGGAGACGCTGTGGTTCTGCCTGCGCCTTCGGGAAGAGGACAACGCCATCTGGCCGGTCGGACGGGTGAAGCTCGTGCTCAGG
>Ga0073932_1005982_pt1 | contig 12758 bp, 11 predicted proteins | sample DewCreD2012metaG_FD_76967 | JGI IMG/M metagenome (GOLD analysis project Ga0073932, IMG submission 76967) | Hot spring sediment bacterial and archeal communities from British Columbia, Canada, to study Microbial Dark Matter (Phase II) - Dewar... ... | reverse complement strand
TACCTCACGTGGAGGAGATCGCAGCAGAGGAGACCCGCCGCGTCATGGAGTGGCTCCACGGACGTGAGGCGGCCGCCTTGTTGGCCGGTCTGCGCGCGCATGCGCAGTCGATCGCCGCTAACGAACTGGAGTCGGCGTTGCGAAAACTCACCGATGCAAATGGCGATGCCCATGAGGTGGTGACCCGGATGGTCAATCGCATCATCGGGAAGCTGCTTCACCAACCGACCAGACAGCTCAAGTGCAAAGCTGCTAGCGAAGACTTCGATAATTACTGCCAGGCGGTAGCAGACCTTTTTGGCCTTGAGCTTCCCGCAGAGAGCCCCGAGGTGCCCCTAGCGGGGGCAGAGACCTTGGTCGGCAAAGGTGTGACGGATTGAATTCGACGGTCCGTATCGGAACCCGCGGCTCCAGACTTGCCCTGTGGCAGGCAGAACTGGCACAGCATTCGCTTGCCCGGCTCTATCCACAGAAGCATTTCGAGATCGTGGTCATCACGACGTCCGGCGACCGTTTGCTCGACACGCCGCTGCCTGCCATCGGCGGCAAGGGCGTCTTTACGGTCGAGCTCGAACAGGCCCTGCGCGACCGCTCCATCGATCTGGCAGTGCACAGCCTGAAGGACCTTCCGACCGTCCACAACCCGGGTCTCACTTTGGGAGCTGTGATGAAGCGCGGAGAGTCAGCGGACGCTCTGGTCAGCAGAGATGGGCACACCGTTCTCACTCTTCCCCCGGGGGCCCAAGTGGGAACCAGCAGCAGCCGGCGGGCAGCGCAGCTTCTCAACGTCAGACCCGATCTCAATCTGATCGACCTTCGCGGCAACGCCGATACCCGGCTGCGCAAAGCATTAGACCCCGGAGGGCCCTATGACGCCGTGGTGGTATCTCTAGCCGCGCTGGAGAGGCTGGACCTCACCAGCACCATCTCCGAGGTCCTTTCCGACGAACTCATGCTTCCGGCCCCCGGCCAGGGAGCCATCGCCATACAGTGCCGAGATGAGCCCGAAAGTGTCACCCTGCTGCAAGGTCTGACGCACCGCCCTACCGAGCTGGAGACAACCGCCGAACGGGCCTTCCTCGAGGGCATGGGCGGTGGTTGCGCCGTCCCGGTTGCCGCCAAGGCCCGCTTGGGAGACGACGGCCATCTTCGCATCAGAGGCCGCGTCTTGTCTCCGGACGGCTCGCGGCGTATCGACGTCGCCGCTGATGTCCAGGTCTTCCCCGGCCTCGAAGATAGCCGGACCGCCCGCGAGGCAGGGTTGGCCCTGGCTGAAGAGGCCTTACGCCAAGGGGCGGCGGCTCTCTTGACAGCGGCAGGACCAGCGGCGGTACCGGCGGCCTCGACATCGGCAACCGCAACACGAGCGGCTGGTGAGGAGGACTGCTCATCATGAGTCATGAGTCTCCCCTCTTCGGACTGCGAGTGGTGAACACTCGGAGTCCGAGGCAAGCGCCCCAACTGGATCACCTACTGCGCGAACGTGGGGCTGAGCCCATCGCCTACCCGTGCATCGACATCGCTCCCCCAGCAGACCACGCACCACTGGCCGAGGCGCTCCGGCGGCTGGAGGCGGGTGGTTTCGATTGGCTGGTGTTCACTAGCGCCAACGCCGTGGAGGCTGTCGCCGCAGCGACAGCTGACTCTCCCCTCCCTCCCGGCTGGACTAGCAAGGCCCAGGTGGCCGTAGTGGGTCCGGGGACGGCGACAGCCCTCGCCCACCTGCTGGGCGTGACCGCCGACCTCTGCCCTGCCGAACATCAGGCTGAAGCCCTCGCCTACCAGCTCACCGCGCGCGGGGCGCAGCATGTATTGGTTCCCCAGGCCGACAAGGCTCGCGAGATGCTGGGCGAGGTCTTGGCCGCCAGCGGTGTCGAGGTGGAGGCGGTGGTAGCCTACCGGACTGTGCTCGGCAGAGGAGGAAGCGATGTTCCTCGGCTCCTGCGGGCGGGCCAGATAGACGCAGTCGTTTTCGCCAGCCCATCCGCCGTGGATAACATGGCAACCCGGTTCGAGGGAGAGAGCGGCCAGTGGGACGACCTGTGGTCCGTCTGCGTCGCCTGCATCGGCCCACTGACGGCGCACGCCGCCGAAGAGCGAGGACTGCGCGTCGACGTCGTGCCCAAAGAGCATACCCTCCCAGCGTTGGTACGCGATTTGGAGAGCTTCTACCGCACCCATAAGCAGAGTGGAGGTTCGACGCCGTGAGCGAAGAGCGTTCCCACGGGCAGCGAACCACTGCGGGCAGACACCTCGGTCCGTCGCCTGGGGCCATCCGACTTCGTCGTATGCGAATGACTCCCGGGCTACGGGCGCTCGTCAGGGAGACTCAGTTGCAGCCCTCTGATTTGATCTATCCGCTTTTTGTGCGGGCCGGGTCGGGAGCGAAATGGCCCATAGCCTCGATGCCGGGCCAATACCAGTGGTCGGTCGATAGCGTGCTCGAGGAGGCACAGGCGGCAGCTTCGCGCGGGGTGCCCGCCGTCCTCCTTTTTGGCATTCCCGACTACAAAGATGCGCACGGCAGCGGCAACCTGGACCCGGAAGGCCCGGTCCCCTCCACTCTCCGGACCCTGAAGCAGGAGCTACCTGACCTCGTGTTGATCTCGGACATGTGCTTCTGTGAGTACACAGCTCACGGTCACTGCGGAATCGTCAATGTCCCCGAAGAGCCCTGCTACCGCGCCACCCTGCCGCACGGATACTTGCTCAACGACGAAACGCTCGAGCTGCTGGCCCGCGCCTCGGTCGTGCATGCGGCGGCTGGCGCCGATATCATCGCGCCCTCAGGCATGATCGACGGCATGGTGGGAGCCATTCGGAGCGCGCTGGATGCAGCGGGGTACGACCGTGTCGCCATCATGAGCTACGCTGCGAAGTTCGCCAGCGCCTTCTACGGGCCCTTCCGTGATGCTGCCGAGAGCGCTCCCCGTTTTGGAGATCGGGCGCAATACCAGATGGACCCGGGCAACCGCCGTCAAGCTATACGTGAAGTAGAGCTTGATGTTGCGGAAGGCGCCGACATCGTGATGGTCAAGCCGGCGCTGCCCTACCTCGACGTCATCCGCGAAGTGCGGGCCTCATGCCATCTTCCTCTGGCCGCCTATCAGGTGAGCGGCGAGTATTCGATGATCCAGGCCGCCGCCCTGAACGGCTGGATCGACCTGCGGGAGACGGCATTGGAGAGTCTCCTCGCTATCAAGCGGGCAGGGGCGGACATGATAATCACCTATTTCGCAAAGGAAGCCGCCGGATGGCTTGCCTCATAGACGACGAGCCTCCCAGGGGCCAGATCCCTCGCTTCCTGGCGGCTTGTCGGCGTCAGCCCGTGGACAGAACGCCGATCTGGCTCATGAGGCAGGCCGGCCGCTACATGGGCGAGTACCGAAAGCTCCGCCAGAAGTATGGGATGCTCGAGATCATCAAGCAACCCGAACTCAGCTGCCAGGTCACTCTGCAGCCGATCGAAGCGTTCGATTTGGACGCTGCCATCATCTTCGCCGACATCCTACCTCCCTTGGAAGCTCTAGGGCTGCGGATAGGTTTTGAGGCAGGCGAAGGGCCGCTCATCTACAATCCCGTCCGCGACGAGGCGGCTATCACGTGGTTGACACTAGGTGACGTGGAGCAGGCTACCTGGGCCACTTTGGAAGCCATTCGGCTAGTGCGCCGGGAACTGGCCGCGCGTGACCTTCCTTTGATCGGCTTTAGTGGCGCGCCCTTCACACTGGCCTGCTATGCGGTCGAGGGCGGGACCAGTAAGGATTACTCGCTTGCCAAGCGCCTCCTGCTCGGGCGGCCCGAACTGTGGCGGAGGCTGATGCACACCCTTTCCCAGCTGGTGACTGCCTACTTGCGCGCGCAGGCGCAGGCCGGGGCTCAGGCCCTGCAGCTGTTCGACTCCTGGGCAGGACTGCTTAGCCCGTCTGACTATCGAGAATCGGTGCTGCCTTTTACTCGGGCAGTGATAGAGGAGGTCTCCCGGGAAGGGGTGCCGATCATCTATTTCTCCACCGGGACGGGCGGGATGCTGGAGCTGATCGCCGGCTGCAAGGCAGACGTCATAGGCCTGGACTGGCGCGTTGACCTGGAGTCTGGGTGGCGAAGACTGGGGGAAGGAGTCGCTGTTCAGGGTAATCTCGACCCCGTAGCCTTGCTCGCGGACTGGCCGGAGCTCAAGAGACGTGCCGCACAAGTGCTCGCTGCTGCGAACGGCCGGCCGGGGCATATCTTCAACCTGGGTCACGGCGTACTCCCGAGCACGCCTCCCGGCAACGTGCAGCGACTCGTGGAGTTCGTCCATGAGTACCCGGTCGGGGGACAAGCGTGAACGCATCGGCCGACGCCGCTGCGATCCCCTCCCGGGGTAGCTGCGGCCGCTCTTTCCATGTGGCCGTGGTAGGTGGGGGTATCAGTGGCCTTAGCACCGCCTGGTATGTGGAGAGGGAGGCGGAGGCCCGTGGCCTCCCGGTAACCTGTTCCGTTCTCGAGTCGACTGACCGCTGGGGAGGCCGCATCCTCACGGAGAGGGTGGAACGGGAGGAGGGGTGCTTCATCGTCGAAGGTGGTCCGGACTCCTTCTTGACCGCGGGGAAACCATGGGCCGTGGAGCTGGCACTCGAGCTCGGCCTCGGTGACCGGCTACTCGGCACGAACGACGTTGCCCGCAAAGTGTTCGTGTGGTCGCGGGGAAAGCCGGTCCCTCTGCCGGACGGGGTCTTCCTCCTGGTGCCCACTAAGCTCAAACCGTTTGTCCTGAGCCCCCTGATCTCGCCTCTGGGAAAACTGCGTATGGGACTTGACCTTCTCATCCCGCCGCGGAAAGACCCTGGCGATGAAACGCTGGCGGACTTCGTGACCCGTCGCCTGGGTAGGGAAGCCCTGGACAAGATCGCCGAGCCCCTGTTGTCAGGTATCTACAATGCGGAGGCTGATCGCCAGAGTCTGCTTGCCACCTTTCCCCGCTTTCGAGAGACGGAGCTCCTTCACGGAGGCCTTCTACGCGGGATGCTGGCCAACCGAAGCCAGTCCCGCTCGGGCACTGCGCGGAGCGACGCGGAGACTAGGACGCGACGCGCTCCCGAGCGCCCGGCGACCATGTTCGCTTCCTTCCTAGCTGGCACCGAGGAGATCACCAACGAGTTGGCCCGCCGTTTGAGCGGCAGGGCAAGTGCCGGCCTCGAGGTGCGGCAACTACGCTGGGAAGCTGGCCGCGGCTATGTACTGGATATCGCCGAAGACCGCACCGGCCAGCTGCTCCCCGAGCAGGTCTGCGCGGACGCGGTAGTGCTTGCCGTACCGTCTTATGAGGCAGCCCGCCTGCTGGCGTCCGTCTCCCCCGGCGCCTCACTCTTGCTCCGCGCCATCCGCTACGTCAGCACGGGCACGATCTCCCTGGCCTACCGCCACGAGGACGTCGCCAGCCGGCTCAACGGCTTCGGGCTGCTGATACCCCGGAGTGCGAAGAGGCCGGTCAACGCGGTAACGGTGTCGTCCACCAAGTTCAACCAGCGGGCACCCGCAGGCTGTTCGCTGGTGCGTGTCTTCTTCGGCGGCTCGCGTAGCCCGGGAAGCATGCTGCTGGACGACGACGAACTGCTGCGGGTCGTTCAGCGGGAACTGAGCGACATGCTACGAATCGCAGCGAAACCTCTCTTCCATCGTATCTACCGCTGGGAAGCAGCCAACCCCCAATACGACGTCGGCCACCTAGCTCGTGTGGAAGCCATCGAGCGGGCCCTACCAGCCGGGGTGTGGGTCACCGGCAGCGCTTACCGCGGGGTCGGTCTGCCGGACTGCGTGAAACAGGCTCAAGTCACAGCAAAGTCAGTCGTCAATCAGCTGGCGAATACCCGCCAGAGCCCGGAAACAGACTCTACGGTCTACGAGAGATCATTGCTGCAGGGGGCTGCGTTGTGAACACGGAAAGGTCGGAGCGGCTTTGGGCTGAAGCTCAGGCACTCATGCCGGGTGGGGTTAACAGCCCGGTCCGTGCATACCGTGCCGTTGGCGGAACGCCTCGCTTCATCGAGCGGGGAGAGGGCGCCTACCTCTACGACGTCGACGGCAATCGTTACCTGGACTACGTGCTGTCCTGGGGCCCGCTTATCCTGGGCCATGCCCATCCACGGGTGGTAGAGGCACTCCACAAGGTCATCCGCAACGGGACCAGTTACGGAGCTCCCACTGAGCGCGAACTGGAGCTGGCCAGGCTCATTTGCACCTCGCTGCCTTCCATCGAGTCGCTGCGTCTGGTAAACAGCGGGACAGAGGCCACCATGAGTGCCATCAGGTTGGCCCGAGCCTTCACCGGACGCGAAAAGATAATCAAGTTCGCCGGCGGGTATCACGGCCATGCGGACGCCTTTCTAGTGCAAGCTGGAAGTGGCGTGTCCACTTTGGGACTCCCTGACTCGCCGGGAGTCACCAAGGCGGCCACCAAGGACACTCTAACTTGTGCCTATAACGACCTTAGCGCCCTCGAAGCGCTTTTCGGCGCCTTCCCCGGACAGATAGCGGCGGTCATCGTGGAGCCTATCCTTGCCAATATGGGATTCATCCTCCCCCAGGCCGGCTTCTTGGCCACCGTCCAAGAGTTCTGCCGCAAGACGGGAGCCCTCTTCATCCTAGACGAGGTGATAACCGGTTTTCGCGTCGGGCCGGAGGGGGCTCAGGGGCTCTGGGGTCTCGAGCCCGACCTGACCTGCCTGGGGAAGATAATCGGCGGTGGGCTGCCCTTGGGGGCCTACGGTGGACGACGCGCCGTGATGGAGCTGGTGGCTCCCGCCGGTCCTGTCTATCAGGCAGGCACCCTCTCCGGCAACCCCCTGGCGGTCACCGCCGGTCTGGCCACCCTCGAGACTCTCCTCGAACCAGGCACATTCGCTGCCATCGAATCGGCCACGCGAGAGCTGGCCGACGGCATCGCTCACCTCGCCGAAGAGGCCGGGGTCCCCCTGCAAGTGGGGCAGAGCGGCGCACTCTTCGGGTTCTATTTCCTCAAGGAGCAGGGCGCCCAGATCGTCGATGCCGCCTCGGCCAGACAGTACGCCGATACCGAGCGATACGCGCGCTTCTTCCACCTGATGTTGGAGCAAGGCGTGTATTTCGCGCCAAGCCAATTCGAGGCCGCCTTCACCAGCTCGGCGCACGGGAGCGAAGAGGTGGGGCTCACTCTACAGGGGGTGAGGACGGCCTTAGGCCTCTTGGCTGCCCCGGCTTTTGCGTGATACTGCGTTAAGGTAAGTCTATAAGTATTCTTTCTGGTAAAATCCGCGGTCGAGGTCGTAAGGAGGAGCGCTTGACACAGATCGTCGACAGACCAGCAAACCCCCCTGGGTCCGTTTCACCTGCGAGCCTTCTCCCCTACCTTTCAGGGGGTGTCTCGTGAGTGCCCGAGCCATCAAGATAACGGCAGGCGTCGCCGTAATCGCCATCGCCGTCGCGATGCTCATCTGGGTGAGCGTAGGCAAAGGATCGGTCTACTACTACACGGTTTCCGAGTTGCTAGCCAAGGGCCCCGTGCAACAGGTACGGGTGTCGGGAGAGCTTGTGGCAGGAAGCGTCCAGGGTCTGGGGACGACCAGCCTCAAGTTCGTCCTCCACGACCGCGACAAGCCCGAGTTGACCGTCCCGGTCACCTATGAGGGTCCGGTCCCCGACACATTCAAGGATCAGCCGGACATCGAAGTGGTGGCCGAGGGCGATTTCGCGGCAGACGGCCTGTTCAAGGCCACCGTGCTGACGCCCAAGTGCCCTAGCAAGTACGAAGCGGCGCCGTGAATCTACTGGGCTATGTCTGCCTGATCCTGGTCAGCATCGCGTGCCTGGGCGGCCTGGCACTGGCTCTCGCCGCCATCGTGCGCCGTAGTGACGAAGCGGCCCGAAGCGCCTTCCTAGCCGTGCATGCGGTGGCCGCGCTGGCCGTCTTGGCTTCGCTGTCACTCGTCGTGCTGTTGGTCACGCGCGATTTCAGCAACTACTACGTCTACTCCTACACCGCGCGCAGCCTACCCTTCGCCTATACCCTGTCGGCCTTCTGGGCGGGGAACGCTGGCTCTCTTCTCTTGTGGCTGCTGTTGATGGCCGTCTTCTCGCTTGTGGTACTTCGTCAACTGCGCAGGGAAGCCCCTTCCTCTGCCCCCCACGCTGCGGCCGTACTGCTGGCTATCACTGCCTTCTTTGCGCTCTTGATGCTTTTCGGCAACGACTCCAACCCCTTCCTCCGGCAACCGGGAGCGATACCGGCGGACGGCCGCGGCATGAACCCCATGCTTCAACACCCTGGCATGGTGATTCATCCGGTCGCTTTGTACTTTGGCTACGTGGGCCTGGCCGTGCCTTTCGCGGTGATCATGGGCGGACTGTTGGCCCGGAGTCCCTCCTCGGCCTGGCTGCCAGCCCTGCGACGGTGGTCCCTCTTGGGCTGGCTCTTCCTGGGTATCGGGAACCTGGTCGGGGCCTGGTGGGCCTACGTCACTCTGGGCTGGGGTGGTTACTGGGCATGGGACCCAGTGGAGAACGCTTCGCTCATGCCCTGGCTTACAGCCACTGCCTTGGTGCACTCGGTAGCTATGTTGCGCCGGCGCCAGATGTTCTTGGGCTGGACAGTCCTCCTGGCGGTCTTCACTTTCCTGCTTACCATCTTCGGCACTTTTCTCACCCGCTCCGGCATCGCGGCTTCAGTGCACGCCTTCTCTGACAATACCTTCATCCCCTGGTTCACGATCTTCCTACTGGCCGCGCTCCTCTTCTCGGTGGTTGTCATACTGTACCGCCGCTCCGACCTAAGATCGGGCAAGAGGCTCGACCACCTTGTCTCCAGGGAATCCAGCTTTCTGTACACCAACGTAGTGTTGCTCGTCATCACCTTTGTCGTCCTGTGGGGAGTGGTCTTCCCCACGGTGGCCGGAGCGCTGCACGGTGCCGAGGTCGGCCTGGACCCCAACTTCTTCACAGTGGCCACCGTGCCCCTCGCCCTGGTACTGATGTTGCTCATCGGTTTGTGTCCCCTCCTCCCTTGGCGGGGTACCGACACCCCCCGTCTGCTCAAAGACGTTGCCTGGACCGCCACCCCCGCCATCGTCGTCCTGGTGGTGCTGCTTGCCGTGGGTATACGCAAGCCCTACACCCTTTTGAGCTTCACCCTTGCCACTTTCACAGCCGTGTCGGTCGCCCTGCAGTACGGGCGAGGCTGGCGTAGTCGGCGCAGGGCGGCCGGCGTGGGCTGGCTCCGGGCCTTCGGGGGGCTGGTCTGGAACAACCGGTCGCGCTACGGGGGCTTCTTGGTCCATCTGGGGGTCATAGTCGTGTTGGTGGGGATCACCGGTTCTTATGCCTTCAAGCAGGTGGTCGACGGGGAGCTTGCCCAAGGAGAGGTGCTCGAGGTGGGGCGGTTCGAGCTCACCTACGACGGCCTCACCGTGGAGGATGCCCCGGACAAGCAGCTGGCAAGGGCCACCTTCACTGTGAGACACGGCGGACAAGTCGTCGGAGAAGTCGACCCGGTCAAGGAGTACTACTATGCGAGCGACCAGGTGTGGACGAGGGTGGATGTGCGCAGCAACCTAGCTGGTGACCTTTACGTAGCCTTGCTGGCATTCCAGGGGACAGGCGAAAGCGTCTCCATCAGAGCCGAGATAAACCCGTTGGTCGGTTGGCTCTGGATCGGCGGGGGAGTGTTGGTCGCCGGCGGGCTGATCGCCCTTTGGCCAGCCCGGCGTTCCAGGGTGCGAGCCCCCAGCTGATAGGACAGGTATTGGAAGCAGCGACCTCAACGCGAACCCCCGGCGTCTCGCAGCCCGCCGACCTCTGGCCCGGCGCGGTGCAGCCGACAGCATCGCCTGAACCGGCGAAACCACCCGCTATCCTTGTCCGTGCCCTAGTCAAGACCTACGGCCCGGTGGAAGCTCTGCGCGGCCTCGACCTAGAAGTCGAACCCGGTGCCTTTCTCACCATCTTCGGGCCTAACGGGGCAGGCAAGACCACTTTGATGAAGGTGCTGGCTACCCTCACCCGGCCGACCGAGGGCTCGGCCTTGGTCTGCGGCCACGATGTGGTACGCGAGGCCAGGGCGGTCCGCGAACGGGTGGGCGTCATCTCACACAACACTTACCTGTACGCCCAGCTCACGGCCCTCGAGAACCTCGAGTTCTACGCACGCATGTACCGGGTACGTGATGGCCGAAAGCGGGCCCTCGCTCTCCTTTCCAAGATGGATCTGGCTAAGCGCATGCACGACCGGGTGGCCACCTACTCCCGAGGCATGCAACAGCGGCTGTCCGTCGCCCGCGCTCTGCTTCATGACCCTCAAGTCCTGCTCCTCGACGAGCCTTACACCGGACTCGACCAACACGCGGCAAAGGTTCTGGCGGAGGTGCTCCTGGAGCTCCGAGACGGTAACCGCACAGTCATCATGACCACCCACAACTTGGAGGAGGGCCTGGCCGGCTGTGACCGGGCAGCCATCCTCGTGGACGGCCAGCTCGTATACGACACCCAGGTCAAGGGAATAGAGGTCTCTTCTTTCCGGGACACCTACTTTCACTGCGTGCGCGGAGAGCTGGGACAGGCATGAGACCGCGGTTCAGAAAGTGAGACTGGGAATGGCGTTCTTCTCGCAAGCCTGGACCATAGCTCGCAAGGACCTGCTCACGGAGCTGAGGGGGGCCAGTACCATCATTTCCATGGTGCTTCTCGGGCTCCTGGTGGTGTTGGTGTTCAATTTCGGAGCAGACCCGGGGGTAGAGAGCGCGGCCTTGGCCCGCTCCGGGGTGCTCTGGGCGGCCTTTCTCTTCTCGGGGGTCATCGCGGTGGGACGCTCCTTCGCCTCAGAGCGGGAGGCAGGCTGCCTCGACGGTCTTCTTCTATGCCCCGTCGACCGGGCTCTCATCTACCTGGGCAAACTCATCGGCAATTTCATCCTGGTTTTCGCGACGGGAGTGGTCATCCTGCTCTTCTTCACCGTCATCTACAACGTGTCCTTGGGCCTAGGCTGGCTTGGCATTCTTCTCTTGCTAGTGTTGGCCAGCGTCGGCCTAGCCACCCTGGGAACGCTCTTCGCGGCGGTGGCGGCCGGTGTGCGAGCCCGCGACGCTCTCCTTACCGTCTTCATCTTTCCGTTGCTGGTGCCGCTAGTGATCGCGGCCGCCCACACCTCCACCCTGCTCTTGGACGGCAAGGGGCTGGGGGCGGCGGGCTTCTGGCCTTGGCTGCTCGTCGTCTATGACGCGATATTCCTGGCCGTCTCCTTTATGGTCTTCGATTTTGTAGTGGAGGATTAGCATGGACCTCGAGCGGAAACGTCTCGGTGTCGCCACCGGCACCCTGGTCATCATCACCTTCAGCCTCGTGCTGGTGGCGTTGACAGCCGCTCTGGTGCTGGCCCCGCGCGAACTGCAGATGGGCGATATCCAGCGGCTGTTCTATTTCCATATGCCGAGCGCCTGGATCGCCCTCGGCCCGGCCTTCACTGTAGTGTTCGCCCTGAGCATCGCTTACTTGGTCACCGGGAAGCTGAAGTACGACCGCTGGGCGGCTGCTTCGGCTGAGATCGGCGTGATCTTCACGACCGTCACCCTCTTGACCGGGCCCTTGTGGGCCAAACCTGTATGGGGCGTCTACTGGACCTGGGAACCGCGCCTCACCACTACTTTGGTTCTCTGGTTCATCTACGTCGGCTACCTCTTGCTGCGGGCCATCGCCGGTGAAGGGCCACGGCGCGCACGGCTGTCCGCGGTGTACGGCATCGTGGGATGGATCGATGTCCCCATCGTCTTTCTCTCTATCTGGCTGTGGCGGACCCTCCATCCGCGGCTGCTCACGGGGAGCGGCTTTTCCATGGATTCGCGGATGCTGGCCGCACTAATGGTCAGCCTGGTGGCGTTCACGCTGCTCTATGTCTGCTTGTTGGTTCTGCGAGCGCGCACCCTGGCGGTGGAAGCTACGTTGTCGGGCCTGCGCGCAGAGATCAGGCGTCGAAACCGTCGGGGAGGCGGCTCATGAGTAATCTAGGTTTCTTGGCTTTGGGGTATGGGCTGATCTGGGCCCTCATCGGAGCATACGTGTGGTTCATTAGCCTACGTCAGGCCACGCTGCGCCGCGAGCTCGAGCAACTCGAAGCAGAAGTAAGCGAAGCAGCCAGGACCAGGACGACTTAGCCTGCCTGAGGTCTAAGGCCCAGGTCGCGGTCCCACCACCGGTGAGCTGCGCCGCGCGGTCTCCAAGCAGAACCCACGCCAGGGCCGACTGACCCGGCGACTCCGGTCCGGCTCAAGAGTGAGCGTGCCGCCCGCAGGCACCCCTTGCCGCAGAGCCCGCCTTAGGCCACCCGCCCCCACCCCGGTCAGCGGCTACGCCCCCGTCGCCCCAGGAATCCGCCACCGAGCGACCCCGCGACGCTTAGAAGCGCCACTGCGGCAACTGGAAGCGAGGTGCCCGTGGCCCCTACTCCGCCGGCGTCGACCGCGGTCGAGGTAGTGGCGCTGCCCGTCGTGGTCACCCCGCCCCCGTCTGGGCCGGTGACCGTGGTGCCCGACTCGGTAGTGGTCAGGTCGGAGCCGGTGGTCGAGTCAGCGGCTGGCGGGCCGCCCTCCGTGGCGGGTGCGGTCGTGGTGTCGTCCGCTTGAAGAGCAGCCGTGGTCGACGTGGTGGCGTTAACGGTGGTGTCACTACTGGGCGCCGATCCGGCAAGGAGAAGCAGGTCATAGGTCACATAGCCCGCAGCTCCCGGCTCCAAGGTGCCCAATTCCCACGTGATG
>Ga0073932_1005980_pt1 | contig 12762 bp, 8 predicted proteins | sample DewCreD2012metaG_FD_76967 | JGI IMG/M metagenome (GOLD analysis project Ga0073932, IMG submission 76967) | Hot spring sediment bacterial and archeal communities from British Columbia, Canada, to study Microbial Dark Matter (Phase II) - Dewar... ... | reverse complement strand
CCGAAAGCCCCTTCGTGCTGTAATCCGTGTTCAACTCGATCACGGCCTGCTCGTTGCTCACATCATCCGGCCACGCTTCCGTGCAGTTCCACCAATACGCCCACCGCAGCACATCCGTCAGCGACTTGCTCATCGCCTGCGCCATCGCCCCCAGGACGCTGTTCTCCCCGCTCACCCGCAGTTCGATGGCCTCCGCCGTTTCACCAACGCGCTTCTGCGTTTCCAGCAATCGCGCCCCCAGAATCGCCATCAGCTTTTCGTCGCGGTCCATCGCCCGCTCGAAAGTGGTGAGTCCTTGCCCGGTGTATTCCAGGAACCCGGCCGACGCGCCCGGCGTATCGGTAACCCACGCCGTGCTGGACCCAATCCGCAACGTGGCCGCCTTGTCAAACCCACTGACCCACGCGGTTGGCAGCGCGGTGAAGTGCATTCCGTGGCGGTAATCAGCGTGCAGGCGGTAGTGGTCGAGATTCACGGCGATGACATCCCCCAGCGGCAGGCGATCCACGTCCGCCAGTGAATGGCTCGCGCCATGGAACACGAACGGAATCAGGGGCAGCGGTTTCCCCAATCGGAGCGGAATCAGCGACTCCACCTTCTCCCATTCTGCCCGTTGGCCGCGATCACGCTGCTGCTTAGGACGCCACACTTCGACCTGGCAACCACCGACGCCGAGCTTCAGCACTCGGATTTGCTCGCCGAATTTCGTTTCAAACTCATCCGGCTCGCCATCCGTGGCAACACCCCGCACCGACTCGTGCAAGACCAGCAGGGTCAGCACATTCCGACCTTGGATTCGTTCGACGCGCCAATTCAGGATGTTCTCCGCCGTGTAGAGCGAGGCATACACCCGGTTCTCTCCTTGGCCAGTCCGGCTCGGACCGCCTTCCCAATCCATCAGCGTGCCGGCGCAACCGACCGCGATGACTTCCCTTGCGACATTCCGGGCGTAACTCGCAAAGGACATCCCCAGCATGTCGGCATCGTTGACGAAAGCTCGCATCGCCTTGCCGAGAGCGTTCGCGCCCTCGGGCACCTTGATGAACGGTGCCCGGCAGAACAGCAATCCCAGGTAGCCGTCAGCCGTTCGCGCCGTGGCATTAAACAGGGAAGCACGCGCCCGGTAGGCGTCATACTCCTCATCCGTTTGCGCCTCGAGGCGCGGCAGATATTTCTCGCCGGCAGGCTTCACCACGTCTTCCCCGGCGATGACATCGCGGGCTCGCAGCCAGGCTGGCAGGCTCGCGTCAAAATCAGGATGCGTCGAGTTCACTGACATGCCGCCAGCGTAACACCCCTTTTTGCGCGGCCTCGACGCCCGCCTCGACACCCCTTGCGCCACGCTGCGGGGGACCGCGTGACCTCGCGTCATGCTGCGGGATGCACGCGCCGAAACCACTTGACGCCCCTTCGCTTCGCCCACCTGGACGCCCGCGTCCGGCGGCCCCTCCAGCGCCAGTGCTGGCGCAACGGCGCTTCCGGGGACCGCCGTCCGCTCGGAACCAGCCGAAGCCCCGCCCACTTCAAACGCGCCTCGCCAATTCCAACGCGCCTTCCGCCTCCAAAGCTCCTTGAACCTTGTCCGCACGAACCGCAGGTCCGGTATTTCAAGGACGCCACACCAGGCTTACTGTTGGAGCAATTCCGAGTGCGATGATCCTCCATTAGTCACACAATATTTGTAGCCTCGGACGCGGCGTTCGTGTTAGTTATAATGATGGCGAACACATGATGACTCGCACACAGAAACTCGTCTGGATTGCTGTTGCGGTGGTGCTGGCGTTGCCAGTGTTGGTCACTGGCTGCACCAAGCTGGTCGCGCATCTGGTGGCACCGAAGGCACCTGCGTTTCCCAGTTTCACGGACCGACAGGCGATTATCGCGGAGGCGCAGCGATTTGACCATTCCAAGAGTCCGTCGCCCTCTTGTAGGGCGACCGGCCGCTGTCGCTCGCTTAACTGTTCGGCTGCAAGAATCGGATGAAACTTGCCGGGCGACGCGTGGTATGTATTCAGAGCGACTCAGGATCGCAGGCTACAAGAGATATGAGAACGGAAATGGTTTGTTTACGGGTAGAACGCTCGCAGGGTGGGCGACGTCGGTTTTCCCATTTGAACACCCCCTTGGGCCTCCTCCTTGTGGTCTTATCGCTGGCCGGCTGCGCCAAGCCCCCGATTCCACCCTACCCCTACTGGGGTTCATACGGAACAGAGGCGGGCGTGACTCAGGCGGCCCGCGACTGGTCCGGTGATCCGGACTGGGAGCCCGACGGAAAAGGCTACAAGGGGAACAAGCAGGGCCGGTTTACAAGCGGAGTGCTCTGGTTGCGAATGTACGGGCTCGACCATGCCCACCGGCCGCAAGGCGGCGTGAAATATCCCAAGGTCACCTATCAACTTCCCGATGGCCGACGATATTTCATCGCCGTCGATTTCTCGAAGGAACAGGCCCGCCTCGACAAGACGCGGGCGCTCGCTCAGCAAGCCCCGGTCGAGATGAAGAATCCCGGCGTCGGGTGGACAAAGATGATGTCCATTTTGCGGGCCATCTTCACGGGCATTGCCCGGGCATTCGATCCCGAGGCGAAGTGGGTTTCGAATGAGTACTTGCGGGACTTGTACCTGGGAGGCGAAGGCCGGGGAGAGGGGCAATCGGGATCACGCGGATGCCAACCCGCCGCCACCTGTGCGGTTCACATTGACTACTTGAACCGCGATATGTGCCTCGGCGCCGGCAAGGTTCTTGTGGTCACAGGCCGGATGCCGACCACGCCCGATACGCGATCCGGTGCGGGTCGGATGACGGCCGCGCAGGCGCGTTACTGGTCGCTGACCGGGTATGAAATCCCGCGAAACTTGGAAGTGGCAAAGGAGCCCGGCTGGATTCCCGGCGTGGCCCAGCTCTCGGTGATGGACGACGAAATCGTCAAGAACGCGAAGAACGAATACGTTCTCGTCTTTTGCCGTCCGCAGGACCGGCTGGCCAACGCCACCGCCGCCAACGGTGTGACCTGGGTGGATTGCCTCCGTTGCCGGTGACAATTATATGAAACACACATCACCTTGGAGCCTGACAGTCTTGTGCCTGATTGCCGGTGCGATCACCTCGCGAGCCCAGCCGGTTGACCAGTTGGCCGCAGCTTACTCGGGCAGGCTCTCCTATGATCAGGCCAGTGCCACCCTGCGCTTCTCTGGTTCCGGAAGCATCCACTTCACCAACGCCGGCATGCGATCGTTCATTTGGAATGTTCCGCCGGTGGTGAAGCAGATCCGCATCGCCAGAGGCGTTACCGTCAACGGCGCGTTTCACTCGAAAGGTGACCTATTTATCCTGGGCGAGGATCGGAAGACTTCCGTGATCTACGGCACCGACGAGCAACGCTGGTCGCAGAGCCGCGGTATCAAGGCGTTCACGATTTGCACGTTCCAGAATTTCGGCGGCGTGATGACGATCTCGAATCTCACGTCGCTCAATCCGCGCGGCTTCCATGTGCGCGGATGGGAGAACGTGGTTCATGCGGTGTCGTGCGACTTCCTCGACCGGCGCGGCGGCCATCACAACAACAGCGACGGCTTCGAGGGCGGTGACGGCTCGACGGTGCATGACTGCTATTTCGAGAGCGGTGATGACATCATCAAGGTCTATCACGATGTCACCGTCACGGACACCACGATCAAGATGATCACCAACTCCGTGCCGATTCAACTGGGCTGGGGCAATTACTCCGACGGCGCAGTCGGAACTTTCCGCAACTTGCGCGTGTTTGGCAGCGGCGGGCGCGGGGCTGAGGGCAACGCCATCATCTCCGGTCGCCAGGGCCGCTACCAGGTGACCGTCAACATAGACGGCTGTCAGATCGAGAATCCGAACGGCACGCTCGTGAGCCTGCGTGAGGACACGATGACCCTGCGCGGCAGCATCACCAACGCGCACATCCGACTCAAGGCTTACGCGGGGGAATTCCAGAAGGGTAAGAACCTTCTGACCGTGTGCGGCTCAGCCGAGAAGCGCGCCAGCTACGATTGCCTCCCGCCCAACAGTCCGCTGAGTGCAACACCGCAGTCCAACGAAGGCAAAACACCTTGATGAAAAACCGTTTCCTTTCCACGACCTCCAGCGCGCCGACCACGACTCTTCTCCAACATTGTCTATAAAACAAACACCATTCTACCTTGCGCTACTTTGTGCCTTGGCAACTCGCCTGCCGATGCCAACGAAGACTGGGTGCTGCTTGTTCGAAAGTGATTCTTGATGCGTTTCCCGGAACGGCCCATTATGCCAACACCCATGAACCAAGATCCGCCTCGCTACATCTGCCGGCGTCGCCTGCGTCTCCTCCTCTTGAGCGTGCTGCTGGCATCGTTTGTCCTTGGGGCCTCCGCCTTCGCCGCCGCGCCGAAGCCCAACATCATCGTCATCCTCGTGGACGACATTGGCGTTGGCGATTTCGGTTTCACCGGCGGGAAGGACTTTCCCACGCCGAACATTGACCGCCTGGCCCGGGAAGGCGTGGTCTTCAGCCACGGTTACGCAATGCCCTCTTGCTCGCCTACCCGGGCCGCCTTGCTCACCGGGCGCTACCCGCAGCGTTTCGGCATCGAGGACAACCGTCCGCTCGACGGTCCGCGCGATGGCTTGGACCGCTCGGAAATCCTGCTGCCGCAGAAGCTCAGGGAAGCCGGTTACGCCACGAAACTCGTCGGCAAGTGGCATCTCGGCAAAGGCAACCAGTCCGAGTTTGCCCCGCGCAATCGGGGCTTCGATGAGTTCTTCGGCTACTTCGGCGCGGCGGGCACTTACGTGAATCCCGTGTTCTCGCGCGATGGCGCGGAGAAGCAGCATGAAGGCTACAACACCGACCTGCTCACCGACGAAGCCTGCCGCATCATCAAGGCGGCGGCCGGGAAGCCCTTCTTCCTGCATCTCGCCTACATGGCGGCGCACCATCAGCAAGTGGCCCGGCCGCAGGATCTCGCCCGCGTCGCGCATCTGAGCGGCGTGCGCCAGCGCGGCGCCGCCATCATGGTCAACCTCGATGACAATATCGGCCGCCTGCTCGACACGCTCCAACAAACCGGCCTCGACACCAACACGCTCGTCTTCTTCATCAGCGACAATGGCGCCGAACCGCCCTTGCTCGGTACCAGTAACGGCCCCCATCGCGGCCAGAAGTTCGACGTGCTCGAAGGCGGCATCCGGGTGCCCTTCGCCGCGCGCTGGCCGGGCACGCTGCCCGCCGGAAAGCGCTTCGAGCCGATGGTGCATGTGATGGATGTCTTCCCCACCGCATTGGCCGCGGCCGGATTGACTGTCCCGGCCAACCTCGATGGCGTGAACCTGTTGCCCTACGTGCTGGGAAAAACGAACGGCGTTCCACACTCGCAGCTTTGCTGGCTTTTCAACGACCACAAGGAATGGCGCATTCCCGGACGCGACACGAATCTCGCCCGTCCGTTGCGCGCCATCCGCGAGGGGAACTTCAAGCTCGTCATGGAAGGTGACAACGCCCCGGAACTCTACGACGTGGTTGCCGACCCCGGCGAAGCCAACAACCTCGCCGCGCGCGACCCCGAACGGGTCGCGCAGATGAAGCGGACCTACGAGGCCTGGCGCGCGCAGATGAAGCCGCAGGTCATTCCCGACGATCATCCGCTTTACGGTCGCTACAAGAAGATGGCTCCTGGCCGCGCCGGCAAAGAAGCGGTTTTGCTGCGGATTAATGCGTTGGGAGAAGCCAACCAGGCGGCGGTGCTGACAACCGCTTCCTTGAAACAATATGTTGAGCAATTCAATGCCCTCGATGAGGAGATTTATCGTCAAGCAATTCCCAACGCCGAAGCCTATGAATTTCTGAAGGACAACATTCCGCTCTTCTCGTGTCCCGATAAGCTGATTGAGCGCACCTATTATTTCCGTTGGTGGACCTATCGCAAGCACATCAAACAGACGCCGGTCGGCTACATCATCACCGAATTTCTCCCGGAAGTTCCGTGGGCCGGCAAATACAACGCCATCCCCTGCGCCGGAATGCACCACTTCATGGAGGGGCGCTGGTTGCGCGATCCGAAGTTCTTGCGCGATTACGCCAATTTCTGGGCCAGGCATGCAGGCATGCGCAACGACGAGTTCAAGGCCGTGCTTGGTCACGGGTTTCCCTTTCCCAGCGCGCTATACAACTTTCACCTCGTCCATCCGTCCCGCGATTTGCTGATTGATCTGTATCCGGAATTGGCCGGGAATTATGCCGAGTTAAAAACCCGCCGAGGCACACCGACCGGCCTGTTCTGGAGCAAGGATGGAAGCTGGCTCGGTGATGGAATGGAGGTGGGCATCAGCGGTCAGGGCATTCGCCCCACGATAAATTCTTACATGTATGCCCAGGCCCGTGCACTTGCTTACATCGCAGAAATCCGGGGCGAGACGAATGCTGCTGTAGAATTTAATCGGGAGGCAGACTTCATTGCGGACAGGATGATGGATCTGCTTTGGGATGAGAAAGCCGGATTCTTCAAAGTCATCCGTCAAAAAGACATTTCCACCAGAAAGCTGGCGGATGTGCGCGAGCAAATTGGTTTTGTTCCCTGGTATTTCTCCATCCCGTCAAAGGGAAAAGGCTATGAGAGGGCTTGGGAACAGTTGATGGACCCGGAAGGGTTTTTCGCTCCATTCGGTCCGACAACCGCAGAACAGCGGCATCCCGGGTTTCGAGTAGCTTACCAAGGTCACGAGTGTCAGTGGAACGGTCCGAGCTGGCCGTATGCGACCGCCCAGACGTTAACTGCAATGGCGAATGTGTTGAATGATTACCCCCAGACCAACATCTCGAAGCAGGACTATTTCAAGATACTTCAAATCTATGCCAATTCGCACGCCTTCCGGCAAATTCCTGTGGGTGCAGCGGAGTCCAATGTCGTTGTTCGGTTAGATCAACCTTGGATTGATGAAAACCTGAATCCCCAAACCGGGGACTGGCTCGCGCGGACCCGTCTGGAGGTTCAAGGCAAGAACGGTCACAAGCCACCCAAAGAGCGCGGGAAAGACTATAACCACTCCACGTTCTGCGATTTGATCATCACGGGGCTGGTGGGGCTCCGGCCACGCGCTGACGATTTAATCGAAGTGAACCCACTGCTTCCGCCTGACACATGGGACTGGTTCTGCCTGGACAAAGTGTCTTACCGTAACCGGACGATCACAATCATCTGGGATAAAACGGGGCGAAAATTTGGCAAAGGACCAGGCTTATTCATACTTGCGGATGGACGAGAGATAGCGCGTGCTCCAAGCCTGTCCAGAGTCGTTGCCTCGCTTACCCGTTAACCCTTTCTGAAATAAATCATGATCAACCCCTTTCCCCGAGTTCCGAGCCGGTCTGACGGCTGTTTCAGCAGCCATCCACCAAGAATAGATTCCTAGCAATCAGCGAACCATCACCGCCATGCTCAAACCACTCTTTTGGACCACCCTTGTCTTCACGATGGTTGCCGCCGTCTTTGGCGCCGCCCCGATTTTCGGCGAATGGATTGGGTCCCGGCTGGACGCCAGGGCTCGCCATGACCAGCCAGTAGATTCCTAACTATGAAACACGCGCTCACCGTCCTCACCGCCCTGCTGCTCGCGCCACTGGCCGCGCTCCCCGCCGCCGATGCACCCAAGCGTCCGCTCTTGCTGGCGAATTACTACTGCTGGTATCACGACGGCCAGCATCCGAAGCAACCGTTCCTGCATTGGACGTATCCATCGTCCGCAACCAACGTGCTGGCGAAGAAGGCGCAGCGGCCCGGCGAGCCGCCGCCCAACAGCGTCTTCCGTCCGCTCGTGGGCCTCTACGACAGCGCCGACCCGAAGGTCGCCGAATGGCATGTGCAACTGGCGAAAGCGGCGGGCATTGATGCCTTCCTCGTGGATTGGTGGGACACCCACAACGCCCTCGATCAAAACGTGGATCGCGGCATCGTGGCCGCAGCGGGCAAGCTCGGCTTCAAGTTCGCCTTGCTCGATGAACGGGCGCAGTTCCACCAGAAGTTCGAGGATTACCAAGCCATGCTCGCGCGGGCCTTGAAACGCTACAAGGATCACCCCGCGTATCTGCGCCTCGACGGACGCCCAGTGGTGTATCTCTATCAAGTCGCAACCAAACCAGGGCTGACGGCGGCGGAGTTTCCGCTGCTGAAGAAACACGTCGAAGCCGAAGTCGGTCCCGTCTATTGGATCGTGGACAAGATCGCCCACGACGCCAAAGCGGCCAACGCCGGCGACCTCGCTCGCGAAAAGCGCATCCCCGCCGACTGGCTCGCCACGCCGGGCGTGGACAGCTTCGCGTTCTACAGCACGTTCTCGAACTTCCGCGCGCACGACTACGAAGCCCTCGCCGGCAAATACCGCTACCTGACCAAGCTCGCCCACGACGCGGGCAAGAAGATGCTCCTGCCCGTCCATCCCGGCCACGACAACTCCCAGTTCCGCGACGATCCCTACGTGATGCCGCGCCGGGATGGGCAAACCCTGCGCGATTTCCTCCGCGCCGCCACTGACGCCGGTGCCGACTTCATCATGGTCACCAGTTGGAATGAGTGGCCCGAGTCCACGGTGGTCGAGCCGTCGTCATCGTGGAAAGACCCGTATCACTACCTCAAAATTCTCGGCGAATGGAAAGGTGTCTCGTTCAACCCGCCGCCGCTGCCGACGGAGAAAAGGTGAGACCGAACAAAACAACCTCATGCCGTGCTGTGCCGGACTGCACGAACTTCGACGCGTCCCCGCGTCCGGCGGCCCCTCCAGCGCCAGTGCTGGCGCAATGGCGCTTCCGGGGACCGCCGTCCGCTCGTTGTGAAAGTCAACCCGCCTTGCCCGTCCAACGCGCTTCCGCTGGCGCGACCAAGAACGCGCCTTCCGATGCCAACGCTTCGCGAGCCTTGGACGCCCTTACGCTGGCGCGACGACCAACGCCCATTTCGATTCAGACCGCCTCTGGACTTCGGACGCGCCCCCGCTGACGCGCCTTCCAACGCGCCTCTCGATTCCAACGTCCGCGGAGCACCCAGCGCGCCAGGCCCCCTGCAACCCCGGCCTGTCACGCTGGCTGCTTCCGCTCGCGCCAGTTCGGACGCCCTCCCGCTGCCGCGACTTCGGATGCCCCTCGCCAATTCAAACACGCCTTGAAACTCGAACGCCCTACGCTTCGCGCATTCAGGCGCCCGCTCCCGGCGGTCCCGTCGCGCCAGTGCTGCGCAACGGCGCTCCCGGGGCTCGCCGGTCGCTCTCGTGGTAGTTCCTACGCTGTGGCTCCCGGTGGTCCCCTCCAGGCCAGATGCTCCGCAACTGGCCTTCCGGGGAACCACCGTCCGCCTGGCCACGATGTCAGTCTGCGCCTGCTGTGCCCTGACGCCACCGGCGGACCTCCACTTCGCCTAGTGGCCGACCGCTAGGTCCTCCGTTGCGGACCGCCTTTCGCAGCCTGCAGAGTGTTGTTGGTGACTGCTCGCCTGTGCGGCTCGCACCCCCGCCGGCAAGCGTGGCGGCTGTTACTCTCCTGTCGCTTCAGCATGACGACCGAGGAAGCGGATGAACGCGCTAAAAGGGCAGGCGGCCAGGCTGAGGCATCGGGCTGGAGAGGTCATCCGGGCAACGGGCGATTGAAACGCACTTTGTTTTCAGCGGCGCCCGGGGTAGATTCCGCCTTGATGCGCAGGGCACCGAGCACCACGACCGCCATACCTCCAGCCCGCAACTGGCCGGCGCTGGGCTGATGGCTGCTGTTGTCGTTCCTGGCCGCGGCGCTCGGCGGTCTTTTCATGCCGGGCGAATGGTATGCGGGGTTGAAAAAACCCGCTTGGAATCCGCCAAACTGGATTTTCGGCCCGGTGTGGACAGCACTTTACATCATGATGGCGGTTGCCGCCTGGCTCGTCTGGAAACGCGGCGGCTTCGCCGTCCAACGAAAGGCGCTCGCGCTTTACCTGCTGCAACTGGTTTTTAACGCGGCCTGGACGCCGCTGTTTTTCGGAATGAAGAGCCCGGCCCTGGCGCTCGCAGACATCGCGCTGCTCTGGCTGGCCTTGCTGGGCACGGTCGTGGCGTTCTGGAAGGTTCGTCCGTTGTCGAGCGTGTTGCTGGCGCCCTACCTGGCCTGGGTAACCTTCGCCGGCGCGCTCAATTTCACCCTCTGGCGACTCAACCGCTGAGTTGCGGGACTATCATCCCGCCCGGAAGGCGAAATGAGCCGCGCTGAATAGCCAACGAGGCACCCGCCTCCTCATCCCACCGGATGGGGCCATCGTCCTGAGGCATTTCTATCGCTGGACGACTGGGCAGATTGAATTTTCTTTACCGTCCGCCGCCCATGGCGCAAGACTTCATTTGCAACTTGTCGAGCGAAAGATGAAAGACCAAGCCCAATGGAGCAAGCGGCGGGTAGGCGCCAGGCTTTGCAAGCTGGCCGCGCTTCTCCTGGCCGCGGCGACAATGGCATCCCTTAACGCCGTGACGCCAACAAAAATCCCGGTCATCCTGGACACCGACATTGGCGATGACATTGACGACACCTGGGCTTTGGGTTTGGTGCTGAAAAGCCCGGAACTTGATCTCAAGCTCGTCGTCAGCGACTACGGCAAGGTGAATTACCGGCCGCGGCTGATCGCCAAATTCCTCGAGCAAGCCGGGCGCACCAATGTGGCGGTGGGTGTCGGCCTGGACAATAAAGCCCACGGCGACGGTCCGCAGGCGGACTGGATTAAAGGGTATGATTTGCAGTCTTACCCGGGCAAAGTTCATTCCGACGGCGTGCAGGCGATGATTGATCTGATTATGAAATCCGAGACGCCAGTGACCCTGATCGCCATCGGGCCGCTGCCAAACGTGGCGGAAGCCCTCAGACGCGAGCCGCGAATCGCGGAAAAAGCCCGTTTTGTGGGAATGCACGGCAGCGTGCGGGTGGGCTACGGCGGCAACAAAACCAAAGTGGACGCCGAGTGGAACGTGAAAGCCGACGCCAAGGCCTGCCAAAAGGTTTTTCATGCGCCTTGGGAAATGACCATCACCCCCCTGGACACCTGCGGCCTGATTGTGCTGCGCGGCGAGCGCTATGCCAAAGTGCGCGATTCGCAGGACCCCATCGCCCGCGCCATCATCGAAAATTACCGGCTCTGGCTGGGCGACAAAAAGCGGGAGGCAGACGAGCGCAGCAGCACCCTGTTTGACACGGTGGCGGTCTATCTGGCCTTCAGCCAGGAACTGTGCAAGATGGAGAAGCTGGGAATCAAGGTGACCGACGACGGCTTCACGCGGATTGACGAGGCCGGCAAACCAGTCCAGGTCGCGACCGAGTGGAAAGACCAGGGCGCCTTCGAGGAACTGATGGTGCGGCGCTTGACCAGCGGAAGATGATCTTTGGTTGACCGACATTTCCAGCGAGGGAAACAATGCTAATACCGAGTCGCCAGGTTAAACCGCGAAGAACCGCGAATAGAGGCGAACCGGAGAGCCCCAAAAGGGCGCAAAAAACGCAAAAAACAAAATGGGTTGCGCGGAAAACCACGCACCCATCCGCAGGAAGAATATGCGAACATATAGAACTGTTTTAACGCCATCCGCATTGATCGCGGTGGTGGTGTGCTGCCTGGGTCTGGCGGGATGCAAAAAGGAAACCGCCGGCAAACCGCGGATCGCCCTGGTGATGAAATCGCTGGCGAACGAGTTTTTCCTGACCATGGAAAACGGCGCGCGCGCCCACCAGAAGGCGCACGCGGCGGACTACGATTTGATCGCCAACGGCATTAAGGACGAGTTGGACATCAGCCGGCAGATTGACCTGGTGGAGCAGATGATCGCCCAACGGGTGAACGCCATCGTCATCGCCCCCGCCGACTCCAAAGCACTGGTGCCAGTCTGCAAAAAGGCGGTGGCCGCCGGCATCACGGTCATCAACATTGACAACCAGTTTGACGCGGCGGTGCTGGCCGACCAACAGCTCAAGCTGCCATTCGTGGGGCCAGACAATCGCAAAGGCGCCCGCATGGTGGGCGACTACCTGGCCGGGAAATTGAAGGCCGGCGATAAAGTGGCCATCCTCGAAGGGGCCCCCAGCGCTTTCAACGCCATCCAGCGCCGGCTCGGCTTCGAGGACGCGATGAAAGCGGCCGGCATGAAGATTGTCAGCTCGCAGTCCGGCTTCTGGGAGACCGACAAGGCCAACCAGGTGGCGGCGGCGGTCATTACCGAGCACCCCGATCTGAAGGCGTTCCTTTGCTCGAACGACAGCATGGCCCTGGGGGTCATTGCCGCTTTGCGCGCCGCCAACAAATTGGACAGGGTGCTGGTGGTGGGTTATGACAACATCTCCGCCGTGCAGCAACTGCTCAAGGAAGGAAAAATGCTCGCCACCGCCGACCAGCGAGCCGATCAGCTCGCCGTTTTCGGCATCGAATACGCGCTGGAAATCATCCGCCAAAAAACCACGCCCGCCGACCGGGAAACACCGGTGGAACTGATTACCGCGGAGACATTGGCCAGGAAACCCTGAGATTGATCCGAGCGGCCAAGCGAGCGCAAGACTCTGCGCGCGCCGTTGCTTTCCTTTGGGCTGTTCCAATCCCGGCCCCTCCCGCGGCAGGCGGTTTTTTTGGGGGCTCACCCCTTGACGAAGGCCAAACTTCGACAACCTTTGTTGAAAGTGTTAACGATGAGTGCTTGGGATGAACGACACGCGCCCCCTCACCCTGCCCTCTCCCCCCAAGGGGGGAGAGGGAGAACGCCGCCCACCGT
>Ga0073932_1005977_pt1 | contig 12766 bp, 12 predicted proteins | sample DewCreD2012metaG_FD_76967 | JGI IMG/M metagenome (GOLD analysis project Ga0073932, IMG submission 76967) | Hot spring sediment bacterial and archeal communities from British Columbia, Canada, to study Microbial Dark Matter (Phase II) - Dewar... ... | reverse complement strand
GATTGCTCCCGCTCATGGCGTAGCTGAACTCGCCGGTTCCGCGCCGCAGCCGCCCCTGATTGTGGAAACTCCAGCAACGGTCGATGAACTCTTCATTGGTGGAAATGATCGCGCCGCCTTCCCCGGAGTTGATGTTCTTCGAGGCTTGGAAGCTGAAGCAGCCGCAATCGCCCCACAAGCCTACGTTGCGCCCCTTCCACTGGGTGACCCACGCCTGGCAAGCGTCTTCGATGACCGCCAGCTTGTGCTTTTTCGCCACCGCCATCACGCCGTCCATGTCCACGCAGTTGCCGCCGATATGCACCGGGATGATGGCTTTGGTGCGCTCGTTCACCAGTCCTTCCAGCTTCTTGGGATCGAGCAAGAAGGACTCCGGATCTGAGTCGACAAATACCGGCAGGGCGTGCTGCCGGAGAATGACGTTTATCGTGGCGATGAAAGTGAAGGGAGTTACGAGGACCTCGTCGCCCGGGCGAACGCCCAGGACATTCAGCGACGTGAACAGCGCGTTCGTGCCGTTCACCGTGGTCACGCACGCCTTCGCGCCGGTCAGCTTCGCCCACGCCTGCTCAAATTCGTCCACTTTCTTGCCGTTGCCGCGCCACCACTGTCCGCTGCGGACTACTTCCGCGACCGCCTGCTCCTCCCTCTTGTCGAAAATCGGCCACGAGGGGAACTTCACCGTGCATGCCGGCTTGCCGCCGAGCAGCGCCGGCTTCTCCGCCGCCCCGAGCGAAGCGGGCGCTACCGCCGCCGCTCCCGCCGCGGCGACGAAATTCCTACGCGTGATACCTGATTCCATCGAAGTCCTCCCATGATTCCACTGCTTCCAAAGTGCTCTTCTATACTTCACCCCGGATTCCGGCCCGAGTCAAGCCGCCGCGCCGTTTACTTTTCCGGCCAGTTGAGAAAGCGGTGGAGGAACCGGTATGTCCCCTCACCGTGGATCGTGTGCGGACCGTTGAAAAACTCGATCTCCGTGCGCTCCGGTATGCCGAGCAGCGTGTAGAACCGGCGGACCTTTGCATATTCGTACGCCACCCACTCGTCGATTGAGACGCCGTCGTGGTGCCCGCGCTCGACCATGAAGGGGCGGGGCGCCATCAACGCCGCCATCTCCCCGTAGTTGAATGTGTGGCCGAAATCGAACTCGTACATGTCATACTCCTTGGTGAACATGTAAGTAAACGGTTGATCAACTCCCGCCGTCTTCCATACCCACTCGTTAAAGTCCGCCGAACAAATCGAAAGAGCGTACCGGTCCAGAAGCGGCGGCACGCGCATCGCCGTCTTGCCTCCGTAGGAGATCCCATAGAAACCAATGCGCGCCGGGTCCACGAAGGGTTGCTGAGAGAGCCACTCCAGGGTCCGCTCGTGCTGTCCGATGATGAAAGAGAAGATCGATAGCTTCAGCGGATTCGCCTTGCGCATCAACACGCGGAAGGATTCTTCTCCGATATAGGGGTTCTGGGGCGCATAGACCACGAAGCCTCTCTCGGCGAGTTCTGACGTCCATGGTCTGCGGCGCGCGGGATCCGTCTCGAAGGTGCTTTGTGGCGTTCCCTCGAGACCGTGCTGGCACACCACCACCGGGCGCCGCTCGCCCGGCTGGATGCCTTTCGGCAGCAGCAAGATCCCGGAAGCGAAAACGCCGGGCCAGACGGGAATCTGGATGTCATAGCCCGTCCATTTCTCCCGGCTGTAAGCGAGCCGCGAGCGCGCTTGCAAAGGCTCGGACGCGGCGGGCATGCGGCCGATGACTTCCTCCCATAGATACCGTCGATACCACTCCTTGCTGCTTTGCCACTTCTCGATCGAGGAGCTGTCCGCCTGGGACCAGAACTTTCGCCGCATGGCCGGCGAGTTTCGAAGGAGAGTCTGCGTGTATTCCACCAACTGCTCTACTTGCCGCCTTTGCCGGGCAGGGAAGTCGGAGCCAAGTGTCGTCCCTTTCGGCGCGGCGCCTTCCGGCGCGAGCGCCCCGCGCCGCCCGAGCGCCGCCAGGAAAGCCACCAGAGCACCCGCCGAACCCGGCTGGCCCTGTCCGTCTCCGCTCGCCACCAAGACGCAGCGATCCGCCGCTCCAAGCCTGTCAAAAGTCTTCTTCGCCCGGTCGAACTCACGACGTACGTCAGCCAGCGAGGGGCTTGTCAAACGGCCACGCGCCGCGGTGATCCGCTTCCCGTTCACCACGCGCCCGGTCGCTTCCGGAGGGTATTCGGTCTCGGGTCCGCGCGCCGCCTCGACCACCAACCCCCGCGGCGCCACCAAGCCCGCCAGTTCCGCGTCGCCGAATTCACGCAGCAGAGTCCACACGTTGCGGTAGACCGGTTCCTTCCACACCCCTTCGCGCGCTTGAAAGTAGCCGCTCACCGCTACAGCCGCAATCCGCGTGTCCGCCGCCGCGCTGTATAAAGCCGCTAAGCCACCCTCCCCGTACCCCATCACGCCGATGGGACGCGCCGGGCGGGCTTTGGAGAACCAATCCACCGCCGCCAGAACCTTCTGAACTTCGTACCCAATCACCTGGCGTCCCATCTCGAAAGCCATCCGGTAGATGAACTCCCGGTGGCTCTGATTCGTCGCCGCGTTGATTCGCGGATTCCCGCTCCAGCGGTCCGACCTGTCAATCAGCACCGGCACGAGCACTTGACAGCCGTTCTCGGCCAACCGGCGGGCGAACTGCGCCGCGGGAGGAACGCCCGGCTCCAGACCTGCCAGCGCCTCGGGCAGCCAGTCCGCGTCCGGCAGGGCGACAACGCGCGCCACCGGCTCGGCATCCGGCTCCAGAAGCAATCCCTCGCCTTCCACGCCGGGCAGCGCCGGCCACCGGACGGAGAAAATCCGGTATCCTTTGCCCCGTCCCACCATCGCCTGGCGCCCCCAGGAGGCGTTCAATGCCGGAGCTTCAAAGGGTACCCGTTCGTCCACGGCGCCGATCACCTTACGAAAGCGCCGCCGGTTCTCCTCGATGGAACGCTCATAGGCTTCCGGAGACGAAAAGTCCCGGCGCCACAGCCGTTGCCGCTCTCCCGGCGATCGCGCCAGCGCCTGGTCAAGGTACCGGCTGATGCCCTCCACCATCTGAGCCGCCAACTCCCGCCCCGAAGCCGCCGTCTCGAAGGGCTTCGTGCCCGGCAAGGTTTGGGCCAAACCCAGCCAGACAAAACACAGAAAAGTCACCGCTGCCTCAAAACAGCGCATCACGGAATACCCTCCTGCTGAGCATACCGCAAGAGGGTTCGCCGCCCGCTCACTCGCCCATCACCCGCGCAATCATACGCTGGGTCTGCCGCCTCCGACTCCACGAACGCCAGATGGGGTTCATCCCACGCCAGAGTCCCAGCATCACAGCCGCCGCCACCGGCCCAAACAACGCCACGCTGTCCATGCTGTCGAGTGGTGCAAGTCACGCGCCAAATAAAACCCCTGTGAATTCAGTGGTTTCAGTGCTCAGCCCCGTTGTCCCGTTCTGGCACGCCAAAATCTTGGCGTTCCGAAATGGGAAAGTGCCGCTTTCGCAGCTCCAGCCACTGCCGGAACAACGCGGGATTCTCCAGCCATTCCATCATCCAGAGAATCATCTCCTCTTTCGCCGCCCGCCGCTCCTCCGGCAGCCGTTTGAGCGCCAGACGCGCGTGGTCTTTCGCCCGGATCACCGCCCGCCGGCACATCATCCGGCGTTCGCGCCCGCCTGCCGCTTCATACTCCCCAAGCACGGCGAGGAGAGTCCGCTCCAATTCAGCGAAATTCTCCTGGCGGACGCCCTCGACCAAAGGCGCAAGCGGCGCGCCGCTCTCCCTCAGGATGCGCCGCATGGCTGTCTCCGATACGGGGGCGAACAACTCCAGCAGCGCCCGAAACTCCTCTTCGCTCACCGGGGCGGCGGCGCCGCGCTCCGCCAGATGTTCGAGAACAGCCTTCTTTCGCCTAACGCCGCCCACGACGGTATTGTGCCACCGCGCGGTTGTGAGAAGCGATATCCGCCGAAAACACGTGCTCTCCCGAGCCGTCCGGCTTCGCCACGAAATAAAGGAACTTTGTCTCGGCGGGGCGCAGAGCGGCGGCAAGCGACGCGCGTCCGGGGTTGGCGATGGGTCCGGGAGGCAACCCGGCTGCCTTGTAGGTGTTGTAAGGATGGTCCCGCTCCAGATCGGACTTCAGGATCGCTCCGCGGTAGCGCCCCTCCAGGATCGCCGCATAAACCGTTGTCGGGTCGCAGTCCAGCTTCATCCCCAAACTCAGGCGATTGGCGTACACCGAAGCCACCAGCGGGCGCTCCGAGTCGATGCCGGTCTCCTTTTCCACCATGGAAGCCAGCGTAACCACAGCGTGTACGGACGTCCCTTCCGGCGGGTCCAGATCCTTCCACACCTTCCGGAATTGATCCGTCATCTGCTTGCATAACTGTTCCGCGGTGGCTTTCTTCGAAACATGATAGGTGGAAGGAAAGAGATAGCCTTCGAGCGTCCGCGCTTGCGGAGCGATGTCCGCCACGAGTGAAGAGTTGCGGGCTGCTTTCAGGAAGCGGGACGCCGGCATCAGTTTCGCCGCTTCCACCGCTTCGGCAACCTCAAAGATGTTGTAGCCTTCCGGGATGACAAGCTCTTGATAGGCCACGTCGCCGCGGACAATCCGCCGGAAGACCTCCCAAGGCGAGGCGGCTTTCGCAAACCGGTACTCCCCCGCTTGCAGGCGCGCCGCCGGCCGCATGATCCTCACCAGCACGAACTGCCAGGAATATCGCACCACCCCGGCTTGCGCCAACTGCCTCCCCATCACCCGGCTGCCGGTGCCTTTCGGAAAATCGAGCAGCACTTCCTCTGGAAACCCCGCATAGGGTAAGAACAGGCTACCCACCGCCAAGCTGGTCAACACGGCTCCCGCCGCCAGAGCCCAAGCCCCCCACCTGCGCTTGCGGCGTCTCATGCCCCCGGCGGCTCCCAAGGATTCGCGGACTCCATCGCTCCGAGGTAACTTTCGAGCAGCAGCATCGCCGACATGCGGTCCACGGATCGCTTCTTGCGCTGCAATGTGGCGTTGCCCTCCCGCAGCGCCCGCTCCGCTTCCTTACTCGTCAGCCGTTCGTCCCAAAACTCCACCGGCACTCCCGCAGCCGCCGCCAGCCGGGACGCGAAATCGCGCACGAAGGCCGATTGCGCGCTCTCATCTCCGCTCATATGCAACGGCAAGCCGACGAGAAACAACCTCACGCCGCGCTCGGCGGCGAGTTGGGCCAAACGCGCCAAGTCTTCGCGCAGATTCGTCCGCTCCAGCGTCTCCAAACCCTGCGCAGTGATACCCAGCGGATCGCTGATGGCAAGCCCGATCCGGCGTTTCCCGACATCCAGCGCCAGAATCCTGCCCTGAATCGATTTCTCCACGTGCGTTCATTTCATTATAAGAAGCGCCGTGCTAGATTAGCCTTTGAGCAGGGTGTACGAGTGGCTCCAGCGTCTCCTTCCATGACCCCCGAATCCGCCCGCAAATCGAGAACGGCGGTTTTGAACCTGATCGCCTTGGCGGGGGTGATCGCCATGCTCTATTTCGGGCGGGCGTTCCTGATCACGCTGGTGGTGGCCATCATCATTTCTTTCCTGCTGGACCCGTTCGTGACCTTCTTCATGCGGTTCAAGCTGCCGCGTGCGCTGGCCAGCTTTGTCGTGTGCGCCATCGCCTTGCTGGTGGTTTACCTCGCCGGTTTAGGCGCCTATTCGCAGATCTCCGGCTTGGCCGGCGATCTGCCGCGCTACGGACAACGATTGAGCGAGCTGATCGACACCGTGAGCGGCCAGTTGGAGGCGACCGAAACCGCCATCTACGAAACGGTGGTGCCGAAGCGCTTGCGGGAGAGGCGGATCCAAGCCCCTCCCCCGGCGCCGGATCCGAGGCGGCCGACAGCGCGCCGGAAGACGGCCGAACCTGCCCCGCAGCCGCCTCAGCAGCCGGTGGTCCAGGACGTCCGCATACGGCAGGAGCAGCTCCTTCTGAGGCAGCTTTACAACTACCTCTGGTCCATCTATGACGCTCTCCTGATGGCTTCCTTTATTCCCTTCCTGGTTTACTTTATGCTGAGTTGGCGGGAACATGTCCGGCGGACGTTTCTCCAATTCTTCGAAGGCGAGGAACGCTTGGTGGCGGGCAAAAGCTGGCAGGGCATCGCTGACATGGTGCGAGCCTATGTCGTGGGCAACTTCCTTCTCGCGCTCATGGTCTCGGCGGTGAGCTGGGTGATTTTCGCTTCGGTCGGATTGCCTTATCCGCTTCTGCTCGCGCCGCTGAGCGGGTTCCTGAGCATGGTTCCGTACATCGGACTGCCGCTGTCTCTCGTTCCCCCGATCGCCGGCGGGCTCATGGTGTGGAACGGCGTCGCGCCCTTCATCATCATCTGTTCGGTAGTAGCCTTCCTGCACCTGATCGCCTTGAACCTGCTGTATCCGAAGATCGTGGGCGCCAGGGTCCATCTGAATCCTCTGGTGGTCACGGTGGCGCTCATGTTCTGGGGCACGGTTTGGGGCGCTCCCGGTCTGGTTCTTGCCATTCCCATCACGGCGGGTATTAAAGCCGTGTGCGACAACGTCGAAGGGCTGCGTCCCTATGGGCGCTTCCTGAGCGACTGAGCCGGGGTCAATCCCTGTTTTCGAGATCGTGCCGCTTCGTCGGCGGCCACAGCGCGATCCCCAAGGCGAGCGCCGAGCGGGCGAGCATGTGGGCTGCTACCGGCGCGGTCAGGAAAACGAAGCCGATCACGAGCAGCGCCCGCGCCGCCACGCCGAGTTCCTGAAAGTAGATCGCGACCGCCAGCAGCGTGCAGGACAACCCCAGCGTCGCCGCCTTGCTGGCCGCTTGCATCCGCGTCAAGACGTCCGGCATCCGGAACACGCCGAGCGCCGCCAAAAACATGAACGTCGCGCCGAACAACAAGAAGAAAGAGGTCACAATTTCCATCACCGGCTCCCCCGCATGGCCAGATAGCGCGCAAATGCCACCGTGCCCAAAAACGCGATCAGCGCTAAGATGATCGCCACATCCAAGTAAACCGCTTCGCCGCTGAGCACCGCGTGCACCGCGATGATGCCGGCAGTTAGGGTGCTCATCAGGTCGAGCGCCACCACCCGGTCCGGAAGACTCGGCCCGCGCAGCAACCGCACCAGAGCCAGCGCCATGCCCGCCGCCAGCAAGAACAGCGCGGCGGAGGCGGCCCAATCCACCAATCCCATCTCGCCGAACTTCATCGCAGGATCTCCAAAATTCGCCTTTCAAAACCGTTCTTGATGCTGCGCCGCACCTCCTCCGGATTTTCTCCGAACATGGCGTGGATCAGTAGCGTCTTTCGATCCGGGGAGACGTCCACCGACAGCGTTCCCGGAGTCAGCGTCACCATGCCCGCCAAAAGCGTAATCTCAGCGTCGGTGGAGGCGTCGAGCGGAATGGGGATCAGCGCGGGGCGCATGTAGAAAGCCGGCGTAACCACATCGTGAGCCACGCGAAAGTTGGCGATAACCAACTCTTTCAGGAAATACGCCAACAAGCAGACCGCCCGCCACGCCCGCACAAAGTACCGCGCCGGGCCCAGCGCCCGCCGAGCGAACCACAAAACCAGGAATCCAAGCAGATACCCGGCCGCCATATTCGCCGGCGTGAAATGACCCGTCGCCAAAACCCACAGGATCGCCAGCAGGATGTTCCACAGTACAAAATTCATGGCCGCCCTCCCAGCACCGCCTGCATATACCCCTCGCGGTCCAGTAACTGCCGTGCTGCGGCGTCCGACAATTCGAACAGCGGACCGGCGGAGAACCCGATCACCACCGTCGAAAGCGCCAGGAACGCAACCGGTCCGAGCAACGCCATGCCCACCGGCGCGCCGCTCGGCGGTTGGGAGGCCGGCTTCCAGAAGGCCTCATTCCAGATTTTCATCATCGAAAGCAATGTCAGCAGGCTCACAGCCAGCGCGATTCCAGCCGCCCAGAATTGCTCCCCGGAGATAGCCGCTTGCACCAGCGCGAGCTTGGCGAAAAAGCCCGAGAGCGGCGGCAAGCCCGCCAGAGAGAGCGCCGGAATCAGAAACAGCACGCCCAACGCAGGGCGCAGCGTGTTCAACCCTCCCAGGTGCTTCAACTCGAAAGTTCCTCCCAGCCGGTGCGCCACGCCGCTCACCAGGAACAGGTTGGTCTTCACAATGATGTGGTGCGTAATGTAGAAAATCGAACCTGCCAGCGCCAGCGGCGTATACAGCGCCAGCCCGAGCACCATGTAGCCGATCTGGCTCACAATATGAAACGACAGGATGCGCCGGAATTCGTTCTGCGCCAAAGCCCCCAGCACGCCCGTGATCATGGTCAGCAAGGAAATCAGGAGCAGCAGGGAATGCGTATATCCAGCGTCATGCACGAAAATCAACGTGAAGGCGCGGATCAGAACATAGACCCCCACCTTGGTCAGCAGACCCGCAAAAATGGCCGAAACCGGCACCGGGCAGGTGTGGTAGGAAGCAGGCAGCCAGAAAAATAAAGGAAAGACGGCTGCCTTCAGACCGAATGCCACCATGAAGAGCACCGCCAGCATGCTCTTCAGTCCGGTTTCGGGAATCCGGTCCAGCTTCTGCGCCAGGTCCGCCATGTTCAGCGTCCCCGCCAAACCATACACCAGCCCTATGGAAGACAAAAGAATCGCCGACGCCGCCAGGTTCAACGTGACGTATTTGATCGAACCCTCGATTTGCGGAGGTTCGCCGCCGAGCGACAGAAGAGCGAACGAGGCGATGAGCATTACCTCGAACCAGACGTATAGATTGAAAATGTCGCCGGTCAAAAACGAACCCGAGACTCCCATGAGCAAGAGATGAAACAGCGGATAATATCCGAAGCTTTCGCGCCGTTTGTCCATCGAGCCGAGAGAGTACACGAGCACCGCCAGGGACATGAAGCCCGCCAGGATGAGCATGATGGCGCTGAATAAGTCGCTCACCAACGTGATTCCGAACGGCGCCGGCCAAGCTCCCATCTGCGATGTTTGGATCCCGCCCCTGTGAACCTCGAATAACAACCAGACGGAAACCGAAAGGTGCGCGGCAGCCCCGGCGATGCTCAGCCAGCGCTGCCAGACGGCATGCCCGAACGCCGCCACGCACACCGCGGCGGTTGTGACCGGAATCAACAAGGGCAGAACGAGCGGCAGGTTCATGTGTCGGTCCTGTCCAGTTTGTCCAAATCGTCCGTGCCCGCGGTGCGGTAAGTGCGGTGGATGAGCACCACGGCGAAAGCCAGGACTCCAAAGCTGATGACGATGGCGGTCAACACCAGCGCCTGCGGAACTGGGTCCACAATGGCGGCTTGCGGCGCGTAGGCGCCTTCGGGAGCCAGGGGCGGCGGCAGGCGCCGGAGCGTAGCGGAGGTGAACACCAGCAGGTTCACCGCGTGGCTGATCAGCGCCAGCCCGATGATGACCTTCACCATGCTCCGGCGCATCATCATGTACAGCCCCGCTGCGAATAAGCCTCCGACAAGCACCGCCATTATGCTATTCACGGGTTTCCTCCGCGAGCGAAAGGATAATGAGCATGGCCACGCCGATGACCAGCAGATACACGCCCAGGTCGAACAGCAGCGGCGTTCCCAGTTCGAGTCTGCCCACGCCGGGCACGGACAGGCTGGCCCAAACCCCGGCCAAAAACGGCAGCCCGCTCAGAGGTCCCAAGCACCCGCTGCCGATGGCGAGCAAAAGCCCGCCCCCGATCAACTTGAACGGATCCACGCCCAGGGCGCGCCGCGCCGTAGCCACGCCAAAAGCCACCCAGTACAAAGCGAACGCCGACGCGGCTACCAAGCCGCCCGTAAAACCGCCGCCCGGCTGGTTGTGCCCCCGCAGCAAGAGGAACACGGAAAACATCAGCAGCAACGGGAACAACGCTCGCGCGGCAGTCGTAAGAATCACGGAAGCCATGGCGCTCCTCCTTTACCCAGGCGCAGCTTCAGCAGTCCATAAACGCCCACCGCGGCGATCGCCAGCACGGTGATCTCGCCTAAAGTGTCGAGCGCGCGGAAGTCCACCAGGATGACGTTGACGATGTTTCGTCCATGCGCTTGTGGAACGCTGTTTTCCGAGTAATACCGCGCCAGCGTGGCGTCGTGCGGCACAGCGTTCACCGCCAGGATCGAAACGGTGAGCAACGATCCTGCCGCCAGGGCCGCCGCCAAGTCCCTGATCCGGTCCCACCTGCGCGACAACGTCGCAAAACGGGGAAGATGGTACAAAACCAGCACCAACAGGATCACCGTCAACACTTCCACGGCGAACTGGGTCATCGCCAGGTCAGGCGCGCCGAACAGCAGAAACACCAGCGCCACTCCCAGCCCTACCACGCCCAAAGCCGCCACCGACGCCAACCGCGATTCAAACCGTAACGCCGCCGCCGCCGCCACCGCCATCATGACCACCAACACTCCCTCATGGAAGCGCACATCCAGCCAGTCCCAGTAGAAGGTGATGCCCCCGCGGGTAACTAAAGCGTGGTAGCCCAATCCGGTCACCGTCAGGAGCACGATCAGCATGTAGTTGCGGAGCTTCCCGCTCTGGATGATCCGCGTCAGAATGACCGCGAAAGCCAGCACTCCTTGGAGCGCCGCGCCGTACGCCGCCACGGGACCGTAGCGCAGCCGCCGCCGCAGAGCCTGGGCAATCCGGAGCGCCACGCCCCGCTGCCAGTACGCCATCAGTCCGGCGGCGATGAAAGAAAGTGAAAGAAGCAACGGAGCGTTGACTCCGTGCCACAAAGACAGATATCCGGCTGTCTCTCCGCCCGTGATCGCCCGCACGGCGGGAGACACCAGCCACCGGTCCGCGGGCGGCGGGAACAAGCCGCTAAACGCGCCCAGGACGGCGAGCGCCGCCGGAGGCGCCCACAGCAACAGCCCAGGAGGGTGAAAATGCTCCGCCGCCATCTCCCCGCGTAACGGACGCCAAGCCAGCAGCCCGGCGAGGAAGACCGACACCACTCCCGCCAAGCCCGCCGCTATCCAACCCGCCACGGCGAACCCGGGCGCGTCCCACAGCGCCGCCAGCATCTGTTCCTTCGCCACATATCCGAAAAACGGGGGCATCCCGGCTAGCGACGCGCCCGCCAGCGCCGCGGCGGCGGCGGTGAGGGGCATGGATTTCCAGACGCCGCGCCATTCATGAACATCCCGGCTGCCGGTGGCGTGATCCATGATCCCGGCGTACAGGAACAAGCTGGCTTTGTACAAGGCGTGCGCCAACAGCATCGCCATCGCTCCATACAGCGCCGCCGGCGTTCCCACTCCGATCAACATGGTGAAGACGCCGAGCGAGCCCACGGTGGAGTAAGCCAGCATGCGCTTGCCGTCCCGCTGCGGCACGGCGGCGAGAAAACCAACCACCACCGTTACCGCGCCGGCGCCCGTAACCAGCGCCCGCCACAGTTCCGAACTCCCCGCCAGGGGCGCCAGCCGCGCCAGAAGGTACACGCCCGCCTTCACCATCGTCGCCGAGTGCAGGTACGCGCTCACCGGTGACGGCGCTTCCATGGCGGAAGGCAGCCAGAAGTGGAACGGGAACTGCGCCGACTTGGTCATCGCGCCGGCGATGATCAGCACACTTGCCGGGATGAACCAAGGATGCCCGCCGAGCGCCGCCCGGCGCGCGATGAGCTCGGAAATCTCGTAGCTTCCGCCCGCCAAACCGAGCATCAGCAAGCCCGCGAGCAACGCCAGCCCGCCCAACCCGGTCACCAGCAGCGTTTGCAGCGCCGCGTCGCGCGCCGCCGCCCGCTCGTGGTCGAAGCCGATCAAAAGAAACGAACTGAGGCTCGTCAGCTCCCAAAACACGAACAGCAGCATGACGTTGTCCGCCAGCACCAACCCGAGCATGGAGGCGAAGAACAGCAGCAGATAACTGAAGAATCGCCCGATGCGCTGATCGCCTTCCAGATAGGCGGCGGCGTACAGGAAAATCAGTACTCCGATGCCGCAAATCAGATAGGCGAACAGCAGCCCTAAGCCGTCAAGGGCGAATGAAAACCGAATTCCCAGAGCAGGCGCCCACCCCAGCCCCGCGGCGTGCACGCCTTGCAACGAGGCCCAAACGATGTATACGCCCGATGCCAGAGGGAGCAGCGACAACGCCGGGGCGAGCCGCGCTTTCCAGCGCACCAAGCCAGGCGCGGCGGCAGCCGCCGCTAGCAAGATGGCGAACAATAACCACATCGAAGTCTATGTCCTATTACGCTCCTGCCCAAATTCGCGGGGCGCCGTTTCTCACCTGACGCTTTATCTACTGTAACCGGCGCTGCGGGCAGACTGCGGGGAAACCGATTCTACACCGTAGATGTTCTAACCCTTCAAGGCGTTACATGAATCGGCGCCGCGCGCTTCGCGCAGAGCATCCAACAGAGCAACCAAATTTTTCAACGGCGTCTGCGCCTGAATGTTGTGAATGGCGTTGAACACAAATCCTCCGCCTTGTCCGAAAAGGCGGCAGCGCTCGAAAACCTCCGCGCGCACCTGTTCCGGCGTCCCGAAGGGTAACGTTTTCTGCGTGTCCACTCCTCCGCCCCAGAATACGATGCGGTCGCCATACGTTCGTTTCAAGTGCTCCGGCGCCATATTAGCCGCCGAGCACTGCACCGGATTCAGAATGTCGAAACCGGCTTCCATGAACGACGGGATGAAGCGCTCCACCGAACCGCACGAGTGCTTGAAGGTTTTCCATCCGGTATGCCTGTGAATCCAATCGTTCACGCGCTTGT
>Ga0073932_1005976_pt1 | contig 12767 bp, 9 predicted proteins | sample DewCreD2012metaG_FD_76967 | JGI IMG/M metagenome (GOLD analysis project Ga0073932, IMG submission 76967) | Hot spring sediment bacterial and archeal communities from British Columbia, Canada, to study Microbial Dark Matter (Phase II) - Dewar... ... | reverse complement strand
CGACAAATGGTTTTCGCATTTCCAATCATTCCTACGCCTATCAGGCGGGTTGGGGCTTTACGAGCATTGGCGGAACAATTTACATGGTCTGGTGGGGAGACATCGTGGTGAACCCAAACCAAAGCTATCTGTTTGGCTTCTACAGTGCGGCAGCGCAGACGATTGACCAGATTGCAAACAGCGCTCCGGCGTACTTGCCGGTTTGGGCCGCGGCCAACGAGCGTGGCTCTGCCGGAGCGCCAATTTATTCTCCCTCGTTCGGCTACTACACGTTCTCCAATGGCGTCGTCATTGTTTCAACCGCCAATCGGCCTAATGACGGCGACGCTGGCGGTTACGACACACTCCCGGAACAATCCTGCGCCAAGAACATCCTGACGGTCGGCGCAGTGAACGGCATCACGAACGGTTACGCAGGCTCTAACAGTGTTGTGATGTCCACCTTCAGCAGTTTTGGCCCAACGGATGATGGCCGCATCAAGCCGGATGTGGTGGCGGATGGCGTAAACCTTTTCTCCCCGGTCGCCACGAATGATAGCTCGTACGCGATCTACAGCGGTACCAGCATGGCAACGCCCAGTACCTCCGGTTCATTGGCGCTGCTGACTGAACTTCACAACCGACTCTACGGCACAAACCAACCCATGCTGGCGTCAACGCTGAGGGGATTGGCCATTCATACTGCGGATGAAGCTGGCACAGCCGCCGGGCCAGATTACCGCTTTGGCTGGGGTTTGTTGAACACTCGGAAAGCGGCCCTCCTCGTTCAGAGCAACAATGCGAGCAGTTCACTCGCGCATATCAAGGAAGTGCGTCTGACGGGCGGCGACTACATCGAATTTCCCGTCGTCGCAACCGGCGGACAACCGCTCATCGTTGGCACGGCGTGGAATGATCCTGCTGGAACGCCTCCAGCCGTTTCGCTCGACCCGACGAACCGAATGCTCGTCAACGATCTTGATTTGCGGGTAGTTGCTCCAAATGGCACGACGAATTTCCCGTGGGTGCTTAATCCCGCTGCGCCTACCAATGCTGCCACCACTGGCGACAACATCCGGGACAACGTCGAGCAGGTTGTCATCTCGAACCCCGCGACAAACGGCATCTACACGGTGCGCCTCACGCATAAGGGCACGAACCTGGTTGCGGGCGCGACCGGAGCAACGAATGAGCAATGGGTGTCCTTCGTGATTTCCGGCAACGTGGCGCAACCCGCCCCACCTTTGCTGATCAAGAGCATCGCGATGACGAGTTCCAATACAGTCGCGTTGCAATGGGATTCGGTCGTCGGGCGTGTGTACCAGGTGCAACACCGGGACGACGTCGCAACCGGCGCATGGTCCAACAGCACGGGCGAAATCAGCGCGACCAAGACGAACGTAGCGGTTAACCTGTCCGTACCGGCAGGAGTGGACGCGCGGTTTTATCGTGTGGTACAGTTGCGCTGACTCATGAAGCTGGCATTGCGCAAATTGTCGGGCTGGCGCTGGCAGGGGCTGGCGCTGGCCCTCTCCCTTGCGGGTTCATCAGTGCTCGCGCAAGGGACGATTGTTCATGTGCAGTTGAGCACCCCAAATCCCGATCCGAACTTTCCGTGGGATTTTCAGGGCATGCGCCTTATGGGATTATACCCGCAGTCGTACAATCTCGACTTTGATGGCGACGGGACAGCCGAGTATGTTATTTATGCTTCCGGGCCGCTATCAACCCGCGGATTTGAGATTTGGGGACTCGGTCAAAATCGCGTGTGGAGCTACCATCCGACCGATACTTGGTTTGTCGTTGCAATGAGTTCGGGCGATGTGATTGGGACGGACCTTACGCCAGGGCCGTTTGAATGGTATCAAACACAGTATTACCCGTCCGGTCAACCGATCGGGGCGAATTTTTCCAGTTGCGTGGGGGGTATCGGCTGCATTGGCTTCTTTGCTGGACTAGATTGGGCGTATGCTGGTCTCGAATTTCAATTGAACGGCCAAACCCACTACGGCTGGTTGCGCGTTGGCGCGCCGATGCCCGAATTCAACGGCGGCTGGATTTACGAATACGCCTACGACACGCGCCCCGGCGCTGCGATTCTGGCGGGCGCTGTGCCGGAACCTTCAACGCTCGCGCTGCTTAGCTTAAGCGGCGTCGCACTGTGCCTTTTCAAATACAGGAAACCAACAAAATGAAAACGTTCTCACTTTCGCCGATTCTTGATTGGCGTCCACTTGCGCTGGCAGCAGTGCTGGCGCTGGCCAACAACTGCGCGGCTGACAATTCCGTCGTCTATCGCCAAGGCCCGATTGTGCTGGGCCACTCGTCGGTGGACCTCGATTTGAACGAAGATGGCGTGCCTGATTTTCGATTCAGTGCCGGAACACTGGCGAGCCTGCCCAGCCCCGGAGCGCCCTCGATTTCAACGCCCTATGTGGACACCTTCGCCTTCAATCGAAACGATTACCTCCTCAATACCGAGGGGCGTATCGTGCCGAAGCAGAAAGGCTATAAATTCACGCCGAAACTCAGGGCTGGCGAGAGATGGGGACATCGCGATTCCGAAGCGCAGGCCATTGCCTACGCTTTCGGCAACGTCTGGCCGGGATTCAGCGGGAGACCGCCCGAGGCATACTTGGGCGTTCGTTTTCTGTCAAAAGACCGCTGGCATTATGGTTGGATTCGCTTTGTCGTGCCGCAAACGAACCCTCCTGCGGTCTTTCCTGTGATTGCGGACTGGGCTTACGAATCCCGCCCGAACACTGCGATTCGCGCTGGAGAAAAGCCAAACACTGCAAAATGAATTTTAACATCAAGCTTTATGCCCCCATTCCGGAAGTGTGGCTCGTTTGGCGCATCGGGCGTGGCGCCCTGAGAAATGCAACGACATCTGGCGTTTTGTACGTCAGCAGAGCTCACCAGTTTTGCCTGCTGCAATCGCAGCGGTTACAACAACCACACTTCTTCAACTATTGAGCAAGGCCATGAATAACCCCGTACCTCTCACAGCGTCGTTTCTTGTAGCGCAGACTTCCAAGTCTGCTCGCCCCGTGGAGTATTTGGCTGCGAGGTTGCCGGAGACATACTTGGATGCTTACTCCACGGGGCAAGTATCGCGGGTTTCCAAACCCGCCGCGTGTTCTACGAATGGGAGCGCGGGCGTCCCGCCCGCTGTTTTCGGCCTCCGGCCGAAAAATCTCCAGCTTCGGCCTCCGGAACCGTTTGGTTCGGCCTCTGGCCGTGCAGACCAGTCAGCGGGACGCCGACTGGAGCGACCGAGACGGTCGCGCTCCCATTTTCCGTCTGCGTCATTACGGCCAATGGCAAATGCGCTTCCCGCCCAAATTTGTCAGGTTCGAGCGGCGCTCCGTGCGCCCATTCTTCTGCTTGCTCTCGCCATTGCCATCACCGGCTGCACCATGGCGCCGAAATACTCCCGGCCAGCCGCGCCCATCCCGACCGACTGGCCCGCCGGCCCGGCTTACGAAAAAGCCAATGCCGCCGCCAGCAACGCGCCCATCGCGCCCGACCTGAACTGGCGCGAGTTCTTCACCGACCCGAAGCTCCAGCAGGTCATCAGCATGGCGCTGACCAACAACCGCGACCTGCGCCTGGCCGCCCTGAACGTCGAACTGGCCCGCGCCCTTTACGGTATTCAACGCGACCAGCTTTTCCCCGCCCTGGACGCGCAAGCCGGTGCCAGTAAGTCCCAAGCCTCCGCCGATCTCACCCAGCCCGGCCAGCCACGGATCACCGAGCGTTACAGCGTCAACCTCGGCGTGCTCTCATGGGAGATTGATTTCTTCGGTCGCATCCGCAGCCTCAAGAGCCGCGCGCTTCAAGAATACCTCGCCAGCGAGCAGGCCCGCCGCGGCGCGCAAACGCTGTTGGTCTCGTCTGTGGCCAATACATACCTCGCCCTGGCCGCCGACCGCGAGGCCCTGGCCTTGGCCCAAACCACATTCGAGAACCAGAAAGCCGCCTACGACCTGGTTAAACGACAATACGACATCGGCGTTGTCACTGAACTGGCCCTGCGCCAGGCTCAAACGCCCGTGGAAGCCGCCCGGCGTGACGTTGCCCTTTACACCCAACGCGTCGCCCAGGACGAAAACGCCCTCAACCTGCTGGCCGGCACGCCCGTGCCCGCCGACCTGTTGCCCGGCGACTTGAACCGCGTCCGTCCGCCAAGTGAAATTGCGGCCGGCCTGCCATCCGACGTGCTGCTGCGCCGACCGGATGTGCTGCAAGCCGAGGCCCAGCTCAAAGCCGCCAACGCCGACATCGGCGCGGCGCGGGCCGCTTTCTTCCCTCGCATCTCGCTCACCACCACGCTGGGCACGGCCAGCGACGAATTGTCCGGCTTGTTCAACTCCGGCACCAAGACCTGGAGCTACGCGCCGCAATTGGTAATGCCGATTTTCGACGCCCGCGTCTGGTCCGGCCTCAAGGCTAGCAAGGTGCAACAAAAACTCGCCCTCACGGCTTACGAACGTGCAATCCAGAACGCCTTCCGCGAAGTGGCCGACGCGCTGGCTGTACTCGGCACGGTGGACCAGCAGGTCGCCGCGCAACAGGCGTTGGTGGACGCGCTGGCCCAGGCGCATCGGCTGGCCACGTCGCGCTTCGAGAAGGGCATTGACAGCTATCTGGCGGTGCTGGACGCCCAACGCTCCCTCTTTGCCGCGCAGCAGGGACTGATCGCGTTGCGGCTCGCCCAAGTTGCCAGCCAGGTCCGCCTCTACGCCGCCTTGGGCGGCGGTGGGGAATCCGAAAAAGGGGGCAGTCAATAGTAGCGTAGTACTGATGGCGGTGTTTGGTTGCGCGAAGGACGCAGGCGTGGCGCGGCAGTTGAGAGTGGAATACGCCGGCGCGATTTACCGTGCGAAGAATCGCGCCGGCAAGCCCGCTGCTTGCGCGCTTTGGTGTGATGCGCGGCTCTTGCGGCTGCCCTCCTTCACGCAGGACATTGCCGCAGGTGTTCGAGGAGTTGGCCGAAGTCGCAGGTCGCCACGGCGCAGTATTTGTCCGCCGCGCCGTAATAGACGAACAGCGTGCCGCCGATGACAACCGCGCCGCACGGGAAACAGCAGCCGCGATAGAACCCCTCCAGCTCGTAGTCCGCCTCCGGTTGCATCAGCCAGTCGGGCGTGCGGTGCCGCACGATGCCCGGATCGTCGAGGTCCAGCAGCAGCGCGCCGAGGCGGTAGTGTTTGTCCGCGCCGACCGCGTGGTAGAGGGTGAACCAGCCGTGCGGTGTCTTGATGGGCGGCGTGTTGACGCCCAGCTTGAAGACTTCCCACGGGTAACGCTGTTTGATTAGCAGCCGGCTCGGCGCGGCAGGCAGGCCCAGGAGATCGTCCGCGCACTTAATCCAGGCGCAGGCCTGTTCCGTGCCGTAACGCGGGCCGACCCACTCCAGCGGGCGATGGATCAGCCAGAATTTGCCGCCGATCTTCTCCGGGAACAGGATTGCGTCGCGGTCGTCCAGCAGCGGATCGGTGATCCAGCCGGCGCGAATCCACGACCGAAAATCGCGCGTCATGGCCAGCGCGGTGAGTGTGGCGTTGGTCCGGAGGTAATGCGGGAACTCGGGCGGGCAATCGGGCTTCACGAACCGCTGGCGCACCTCGGGAATCCAAAATTGTCCGAACGGAAAATGCCGGCAGGCGTACGTGATGTAGAACCAGTCGCCCATCTTGACGATGCGCGGGTCTTGAATGGTCGCCCCGTCGTAGCCCTCGACGCTCGGGCTGAGGGCGGGCTGATCGCTTACGCGCTTGAAGTGGAAGCCGTCTCGGCTCTTGGCGAGGCCGAACCAGCATTTGTATTCCGGGCCGGACTCGGCAGCGCGATAGAGCAACAGCACCTCCTTTGCGGCGTCGTCATACCAGGCGGCCGGATTAAACACCGCCAGGTCCTCCCACGGGTGATCTGGATGGGCCGAGAGGATGGGGTTGCCGGCAAAACGTTCGAGTTTCATGGTCAGGCTTAACGGACTGCGCCGTGCCGCGCACCGGCTGGCGGCCAGTGGCGACACGGCACACAGGCGTTCTTATGAGTCGGCCGGCCCAGCAGGTCAAGAGCGTCCTGGTCGCATGCGGGCCATGCTGGCAGGTCATGGCCGCATCCACTCCTCCGTGTTGTCGGCATCCTGCGGACAGAACCAGTCGCTGCCGCGAGGAAGTAGCCGGCCTTCGGACAGGATGCCCGAAGCACGCGCCGCTGGCGCGAGGGACAAGCCGGCCAACTGGCAGTTTAGACTGCCGCCGCCGTCACGGGACGGTCGGCCAGCTCCTCCAATCGCGCCCGGAGCGCCCGCGGGTTGGGCAATCCAACCCATGTGTCCAAGATCAGCCCCCCGCGAAAGAGCATAACCGTGGGCACGCCGGTGATGTCGTATTGCAGGGCCAAGTGGGGGGCGTCGTCCACGTTGACCTTGACGAACTTGACCCGTCCGGCGAACTCGCCAGCCAGTTGTTCGAACAGGGGCGCGAGCATCCGGCATGGCCCGCACCAGGGGGCGTAGAAGTCCACCAGCACCAGACCGCTGGTTTTGAGGACTTCGGTTTCAAATTGGCTCTCGTTCAGTTCGATTACGTTTTTCATAGCATCGTTTGTCTTGTCGTTGCGGATAACGAGCCGCCAGGCCCGGAAAGGTTACAGCGCAGGCGCATTGACGCCCCGTGCGGGCGTCGGCGCGTGGAACTGGCAACCTGCCGCCGAGTTGAAGCCTAAAGGAGGCTGGCGTTTTGCGCGTGCCCCGGGCCATACTCGGGCGTGCCGGTTTGGAAAAGCAACCACCTGACTGTCACGCCGCCGGGCGTCCTGTCCTGCGGTTGCCGGTCTGCGCTCAACTCCCCGTCTTGTTCACGTGCCATGAAAAACCTGTTTGCCACCCTGGCGCTGGCCCTGGCCCTGATGCCTTGGCCCGCCCTGCAAGCCCCCGGCGCTGACGGTTCGTCGGCAGCCGGAGACCGCCGCTGCTTCGAGTTGCGCACTTACACGGCTGCACCCGGGAAACTGGACGCGTTGAACGCGCGCTTCCGCGATCACACCTGCAAGCTGTTCCGCAAACATGGCATGCAGATAGTGGGCTTTTGGACGCCCGCCGAGGGGGAAGCGGGGACGGGGCGGACGCTGGTTTATCTGCTGGCTCACGCCAGCCGCGAGGCGGCTCGCAAGTCCTGGGAGGCGTTTCGCAATGATCCCGACTGGCAGAAGGCGCGCGCGGAGTCGGAAGCCAACGGCCGCCTGGTTGAAAAGGTTGAGTCGGTCTTCCTGGTCGCCACGGACTACTCGCCCCAGCAGTAAGCAGGGCGACATGGTGACAAGTCGCTTCAAGCCCGGCGCTCGGGCAGGAACAATCGCGCACCCGCAAGCGCAGGAATCGGCCCGGCCGCTGGCGCGCGGTTTGGAGAAGCTCCAACGATGAACATGTGGATGCCACACTGGTTACACCCGGCAGGTGCCGCGGTGTTGGTCGCGATTGCCTCCGCCCGCGGGGCATTGACGTTCAACCTGATCCCGGAGCCTGGCACGCCGGCGGCGGCCCTGGCTGGGTTTCAGGCGGCAGCCGACTTGTGGTCGGACGTGCTGGCTGATGAGATTGTCATCAACGTCCGCGTGGGCTACGCGCCACTCGGAGCCGGAGTCATTGCCGAGACGCACAGCGAGTTTGTGGAGCGAAGCTACACGGTCGTGCGGGACGCCCTGGCCGGCCGGCGCACTTCAGTGGACGACCAGACGGCCTGGGCAGCCCTGCCCACGGGCATTGCTTACAGCCGCCTGGTCAATCACACCAGCGACAACCCCTACGGTCCGAACAGCGGCACGCCGTATCCGGACACCATGGACCGGGTGGGCCTGACCACGGCCAATGCGAAGGTGCTGGGTCTGTTGGCCGGCAGCGAGGCGTTGGATGCGACGATCCGGTTTAGTTCGGACTTCCCCTACGACTTCACGCACGGGCCGACGATCGGGCCCGGGTTGATGGACTTCGTGGGGGCAGCGGCGCACGAACTGGGCCACGCCCTGGGCTTCATCAGCGGCGTGGACGACATTGATCAACTGGGCGGCCGGTATCCGAGCGGGGATTTCAGCTCGAACCTGGTGGATTTGTTCCGCTACTCGACGCTGAGCCTGGCGGCCGGCCCCGGCGTCACCGACTACACGGCCGACTCGCGAGACAAGTTTTTCTCCGTGGACGGGGGCGCGACGGTGGTGGCGCTGTTCTCCACCGGCATCACATGGGGGGACGGTCGCCAAGCCAGCCACTGGAAGGACGGGCTGGGGATCGGCCTGATGGACCCGACACTGAGCTTCGGCGAGCGGGCCGAACTGACCGCAACCGACCTGCGGTTGTTCGACGTGCTGGGGTACACACTGCTCCCCGAGCCGACCGCCGGCGCGCTGTTGCTGGTTGGGCTGGGCGTGCTGCTGACGCTCAGCGGCCACCGGCCGCCCGGTGACAGGCCGGCCGGCGGGCCGGCGGCTGCAGGCTTGAGCAGCCGCACGCTCCAGCGGGCTACCGCGCGGGGTGCGACTCGATGCCCCGCTCGCTCAGGCCAGGGTGCGCACCTTGGCGGCGATGGCGTTGGCGTCAATGCCGAAGCAGGCCAGTAATTCGGCCGCCTTGCCCGAACGCGGCAACTCGCGCACGGCCAGCCTGTGGACGCGCACGCCGTCGGCGCTCAACTCCCCGGCCACCGCGTCGCCCAGACCGCCCTCGGCGTAGTGGTCTTCGACCGTCAGGATGATGTCCCGCGTCTTGCGCGCGGCGGCCAGCAGGACGTCGCGGGCCAGGGGCTTGACACTGTAGGCGTCAATGACGGTGATGCCAATGCCCTCGCGGCTCAGCGTGTCGGCGGCCTTGAGGGCCTCATGGACCGTGACGCCCGCGGCAACCACCGTGACCCGGTCGCCTTCGTTCTGGCGGAGCACCTTGGCGCCGCCAATCGGGAACGCTTCGTCGTTGCCGTACAGCACGGGCGTCTTGGGGCGCGAGGTGCGCAGGTAGCAAATGCCCCGGGTCAGGACCATCTGTTCGACCAGCCGCTCCGTGCTCACCGCGTCGCAGGGATACAGCACCGTCGAGCCGGCCACGGCCCGCATGATCGCCAGGTCCTCAAGCCCCATTTGCGACGGGCCGTCCTCCCCGATGCTTACGCCGACGTGCGAGCCGACCAGTTTGAGGTTGGCCCGCGAGATCCCCGCCACTCGGATATGGTCGCAGGCGCGCGTCAGGAAACAGGCAAATGTCGAGGCAAACGGCACCTTGCCGCGCACGCCGAATCCGACGGCCACGGCGACCAGATTCTGCTCGGCGATGTAACATTCCACGAACCGGTCCGGGAATTTCTGGGCGAACTTCTCGGCGAACGTGGAGTTCTTCGTGTCGCCGTCCATCGCCACGATGCGCAGGTCAACCTCGCCCAGTCGGGCCAGCGCTGCGCCGTAGGCCTCGCGCGTGGCGACCATGTCGCCGACCTTGTATTGGATGGGAGGCCAGGCGGCCGGCGGCTCGGCCGCGGGCGGTGTCAGCGGGTTGGGTGCCGGAATCTGAAGACCGGCGGCCGACCTGGCGGTGGGTTGCAGCTCGGCCAGGGCTTTGTCAGCTTCCTCCGGCTTGAGCGGCTTGCCGTGCCAACCTTCCTTGTCTTGGAGGAAGGAGACACCCGCCCCTTTGTAGGTCTTGGCCAGGATACAAAGCGGGTTCTCATCCAGCCCCACGCCGCTGAGGACCTCCAGCAGCTCCTCGATGTCATGGCCGTCCACGTCCTCGACCCGCCAGCCGAAGGCCTCGAACCGGCGGCGGTAGGTGGCGATGTCGTGCTCGAACGCGGTGGGCTGGCTCTGACCCAGCCGGTTGACGTCCACCACGGCAATCAGGTTGTTGAGCCGCTGCACGCCGGCCAGCGACGCCGCTTCCCAAACGGCGCCTTCGGCGATTTCGCCGTCGCCCAGCAGCACGTAGATGTTGTGGTCCAAGCGGTCCAGGCGCGCGGCCAAGGCCATGCCCACGCCGATGCCCAGCCCCTGGCCAAGCGAGCCGGTCGCCACGTCCACGAAAGGCAACCGGGGCGTCGGATGCCCTTCCAGGTCGGAAGTGATGCGGCGCAGTTGGAGCAGGTCTTCGACCGGGAACAACCCCGCCTCCGCCCAGGCGGCGTAGAGGATGGGCGCGGCGTGGCCCTTGGACAGGATGAACCGGTCGTTGTTGGGATGGCGCGGGTTCTTGGGGTCGTAGCGCATGTGCCCGAAGAACAGCACCGCCATGATCTCGGCGGCCGAGAGGCACGAGGTCGGGTGGCCGCTGCCGGCGGCCGTTGTCGCGGTAATCGAGTGGATGCGCAACTGGTTGGCGATCCCCTTCAGCAGTTCAATGTCCGTTTCAATCATGCGGGAACGGACATTAGCCCGCCGGCCAATCCAGGGAAAGAATGAAAATGCCCACCTGACCGGCAAGGGCGCGTCCGGCGGGGACACTGAACCGGCGGCGCGAACCTCCCGGCTGGCGCGGCGCGGCCCAGGGCGCCGGCCCGGGGGGCGAGTCGCCTCTGGCTTGAGCGGCAACCTGGACGCGGCCGACCTCCCGGCAGGAGGCTCCGTCCGGATGCACCCGGTTTTTCGCTTCGGCGGCGGATGCGAAGCCACCAACAGGGCTGCGCACGGCTGCTGTTGGGGAGATACCCGGCCGCAGACTTTCCCACAGAAGGCCGCTTTTTCCGTCCGGCGGCAATATGTGGCAAGGAATTCGCCATTTCGGGCTTGCCGAACTTTCGCAACCTGCCAGAAGAAGGGCCGTCATTAACTGTGTATGAAACAGTCCATCGCCATGCCTTGCGGAAATTCCCCTCTGTTCCGGGCCTTGCTGAGCAGCCTTATCTGGATTGCGGCAGCCTTCCCCCTCATGGCGGCGTATCCGCTCTCGGATGATTTCGAGAGCGGTCTCGGCAACTGGACCGCCAGCGGCGGCTGGGGGCTGACCACCGCGCGCTACGCGTCGCCCAGCCGCTCGGCCACGGACAGCCCCGGCGCATTCTACACCAACCACACCGATGCCGCGCTCACGCTGGCCAGCTCCATCAATCTGGCCGGCGCAACCCGCCCCGCGCTCAGCTTCTACCACCAGCACGCGTTGGAAAGCGGCTATGACTTCGGCCGCGTGGAAATCTCGACCAACGGCGGCGTGTCGTGGCTGGCCACGCCGCTGGCGGCTTACACCGGCAACCGGGCCGCGATGACCCGCGAACAGCTCGATCTGACGCCCTTTGCCGGTAAGAACAACGTGCGCCTTCGCTTTCGGCTGGTCACCGACAGTTCCGTGGTCATGGATGGCTGGTATGTGGACGATGTGCTCGTGGCCGAAGCGCCCGCGCCGGTCACGCTCTCGGCCACGCTGACCAATCGCAACTCCGCCGCGCTGGCGTGGACCGCCTCCGCCGCGCCGGATTTTGCCGCCTACCGGCTTTACCGGTCGCTCACCCCCGGCGTGGATTGGCGCACCGCCCATGTCGTGGCGGAAGTGGCCAACGCGGCCGTGACCAACCTGACCGATGTCACCCTCAGCCCGAAAACGACCTGCTTCTACCGGCTGGCCGTGGTCAGCACCAATGGCCTGCTGACCCTCGGCAACGAAATCGCCGTCACCACGCACCCGGGCATGGACTACCCGTTTGTGGACAACGGCGAGGCCGGCCCGAACACGTGGATCGCCGACGCGCCCTGGGCCTTGAGCGACGAAGACGCCGCCTCGCCGGCGCACGCCTGGAGCGATTCCCCCGGCACGAACTACGTCAACGGCATCGGCTCGCAATCGCTCACTTTGGCCGCGCCGCTGGCCTTTGCCGGTCACGCCGTCTCGCCCGTGCTGTCGTTCAACCACAAGTTCGACTTCACCGCCGGCGACGCGGGCTACGTCGAGATTTCCTTGAACAACGGGGCGGACTGGACGGTGCTGGGCAGTTTCACCGGCAGTTCTTCGAACCAATGGCGGCGGGCGCGTTACAGCTTGGCGGCCCACACCAACGCCGCAGCGGTGCTGCTGCGTTTCCGGATCACCACCGACGCCTCGGCCAACGCCGATGGCTGGCATATTGACGACATCTCCGTGGCTGAAACGCCGGCCACCGTGCCTGCGCCGGTGCTGGACGAGATCACGTCGCACTCCATCCGCGTGAGCTGGCCGGCCAGCAGGGACCCGCTGTTTGCCGCCTACGCCGTGTTCCGGTCCACCACGCCGGGCGTGGGCATCAACTCGACCCTCGCCGCGTGGATTACCAACCCTGCGACCACCTCGTTTGCCGACACCAACCTCGCGCTCGACACGGTTTACTACTACCGCGTCTATGCGGTGAACGCCTTCGGCGCATTCTCGCCCGACAGCCCCACGGAAAGCAGCGCCCGCACGCTCAACAATCCGTTGCCATTCGGCGACGGGTTCGAGGGCGCGCTGCCGGGCTGGAATCTGACCGGCTCGTGGGGACGCAGCACCAACGAGGTACACTCCGGCATGGCCTGCCTGAGCGATTCACCCGGGTTCAATTACACGAACAACTCCGATTCCGTGGCGCAAACCGCCGTGGACCTGACCGGGACGAGCTGGCCGGTGTTGAAGTTCTGGGACAGGTATCGGCTGGCGGACAACGACTGGGCGCGGGTGGAGGTGTCCACCGATGGCAGTGGCTGGTCGCCGGTGTATGGGGCTTACGGGGTGCAGGGCGAATGGCGTCAGCAGACCATTGACCTGTCGCCCTGGAAAAACCAGAGCAACCTGCGGATTCGTT
>Ga0073932_1005963_pt1 | contig 12791 bp, 9 predicted proteins | sample DewCreD2012metaG_FD_76967 | JGI IMG/M metagenome (GOLD analysis project Ga0073932, IMG submission 76967) | Hot spring sediment bacterial and archeal communities from British Columbia, Canada, to study Microbial Dark Matter (Phase II) - Dewar... ... | reverse complement strand
GTTTGCCGCCGCACTGGTCGCAGAACCAGATGCCGTAGCGTTCGGCAGCGAGGCGGCTGATCAGCGTCCAGAGGCCGAGCGTGGCCGCGCAGAGCACCAGGTGCTGGCGGCGGTCCACGTTCGTCGGCTGCACCAGGCCGCGGCGCCGGCAATCCAGGCAGTATCCGGTGTGGGTCAGCACAGGGGCGGCTCGCTTTCCGGCGGTCGAAAGCGTTGGATTCTGGGGGCGTCGAACGACGGCGGGCCGAGAGGGCGGAGGCGGGCGAGCGTTTTCGGGTCCGGTCGTTGGCGTTCAGGCTTCCGATTCATCACGCTGTCCCGTGTTCCCCGTCCGCGCCTGAGCAGGCTACGGCAAACGGCGCCGCAATTCGGCGCCGAGCAGACAAACGTCGTCAACGAACTCGCCGCCGGCGGTGAAGCGGCGGACCTCTTCCAGAACGGCGTCGAGCAAGCGTTCGCAGGGGCTGGCGAGGTGGCGTTCGAGGGCCTCGCGCAGTCCCTCCTCGCCGAAGAGTCGGCCGCCGGCGTCGGCGGCTTCGATCAAGCCGTCGGTGAACAGCACCAGTCGGTCGCCGGGGTCGAGCGCGGCGGCGGCGGCGGGGAAGGCGGCGTCGGCGAACAGACCCAGCGCCGGCCCGCCGGCGGCGGGCGCCGGGGGCAGGGGGGCGACGCGGCCCGTGGCGGCCTCGAGGCGCAGGGGCAGGGGATGGCCGGCGCGGGCGTAGCGGGCCTGGCCCTGGCGCGCATCGAGCACGAGGTAGAGCGCGGTGGCGAACAGCGGCCGGCTGGACTGCCGCAGGGCGCCTCGCAGCGCGGTGTTGAGGCCGCTCAACAGGGCCGCCGGATCGCGGAGCGAGCAGCGCAGTTCCTGGACGAAGGCGCGGAGCATGGCCATGACCAGGGCGGCGCGCACGCCGTGGCCCATCACGTCGCAGATCAGCAGGCCCGCTTCGCTGTCGGAGAGGGGCAGGACGTCGAAAAAGTCGCCGCTCAGGTCGGACGTCGGCCGATAGCGGCGGCAGAAGGCCAGGGCGCTGCGCTGCGGATCGACGCCGGGGGGAAAACAAGGAAAGCTCTGAGGCAGCAGGGCGCGTTGCAGTTCGCGCGCCATGCCGAGGTCTTCGGCGCGCTGGGCTTCGGCCGCGGCGACCTGCGCTTCCAGCCGCTTCTGGGCCAAGGCAGTCATGACGGCGCGCACGAGGGTCATGGGGTCCAGGAGGTCCTTGCGCAGGTAGTCTTTGGCGCCCTGTTTCATTGCGGCCACGGCGATCGCCTCGCTGCCGCTGGCCGTGAGCATCACCACGGCGGGGCGCTGGCCGGCCGGCAGTTGCTGGAGGCGTTGCAGGAGGTCGAGGCCGCTGGCGCCGGGCAATTGGTAGTCCAGGAGCACGACGTCGCAAGGCTGACGCGCGAGTTCCTCCAGCGCCTGCTCCGCGCTTTCGACGCTGCGGGCCGCGGTGGGAACTTGCCGTTCCACGGACTTGAGCATTTGCTCGACGAGCAAGGCGTCCATGCGGTTGTCATCCACGATCAGCAGCGAAACGGGGGCCTCGTTCACGGTCTTGCCTTTCAGGTCTTTAAGGCGCGGCCTCGGCCTTCGGCAAGGTGGCGAGCTGTTGGTTGAGCCAGGCGGCTTCGGGACTATCCGCCTTGGCGGCGGCGAGCGCCTGCTGGAAGCGTGCGCGCGCCTGGGCGTAGGAGGCGTCGGCCGCCGCGCGCTGGCCGGCCTGGGCGAGGATGTCGCCGATGCGTCGGGCATTGAGGCCCAGGGTCATGTCTTTGGTGTACTCGAGGCCCGTCATGGGGTCGCGCTCGGGTTGTTCCCACGATCGTTCCACGTAGTCCATGAAGTCGCGAAAGCGCTGGACGGCTTCGTCGGTGCGGCCCTGTTGCAGGGCCAGGTGCGCCCGCAGCTTGTTTTCGGCCATGCGGGTCCAGTCGGGGTCGCGGGCCAGGGCGCCGGAGAGGAGCATGTCCAGCGAGCGTTGGTAGTCGCCGGCGAGGAAGGCGGCGTCGAACAGCAACGGTTGCAGCGCCTCCCGATCGCCGGCGTCCTTGAGCAACGGGTCGAGCCGCTCGGCCAGGGCGACCATGGCCGCGACGGCGTTGGTCTCTTGGGGCGCGAGGGCCGTGTAGAAGTGCCGACGATAGAGCGAGCAGACCTGTTCGGGAGGCAGCGCGCGGTCGAGGAGGGCGGAGAGGCGGCGCGGGATTTCGGCCGCCTCGCGGCGCGCTTCGGCGGTGGCCAGCCATTGCCCGGCCGCCTGCCGGCCGGCGAGGCTGGCGGCGGAGCGTTGCTCCAAGGCGAGGAGACAGACGCGATCGGCGAGTTCCCATTGTTCGCGCGCCCGCGCTTCGGAGGCGATCAAGGTGACGGCGCGCTGGGCATCCTCGTCCGAGAGCTTCTGCAGATGGCGGGCGAAGAGTTCTTCGGCCTGCGGCCACTGCGCCTGGCGCAGGAACAGATGGATGCGCGCCAGGGTCAGCAGTCCGGCCAGGGCGGGCTGTTCGCCGGCTTGGGCGGCCAGGGCGTCGAGCAACCGTTCGGCCTCGGCGTACTGCTGGGCGTCGAGAAGCTGGCGGAGCCAGCGATCCGCAATGCGGCGGACGGCCGGCGGGTCGAACCGCGCCAGGCACAGCGGCAGCAGGTCGGTGATGCCGGCAAAAGCGCCGCGGCGGGCGAGGGCGTCGGCCAGCCGCAGCAGGTTATGCTCCTGCAGGTCCGGGGGCAGAGGGCGGTCGAGCAATTCGCGGGTCCAGGTTTCCACGGCGTTGGTCGCATCGGACTGCGCGAAGAAGTCGAACACGGGGGCGTAGCCGCTGCGGGCGAGGTCGGGGTTGTCGAGGCGTTCGCGATAGAGGTCGGCCGCTTCGGCGCCGCGGCCGGCGGAGACCAGCAGACTCAAGTAGCGTTGGAAGATGTACGGCCGATGTTGCGTCCAGCGCGGGTCGGCCAGGGCCTGGCCGGCCAGGGCCAAGGCTTCTTCCGTGCGCGACTGGCCGAGCAGTTGTTCGATCTGGCCGAAAAGGGCGCCGGGATCCGGGGTGGGTTCCTGGGATTTGCGGACGCAACCGGTCAGCAGCAGGGACAGCAGCAGCGTGGCGAACGTGCGGTTCACGCGATTCCTCCTTTCCGCGGACGGGACACCGACGGCACAAACCGAATCTCGCGCTTTGCTGGGGCCGAAGGATAGGAAGAGGGGCGCTGTCAGGCAAGCGTATTCCAAGCCGCGCGTTTTTTTCTGCCGCGCGTTTTTTTCTTGTCGTGTTTTTTTCTTTGAACCGGCGGTAACGATTCATGTAGAGTGCCGCTGTCATCCTGTGGTTCTCGAAATGGTCCGCGATGGGGAGGAAGGCGCGATGAAGACGTCGCTGGAGCGAGTGACGGCGGGCGCCGTCGTGTTGGGGTTGGCGCTGCTGGCGGAGCCGGCGGCGGCGCAGCCGCGGGTGCAGCGGCCGGCGCGGCCGCCGACGCCGGCGCCGGCGGCAGGGGAACAGGTGCGCATCCGCAAGTTGCAGGGGTTGGGAACGCGCAGTCTGGTCAAGACGCCGGAATATCGCCACAGTCTTTCGCCGGGCGTGAATCGGCCGGGGGATTGGGTGGAGGTGAAGTTGACGTTCGACACCACGCCGGAATGGATTGACGAACTGACCGTGCAGTTCTTTGTGCTGACGGAAACGCGGTTGCAGGGCAAGCCGGAGTACACGCTATTCCGCCGGACGGTGCGTTGCACGGACGTGGAGCGCGGGGAGAATCACATGGTGGCGGTGTATCTGCCGCCCAATATCGTGCGGCGACGCGGCATGCCGGTGGCGGTGGGCGCCGAGGTCAGCATCGGCGGCAAGCCGGCGGCGGTGGAGGGGGACAGCGAGAAGACCCTGAAGCTGCAGGCGGAGTGGTGGAAAAGCCCGGTGGTGACGGAGAGCAAGGACGTCGCGATTCGGGACGATGCGTTGCTGGCGCGCGAGCAATCGCCCTTCGCCCTGGTCGCCATCGATGATTACGAGGGCAGCCGCTAGTGTTCCGGGCCAACCGCATTCTTGCGATCGACATCGGCGCCAGCAAGTTGGCGCTGGCCGAGTTTACCTTTAGCCGCCAGGGGGTGCCGCAACTGACGGGCTACGGCATCGGCCCGTTGGGCATGGCTCCGGAGAAGGAGACCGATCCGACGGCCTATATCGTGGCCGCGCTGCGCGATCTGATGCGCGAGCACAGCCTGCGTCCGGCGCCGGTGTACATGTGCGTCTCGGGTCAGGCGGTGTTTCCGCGTTTCGTCAAGCTCCCCTCGGTGACGGGCGACAAGGTGCGCAAGATCGTGGAATACGAGGCGGAGCAGAACGTGCCGTTCCCGATTCAGGAAGTGGTTTGGGACTATCAGTTGCTGGGCGGGCAGGAGGTCGGCGAGCTCAACGTGATGCTGGTGGCGGTCAAGCGGGAGACCGTGACGTCGTTGACGGACTGTCTGCTGGCGGTGAAGCTGGAGCCGGAGGTGGTGGACGCGGCGCCGATGGCGCTGTACAACGCCGTGCGGTTCAACTATCCGGAGTTGACGGATTGCACGCTGGTGCTGGACATCGGCGCGCGCTCTTCGACCCTGATCTTCCTGGAAGGCGCCCGGATTTTCAGCCGCAGCGTGCCGATCGCGGGCAACACGCTGACGGCGGAGGTGGCCAAGGAATTCGAGGTGCCGTTCGAGGAAGCGGAGGAGCTCAAGAAGAAGCACGGGTTTGTGGCGTTGGGCGGGGTGTACGCGGGAGCCGAGGACGCGACGGCGGATCGGATTTCCAAGCTGGCGCGCAACGTGACGACGCGCCTGCACGCGGAGGTGAACCGCTCGATCAACTTTTACCGCAGCCAGCAGGGCGGAGCGCCGCCGGCGCGGGTGTTGCTGACCGGCGGCAGTTCCATTTTGCCGAACACGGACGTGTTCTTCCGCGAGAAGCTGAAGGTGCCGGTGGCGTACCTGAATCCGTTCGTGAACGTGCCGGTGAGTCCGGCGATCGACGAGCAGCGCATCCGGGCCGACATGCATGTGTTGGGCGAACTGGTGGGGCTGGCGCTGCGCCACGGGCTGAAGAGTCCGGTCGAGGTGAACCTGATGCCGCCGGCGCTGCAGGCGCGGAAGAGCTTTCGGCGGCGGCAGCCGTTCTTCGCGGCGGCGGCGGCGGCGCTGGTGCTGATCGTCTTGGCGATGTGGGCGTATTCGACGCGGGTGCGGCTGATCCGCGGCCAGCAGCTCGAGGAAGTGCAGCGGCGGATCGAGACCCTGGAGCGCGTGCGGGGGCAGCTCGAGCGGCAGCAGCAAGCCACGGCGGAGGCGCGCCAGCGAGCGGACACCATCGCGGATTTGATCGCCGGGCGGGCGCGGTGGCTCGAGCTGCTCAACGCCGTGCACGAGTGTCTGCTGCCCGGGATGTGGCTGACGGGATTGCGGCCGCTGATCGACGAGGAAGGACTGTGGACCGCGGTCGAGATCAAGGGGCGGGGGTTTCAGGACCGGTTGCGGGAGCTCGAGGAGCAGGAGAAGACCACGGCGATCGAGCGGTTTCGGGATCGGCTGAAGGCGGCCGCCTGTTTCAGCGACAAGACCGAGATCAAGCAGCAGCCGGCGCTGGCGGTCGGCGCGTATGCGCGCGACTTTACGATCGTGGCGGGGTTGGAGAAACCGGTGCGGTTGTGGTAGTGGCCGGATGAAGACGAAACGGAATTTGGTGTTTACGGTCGGCGCGGCGGTGTTCGCCGTTTTGCTGGCGGGCGCGGCGGTGCTGCTGACGCGGGGGCTGTTGCGGCTGGCGCGCACCGAGGAGGAGTTGAAGACTCGCCTGGCGGAACTGGACCGGCTATATCAGCACAAGCCGTTTCCGTCGCCGGGCAACGTGCAGCGCGAGAAAGAGCACAGCGAGGCCCTGGGGCGTTGGTTTCGGGATCTGGCGCGTCTGGCGGCCAAGGGCCAGGTGCAGCCGGCGGCGCGCAGTCCGTCGAACTTCATGAGTTTGCTGGGAGAGCGCCGGGCGCAGCTCAGTCAGTTGGCGGCGAGTCAGTCCGTGACGCTGGCGCGCGAGTTTGCCTTCGGATTCGACCGTTATTTTGCCGCGGGCAGCACGCTGCCGGCGCCGGAGGACGTGCCGCGCCTGACCGAGCAGTTGCTGATCATCGACCAGATTGCCACGGTGCTGTTCGAAGAACGGATCGCGGAACTGATGGAATTTGAGCGCGAGGAATTCGAGGCCACGGCGAGCGGCGCGGCGAAGCGCCGCGGCGGGGGCGGGCGGCCGCCGTTGCGGGGCCCGGCCGTGGCGAACGCCGGGCTGATGGAGCGGGACGCGCTGTACGGCCGGTTGCGGTTCGGCATCGAGCTGCGGGCCCGGGAGCAGGCGTTGCTGGGCGTGCTGAACCGATTGGCGGCGCATGGCTTGTTCGTCGTGGTCACGGCGCTGCACATCGAGAAAGAAGCCCCGGACGTCGGCGAAGCGCCGACGCGGTTGCGGGGTGAGGCTGGGGAAGCGGGGGAGGCGCCGGAAGCGGCTTTGGCCGCGGAAGCCCCCGCCGCGCCGCCCTCCCGTTCGCAACGCGTCGTGGCGGGGCGGGAAGTGGAAACGCCGATGAAGGTGACCTTGGATCTCGACGTCTATCGCTTTCGGGAGGTCAAGTAGGCAGCCATGAATCCCCGAGGTTTTTGGGAGCCCTTGCAGGAGCACTACGACAAGCTGCTGGCCGCGGCGGCCCTGGCCGCGTTGCTTGGCTGCCTGGTGTATCTGCAATATCTGGTTGGGGTGGAGCGGATCAAATTCGCCCGGTTCAAGGAGCGGATGGACGAGATGAAACCGGAGCATCCGCAGGCCGAGGCGGTCGAACTGGCGGTGTACGCCGCGGCGAAGGTGCGCCTGGAAGAGCCGCCGCAGATCGAGCCTTGGACCAACGCGCTGTTGTTCGTTCCCGAGACGCGGGTCTGGTGCGTGGACTGCAAGCGGCCGATTCCTTTGCGGGCCCGCACGTGCCCCTTCTGCAAGGCCGAGCAGCCACTGGAACGCGAGGACGATCCGGAGCGGGACGAAGACCGCGACGGCATGAAGGATGTGTGGGAGCTGGCGCAGGGCCTCAACCCGCACGATCCGGCGGATGCCGCCGTGGACAGCGATGGCGACGGCTTTTTGAACATCGAAGAGTTTCGCTACGGCACCAATCCGCGCGCGGCGGAGGACCATCCGCCGGTGACGGCCAAACTCAGCGTCAAGGAAATCAAAGCCCATCCCTTCAAGTTCCTGTTCAAGAGCGTGCTGACCATGCCCGACGGCTCCAAGAAATTCGCCGTGAATGCCCAGGGCGATCGAGAGACGTTCTTTTTGAAGATGGGCGATGCGATCGGGGGCTTTGTGGTGGAGGCCTTCGAGCCCCGCCTCGAGGAAGTGGAGACGCGGGCGGGCAATCTGCGCCGAGACCGGTCGGTGCTGCGGATTCGGCAGGGCGAAAAAGTCATTCCGCTGGTGCTGGGCGAAGCGGTGCCGCACACGGAGCACACGGCGACGTTGCTGTCGCGGGTGGACGGCAGCGAATTCGCGGTGAAGCCCGGCGATGGGTTCGAAATTCGCGGGGAAAGGTTCGCCGTGATCTCTGTTGACATGCGCAAGCAGGTAGTAGTAATAGAACGCGCCGTTGACGGCAAACGGTTGGAACTCGGCAAACTTCCTCAAATGGACACGGGCGCATCGGGAGAATAGGAGAGACTGATGAGACGGCTTGGAAAGTCGATTCTGACACTTGCATCCGTCGTGGCCACGTGCGGTGTGGCGCTGCTCCGGGCGCAGGAGCCGCCGATGGGCGGAGAGGCGGTGGCCGAGGAAATTGTGGTGGAGGAGGCGTTGACGGGGGATTTGAACGGTCGGAAGGCGGAGCCGGCGGTGGAAGCGGAGGCCGTGGCGGAAGAACCGGCGGCGGTTGCAGAGCCGGCCGTGGAAGCGCCGGCGGTAGAGCAACCGGCGGCGGCGGAGCAGCCGGCGGCGGCAGAAGAGCCGGTGGTGGAAGCGCCGGCGGCGGAAACGCCAGCAGCCGAGGCGCCCGTGGCGGACGAGTCGTTGGAGAAGATTATCGAAGACATCCTTGGCGAAACCAAGAGGGAAGCCGCGGCCGAGGCGGCGGCGCCTGCTCCGGCCGCCGAGACCGCCGCCGAGACCGCCGCCGAGACCGCGACGGAGCCGGCGGGGGAAGTCGCGGTTACGCCTGCGCCGGCGGAGGAACCGGCCGAGGCGCCGGCGCCCGCGGAGCCGGCGGCGGAGCCGGCGGCCGCCGCGGCGGAACCGGCCGCGGAGAAGCCCTTGACGGAGCAGGTCGCCGAGATCATGGCGGAGAAGCCGGGCGCGGCCGAGGCGCCCGCCGCGGCGGAAGGGGGGGAGTTGCCGCGCTTGACGAAGGCCGCGCCGGCGCCCGCGGACCCGCGCATGGCCGAAGTCATCCAACTCAAGGAACGCGAGGAATTGACGCGCCGGGCCTACGAAGCGCACGCCCTGGAGATGATCGCCCGGGGCCAGGAACAGATGGCGGAGCGGAAGTATGCCGAAGCCCGCGCGACGTTTCAGGAGGCGCTGAAGACGTTAAACCGCGTCAGCCGCACCGCCAATCGCGAAGCGCGGGAGCAGGCGCGCGCCGGGATTCAGAACTGCATTTATCAGCAGGCGATGCAGAAACTGAAGGAGGGGGATCTGACGGCGGCGGAGCAAGCCGCCAAGGAAGCCCAGGCGGAGGGGCACCCGCGCGCGGCGGAGTTGCTGAAGGAGATCCAGCGGCTGAAGGAAAAACCGGCGGCCCTGCCGGCGGCGCCGCCGCACCGCTGGACCACGGACGAGTACAAGGCGCTGGAGCATCGGATTCAGCAGGGGCTGCAGCGGGGCCGCGAGTTCTACCTGACGGGCGAATACGACAAAGCGCAAGCGGCGTTCGAGGCGGTGTTGAAGGACGATCCGCAGAACACCGAGGCGATTCGCTGGCGCGAAAAACTGGGGCGGCGGATTTATTCGATTGCTTCCGAGGAATTCGATTCCACGCGCAGCGACATGATGGCCGATGTGCGGCGCACCTGGAATCCGCGGGATTACGGTCTGGGCGAGAGCGTGGGCGCCACCCTGACGAACCTGCAAGTGGCCGTCAGCGGCGAGGAAGAGAAGCGCCGGCGGGCGATTTTGGAGAAGATGGAGCGGATCACGATTCCGGAAGTCGATTTTCGCCAGGCCAACATCAACGACGTGATCAATTTCCTGCAGACCGCCAGCGTGGACTACGACAACACCGACAGCGGCGCCCGCGGGGTGAACATCATTCTGAATCTGGGGCTGGGCGGCCCGCCGCCGGCGGCGCCGGAGGCGGAAGGCGGCGGGTTGGGCGAGGAGGCGCCGGCCGGAGCGGGACCGGAGACGCACTTGATCACCTTCAAGGCGCGCGACATTTCGTTGATCGAAGCGCTGCGCATCGTGACCTCGGTGGCGAATCTGCGCTACCAGATCGAGGGCAACGTGGTGATGGTGGTGCCGTTCGACGCGCCGGTGGGCAAGATTGTGCATCGCACCTATGACGTGCTGTCCACGGTGGGCGACCGCATCAAGAGCGTCTTTGGGGAAATGAAGACCGCCGGCGAAGGCGCCGCGGGGCGGCCGCTGGGCGCGGAGATGAGCATCGAGACGACGGAAGTGGACTGGAAGAAGTTCTTCGAACAATTGGGCGTGGAATGGCCCAAAGGTTCCTCGATCCAGTACTTGCCGTCGATCGGCAAGATTCTTGTGGCCAATACGGCGGACAATTTGGCGGTCTTCGAGCAGAAGCTGGCCATTCTGAACGTGGTGCCGAGCCAGATCGAAATCGAGGCCCGGTTTGTCGAAGTGCAGCAGATCGATCTGAGCGCGCTGGGTTTCGAGTGGCTGCTGACGGACGACTGGGAAATCGCCTATAAGGAGGATTCGGGTTCCAAACTGTTGGGAAGCAAGGAACGCATCATCATGCCCAAGGAGACCAGCACGCCGACCACGCGCGGCGGTTTTACCAAGGGGTTGCGTTTTCCCTCCGACGGCATGAAGGCGACGCTGCCGGGCGCCGACGCGAACATCGCGCTGGGCACCGTGCAGGACCGGGTGTTGTCGATCGCCAGCGTGCTGACGAATCCGGAACTGACCATGATTCTGCACATGCTGCAGCAGCGGGGCAACGCGGACCTGCTTTCGGCGCCGAAGGTGACGACGCAGTCCGGCAACGAGGCCACGATCAAGGTGGTCGTGGAGTACATTTACCCGACGGAGTTCGACGTCGAACCGATTCTGTCGGACGTGGACGGGCGGCTGGTGCCGGTGGGCGGAATTGTGGAACCCGGCTCCTTCGAGACGCGCGAGGTGGGCGTGATTTTGCAGGTGCTGCCGGAAGTCAGCAGCGAAGGCCAGATGATCAGCCTGACGCTGGCGCCGGAGGTGGTTTCGGAACCGACCTGGAAGGACTACGGCTCGACGATTCAGATGGGCGACGGCACGGTCAATACTCTGCCGATGCCGCAGCCGTTCTTCCCCAGCCGCAGCATCAGCACCAGCATCATCATTTACAACGGGGCTACCGTGGTGATGGGCGGCATGATCACCGAGATGCACAACGCCGTGGACGATCAGATTCCGCTGCTGGGCGACATTCCGTTGTTGGGGCGGCTGTTCAAGAGCAAGGCCGCGCAGAGCGAGAAGCGCAATCTGCTGATTTTTGTGACCGCGCGTCTGGTGGACCCCGGGGGCCGGACCGTGCCGGGCGCCCAGAAGGGCGGGATCTAGCCGTTCGGAAGCGCGAGGCCGGGCACACCGGAGCCGCATGGCGTATGGCAGACTGATCCTGGTGGATGGACTGGCTGCGCTCTATCGGGCCTTCTTCGCGATTCCCGGTCTTTCCGCGGCCGACGGCACCGCCACGAACGCGCTGTTCGGCTTTGCGCGCATGCTCGGCCAATTGGCCCGGCTGTGGCGGCCTACGCACTGGGCGGTGGCGTTCGATGGCGGCTTGAGCGAGGAAAAACGGGCGCTGCTCGCGGAATACAAGGCGCAGCGGCCGCCGATGCCGGAGGCGCTCGAAGCGCAGGTCGCTCTGGCGCGGGAGTACCTGGAGCGGGCGAACATCGCCTGGTTTCTGGCGCCGCAACAGGAGGCGGACGATGTGCTGGCCTCGCTGACGGCCCGCGCCTTGCGGGAAGGCGGCGGCGAGGTGTTGCTCGCCACGGGCGACAAGGATCTGTACCAGCTCGTTGGCGAACGGGTGCGCGTGATTCCCGTGGCGGGGCCGGGGACGGCCCTGGGACCGGAGGAGGTGCGCGCCAAGACCGGCGTGGCGCCGGCGCAGATCGTGGACTGGCTGGCGCTGGCGGGAGACGCGTCGGACAATATTCCGGGCGTGCCCGGCATCGGTCCCAAGACGGCGGCGAAGTTGCTGAACGAATTTGGGTCGGCGGAAGAGTTGTTGCGGCGCGTGGAGGAGATCGGCAGCGAAAAAATCCGCTCTGCCGTCCGGGCGCATGCGGAGCGGATTCGACGCAACGCGGCGCTGGCGCGGCTGACGGACACGTTGGTCTTGACGGTGGACTGGGCGGCGCTGGCCGTGCGGCGGCCGGATCCGGAACGGTTGCTGCCCTTTCTGGAGCGGTTGGAGCTGCGGGCGTTGGCCAGGGAAGTGCAGCAGTCCGAGTTGCCTCTTTGAGCAGCGCTCCGGGCGCGGGGCCGGCGGCGGGGCGGCGGGATCGCTGGCGACGCCCGGGGGTGCGGCAGGCCGGAGAAGGTCCGGCTGTCGATCGGGGAGGCGGGATTTGTTGGGGGGGCGGGAGCGGCCTTGAACGTTGGGGTTGACAAGCGGCGGTTCTTGGGGTAAAAAGCGGGCGAACATCCTCGGTGGTGGGGCGGACGCCCAGTGCTTTCCAGTTTCTCTCTGTTCCGGTTCCTCGGGCGCTTGACCCTTCGACATTCATGCGGCGGATCGCAATTACCGGCGGCATCGCTTGCGGCAAGAGCGCCGTGGGCTCCTTCTTGGAGGAACTGGGGGTGGAGGTTTGCGATGCCGACCGGTTGGCCCATCGGCTGATGGCGCCGGGTGGCGCGGCGTACCCGGCGGTGGCGGCGGCCTTCGGGCCGCAGGTGTTGGCGCCGGACGGCGGATTGGATCGGGCGCGGCTGGGCGCGCTGGTGTTTGCCGACGAGGCGGCCCGGCAGCGGTTGAATGCGCTGGTGCATCCCCTGGTGCGGGAGGCCTGGCGGGAGTGGTTGGAAGCGCGCCCGGCGGGGCGGTCGGCCGCGGCGGTGATCGTCCCCTTGCTCTACGAGGCGGGGGAAGGGGCGGGCTGGGACGCGGTGGTGTGCGTCGCGTGTTCCGAGGCGGTGCAAGTGGCGCGGTTGCGCGAGCGGGGCTTGACGGCGGAGGAGGCGCGCCGGCGGATCGCGGCGCAATGGCCCACCGAGCGGAAGGCGGAGCGGGCCGACTACGTGATCGTGAACGACGGCAGCAGAGACGTGTTGCGAGAACAGACAAAGAGAGTGCTCAGATGCATCCTGGAGACCTAGCCATGGGCGAGCGAGACGGCAACATGGGCCGGAGACCGCGCAATATGCGCGGGGGGGGCCGAATGCGGCACGGCGGAAACGGCTATCCGGCGCCGCGGCCGCCCCAGAACAACGGCGAGCGTTACCAACCCGGACCGGAGCCGGCGGGCCAGCCGCCGCCCAACCGCGACAACGGCGCGGAGTGGCAGCGCCCGCCCGACGCGCCCCGGCCCGAAAACGCGCTGCCGCCCTTG
>Ga0073932_1005960_pt1 | contig 12796 bp, 10 predicted proteins | sample DewCreD2012metaG_FD_76967 | JGI IMG/M metagenome (GOLD analysis project Ga0073932, IMG submission 76967) | Hot spring sediment bacterial and archeal communities from British Columbia, Canada, to study Microbial Dark Matter (Phase II) - Dewar... ... | reverse complement strand
TCCCTCCCCAACCCCAAAACGCTCCTTCCTGCGCTATCCCCACTTGCTAAACCTTGGCCGGATCACACACCCCTCGCCCACCTCTCACCCATCTCACCCCAAACTTTGACGTCACCGTGCATGAGGAAGCGGGCCGGTTTATTTCTTCGAATGAAACCCTTAAAATAAACCTCTTATCCCTTTGAGCGGCTCGGCCGTCCATAGCGGAGCCGTCCGGCCTGGAGGGAACCCCAGACGGGTTCCAGGAGACCCTATGGAGACCTGGAAGACTCTTCAGGAAGCAATCTTGCGGGGCGACGCCACCAAAGTGGTTGAGATTGCAGACTATCTTCTGTCCCAGGGGGCGCCTCCAGCCGAAATTCTCAACTCTGGGCTGGTTCAGGGCCTGGAAAAAGTCGGAGACTCTTTCGCGGCCGGCGATCTGTTTCTTCCTGAAGTCATGATGTCCGCCCGGGCGGTCCAGCAGGGCATCGAGCGGCTGGAGCCCGTTCTGGCCCGAGCCGGTGTGGAGCCGATCGGTTCGGTTCTCATTGGCACGGTCAAGGGGGATCTTCACGACATCGGCAAGAACATTGTGGCCATGATGCTCAGGGGCGCAGGGTTCCGAGTCCGTGACCTCGGCATCGACGTGGCGCCCGAGCGGTTCGTGGCCGAAGCACGGGAGGGGGCCTTTCAGGTGGTGGCCTTGAGCACCCTCCTGGTGACCAGCCTTTCTTGGACCCGCAAGACGATCGAGGCCCTGGCCGAAGCCGGCCTGAGGGACCGCGTGAAGGTCCTGGTCGGCGGCGCTGCCCTGGATCCACGGCGAGCTCAGGAGATCGGAGCGGACGGGTACGCCCCGGACGCGGCCAGAGCCGTGACCGCGTGCAGGCAATTGATCGCCCCCGTGCGCGGGTGATAGAATATATGAATGAATCATCATTCACTTTTTACGGAGGACTCCGGAATTGAGCGATCCCTCTCTTGCCGAGCGGCCGGCCATCCACCCGGCCGGAACCCTCGGAGAAGAAATCCGGAAGCAGACTGGCGAGGATGTCTTCCGGTGCTACCAGTGCATGAAGTGCAGCGCCGGCTGTCCGATGACCTTCGCCATGGATTATCCGCCGAGCCAGGTGATTCGTCTTGTCCAGATGGGCCAAGAGGACCTGCTCCTGGCGTCCAAGACGATCTGGGTGTGCCTCACCTGCTACACGTGCAGCATCCGCTGCCCGAACGACATCGACATCGCCCAGGTGATCGATGCCCTCCGGGAGCGGGCCGTCCGGAAGGGATTCCTTCCTTCGAAGGAGAACATCGCCCTGTTCCATCGCATGTTCTTGGAAAACGTGCGCAAGAGGGGCAGGACCTTTGAGGGCGAGATGCTGGCCCGCTACCAGCTCAAAACGGGCAAGGCCTTCCAGAACGCCGGCCTAGGTCTGAGGATGTTTCTCAAGGGCAGGATGGCTCTGTTGCCGGAAAGCGTCGAGAACCGGAAGGCCTTCGCCGAGATTTACCGGCGCGTGGAAGAGCGGGGAGGTCGAAAATGAGACGCATCGGCTATTACAAGAGCTGTTCCCTCAACGCTTCCTCCAAAGACTACGCCCGCTCCCTCGAAGCCGCTTTCAGCGCCCTCCATACGGAGCTCGTCCCCATCCGGGACTGGAACTGTTGCGGCGCCTCCTCGGCCCATTCGACGAACGAGTTGCTGGGGTACGCTCTTCCGGCGCGCAACCTTGCTCTGGCCGAGCAGCAGGGACTCACGACCGTTCTCGTGCCCTGTTCGGCCTGCTACTCCAGGATGCTCCAGACGGCCGAAAAAATGCGCCTGGACGACGAGGCCGCACGGGAGATCAACGACGTGATCCAGCCCTTGCGCTATCTGGGGACCGTGCAGATCAAGAACGTTTTGGAGATCCTGAGGGACGAGATCGGCCCAAGCGAGATTCTGCGGGCCAAGCGGCGGGACCTGGCCGGCCTTCGGGTCGTCTGCTATTACGGCTGCTATCTCACCCGGACGCCCCATGCCGCCTCTTTCGACGACCGCGAAAATCCCAGGACCATGGAACGGTTGCTCGAACTCTTGGGAGCCAAACCGGTGGAGTGGCCTTACAAGACCGATTGCTGCGGAGCCGGGTTTTCGCTGAGCGAGGAGCCCTTCTCCACCCAACTGTGCGAAAAGCTCTACGACATGGCCCTTCGAGTGGGAGCCGAGGCCATGGTCGCCACATGCCCCTTGTGCCAGACCAACCTCGACCTGAACCAGGACCGGCTCAGGCGGGAGAAAGGCATCTCGTTCAATCTGCCGGTCTTTTACATCACGGATCTCTTGGGGCTCGCGCTCGGGTGCGACCTGGGCGCCAGGCAGTGGCGCGCCCATTTCGTGGATCCGAGGGGCCTGCTGGGCCGCCACGCCCTTTGTTGAGCCTCAACCACGGAAGCGGCCGGGGGCGCCTGCCGGCCTCCCCGCGATGAGGAACCCTCCCATGCAGACAAACGCCTCGGAAGCAAAGCCGCTCTCCCGCGACGAGATGCTGGCCTATATCGAAAAGCACTGGCCGGCGCAAGCCGAAAAGCTGCGGATGCTCGTCGGAAAGGAGCCGTTCCTAAAGAACCGAAACGTCTACGGAGAGCTTTATTCCGACCGCCAGATTGACATTTGTTCGGACGCCATCGTCCGGACGGAGTATTTTCGAAGCCGGATCCTGGAGCTCACCCGGCAGCAGGCCTTGTCCGTGAAGGACCTGGCCGAGGCCCTGGGCGCGAGCGCCCGGGAAACCCTTGAGGCCGTGGTGGAGCTTCGCAGGAAGAATCTTCTCGTCATCGACGTCATCAAGGACCGGTCCCCCTTGTACCGGGCCGTGGGATAGGAGATAGGCATCATGGGCGCGAACGGCGGCGAAAAGCTCGGCTCTGTGCTGGTCGTCGGGGCGGGCATCGGCGGCATGCAGGCCTCGCTGGATCTCGTGGAGTCGGGTTTCAAGGTATACCTGCTGGACAAGGCCTGCGGCATCGGCGGGACCATGAGCCAGCTCGACAAGACCTTTCCGACCAACGACTGCGCGATGTGTATCATGTCCCCCAAGCTCGTCCAGGTGGGCAGGGAGAAGAACATCGAGATTCTGCCCTTCTCCGAGGTCCTCTCGCTGGACGGCGACGCAGGCCGTTTCAAAGTCCGGGTGCTTCGCCACCCCCGCCGGGTCGATCCGAACAAATGCACGGGCTGCGGCGTCTGCCAGCAGTACTGTCCCCTCGAGCTTACGAGCGAATACAACCAGGGCCTGACCCGGCGCAAGGCCATTTTCATCGATTACCCCCAGGCCGTGCCGAACACGCACGTCATCGACAGGAAAAACGCGCCGTGCCAGCTCACGTGCCCGGTGCGCCTGGACGTGCGGGAATACGTGGGCCTCATCGCCTCGGGCCGGTTCGAGGAGTCCCTGGCCCTCATCCGCCAGAAGCTGCCGTTCCCGGCCACGATCGGCCGCATCTGCACGCGTCCCTGTGAAGACGTCTGTATCCGCGGCAAGGAGATGGAGGAGCCGATCGCGATCTGCCAGCTCAAGCGCTTCGTCGCCGACTGGGAGATCCGTCAGGGCAAGCCGATCCCGGTGGAAAAGCCGGCCCAGACTTACTCCGAGAAGGTGGCGGTCGTGGGCGGCGGGCCGGCCGGCCTCACCGTGGCTTACCGGCTGGCCCGGCTCGGTTATCCTGTCACCGTGTTCGAGGCCCAGGATGCGCTGGGAGGCATGCTCCGGTACGGCATCCCGGAATACCGGCTCCCCCGGGCGATCCTCGACCGCGAAATCCAGGCGATCCTGGACCACGGCGTGGAGGTGAAACTTGGGACGCGGATCGGCAAGGACATTCCCTTTGAGAGCCTCCAGTCCGAGCTGGGATTCAAGGCTGTCTTCATCGGCGTGGGCGCGTGGGAAGGCATGAAGCTCAGGATTCCGGGGGAGGACGCCGAGGGCGTCATGCCCGGCGTCGACTTCCTGCGGGACCTCAACGCGGGCAGACAGGTGCGGCTGCGCGGCAAGGTCGCGGTCATCGGAGGCGGAAACGTGGCCATCGATGCGGCCCGGAGCGCGCTGCGCGTGGGTGCGGACGAAGTCAGCATTTACTACCGTCGGACCCGCAGTGAGATGCCGGCTCATCCGGAGGAAATTCAAGCGGCCATGGAAGAGGGAATCCGAATCCACTTCCTGGCGGCTCCCACGCGCGTGCTCTCCTCTGGCGGTCGGGTCACAGGCTTGGAGCTCATCCGGATGAAACTGGGCCAGCCCGACGCGTCGGGACGGCAGCGGCCGATCCCCATCGAAGGGTCCGAGTTCACTGTGGAAGCCGATGTCATCGTGCCGGCTATCGGGCAGGCCGTCCAGTTCCCCTTCGACCCGGCAGCCACAAAGATCCGCACGACTTCCTGGAGGACCGTGGCGGTTGATCCGGTGACCGGAGCCACGAACGTGCCTGGAGTGTTTGCGGGTGGCGACGCGGAAAAAGGCCCCTACATTGCCATCGACGCCGTGGCGAGCGGAAACCGGGCTGCGGAGAGCATCCACCGCTTCTTGCGGGGCATGGACCTGCGCGAAGGCCGGGAGGTGGAGGAGCGATTTCCGGTTGAGGACGCCCGCCCGGGATTCCCTTACGCCCTGCGCCAGCGCATGCCCGAGGAGGCCCCGGCCGAGCGGATCCGGAGCTTCGTTGAAGTGGAAAAAGGATTCAGCCGGGAGCAGGCTGTCCAGGAGGCACTCCGGTGCCTGAACTGTCGCAAGTGCCTGGGCTGCGGAATCTGCGAGGACGTGTGCGAGGCCAAGGCCTTGGATTACAACGAGGCCGAGCGGGTGGAAGAAATCGAAGTGGGAAGCGTGATTCTGGCTCTCGGCTTCGAAGAGTTCAACCCGTCGGCCAAAGCCGAGTTCGGCTACGGCCGGTACGACAACGTTGTGACGAGCATCGAGTTCGAGCGGATGCTGTCGGCCACCGGGCCTTTCTCCAGCATCGTCATGCGGCCCTCGGACGGCGACATCCCCCAGCGGATCGCCTGGATCCAGTGCGTGGGCTCCCGGGACAAGGACCACGATTACTGCTCGTCGGTCTGCTGCATGTATGCCACCAAGGAAGCCATCATTTGCAAGGAGCACCTCCCCTTTGTCGAACCCACGATCTTCTACATGGATGTGCGCGCCCACGGAAAGGGGTTTGACGGCTACTACGAGCGGGCCAAGCAGGAGCACAACGTACGGTACATCCGATCCCAGATTTCACGGATCGTCGAAGACCCCAAGACCAAGAACCTGTGGCTTCGCTACGTGGACGAAGGTGGCGTCATCCGGGAAGAGGAGTTCCACATGGTGGTCCTTTCCGTGGGCTTGGGGCCCAGGCCGGAAACTCGCCAGCTCGCCGAACGGCTCGGCGTGAAGCTCGACCGCCACGGGTTCTGCCAGACCGATCCCTTCCGGCCTCTGGAAACCTCCCGGCCCGGCGTGTACGTTTGCGGCGCCTTTGAGGCGCCCAAGGATATCCCCGAAACCGTGGCCCAGGCCAGTGCCGCTGCCGCCTTTGCATCGTCGTCGATCGCCGAGGCCCGGGGCACGCTCCTGTACAAGGAGGAGCTGCCGGAAGAGCGCGACGTGGAAGGAGAGGAGCCCCGGGTGGGCGTGTTCGTCTGCCACTGCGGAGTGAACATCGGCTCGGTGGTGAACGTGCCTGAGGTCAAGGAATACGCGAGGACGCTGCCGGGTGTGGTGTACGCAAACGAATTCCTGTTCACTTGCTCCTCGGACAGCCTGAATGCGATGAAGCAAACGATCCAGGAGCACCGGATCAACCGCGTCGTGGTCGCGAGCTGCAGCCCCAGGACCCACGAGCCTCTCTTCCGGGAGACCATCCGGGAGGTGGGCCTCAACCCGTTCCTTTTCGAGATGGCCAACATCCGGGATCAGTGCTCCTGGGTGCACATGCACCACAAGGACCAAGCCACGGAGAAGGCCAAGGACCTGATCCGCATGGCCGTGAGCAACGCCCGCCTGCTCAAACCCCTGCCGGTTGAATACATCGACATCCAGAAAAGCGGTCTTGTCGTGGGCGGCGGCCTGAGCGGCATGACCGCGGCCATCCAACTGGCTGACCAGGGCTACCGGGTTTTCCTCGTGGAAAAGGAGGCCGAGCTCGGGGGCAATCTCCGGCACCTGCACTACACCCTGGAGGGCAAGGACGTTCAGGCTCTGTATCGGGACATGATCGAGCGTGTCCGCAACCATCCGGCCATCGAAGTGATCACGGAGGCCACGATCGTCGAGCACTCGGGCAACAAGGGCGCCTTCAAGACCGGCGTCATCGTGGGCCCGGAAAAGACGCACAGGACCATCGAGCACGGCGTGGCGATTCTTGCCACGGGCGGCGAGGAGTACAAACCCAGCGAGTATCTCTACGGCAAGTCGCCCAAGGTGATGACCCAGCAGGAGTTCGAGGAGCGGCTCGTCGCCGGCCAGATCGACCCGGGTAAGCTCCGCGAAGTCGCCATGATCCAGTGCGTGGGATCGCGCATCCCCGAGCGACCTTACTGCAGCCGGATCTGCTGCTCCACGGCCATAAAGAACGCCCTGAAGATCAAGGAACTCAATCCCGAAGCACGCGTCCACATCCTGTACCGGGATATCCGCACGTACGGTTTGCTCGAAGAGTATTACACGCTGGCCCGCAAGAAGGGCGTTCTGTTCAGTCGTTACGACCTGGACCACAAGCCTGAGGTCGAGGCCCTGGACGGAGAAGGACTTTCGGTGACCTTCTTCGACGCTTTCATTCAGCGCATGGTCACCCTGAAGCCGGACCTCCTCGTCTTGAGCGCCGCGATTTTGCCGCGGGAGAACGAAAAGCTCGCCAATCTCTTCAAGGTATCGAGGAACCTGGACGGCTTCTATCTCGAGGCCCACATGAAGCTCCGGCCCGTGGACTTCGCCACCGAGGGGATTTTCCTGGCCGGCATGGCGCACGCGCCGAAGCTCATGAGCGAATCCATCTCCCAGGCCGCTGCGGCCGTCGCCAGGGCGTGCACCCTTCTGAGCCGGGACCGCCTTCAGGTAGGCGGAGTCGTGGCCAAGGTGGATCCGGAGAAATGCGCGGTCTGCCTCATCTGCGTGCGGGCGTGTCCCTACGGGGTCCCGTACATACACGAAGAGGGGTATTCCCACATCGAGGCCTCCCGCTGTCAGGGATGCGGAACCTGCGTGTCCGAGTGCCCCCAGAAAGCAATCCAGCTCCAGCACTTTACTGACCAGCAGATCCTCGAGAAGACCCTGGCCCTTGAAGCGGGCCGGGAGGACGCCTCCCGGCGGGGTTAGAGGTCCGGGAGGGAAAGGAGAACGACCCATGGAAGGCGGTTTTGCACCTGACATTCTCGCTTACTGCTGCAACTACTGAGCATACACCGCTGCGGACCTGGCAGGTTCGATGCGCATGGAGTACCCGGCGAACGTGAAGATCATCCGCGTGCCTTGCACTGGAAAAGTGGACGCCTTGTATCTGCTCAAGGCACTGGAAAGCGGAGTGGACGGGGTGTACGTGGCTGGCTGCAAAGAAGGGGACTGCCATTTTCTCAAGGGCAATATCCGGGCGCGAAAGCGCGTGGAGTACGTCAAGCAGATCCTGAAGGACATCGGCATCCATCCGGACAGGGTCGCCATGTACAACCTGTCTGCAGCCGAGGGACCGCGGTTCGTCGAGATCGCCAGGGAGTTTACGGAAAAGGTCCGGGCCCTGGGGCCGAGCCCGATCAAGACCGGAAAAGGGCGGGAATTCCCGCCACCGGCGGAGGATGGATCTTCGCCCGTTCAGAAGGAGAAGGAAGGAGAGCACAAAGCGGCCGCCTGACCCCTGGCCCCGGCGCGGCAAGAGGGCTCCGAGACCCAAGCCCCCTTTTTGGGTCGTGAAATCCGGAGAGCAGAATCCACGGCCGAGACCCGAAGAAGCGGCCAACGAGCGAGCCTGAGCGGGCCGGTCGTTTCGCACAAGGAAGAAGGAGAACCTGTATGATCATCGGACATCGAAAGCCGCTGGAAGAGATCCTCAAGATGCTGGAGCCCTTCGACAAGATCCTTCTCGCAGGGTGCAAGGGATGCGTGGCGGTCTGCAATGCCGGCGGAGAAAAGGAAGTCGGAATCCTCGCCTCGGCCCTGCGATTGGCCCGGAAGAAGGACGGCAAGGATCTGGAGGTCCGGGAAATCACGCTTGAAAGACAGTGCGACCCTGAGTACATCGACCAGCTCCAGGGCATGGTGAACGACTATCAGGCCATCTTGTCGATCGCTTGCGGCGTCGGGGTCCAGTACCTTGCGGAACGATACAAGGCGGTTCCGGCTTTTCCGGGGCTCAATACGGACTTCATGGGCGGCTCCAAGGAACAGGGCGTCTGGGTGGAAAAATGCCAGGGCTGCGGCAATTGCGTGCTGCACTTGACCGGCGGGATCTGCCCGATCACACGGTGCTCCAAGAGCCTTCTCAACGGTCCGTGCGGCGGATCCTCGAAAGGCAAGTGCGAGATCAACCCCGACGTGGATTGCGGTTGGCAGCTCATCGTGGATCGCCTGAAGTCGCTCGGGTTGCTCGAAACCGTCTACGAGCAGATCATGCCCTACAAGGACTGGTTGACCAGCCGCGACGGCGGGCCGAGGACGATCATCAGGGAGGACATGCGAGAATGAAGACAGCCAGTCGTTTGGAAAAGGTGTTGGCGAGCGGAGCCTTCGCTGTCACCTCGGAGTGCGGGCCGCCCCGAGGCGCCGATCCCGAAGTGATCCGCAGAAAGGGCGAAGCCCTCAAAGGTGTCGTGGACGCGGTCAACGTGACGGACAACCAGACCTCGGTCGTGCGCATGTCCTCCATCGCCTCCTGCGTGATCCTCAAAGAAATGGGCTTCGATCCCATCGTGCAGATGACGACCCGGGACCGGAACCGCATCGCTCTGCAGAGCGATATCCTCGGGGCTGGCGCCCTCGGGTTGAACAACATCCTGTGCCTGTCCGGAGACCACCAGCGGTTCGGCGACCATCCGTCGGCCAAGAACGTCTACGACATCGATTCGGTCCAGCTCATCCAGACCGTGCGGCGGATGCGCGACGAGGGCAAGTTCATCAACGGCCAGGAGATCAAGCCCGCTCCGAAATTCTTCATCGGGGCCGCCGAGAATCCCTTTGCCGACCCGTTCGAAATCCGCGTGCCGAGACTGGCCAAGAAAGTGGCCGCGGGAGTGGATTTCATCCAGACCCAGTGCATCTACAACCTGGAGAAATTCCGCCTTTGGATGAAGGGCGTCGTGGACCGGGGGCTGCACGAGAAAGTGAAGATCCTGGCCGGCGTCACGCCCATGAAGACCGTCGGTATGGCCCGCTACATGAAGACGAGCGTACCGGGCATGGACGTCCCGGATGAGATCATCGATCGTCTCAAGGGGGCGCCGAAAGGAAAAGTGGGCGAAGAAGGCATCAAGATCTGCATCGAGACCATTCAGCAGCTCAAGGAAATCGAAGGCGTGGCTGGCGTTCACATCATGGCGATCGAGTGGGAGGAAAAAGTCCGGGAGATCGCGGAAGGCGCAGGGCTCCTGCCCAGGCCACAAGTGTAGGAAGGTAAGTTCAGCCCCTTCTCGCCCGCCGGCGCCCCGCATTCAGATTCGATCGCGATTGGAGCCGGCGGGACCCGTCTCTTCGCTTCGTTAGAACCCGGCGCCTTCAGCGACCTCGTTTTTGGCGGCTTCCAGACACTTCAGGCAAGTCAGGATTTTTCCCGGCGGAGGAGGGACGGGCACTGTGAGTTCGAGGCCGCAGACGCTGCAGACGACCTTGTACTCCCTCGGCTTCGGCCGGTGAGAACTCCGCCTGGCGGATCTCTCGGGTCTTCTCCTTCTGATCATCTGCGCCCCCTTTTCCTCCGCTCAGGGAGCGAAGCCTTCGGCGTATTCGACGCGGGCGCTCGCCCGCAATTCCTTCAAGTAGCCCTGTGCGGCCTCGTCGCGGTTTTGTCGATCCAGGTAAGCAGCGATATCGTCACGGGCTTCTTCAAGCGGGACTTCGCCGGCCTTTTGGTGATCCACGACCTTGATGAGATGGTATCCGAACTGGGTCTCCACGATCCCGCTGAGTTCCCCCGCCTTGAGTTCGAACGCGACATCCTCGAAGGGCTTGACCATATTGCCTCTCTCGAAATACCCGAGGTCTCCCCCTTGGGCCTTGCTCGGGCAGTCGGAGTTCTTGCGGGCCACGTCGGCGAAGTCTGCTCCCGCCTGGATTTCTTTCTGGAGGCGCGCGAGGCGTTCGCGTTTCTGAGCCTTTTCCGCCGGAGGATCGTCCGGATCGGCTGCGATCAGAATGTGGCTGGCCCGCACCCTCTCGGGCGTCTTGAAATGCTGGGGGTTTTCGCGATAGAAGGTTTCCACCTGTTCCGGCGTGACCTTTGCCGCGTTTTCGAGTTTTTTGGCGAGCAAGTTCTCCACCTTGAGGTTCTGCGTCACGTCGTTCCGGAAGTCCTGCTCCGAAATCCCCATGGATTCCAACACTTTCTTGAAAGCCTCCGGGCTGGAAAACCGTCCCGAAATCTGTCCGAGCCGGGCGTCGACCGCCTCCTTCGAGGGCACAATTCCCTGCCGGTCCGCTTCCTGGACGAGCAAGGTTTGGTTGATCAAGCTTTCGAGGGCCTGCCGTCGGAAAGCGCCTCTGGCTTGCTCGATCTGGCCGGGCGGGATTTGGTCCCTGTACTGGGACAAGATGACCTCCGTGGCCTGATCGAGTTCCGAACGGGTGATTTCCTTGCCGTTTACTTTCACGATCATCGGGTTCTCCTTTTGCTCTTTCAGTGTCTCTGAGGGGGTCGTCGGTGGGGGAGGGGGAGGATCGGCGTTGGCCGCCCCTTCCGAGGGCGCCAAACTCAGGGACTGCTGACCAGCGGCGTCATCGCTTTTTTTCCAGCAGGCGCCGCAAAAAATCAGTCCGCAGACCAAAAGAAGAACCAGCCAATCCCACCTGTTTCTCATCGACGTTCTCCTCAAAACGAAAAAAGTCACCGGCGGCATTCCCAAACCGGTGACCTTCAAACCGAAAAGCTCTGATGCGAGGCTACGGGATCAGGAAGTCGGGGCGCGGTATATCCGCGCTTCAATGATTTAGGATACCACCCGCCTCTAGGATGTCAAGCACGGCTGTGAAGACAAGTGGGGCAGAGGGCTCAAAAAGGCGAAAGAATGCTTTCGGCCATCAACTATCGTCTTCCAGGCCTTCCCGAAACCTGCGGTACAGTCTTTCGGCGTGAACGGCTGGATCCCGCACGTATTCCTGGACGGAAAGATCGATCCAGGGAGGGGACGAGGCTTCAGGTCCCTTTTCCCTAGGCTTTCCGCGGAATCGTTCGAACAATCTCTGGGCGGCCTTGGGCGTTCCGTCCGAGCGGAAGACTCCGGAAAAACGCTCCCCCGGCTGCACATCGAAAGGCGGCATGGTCCACAGGTGAGGAGCGCAGTCCGCATAACACCAGACCAAAGCTCCGATCAGACCGGCCTGCCAGCATCGCATAAGGGCTTGCTCGAGATAGCGGGCTCCGTCCTCCTGCCGGACAAGCCCGAGATGGCCCTCGGGGTCGGTTTCTTCGAGGTCGGTTTCGGAGGGGCCGGTGGGCACGCCCCCACACGCGGTGATCAGCACCATGATTCCACCGGAAAGCCACCGAGCCAGGAGCCCGAGAAAGGCCGGCCAGGCAGAATCCAACGGCCCCGATTCGAAAGGAGAAGTGCCTCGAAGGGCTTGCAGCGAGACAAAGTCGAGGAATTCAGAAAGACAAGGCCACCAACGCCCTTCGGGTTCCCAAAGATCCTCGGGACAGAGGGTCAGCGTGATCGGGGTGCCTTCGTCCTTGGATCGGAGTTCTTCGGTCATGACCCGCAGCCAAAGGCGCAGGGCCTCCGAATCAGGAGGCGCTGCCAGCCGCGAAGGCGCGCTCGCGAGATCCCAGGCCCACAAGGCCGGATGGCCTCTGAGGGCACTCGAGACTTCGCGAAGATACCGAACCTCAGCCTCGAGAATTTCCGGGTCGCCGTAGAGATCCCTGGGCTGGTTCTGCCGCAGCTTTCCCAGAGAGAAAACCGGCCACCGGGCCTGTTCCTCCCGGGCCAAGAGCCCCCAGGGGGGAGCCCAGTTCACCCCTCCCGCATGGCAGGCCAGAAGGCATGGAAGCAGGCGCAACGAATGCCTTTCGGCCAGGTCAGCCACGAGCACAAGGCGGTCCAGAGCTTGGGTCGAAATCCGATTCGCCCTGGGCTGAAAGGTCTCCCAGGACAGGAGCACCCGCACCATCTCCCACCCAGTCTCTTGGAGCCGGGGAAAATCCTCCGCAACTCTGGCCTTGCTGAAGTCCTCCCACCAGAAAAATCCTCGGTCCGCCGGCCAGTAGTTCCCGCCCACGATAAAGGGCCCTTGGTACTGGAAGCGCAGCGCGCCCATCCTGTCCAGCTCCTCCGCGTCAAAAAAAACGGGAAGGAAAGAGCCCCCTTTCCTTCCCGTTCTCGCCCGCACGACTCGACCCGGTCCCTGCCGCGGCTCGCCACCGGGTCAGACCGATCCCCCTTTTCCCTTTCACCACCTCTTCCGCTTATAGACGGCGTTAGTACCCGCCGAACCCGCCTCCCGGGGGCATGGGGGGCATATCTTTCTTTTCTTCCGGGATCTCGGCGACCAGGGCTTCTGTGGTGAGCAGCAGGGAGCCCACGCTCGCCGCATTCTGCAGGGCGCACCGGACCACCTTCGTCGGGTCGATGATGCCGGCCTTGACCAGATCG
>Ga0073932_1005959_pt1 | contig 12796 bp, 9 predicted proteins | sample DewCreD2012metaG_FD_76967 | JGI IMG/M metagenome (GOLD analysis project Ga0073932, IMG submission 76967) | Hot spring sediment bacterial and archeal communities from British Columbia, Canada, to study Microbial Dark Matter (Phase II) - Dewar... ... | reverse complement strand
TGAAATTTCGGCTCGTAATGGACGCCGGGGAGCGCGATGACACTTTGCCAGAGGGCCTCGAGCAGGCGAACGGTGCGGGTGAGCTCAGGCGCGCTCTGGCCGGGGTGCGCCAGAACCTGCTGGAGTTGTTCTGTGTACGCTGGCGGCAGAACCGGGAACCGGGCCATGGTTTCTATGACCTTTTTATCGCGCAGGAAATACCGTTCGTTGAGCGCAAAGAGCGCCTGGGTGAGGTTCGAGGCGGCCCGGGTGAGGCACCCCACCGTGTTATAGACGTCTCCCTGAGCGGCAAACCCCCGGGCATGGAGCAGGGTAAATTCGACCGCCCAGAGCGAATCGGCCAGTATTGCTTGTTTTAACTTCGGCGGATAAACCGCAACCTGGCGCTTGAGTTCGGCGATGAGCGATTCGGGATCGAAGAGGGGAATACAGATGTTCGTCTCGGCCAGATAAATCACGCTGTAAAAGCCGTAGGCGGGCTGCTGGTCGTAATCGTGCTGGTAGATGCCCTGCTGAGCCTCTGCAATGGTACGTTGAACTTGCTCCAGGTTGCGATAGAGAAAATCGACCTTGCCCTGGGGGGTGTGAATCCAGGCCCCGCCATTTACCCAGGCTCCCCATTCATAAAAACCGGTGACGGTTACCGCTTCCCGGGTTGATACATCTTCGGCGACCCGGCGGATGTCGTCGATGGAAAAAGGCCGCTCTTCAGAGTAATACAGCCCAATATCCAGATCGGAGGCTTCATGATAGGCGCCGCTGGCGTATGAACCGCCCAGGACGATGGCCTGCACTCCCTCGATCTGACTGAGCTGGTCTACCAGCTTTTCGAGGAGGGCGCGCTTCGGTTCGGGGAGGGTGGAGGGAGAGTTGAGCATATGCGAAACGGATAGATTGTATCATACCAGACGGCGGGCAGAGCGCACAGGCAGGCAAGGCGCCAGGGTGACGGCCAATACCTGCCTGTAAACAGGTTGAGAGGTTATGGCTGGAGATAGTCTTCGATAATCTGGTTGATTTTCTTCCTGACCCCCACAGGGTCGACAATGGCTCTGAAGCTTTCCTTCGTGCCCCCTGTGCCGGTTACAGTAACTGTGCCAAAGTTTAACAACCTGCCAAGGATATTCTGGTTTACTGAGACGCTTTCTATTTTGGCTAAAAGCATTTCAAGCGTGTGTCTGCGAATAAAGCCAGATTTTGCAATGACGCGCCGATTGGTGATGGCAAACTCTGTGGTGAAGATCAGGATTAATGATTGCAGCCCAAGCAGAATGGAATAGAACAGTAAGGGTCCTGAAACACACAGCAAGACGCCTCCAAGCGCCGATACATCCGAAGGTGCTGAGGATGGATAGCTGGTCGCTACCCAGCTTAAACCGAGTAGAAAAAATATCAGGGTTATCAGGAACGTAACCATTGAAGGGAGAAAAATGGCGGGATGAATGCGTGCGGTGAATAGCACTTCTTCGTTCGGCATCAAGTTATCCTGGACGTAACTCATGATCTCAACTCCCCTGGGTGTACTTTTCTTGCCCCCCAGACCAGTCACACAGAATGGCATTGCCCGTTATCTGGGAATAGGACAGATAGGATGATTATACATGCGAGTCTTTCTGGAACGATCCTGAAAGGATGGGTTGTTTTGGATTTTCTGGAAACCTCTGAAAGGACTGATATTTTAAAAATTCTTCAGCCCGAAGCAATCCATTTCAACCCCTTACAAACACACTCTGCATCCCCCTGAGCAGGGCCTCGAAGAGGGCGCCCTCTCCTTCTCCCTGGTCGGGATTTTCGATCACACCCTGGCTTATGGCATCTCCCGAAATAGCACGTTTTCAGCTCACGGCTTTTTTTACAAGCGCGGCGATTTTTTCCTCAACGGCGGGGGTCAACTCCTTCAGGGCGAAGGCGACCGGCCAGAACGCGCCTTCATCGAGGTTCGCTGCGTCGTTGAAGCCCAGCGTGGCGTATCTGGCATTGAACTTCTGGGCGCTTTGAAAGAAGCAGACGACCTGGCCCTCTCTGGCGTACGCGGGCATTCCGTACCATGTTTTGGGGGTGAGGGCGGGGGCGCTGGCTTTGATGATCGCATGGAGGCGCTCGGCCATGGTGCGATCTGGCTCCGACATTTCCGCAATCTTCGCCAGCACGGCGCTTTCTCCATCGACCCTGTCTTTGTCTGCGCGTGCGGCCGCTTTCAGCTCGCGGGCGCGCTCTTTCATCGCGGCCCGTTCTTCTGCGGTGAATCCTTCGGGAGAAGGTTGTTCCGGTCTGGAGGTGCGCTTGTTTTGGTTCATGAGATTCTTCTTTCAATAGAGGGTGATCAGGGCGCCCTGTGCGGCGCTTTGTTGGGCATTGTAAAGCGCAGGCGCGGTTATGTCAACTATTTGGGTGGTTATTGTTGAAAATGAACACCTAGCGCTTGTGCGCCTGAATTATCCATAACTTAAAATTATGGAAAGCAACCCAAAGGGGAAGGCCCGGCGCACCCCTTCCTGAAGGGACGAAGCAGGATTGAAAGAAAACTCTCAGGGATTGGTATATAACTGAACCTGCCCCCCGTAAAAATTGTCCTTGCGGATTAATTTCATTTGAGAGGCGAGCGCCTGCGGGACAAGCCCCATGGAGTCGGTATACGGGGCATGGCTGTAAACCAGCCAGACCCGATTGTGCCCCTCCAGGGATGAAAGCAGGGCGGGAATATCGCCGGGCGTCATCTCGGGCTCCAGAACGCCGCTTTCGAAGAGGTCTTGAGGGAGCCCGCGTTTCTCTACCTGAAGGTAGTAATGGGTTTCATAGGGTAGAAAGTAGTAGTCGAATGGAATGACTGCCAGATTGGTATTGAAAAGGATTAAATCGTTCTCCTCGGCGAATCCTGCGATCACGCGGGCGGCGGTTCTCCAATCTTCTCTGGGCTCGAACCGGTAATAGTCGCCGATGGAAAAGAGGTTGATGGTGGCCAAAAATCCCAGCGCCATGAACACCGGGAATCGAAATTTCAAAAAAGCGACGCCCGCCGCCAGTATCAGGTACAGGGGAATGGTTGACCAGATCAGGGTGCGATCCCAAAAAATGGGCCGCCAGACGCTGATGATCAGCTCACCCAGAAGGGGGATGGTGAACAGGCCGACCAGAAAGAAGAATTGCGGAATTTTCTTCCGAAAATACACCAGCCCCAAACCAGCGACCAGCGCGTAGAGGATCCAGATCGCCGTGGCCAGATTGGATGGAATTGGCCCCGAGGCATTCAGAAAGGATTTTAGCGTCTGAATCACGTCTTCCAGGGTTGGCCGGGGAATCCAGAATCTCTGATAGACTCTGCCGGCCTGCTGAATGAAGGGGAGGATCCATGGGCTCCACACCATGAGGATTCCTGTCTGCGCCTTTAGCCAGTTGCCCGGTGAGGGGGCCTGGAAGGCAAGGCCTCCCCCGGTTTTTTTGAGTCTTTGAAAAAGCATCAGCCCGAAAACCAGGAGGTTCGCGGCCAGGAGAAAAAGGACGCCTGTATTGTGGCTGAAGAGCGTGGCTGCTGAGAAGACGATCCATGCCGTCCATGCCAGGTCCGTCTCAATGCTCTGGATGGGCAGTCGGCGTGGCCGGAATCCACGGGCTCTTGGGTTATTTTGAGCGCGGGCTGGTTCTGGGCCGTGAAGATCGTCCTCGCGTTCCGGTTCTACCGGTTCAGGGGTGCGCCATGCATGGAAAACCTCGCGAAACTGGCTGCCGATGGGTCTGGCAGCGCGCGAATCCGTCAGCAGCCTGACCAGGGCGTACATCGCGACAGCCGCGTTAAACGCCAGAAGAGTGTCCATGCGGGTTTCCTGAGCATAGTAGATGTGGAAAGGAGAAAAAGCCAGGATGACCGCGGCCGCCAGCCCCAGGACCGCACCGGAGATGCGTTTGCCGATCAGATAAATGATGGGGATGGTGCCCGTGCCGATAAGCGCAGAAAGCAAACGGGTATCGTAAGGGGTGTTGCCGATGAGCGCCATCCAGTAATGGAGCAGAAGATAATACAGGGGGGGCTGCTGGTCGGTACTGGCGGCCCATTGCAGGAGGTCGGCGAGGTTGTGGCTGGCCATCCAAACGCTGAATGTTTCATCCAGCCACATGCCTTTGGCATCGAGCAGGAGCGCGCGCAGAAAACCGCCGATCAATGTGGCGATGAGCACCAGCCAGGGGGCCAATTCTTCCATTTCAAATTCATCGTTCATGGTCTTTCATCATCCTGCATTTCGTAAACGTAGCCAGAGGCCAGCCATTTTCCATCTTTGGCCATGATTTACCCGGCTCATCGGGCGCAGCTATTCATGGATTAGAAAATGTGGGGGGATGTGTTAATGTCTTATTCTACAACCCCCTATGTTTGATGTCACGTACTATTTGTCATCGATGATTGAATCAGATGGTGCCCGGAAGGAAAATTTTTATCGTAAATTTACCTGGTCCTTATGGGCCAGTGCGCGCTCTCCTTCCAGTGTATTGAGCCAGGCCTGTTCCAGGCTGCGAAAGTGCATCCCCAGTTCCCGTTCTGCTTTGGCGGCTGAAAACTGCCAGCTCGCAAAGGAGGTGAGGGCAAATTCACGGCAAAATACCACTGGCAGACCGAAGAGTCGCTCGATGACTTCGGCAATCTGGTTGAAGAGCATCGCCAAATGGGGTAGGGCATCCAGAATAACGTCACCTTGAATCCGCCGGGGGTCTGTTTCCAAAGCCTGATCATATCTCGATGTCGCATGACTCCGTTGCTCAGGATATAGGTTTCGCCTGCTTTCCCATACTCCAGGCAACGCAAAATTCCTTCTGCGGCATCCTCCACATACACATGGGCGCGCCGGCCATTCTGTTCCCAGAGCACGGGTGGGAGAAAGCCGCGGACGTACATTCGCACCAGGTAACCCAGAGCAGAGCGATCCCCGGGGCCGATGACTCCCGCCGGACACGCAATCACGATGGGCGCCCCTCGTTTTTGCAGGGCAACTGCCAGTTCGTAAGCTTCTGTCTTGGTGCGCTCATAGCAAGACAGAGGAGGGGAACGCCGCTGGAAAGTCTCGTCGGCAAGCGTATCGCCTGTTGGCCCAAAGGCCAGTATGGTTGAGGTGTAGACAATCTTTGGAATGCCCAGTTCAAGGGCTAACCCGAGGGCGTTCTCCGTGCCCCGCACATTGATTGTGCGCATGCGGTTCTGAGCCTGTCTGGTAATTCCAAACTCATACCAGGCCGCATTATGGATCACGGCATGGGCGCCGGTCATGGGTTCGCGCATCGATTCGCAATCGGTAATGTCTCCGTGCGCCAGTTGCGCGCCCAGTGATTGAATCGCCCTCGCTTCGGCGCTTTCTGGTTTTCGGACGAGGACCGTAACATCCCACCCGCGTTGAAGCAGCATTCGAGTAAGCGGCTGGCCGATAAAGCCTGTTCCACCGGTCACAAAAACTTTCATATGCCCCCCCGGTCTCCCCCACAAGCCAAACCCTGGCCTTTCGAACGATATGGATTTTTTATCTCGGATTTACAACCGCTATTGAATGAATAAAGTCAATCCCTGATGTATGGATGGTTAACCGGAAATAAATACTTGTTTTATAAATATTATACAACTATAGGCCGGGCCAGGCGCAATACAAATTTTTTCCCGGGCCCGAAAAAAACCCGGAAAAAACGGGGAATTCACCTGCCATAACCCGGCGGTCTTCTACGGCCTGAGCTTACCCCTGCCGGATGATTTCCACAGAGATCTCCACTACCGGGATCGTTCCTATGTTTTCAAGCCAGTGCAGGGTATTTTTATCCTCAGGCCAGCCCAACCCCGGCCCATACTCTCTGGCCGCGCCGTTTCGGTGATCGTTTTCTGGAGTATATAAGTATCTTGTTTGTCATAATTGTAGGGTAGGCTTCAGATTTTTGGGTTTCAGGGGCTACGGCTTATCGTCTTTGATATTTTGCCACGGTAATGCCCTCAAGAATCGCGGCCACCGTTTCGTCAAACCGATGCTCCTCAAAATTGTGTTCATTGTGAGAGCGCATCTGAAATGATTGTGCGAACACCTGCAGGGGCAGCGTGAACACAGCATTGGCTCTGCCTTTGCCGCCACGACGGGCATCTTCCAGGGCAAGTTCACACATGCGTTGATGAGATACACCTTCACTGTTTTCAAGTATGGCATGTGCCAGAGCTGGGCTGGTGAGTATTGCCTCAAAGATACGATACACCCTGACGGTATCCCTTCCCTTTGCGTGGATATTTTCTGTGGGGGTTGCCTGGTTTTCAACGACGGTGGTGACCGGTTTGCTGGTATATTGTTCTGGCTGCAAGTTAATCTTTAAAGCGTCAGCAAATTCTTCTGTCAGTTCACGGGTTGGGTCGGTTTCAAGAATGGCGTCATTCTCACGGCTGAGATGCAGGATGCAGAACTCCCGGAGCGCAGGCCAGCAGGAGGGTCGAATGAAGATTCGAAAATCCTGTTCAGCGTGTGAGCGCTCACTGTCAAAGTGGAAATCGCCGATCAGGTTGTGGAGGGCATCTAAATTTAAAATGCGGATCGCCCCACCGAAGGGTTGAGACTTAACCTCGACTCTCTTCTCATCCAGAGTCGCTTTGCGTTCGAGCGCCAGCATCCACTCGCCGTTGCCCGGGTGTTCAAAAACGACGCGCACCAGCGCGCCTACGCTCACCCGCAAGCTCAAGTCTGAGGTGGCGCCGATGCCCGGATTATGGTTCATTGGATGCGAAGGCGATGGCCTGATCCATATTCATGGCCTCGCCGGTCTCTCTGGCTTTCGCAAATGCATCAGGGCTGAGGGCGGTCATCATCATCACGCGGTTGCGTTCCACTTCCACCCTGTCGGCTGGCCACCATGCGCCGCCGGTAACCTGCAGGATGGACTCTGCCGCGCTGAACAAAATGGCGCCCCGTTCAACCTGCCCCTGTTGCGCTTTCAGGCCAGCCAGCCCTGCCAGGCACTCGGCGATCCCGCGCCGGTTGCCCAGGCGGCGGAACATTGCCAGGCTTTTTTTGAATTGGGATTCAGCCAGCTCGAACTCTTCTTCGTGCTGGGCGATGTACCCTAAATTATGAACGAAGCGCGCCACGTCGCCTCGGTCGCCTGTGGTATGCAGTAGAGCTTCGCATTCCTCGTAATATTTTCGCGCCCGATTAAATTGGCCCTGTGCGCGCGCCACCTCGCCGAGATTGTTAAGCGCAAAAGAAATCAACCAGCTTTCGTTAATCGCACGGGCTTCTGCAAGGGCTTCTTCATGGAAGGCGCGCGCCTGTTCCGGGTTTCCCAGGCCGAGTTCGATGTTGCCCCGGTGTACAAGTGTGAGGGCGTGGAAGTAAGGCTGGTCGGTTTCCTTGAAAAATTGGTTGGATTGTTCCAGTAATGGCCGGGCGTCGCCATCTCTTCCCATGTTAATAAAGGCAATTCCATAGGCCATTTGTGTGGTTGCCGCCATGCGGCCATCTTCAAGCTCCTGCATGATGGAGTGGGCCTCCTGGAGTTTGGACAGCGCCATTCCCTGTTTACCCTGCCACAGGGCCATCATACCGCTTGCCCCAAGCACCCATGCGCGCAGTGAAGGCGAATTTTGAATGACCGGTTCTGCCAGGTATTGATCTGTCCATTCAAGCCCTTCCATGAAAAGGCCTCGTCGGTACCAGAACCATGAGAGAATAAAGACCAGGCCGGCCCCAAGTTGCACTCCCTGCGGAGAAGTGAGCCCCCAGCTCAGAGTCGCCCGAATATTATCGAGTTCCTGATCAAACCAATTCAGCCATTGCAAAGCATTTGCCGTGTAAATTTGAAGTCCCGCCTGATTGAGGAGGATATCGCCGTAATACTGGCCGTGTCTTGCCCGGAAGGCATTCATCTCGCCACTCTGGGTTAGCTTTTCGAGCGCGTAGGTGCGAATGGTCTCAAGCATCTGAAAACGCGGCACGCCGTTGGGCGTCTCTACCTGGCGCAGGAGGCTGTTGTTTACCAGCGCGGTCAGGTTTTCCAGAATATCGAGCCTCCCATCCGGGTTGCATACCACTTCAGCGGCTTCGAAGGTGAACCCGCCGACGAAAACACCAAGCCGCGCGTATAAAATTTTTTCGTCCTGGTTCAACAGGTTATAACTCCACTCAAGCGTGTTGCGCAGCGTCTGGTGGCGGGTTGGAAGATCGCGCGCGCCGCCTGTGAGAAGCTTAAGCTGGTCGTCCAGGCGGGAGAGAATCGCCTGCGGCTGAAGGAGTTTGATGCGCGCGGCAGCAAGCTCAATGGCCAGCGGAAGCCCATCGAGGCGGCGGCAGATTTCAGCCACAGCCGGGGCATTGTCTTTCGTCAAAGTAAAATCGGGATGAACGGCCTGTGCGCGTTCAACGAACAGGCGCACGGATTCGTTCTCGGGCAAATTTTCCTGGTCTGACCCATTCTCGGCGCGGGGCAGCTCCAGAGGCGGGACGGGAAATGTGCGTTCGCCATGCAGGTTGAGCGCGATACGGCTGCTGACGATGATCTTCAACTGCGAGGCGGCACTCAGCAGGGCGGCTACCATGGGCGCGGAAGAGGCCAGTTGTTCAAAGTTATCCAGCACCAGCAACATATGCCTGTCACGCAGGTAATCTTTCAGGTTTTCCAACAGGGGGCGGCCGCCTTCTCGAACTTCGAGCTGTTGGGCAACGCGAGAAATGAACTGACTGGCATCTTTATCGTCGGCCAGGGGGACGAAGTAAACCCCGTGAGGGAATTGTTCGAGAAGCTCCTGAGCGACCTGGAGGCTCAGGCGAGTTTTACCGGTGCCGCCGGGACCCACCAGCGTGACCAGGCGTGTTTCCGGGTTCATTATTAAGTCTTTGATCGTCTGGACAAGCTTCACGCGCCCAATGAAGGGAGTCGGTTGAACAGGAAGGTTATTTTTGCTTTGCCTTGCTTTTAATGGGTTGGATGAACCTTCGTTGCGGTGATTCTCGTCAAAAAGCAACTCCACGCTGGTGGGCATGGGTAACCTGAAGAGGGTAGCGTAGCGCTTCAGGTTGGCGGCGGCGTAGATTAATCCGGCGAGCCGCTGTTCATCGGGTTGACCTGCTTTATGGGTATAGTTCAATCCTGCGGCGACCCCCGCCAGCCAGTATTGTCCCCACAGGTCATCGTGCAGGCTAGGATGATTTGCCTCCACCCAGGCGGCAAACGCTCTTCGAGCCGCCCCGATGACTGCGCTCCCGCCTGCCAGCTCAATCGGCACTTTCTGCGGGTCCGGCACATCGGCCACTGCCAGCAGTGTGAGAAAGTTGACGCACTTTGTAAAGGAGATCTGCGATATGGCGTGCATCAGGTAAGACATTTCCAGATATCGCTGGTCGTATAACAGCGGGGTATTCTCTTTGAACAGCGCGAAGTCGATCAGATAATAGCCGTCCAGCGATTCCTGGTCATCACCAAATTTGACCAGGATATTATTGATGTTCAAATCGCCATGAATGAAGCCGGTCGCCACGTCGATAGGGCGCGCCCAGCCCCAGGGTTCAGACTTACGCGCATAAAGCAAGGGGTTGGGGAAAACGCGCCCATTGATCAGCAAGCCAGCCACATCGGGGTTCACCCCGCACGGTTCCCGCAGGTAACGTTCGATGTTACTGCCAGCGTCCAGCCGAAAGCCGAGCCAGGAATGTAAAATTTTTTGGGGATGAACGGCCTGTTCGAAAATTACGTGGCTGTTCCATTCATCTAAAAGGATGGCATTGGTTTTGGCGAACAGGGCTTTGAGCTGGTTTTGTCGCTCGTACCTGGAGAGGGGTAAAAACTTGAGCAGAGATTGACCGGCGATGCGATAGAAGATGCCGATGGCGCCCTCATGCTCAATCCGGTCAAAGACCAGTTCGGCAATATGATCGCGGGCAAACTCAGGCGTGGCTTTGCTTATCACCGTATTATGCCGGGTCGCCTCGTCTGCGCTGGAGTGCTTACCCTTGCGATCGAGTTTTAGAATGCAATGCTCAACCTGGTTGGTTCCGTGAAAGGAGACGCTGACAAGGTAAACCATTGCCCCCGACCAGCCTCCAACCAGCAATTGAAGCGGAGCGACGCTGACCTTGTAGATATCCTGTGTCAGCTGAAGGATGCGCTGATATTCACCCGGCAGAGATTGAAAATCGGTGATCAATTCGGACATGGGACATGCCTCTGTTCATCGAGCCATTCGAACGGTTTGCCAGAGTTGCGGAAGACCCGCGCGAACCCGCCCTGCCGGTTTGGGGTTGGTGCCCGGGTTGGCAGAGACCGGGGGGGCCCCCGGGCTTTTGACGCCGTTTTGTCATGCGATTATTATAAAACAGATTCACATTATCATATAAATCATAATGCGATGATGAACTAAAAGACAGCCTCCAGCACACTGGCTCTGGAGTTGGAGCGGCCAAACCGCCAGTTTCATGGTCGGCGCAGCGTGGGCCGGACGATGGTATGAACTGGAGGAAAGCCTCTCGCCAGCGTGGGTTGGGGTGGCGTGAATCTTTAAATCCGGGCCTGAGGTAAAACCACCTCTATCCATTGTTTCCAGATTACCCACTAACTTTGGGACAGACTTAGACTCAAGTAACTGTCCCAAAGCTGGTGGGTTTTGAAAAAAGAGCAAGCCCGGAGTAAGATAAATTCACCAAAACCCACCTTACTCGAGGGCTTGCCATGTCTATTGTCACCCTACGTCTTCCAGAAGTCAAGTACTGCCAGGAAAACCGACCGGAAAAGCGCCCGTATTGTGATGGGGAGACCTTCCAGCACTGGGGCGGGGTAGTCAAACGGGTCAGTGATCCGCACCTGGGAGAGGTATGGGTGTACCGGTATCGCTGCTGCCGCTGCCGGAGGACATTTCGACACTATCCAGTGGGGATCGATCGGGCCCGACAGACGGCTAGGATGCGCGCATTGGCGGCGATTGGATGGATCTTGGGGATGAGTTATCGGTGTGGCTCGTGGTACCTGAGCCCCTTGGGGATTGGCTTGAGCCGGATGTACCCTGGACGAATAATCCCACCGAAAGAGTGATCGGCAAGATGAAAATGAGGGCTCGGACGGTTCGAGGGTACAAAACCTGGCGGGCGATGGCCAGTGGTTTGATGTCCGCTGGGGTGGGCGTGGCCTTGCCAACCGATGGATACCAGGAACGTATTCCGCCTGCCTGCTTTTCGCCCAAGTCACCCACCAACTTTGGGACAGACTCAGACTCAAACCAGGCTTGACTCGCCCCCCGTAAACTCCTATGATTAAGGCAGTGGTCTCTATGGTTCATTTCGATCCAATCAGGAGGGTAAGCTATGTTTCACCGAGTCTTCCAGGTCCTCGACCGGCTTTTTCACTTTGAGGTGGCCCATGCCCATTGCGACATCCCCTGCGGCATCTATGACCCTCACCAGGCGCAGGTGGCCGCCCTCACCGTCATCCGCATGGTCGACCTGATGGCCGACCTGGTCAAAGGGGCGCAGAAGGATAACGCAGAATTTCATAACAGCATGTCGCGCTATATCGCAGTCAAAGAAGAGCACGCCGAGCTTTGCAAGCGTGAAGTGCGCGTCATCTTTGGCGATTTCATCAAAAAAGAACACGTAGAAAAGTACCCCGAATTGCCCACGCTGGTGCATAAAATCATGCAGGCCGGGTCGAAGGCACGCCAGTCGGCCAGCCGCGAAGCCGCGCTCGACCTGCTTGCCCAGGTCAATCGCTTTGCCGAAATTTTCTGGGAGATCAAAGGCATCCCCACCAAACGCGTGAAAGCCCCTTATAAACCCGAAGAAGAAATCGTCTATCCGGTGCTGTGATCCTGAAAATAATGCGGGTGCAGGGCTCGAGCCTGGCCCCCGACTTCGCCAACGGCGATTATGTGGTAGTCTCGGCCCTGCCCCTTCTTTTTCGGCGTCTGCGCCCCGGCAGGCTGATTGTGTTTCACCAGCCGGGGTACGGGCAGATGATCAAACGAGTTGCGCAGGTCGAACCCTGCGGAAAGCTCTTCGTGCTGGGAAGCGGCGAGGGGTCTGTGGATAGCCGTACCTTTGGGCCGATAGAGCGCCGCCAGGTGGAGGGGGTGGTCGTCTGGGGCATCCACCGCCGGAGAAATTAACCCTGCCTGTCGGCAGAGCGGGCGTTCTCTGGTAGAATCCAGCCATGCCCTGGAATGTTACTGGTCACGCATGGGCCGAGCGCCTGCTGGTTGGGCACATCCGGCAGGGCGAGGTGCGCCATGCCTACCTCTTCAGCGGGCCCCCCGGAGTGGGGCGGCGTACGCTGGCGTTGCGGCTGACTCAGGCGCTGTTTTGCCCGCAACCCGCCGCGACGGGCCAGCCCTGCCGCACCTGTCACACCTGCCGCCAGGTAGAACAGATGCAACATCCCGATCTGAGCATCGTGCAGGCCGAAAGCGAGGGCGGCACGCTCAAAGTAGACCAGGTGCGCGAGTTGCAAAAAACGCTGTCACTCCTTCCCTACGAGGCGCCTTATCGCGTGGCATGGTTGCTCCGTTTTCAGGAGGCCCACGTCAGCGCTCAGAACGCCCTGCTCAAGACGCTGGAAGAAGCTCCCCCACGGGTCATTCTTCTTCTCACAGCCGATTCCCCCGACCTGTTGCTGCCCACCATTGTTTCGCGCTGTGAGGTGCTGCGGTTGCGCCCCCTGGCCGTGCCCCGACTGGAAGAAGAACTTGCCGCGCGCGGCCTTCCGCAGGTAGAAGCCCACCTGCTGGCGCACCTTTCGGAAGGGCGGCTGGGATACGCGCTGCGGTTGAGAGAAGACCGCGCCTTTCTGGAACAACGCAGCGCCCTCCTGG
>Ga0073932_1005956_pt1 | contig 12804 bp, 14 predicted proteins | sample DewCreD2012metaG_FD_76967 | JGI IMG/M metagenome (GOLD analysis project Ga0073932, IMG submission 76967) | Hot spring sediment bacterial and archeal communities from British Columbia, Canada, to study Microbial Dark Matter (Phase II) - Dewar... ... | reverse complement strand
TTTTCGGTCGTGATGCAAACGAATTTCATCATTATTGCGGGACCGATGGCGTAGACCAGTCTTATGTCATCATCCTTCCTGAGAAGCTCATCGAGGGGAACGGTGACAACCGCCTTTTGCCCATAGGAACCATCGTCCGTTGTAACGATGAGTTCATCCGCTACCCTGCGCATCTTTTCCTCCCAGAAAATCAGATCCTTCGATCTCGCTCCGATGATGGAGATAACGGTGTTGCCTGCTGCCTTTAACGAACGTGCTATCGGATACGAAGGTGCTATGCCGACACCGCCTCCGACACAGATAACCTTCCCGAAATTTTCGATGTGCGAATGCTTGCCAAGCGGTCCCACCACGTCCATGAGAAAATCACCTTCCTGCAAAGAACCCAGATAGGTTGTTGTCTTGCCGACTTTCTGAAATACCGTGGTGATGGTTCCTTTTTGCCTGTCGAAATCAGCGATTGTCAGCGGTATTCGTTCCCCTTGCTCATTAATCCTGAGTACGAAAAAGTTACCCGCCTTTGCCTTCTTTGCAATCTCAGGCGCGGAAATCTCGAATGAGACGACGGATTGGGAAAGGACTTCCTTTTTCAGGATCTCGTACACGAGAGATTCCTCCTCGGGAATGCGAGCATTTTTTTGCTTGACAAGCCTTACGGCTTTTCAGTATAACATAACCGCTTATGCCTGGAACTTATTTACCATCAGAATATTTACCGGTGCTTATCTTCATTCTTATCGCATCGGCATTCGGTCTCGGAGCCCTCCTGATCGGTTTCATCTTTAGACCAAAGAAGCCATATTTTGAAAAGCTCCTGCCGTATGAATCGGGAATTAATCCCAAGGGGGAGCCGCGCCATCGCTTCTCGATCCGCTTTTATATCATCGCCATGTTGTTCGTGGTGTTCGATGTCGAGGCGATATTCATCTATCCCTGGGCTGTTGTCTTTGATATGATCGGCATTTACGCTTTCATCGAGATGGTGCTTTTTATCGCCATACTCCTGGTCGGATACATTTACGCCTGGAGAAAAGAGGCATTCGAGTGGGATTAATCGAATAACAGGGGGAACGAGATGTTGATCGAAACATCTGCAACCGGTCTCGTCGAAGTTGAAAAAGGTGTAAAGGTATTGCCGCCTAACCTCATCGTCACGACCCTTGACAAAGTCATCAACTGGGGAAGACTGTCCTCTATCTGGCCGACGACATTCGGTCTCGCCTGTTGCGCTATCGAGATGATGGCCGTTGGCGCGTCGCATTACGACTTCGACCGGTTCGGGATTATTTTCCGGGGCTCGCCGAGACAGGCGGACTGCGTTATCGTTGCCGGCACGGTCACCAAGAAGATGGTGCCCGTGGTGAGGAGGGTGTATGACCAGATTCCCGAGCCGCGGTACGTGGTGGCGATGGGCAGTTGTGCGTGCACCGGTGGGGTATTCAAGACGTACAGCACCGTTCAGGGATGCGATTCATTCCTTCCGGTCGATGTGTTTGTGCCGGGCTGCCCTCCAAGGCCGGAGACGTTGCTTGAAGGCATGATGATGCTCCAGGAGAAGATCCGGAAAGAGCGCGCGAGGTGGAGTCCATGGCGGTAACGGAGGTAAGACTCACCCTTCAGCCATTAGGACTTGCACCGAATGATATAGCAGAAAAAATCAAGGAGAAATTTCCCACACAGGTTCTCGAGGTCGTCGATTTCAGAGACCAGGTATCCGTTATCGTAAAAAAGGAACAGATTGTTGCTATCCTGAAATTCCTCCATGACGACCCGTTGCTGAGCCTCGATCACCTCCAGGATCTCACGGCAGTCGATTACATGAAGAAGAAGGAGATCCGGTTCGAGGTCGTCTATAACCTTTACTCCACGAGACATCGGCACAGAATCCGCATCAGGGCCCAGGTTCCGGAAAATGACCCAAAGATCGATTCCGCGGTAGTGATCTGGGCAGGTGCCGACTGGCACGAGCGGGAATGTTATGACATGTTCGGCATTACCTTTGCCGGACATCCCGATTTGAGGAGAATACTCATGCCCGAGGACTGGGAGGGCTTTCCGCTCAGAAAGGATTATCCCTTGAAGGGTCCCGAGTTCGACAAGGATTGGACCGGGTTCACTGATGTTGTGAAGCGGTCGAAGGAACTGAAGGAATTTGAGTGGGAAGGTTGAGATGATTCAGAGAGAAGCGGAGAAGATATTCGAGACGAGAGAGCTGAATGTCAATATGGGGCCGCAGCATCCGGCGACTCACGGAGTCCTGCGACTTGTCCTGGATATGGATGGTGAGACAATCGTGAATGTTACTCCCTATGTCGGGTACCTGCATCGCGGTATCGAAAAACTTGGTGAAAATCTGAGTTATTTCCAGGCGCTTCCCCTCACAGACCGTATGGATTATGTCTCCGCAATGTCCAACAATATCGGATACTGCGTAGCGGTCGAAAAACTCTTCGGCATTGAGGCACCGGAAAGGGCAAAGTATATCAGGACGATAGTCGGGGAGATGTCGAGGATCGCAAACCACCTGCTCTGGCTGGCGACCCATGCCCTCGATATCGGCGCAATGACGGTCTTCCTTTACTGCTTCAGGGAGCGCGAGTGGATTCTCGATCTCTTCGAGATGATCTGCGGTGCCCGTTTGACGGTTACATACCCGAGGGTGGGGGGAGTCCGAAACGATGTCCCGCAGGCATTCCTCGACAGCCTGTGGAAGTTCACGGATGAATTTCCTTCGCGAATTAGAGAATACGAAACCCTCATCGACCAGAACAGGATCTGGCTTCAGAGGACGGTGGGGATCGGGGTTATCTCTGCCGAAGAGGCGGTGAATTGGGGAATGACCGGCCCGACCCTGAGGGGATCCGGTGTCGCTTATGATATACGGAAACACATGCCGTACGATGCATATGATCAAGTCGAATTCGATGTGCCGATCGGCACCGAAGGCGATACCTATGATAGATACCGGTGCAGGATGCTGGAGATGAGGCAATCGAACAGTATCATCAGGCAGTGTATTGAAAAGTTGCCGGCTGGCCCGGTGATGGCTGACGATCCGAAATTTGTTCTCCCGCCGAAGGACAAGATGATGCCGGTAACCCACCCTACGGATATGGCGTATTTCATTATCGAGAAGGCGTGTAAGGGGTGCGGTATGTGTTTGCGGGCCTGTCCGGCGAAGGCGATCACCGGGGAAAAGAAGAAGCCGCACAAGATCGACCAGTCTCTTTGCCTGCAGTGCTCGACCTGTTTCACAACCTGCAAGTTTAAATCTCTGACAGTTGTGCCAGGTGGGAAAGGAATGAGCGATGATAAACTCGCCGAATTGGCGGTTTCTCCCGATAAATTGCCGGACGACATCAAGGAAGCTCAGCAGGCTCTCACGAGACAGTTTGATTTCATTAAAAAAGGGCCGAAAGTCCCCGAAGGAGACGTTTATGTGGCAACCGAGGTTCCCAAAGGGGAGCTCGGTTTCTATTTTGTCAGCGACGGAACAGGGAAACCTTACCGGATGAGGGTGCGAGCACCGTCATTCATTCATGCCGGATGTCTGCCGAGGCTTTGTAAGGGCCATTTGGTCGCCGACGTCATCGCCGCAATCGGTACGATCGATATCGTGCTTGGAGAGTGTGACAGGTAATCATGAATTTCGGCACTATAATATCGCCTGATGTGCTGGACGGTTTGATCGCTTTCGGGATCAACGTCCTCATCATCATTCTCAAGATCGTGGTCGTGCTCGCCATTGGATTGCTCCACGTCGCGTATGCAACCTACTTCGAACGAAAAGTCATCGGGCATATGCAGGTGAGGCTTGGTCCCATGAGGGTTGGTCCGCACGGGCTCCTGCAGCCGTTTGCAGACGGACTGAAGCTTTTTTTCAAGGAGGACATCATTCCGGCTCAGGCGGATAAGGCAATGTTTTATCTCGCGCCGGTCATTTTCATGGCATCTGCTATGGTGAATCTATCGGTTATCCCGTATGCCGAGAATTTTGTCATTGCGGACATCAATGTGGGACTCCTTTTCCTTTTCGCAATCGCCGGTGTCGGCGTGTACGGAATCTTTCTCGCCGGATGGGCTTCCAACTCAAAATATGCATTCATGGGAGGATTGCGCTCATCAGCGCAGGTGCTGAGCTATGAGATCGCAATGGGCTTCAGCCTGGTCGGCGTCATGATCATGTCCGGTTCCTTGAACTTGAACGAGATCGTGAAGGCACAACAGGAGTCGCTCTTCGGCATGTATGCTATCCCGCAGTTTGCGGCATTCATCGTGTTCACGATCTCTGCGGTAGCCGAGACGAACCGCACGCCGTTTGATCTGCCCGAGGCCGAAAGCGAACTGGTCGCCGGGTATTTTACGGAATACAGCGGTTTCCGGTTTGCCCTGTTTTTCCTCGGCGAGTATATCGCGATGTTCATCATGGCATCCATAGCAGCGGTATGCTTCCTCGGCGGCTGGACGCTTCCGTGGTATGTTACGAAGATCCTTCCTTTCCTGAATCATGTGCCGGGTTTCTTCTGGTATCTCATTAAGGTATATGCTTTTATCTTTTTCTATTATTGGATACGGGCAACGGTGCCAAGGTACCGGTATGACCAGCTCATGAAGATCGGCTGGAAGATACTGATCCCGATTGCACTGGCCAATATTGTCATAACCGGTTTGGTAAAACTGATCCTATAGCGAAATGAGAGAGCGGAGATTGACAGTTCGGGACATCATAAAAAGGTTTACTTTTATCGAAATATTCCAGGGCATGGCTTTGACCCTTCGGCGGATGTTTTCCCATGCCGTTACCATTCAGTATCCGAAGGAAAGGAGACCGATTGCCCCCGGGTTTAGAGGGCAGCACGCACTCGCAAAGAGGCATGGCCAAGCCAAGTGTGTCGGTTGTGGCCTCTGCGCCACGGTCTGCCCCTCGCAGTGCATCTCCATCACGCGTGCGAAGGGACAGGTGGTCAAATATGAAGTGGATGTCCTGCGTTGCATTTACTGCGGCTTTTGCGTAGAGGCATGCCCGTATGGCGCGATTGTGCTTACCGAGAATTACGAATATTCGGCGTATCGGAAGGAAGACCTGATCCTGAAAAAGGACAGGCTTCTGGAAAGCTGGGATAAATACATGCCCGGTACGAAAGGCGAGGAGTACCTTCGAAAATTCTGGAGACCGATGTCTGAAGATTTCGGCACTCCGCCGGGTCAGGCCGTATGGCGGGGGAAACGGTCATGATCCAGCAGGCGTTTTTCGCGTATTTTGCCTTTGCGATAACGGTGCTCTCGCTCGTCGTCATTACGCGGAGAAATCCGATTCACAGCGTTGCCTGGATGCTCCTCCTCTTTTTCCATATCGCCAGCCTGTACCTTTTCCTGAATGCGGAGTTCCTCGCGGCCGTCCAGGTTATTGTCTATGCCGGCGGTATCCTTGTTCTATTCCTCTTCGCGGTTCTCTTGGTCAATATCCGGGAAGAGATGAAAATAGGCAAGTATATCGGTGCCGGTGCAGCCGGCTTCACCTTTGCGGTGGCGCTCCTGGTGGTCGTGCTGATGTCGCTTCGCTCGTTTGTCGCAGCGCCGCCGGGCGCGTATACCATCGACCTCATACAACAGGAAACCCATACGATCGCCATCGGCAAAGTCTTATATACGGAATTCCTGTATCCCTTTGAAATCACGTCACTCATACTTCTCGTCGCGATAGTCGGCGCGATCGTTCTCGCGAAAAGGAGGCTGAAAGGCTGATGGTACCCTTAAGCTGGTACATGGCGCTCAGCATCGTCGTCTTCTCGATCGGAGTCTTCGGATTCCTTTCGAGGCGGAATATTATCATCGTGCTGATGTCGATCGAGTTAATGCTGAATGCCGTCAACATCAATCTCATTGCGATGAGTCATTACCTCCAGGACCTGCGGGGTCAGATTCTGGCCTTTTTCGTCATCGCTGTAGCTGCGGCCGAGGCCGCGATCGGACTTGCGATCATCATAGCGTTTTTCAGAAACAAGGCGACGGCGCACGTCGATGACGTCAAGGAAATGCGGGGGTAACGCGGACGGTATACGAAGCATGAGAAAGGATCGGTAACATGGAACTGCAATTCTACCACATATTGATCCCGTTCTTGCCGCTTGCCGGATTCGTGATCAATATCCTCCTCGGGAAGGAAGTGATCCGTTATCAGGCTCACTGGCCCGCAGTTCTCTCTGTGGTGGGCTCATGGGTTTGTTCGCTGCTGGCCCTGCGGGATGTGATGGCGGGCAAGATTGTGGATGCCGACCTGTACTCCTGGATTGTTTCCGGCACATTCAAGGTTTCCGTCGGTTTCCTCATCGATCCGCTCACCGCCGTCATGCTCATCGTTGTTACCACCTGCGCAACGCTCATCCATATCTATGCGATTGGATATATGCACGGGGACACCGGCTACTATCGGTTTTTTGCCTATCTCAATCTCTTTACCTTCTGCATGCTGATGCTGGTTATCGGGAATAATTTCCTCCAGCTTTACTTCGGATGGGAAGGTGTCGGTCTCTGTTCATACTTCCTTATTGGATACTACTTTAACAAGAAGTCTGCTGCGGATGCCGGCAAGAAGGCATTCATCGTTAACCGGTTCGGAGATTTCGGTTTCGGCATCGGCGTCTTCATGGTTTTCCTCACCTTCGGCACCCTCCATTACGCGGACGTTTTCTCGAATGCTTCCATCATGATTGGCCAGAGGGTGGATTTCTTGGGATGGAATGTTGACCTGCCGACCCTTATTGCGCTGCTCCTCTTTTGCGGTGCTGTCGGAAAATCAGCCCAGATACCGCTGCACGTCTGGCTCCCGGATGCGATGGAAGGGCCGACCCCGGTCAGCGCGCTCATTCACGCGGCCACGATGGTTACCGCCGGAGTGTTTCTCGTTGCCCGTTGCAGTCCGATTTTTAACCTTTCCGAAGTGGCGATGAACGTCGTTGCGGTTATCGGTGCACTCACGATGTTCTTTGCGGCGACGATAGCGATTGTTCAGAATGATATCAAGCGGATCATTGCGTATTCCACCTGCAGCCATTTGGGCTACATGTTCCTGGCTTGCGGTGTGGGTGCCTATGCTGCGGGCATATTCCACCTCTATACCCATGCATTCTTCAAGGCGCTCCTCTTCCTCTCTGCCGGCAGCGTGATCCACGCCGTCCATACGAACAACATACAGGAGATGGGAGGACTCAAGAAGTATATGCCGATTACCTATGCGGTTTTTGTGATCGGTGGACTCAGCGCTGGAGGATTCCCGGGACTCTCCGGATTCTTCAGCAAGGATGAGATTATCTGGTCGGCGTACGCTGCTCATACACCCGTCGGAACCTTTGTCTGGATCCTCGCACTCGCCGGCGCCTTTTTCACGCCTTTCTATACCTTCAGGCTGATATTCCTCACCTTCCACGGGGAAAACCGCGCTGTGCATCACGGCAGTCACGGGCACGGTTCTGGCCATAGCTCACACGGCTCGCATCACGGAGAACATCACTTTCATGAGTCGCCGAAAATTATGACGGTTCCCCTAATGCTTCTCGCCGTCGGCGCTGTTGCGGCCGGGTGGATCGGTATCCCGCCTATTCTCGGCGGCGGCGCGCATTTCGCCCATTTCCTCGAACCGGTGGTCGGACATCCTGAATTTCACGGAACCCACGCGGAGGAGTGGGCGGTGATGGGTCTCTCCACGACCTTGGCATTGATCGGTTTGGGCCTGGCTGCTTTCCTCTACCTTCGGACGACCGATTTGCCGATCAGAATCGGAAAGGCATTCAAGCCGCTCTACACGGTTCTCTACAATAAGTATTTCATTGACGAACTGTATGATTATACGGTCGTCAGACCGACAATGTGGATCGCGAAGAGTATCCTCGTAGGGATAACCGATGCAAAGATGATCGAAGGAATAGTCAACGGTGTTCCGGGGACAATCGGCAAGTTCAGCCAGAGCCTGCGGAAGATGCAGACAGGGCTGGTGGAGCATTACGGGATCTTTATGGCTGCGGGAGCGGTTGTCATTGTGGCGCTGCTGCTTCTGCTGAAATAGGAGAGATATGGAACCCCAGGTGATCATGAACCATTTGAGTTACCCGATCCTGAGCGTACTCATCTTCCTGCCCATGCTCGGCGCCCTCCTCATCCTCATCACGCGAAGGTCATGGGAACTCCTTGCGAAATCGATCGCCCTAATCACCAGTATCGCTACGTTTATCCTGTCGATCCCCCTCTTCACGGAGTTTGACAAGACGACGCACAGAATGCAGTTTGCCGAGCGCCATTCCTGGATACCCAACTGGAATATCAACTACTTCATCGGCGTTGACGGCATCAGCATCCTGCTCGTGCTCCTCTCAACACTCACCGCGATACTGTGTGTCCTCATCTCGTGGGAATCGATCACCAAGAAGGTGAAGGAGTTCTATATCGCCATCCTCCTCACCACATCATTCATGATCGGTGTCTTCTGTTCCCTCGACTTTTTCCTCTTCTATCTCTTCTGGGAAGCGATGCTCATTCCCATGTTCCTCATCATCGGGGTATGGGGAGGTCCGAACAGGGTGTACGCGGCAATCAAGTTCTTCCTCTACACGCTTGTCGGAAGCGTTCTCATGCTTGTCGGCATCATCGTCCTGTACCTGTACTCCGGCAAGACATTCAATATCCTCGATTTGATGACGAGGACATATCCCTTCTCGATGCAATTATGGCTCTTCTGGGCATTCTTCGCCGCTTTTGCCGTCAAAGTTCCCATGTGGCCCGTCCACACGTGGCTGCCGGACGCACATACCGAGGCACCTACCGCGGGCAGCGTTATCCTGGCGGCAATTCTCATCAAGATGGGCGCCTACGGTTTCCTGAGGTTCTCCCTCCCGCTCTTTCCCGAAGCCGCAAAGGCAATGACGCCGGTCATGCTGACCCTCTCTGTGGTGGCCATCATCTATGGGGCGGTGATTTGTCTTGCCCAAACTGATCTCAAGAGACTGATTGCCTATAGTTCTGTCAGCCACATGGGTTTTGTGACCCTCGGCATCTTTGCCCTGAATACCCAGGGGGTCGAAGGCGGAATTCTCCAGATGATCAACCACGGGGTTGTCACGGGTGCACTCTTCTTGTCGGTGGGCATCGTGTATGACAGGACCCATACGAGGAAGATCGCCGATTATGGAGGACTGGCAACCGTCATGCCCGTCTACGCCTCCTTTTTTATGGTCTTTACGCTCGCAGCGATCGGGCTGCCGGCTACGAACGGATTTGTCGGTGAATTTCTCATCCTCTTGGGCGGATTTACCAAGAGCAAGCTTGCCGGTGTTCTTGCAAGTACGGGAATCATTATCGGTGCGGGGTACATGCTCTGGCTCTACCAGAGGATCTTCTTCATGGAGGTTAACCCGAAAGTGTCCGGTCTCCCCGATATGAATGTCAGGGAGGCGCTTTCTCTCATCCCCCTCCTCATCCTTGTTCTCTGGATCGGGGTATATCCGAATGCGTTTCTCAGTTATCTGCACGTCTCTGTCTCACATCTCCTTGAAAGGGTTTCTTCAGCGGGAATGCAGGAGGCTGCGGCGGCGAAAGCTATCATGGAGGTAATCAGATGAATTTCCAGATCCCCGATCTGACTCCTATGAGACCCGAACTCATCATGACGGCTCTTGCGCTCCTCGTCATGCTGGTCGATCTTTTCGTCAGGAAGAAGGAAGTCATGGCCGTTCTCAGTATGGCGGGTGTTGCCATTGTGGGTATATCATTGATCGGATCACAGGGTGAGACCTTCGGTACCATGTTCATTTCGGACGGCTATAGCACCTTTTTTAAGCTGATTTTCTTCATCAACGTCATACTTTCGATACTGATATCCATCAAATATATATCGATTGAACGAGCGAATTTCGGTGAGTATTACAGCCTGATACTCTTCTCAACGATCGGAATGATGATTATGGCTTCCGCGGGGGATTTGATCGTCCTCTATCTGGGACTCGAACTCATGGCGCTTAGCACCTATATTCTTGCGGGTTTCATCCGTCACGACATCAAATCGAATGAGGCAGCCCTCAAATATTTTCTTCTCGGAGCGTTTTCATCCGGATTTCTGCTCTATGGCATTTCGCTCGTCTATGGGCTGACCGGCACGACCGATTTGAAAGCGATCGCGACGTTTATCCATGAACGCGGCTTGTACGACAACCCTGCGCTTCTTCTTTCGATCGCGTTTCTCGTCGTCGCGTTCGGCTTCAAAATCGCGGCAGCACCTTTCCATATGTGGGCGCCCGATGTCTATGAGGGTGCGCCAACTTCCATAACCGCTTTCATGTCGGTAGGTCCTAAGGCTGCCGGATTTGCAGTCATCGGCAGGGTTTTCCTCGTGGCATTCGCTTCGGTGAAAGTGGACTGGGTAACCATCCTGGTGCCGATTTCCATCCTGACCATGGCAGTCGGCAATATCGTCGCGCTTTCACAGACGAATATCAAGAGAATGCTTGCGTATTCATCGGTTGCGCACGCCGGGTATGCGCTGCTCGGAATCATCGCAGCTAACAATGAGGGGCTTGCCAGCATGATGAATTACCTCATGATTTATGCCTTCATGAACCTCGGCGCATTTGCGGTCATTATCATGCTCAGGAGCGAAGGCTTCAAGGGCGACAGCATTAACGATTACGAGGGTCTATCCAAGACGCATCCGTGGGCTGCGGCGCTGATGCTCATCTTCATGTTTTCCCTTACGGGCATACCGCCGACTGCCGGATTCATCGGCAAGTTATACATTTTTATGGCTGCAATCAATGCTGGGTATACCTGGCTTGTCATTATCGCCGTGATCTTCAGCGCCATATCCGCATACTTCTACCTCAGAATTGTGATGTACATGTACATGAGGGATCCGAAGGTATCGGTGCAACTCACGACCTCATTCCCGCAGGGTGTCGTGCTTGCGGTTACGACAGCAGCAGTGCTCATTATCGGTGTTTTTCCGACGGCGCTGGTTGAGTTTGCAAAGGCAGCCGTCAAAGGCTTCTGAGAAGAACCGTTACCGAATACCCCTTGTCTGTTTCCCCTCGAAACGAAACCCTACAGTCTATCCGGAACCGTCACAGCGTCAGAAGATTCACCCAGCAGGAGGTGCCTGATGAACTGATCAGCATTCTGCTTCAGGCGGCGAACGAGGCGCCTTCTGCGCACAACCAGCAGTCCTGGAAGTTCATCGTAATAAAGAATTCGAGGAAGCAGGAATTGGCCCATCTCGTTACGGCACGCTCCAGTGTTTTTCCGAAGCCTGCTTCCGCCCTCCTCCGCATGGCTGCCCGCAGCATCATGAGCGCGCCCGTGGTCATCGCGGTCGCAAACACCGGAGACCTGATAGAACATGGCACTCAGCTCTTCAAGATTTCGAAGGATATGGCACGCGATTTTTTCCGAACCATGGAAATTCAGAGCTCCGCCGCGGCGGTGGAAAATATGCTTATTGCGGCGACATCCCTCGGTCTCTCGACCGTCTGGCTCGGGATTCTTTTCCTCATCAAGGATGATATCCTTCAGTTTCTCGGAGAGCCAAAAGGGGAATTCATGGCGGTTGTCCCTGTCGGGTATGCCGAGAGGCCGAGTTCGGGTCCGCAGAAGCAGCCGTTCGAAATGAAGGTCAGATATCTGGAGTAGTATCTTGCGAATCCTCTCGTAAGGCTTCTTTAGCTGCCTCGCTGTCTTCTTTCTTAACGAGTATCTTTATCTCCCCGATTTTGCCGATGTTTACCGGATACGGACTTACCTTTGATGAGCGCAGCACGACGGGGATGCCGCCACTTTCGAGCACATCTTTAATCATCTCTGCCTCGAGAGAATCATAGGTGACCATGATTTCAACCCATTCGCTGCCCAGCGGGTGGAGGCTACTTGATCCGCTTCGAAATCGCTTTAAATTCCTCTGTGCCAGCGATCTTCAGGATCTGGAAGAGCACCGTTTCGGTGCAGGTGATGACCCCTCCGGCATCGCGGATGAATTCGCATGCGATTTTCCAGTTCTCTTTCGTCCGCGAACAGACCGCATCTTTCACCAGATGAACATGGTATCCCTCCCTCAGGAGTCCGAGGCTTGTCTGCAGGATGCAGATGTGGGTTTCCATGCCGGTTACAATGAGGGATTTTCTGTTCAGTTTTCTGACCGCATCAGTGAATGATGGCTCATCGCAGCAACTGAATGTCAGTTTCTCAATGGTCCTGCAATCCGGTAAGGCATTCCGAATCGGCTCTGCCGTGGGGCCCAGGCCTTTTGGGTACTGTTCGGTCAGAATGATCGGGATATCGAACATTCGTGAAAGTTCAATCAGGTGAAGACAGTTCCCGACGACGGATTCCTTCATCTTCATGACCGCCGCGAGCTTTTCCTGAATATCAATGATCAGGAGGGCACTATTGCTGCTATCAAGGAAGAATTTTTCCATATGTACTCCTTTCGGGCGACATCGAATTCTATAGTGGTGATGCCGAGGCAGAAATGTTATTAACAGTGCATATCACTGCACACAGTATACTTCAGTCCTTACCTATCAATCAATGATCTGCTGAATGGCTTCACCCATTCTGGTATAATCGTCTGTCGCTATGAATACTCCCTGGAAAGACAATATCTCCTTTATCCTCGTAGAGCCTCGGGAACCCGGGAATATCGGAGCTGCTGCACGGGCTTTGCAAAACATGGGTTTCAGTAGGCTCGAACTGGTGAATCCGGTATCTTTCCGCACGAAGGAGGCTAAGTGGATGGCATGCCAGGGGTATGGCATCCTGAAGAAGGCG
>Ga0073932_1005954_pt1 | contig 12806 bp, 10 predicted proteins | sample DewCreD2012metaG_FD_76967 | JGI IMG/M metagenome (GOLD analysis project Ga0073932, IMG submission 76967) | Hot spring sediment bacterial and archeal communities from British Columbia, Canada, to study Microbial Dark Matter (Phase II) - Dewar... ... | reverse complement strand
GTGCGCTGGCACTGGGGCTTTCGTCGCGATGGAAAATGACCCGGTCCAGCCACAACGGCGCATCGCCGCCAACGACGCGCGGCTCTACGTCGCTGTCTTCCGCCAGGTCGAACCTCAGGTCCTGATAGCGGAACTCGCCTGACGCCCCCGCCAAGGGTTGGATTTCAGCGGAGGCCAGCGGTGCTGAAGCTTTCGGAAGCCAAACGCTCAAGAGGCCCCAACTGTTTTGGACTCTCTTGCGGGGTGTTTCGGCCCGAAGCCTGAAGACCGCCTTGTATCGTCCTGCCCGGAGAGACACGGTGACACCATGGCAAAGTAAAGCGTTGGTTACGCTACCGTCGCCATTCCAATACCGAGCCGTGCCGCAGCCTGGGGCAAAAGCCCGCCGCCCGTGCGTGCGCGGGGCCGTGGCGCAGTCGATCGTCCGGGTTTTGTTGTCCTCCGCCCAGCGAAGCTCCGCGTTGCGGTTTGTCTTCCAGCCCCGTTGAAAGACCGCGAAGCGGTGATCAAAATATGTCACGCCGAATTCGGGCGACGACAAGAGCATCTCGATCCACGCTTTTGTCTTCGGATCGCTGACGTCCAGCCAGGCTAGCGACACTCTCGGCACTCGGTTGCTGAGGGCGGGGAGGTAACACAACAGCTCAGATCGGTTGGCACAAAGCGGCGCCAGGGAGGGAGACGTGGCAAGCAGCCCGTCTTTGGGCAACCGCTGCGCCACCCAAAGGGCGTTGCGCCCCTTACGGTCAAGGTCTAGCCCCAGGAAACGACCGCTGGTCTTCTCGGCACGCGGCATGCCCCCGACCGACAACCTTGCCACGACCGTCACCGCGAGGATTGCCCCCGCCAGGATATTGGGCCGCCACCCCCGCCTGCGCGCACCATCGCGACCCCTCAAGGCTTCCACCATGCCGACCGCAACCAGAGGAAACACGAAGGCACTGTAGTGAATGCCGAGCTTGTAGGCGCGAGGCCACCAATTCAACTGCGTCTGCAGCAAGGTCAGCAGAGGGAACAGGAGCACAGGCAGCCTATGACACGCAAAGGCGGGTACCGCCGGCAGAAAAAGCCAAAACAACGCCTGCGCCCGATCGCTCAACCCTTGCCGTCCGAAGGATGGCAGGATTCTGCGAGCATCGAATTCACTGGATCGGTGGCTGACGAGCTCCTTGGCGTTGGCGGCAGGGTAGAGCACGAAGACGGCGAGGCATAGGTATGCCACCGAAGCGGCCGCCATGATCCACTCATCGCGTCGCCGGTCTCGCCAGGCGAAATACAGGAGCATCGGCAACGCCACCAAAGCCGCTTCCTCCCGCACCCCCAGAATCAGCAGCCACGGCAGCCACGCTCCGCGGCGCTGCACAGCCAGCGCATGGTAGAGCCACGGTACGAGCAGGGTGTACAGGCATACGCCATGAAAATCGAACAGCAGGGCCGACTGCATGTACGGGTAACAGAAGTAGAACGTTCCCAGCGTAACGGGCAGAGGCGCCGAGAATCTCAAACGCACGGCTGTCCGCCAGACGAGCAGACCGCCAGCCAATGCGCAAGACCACTGCATTAAAAACGGAAGAAAGGGATGATCCCAAAGCCGGAACAGCGGCGCCAGCAGCAGAAGCGTGAAGGAAAGGTGCGTCTCGAGGTAAGAGTGATCGGTAAGGTAGACAAACGGCCGGCCATGCGCACTGTTCCATAGGAAATTGGTGTAGATCGCATAGTCGTGTACGCGGCACTTGAAGGCCGTCAAGGTGCAGTAGCAAGAATAGAGAAGAACGATTCCCAAGGATACCCACATGGCGACGGCAGCAACGAAAAGCCATCGCGATACCAACCTTTGCGCAGGCGTCACCACTCGTGACTCTTTCCGAATCGTGGCGTGTGGAAAATCGAAGGACCTGGGTTCTGCAGCCTGCCGAGATTGTTCCGTTTGGGCATGATACGCAGAAGCACGCATTTTTCCAGACGAACATCGAACACAGAACATCGAAGTTTGGAAGTCTGCCGTTCGATGTTCGGCGTTCCATGTTGGATGTTCGATAGTTCCGAACCGCTTTTGACCCAACTTCCGGTCAGGCCCTGCCGGGATACCACTCGATTTCCCTTCGGACATCATGCCATGGGCCGCCGCTCCTCAGCCGGACGGCCGCGGCGCGGGCCAGGTGTACAGCCGCAGGACCGGCCGCCGCTGACGCGCGGCAAAATCCGCGGCCCGCCGGCTGTGGATCACCTCCTCCATGACCAGCGGACCCGACGACCAGTCCAGCACGGGCGGCGGCTCGAGTGCCCAGCCGCAACCGTCGAGACCCGGCGCGGTGGAGGTCAGGAAGCGCACGCGCACGCCCGCGTCCCGCAGCCGGCCCAGCGCGGCTAGGCCGCGTTGCGCCGCGCCGGGGTCCGGGCCGTCGAAGAGTTCCTTGCCGTTGAGCGCCTGCTTGCCGTACACGAGCAGCAGCGGCGTCCCCCACCAGGGGTGATCGGCCACCACCAGCTCGTCCGCCGCCACGCGGCTCGCCGCCTGCGCCAGCGCCGCCGAGATGCCGTCGTAGTCCCGCCGCGCCCAGGCCCGCCAACTGCGCTTCAAGTTCGCGCCCGCCGCCAGCAGCAGCGCCGCCCCCAGGATGGCCGCTCCCCCGCCGCGCGCCGCCGCGCCCCAGCGCTGCGCCGCCCGTTCGGCCGCGTAGGCCGCCAGGATGGCTAGCGCCGGAACCGTAAACGAGAGGTGCCGCCGCAAGGCCCAGGGGTAGATGCCGATCATGAAGTCGTTGACCAACAGCAATCCGCCCACCCCCAGCATGACCAGCGTCAGGGCGCGCAGCAGGCGGCTCGGTCCGCCCTCGTCCGTCCAGAACAGCCACGCCCCGCCCCAGGCCAGCGCCAGCAGCGCGTAGCCGGCGAACGGCGCCAGTTGGCGCGCCCGGTGCGTCACCGGCGCCAGCCACCTGGGCGCAACGCCGGCCAGCACGCCCGCCAGCAGCGCGCTGCCCGCCAGCCAGAGCAGCGGCGCCACCCAGCGCGGCAGCGCCGTCAACCGCCGCCGCCACCCGCGCCCCGCGGCCAGGGCCTCCAGGACCCAGGCGGCGGCCAGGGCTGCCGCCGCCGCGCCCCACAGCAGCCCCGTGGTCCGATCCATATGCCGCCGGCTGAAACTCGCCGCCGAATAGACCGCGTCATACCACCCGCCCGCCAGCAAACCCGCCGTTTGCAGCGCCCGCTCCAGCGCCACCCGCCCGCTCTGCTCGCGCTCCACATCGGCCCAGGCCAGTCCAGCCACCGCCAGTGCGCCAAACGGCAGAAAGCTGAACCGCGCCGCCACGCCGGCAAAACACAGCCCTCCCAACGCCACCGGCGCCAACGCGCCCCGTCCCCGCACCGCCGCCAGCAGTCCGATGCCCGCCAGCAGCCACAGCTCCAGCATTTCCGAAATCGGCACGTGCAAGTGGTAGAGCCAGATCGGATGGACCGCCAGCAGCGCCGCCGCCGCCAGGGCGTGCCGCCACGGACTGCCCGCCGCCCGCACAAAGGCCAGAAAGACGAAAAGGGCGGCCACCCCGCCGAACAGATTGACCCGCACCGCGGCCCGCAACCCGCCGTGGTCCGCCAGCACGCTCACCCAGGCCGGCATCAGCCGAAAGAAGTACGGTTCGATCGCCCGTGTCCGCGGATCGAGCGGCACGCCGGGAAAGGCCTCCAGATACTTCGTCTCTCCCCGCGTGAAGGCCGTCAACTCCTCCGCCGTCAGACGATGCCAGAGTTCCGGCGTCGGGGGGTGAAACGTGCCCGTGCGCGAGAGGGCATAGCCCTGGTTCACGTAAACGCCGGGATCCCAGCCGCCTAGAAACCACTCCCCCGCCCGCGGCAGCAGCATCGCCGCCATCCAGGCCGCGCAGACCGTGCCGGCCGCCGGCGCGCAGCTTGCCGCGGCCTCGCGCAGCCGCCCGCGCGCCCGCCAGAGCGAGAGCGCCAAGCCCAGCCCCGTGATCGCGGCCCAGGCTGCCCATTCCCCCGCCCTGCCCGCCCAGCCGGCCTCGGCCGCCAGCAGCCGCAGCAGCGTCACCGCCGCCAGCCCCAGCGTCAAGGCCGCCGCGCCGGCCGCCGCCATTCGCTCCCAACGCCCCCGCCCCTCCGCCCACAGCCCGTCCACAAAAGGCAGCCAGGCGAGACCCGGCAGCCACAACCGCAGCGTCAACCCCACGGCGCACGCCAGCCACGGATTGAGTTCCACCGCCGGCAACGTCCCCGACATGGGCGTCATACGCGATCCTTTTCCCTCCCCAAGAAACGGCTGGCCTTGTGCCGGCCCTTTCCGCTAGGGTGAATAACGCCGGCGTCGTCACCGCCCGTTCCCCGGCGCGGACGGCCCCGGCGTGGCCGACATGGAAACGACACCGCAACGCGATGCGCCGAATGTAGCCTTGATTGTGCCGGTCTTCAACGAGGAACTGGCCATCGCCGGCGTGCTGGACGCGCTGTTAGCAAGCCCGGCCGCCGCCGGCGCCGAGATCATCGCCGTGGACGACGGCTCGACGGACGGCACGCCGGAGATCCTGCGCCGTTACGCCGGCCGCGTGCGCGTGCTTCGCCACGCGGCCAACCGCGGCTACGGCGCGGCGCTCAAGACCGGCATCCTGAACACCCGCGCCCGCGACGTGCTCTTCTTCGACGGCGACGGCCAGCACGACCCCGCCGACCTGCCCCGCCTCCTGGCCGCGCTGCAAACGCACGAGTTCGTTTTCGGAGCGCGGCCGCGCCACGCCGGCATCGATCCGCTGCGCAAACCGGGCAAGTGGCTCCTGCACCGCCTCTGCAACCTGCTGGCCTCGCAGCGCATTCCCGACATCAACTGCGGCCTGCGCGCCGGCCGCCGGCGGCTCTACATGCGCATGCTGGATTTGCTGCCGGACGGCTTCTCGTTTTCCGTCACCTCGCTGATGTACGTGCTCAAGAGCCGCTTTTCGCGCGTCTTTCTGCCCGTCGCCTGCCGCCCGCGCCAGGGCGTCAGCTCGGTGCGCATCCTGCACGACGGGCTCAAGACCGTCTTGCTGGCGCTGCGCCTGATCATGCTCTTCGATCCGCTGCGCGCCTTCGGCATCCCGGCGCTGGCGTTGATCGCCGCCGGCATTGCGTACCAGATTTACATTTTTGCGGCCACCGGCCTGCACATCGAAGGCGGCTCGCTGCTCAGCCTGCTGGCCGGCATTATCCTGTTCCACTTCGGACTGCTGGGCGACCAGATCGCCTCGCTGCGCAAAGAGATCAGTTCCCACTACAGCCTGTTCTGGGAAGAACAACAGAGCGCCAGTCCGCCCGAGGAGGCGCGGAACTCGCCGCCGTGAACCTGCTGGTGATCTGCCACGGTTTTCCGCCCTACTACGGCGGGGCGGAGCACGCCGCCTACTACCTGGCCCGCGAAGCGGCCCGCGCCGGAATGAAGGTCTGCGTGCTCACCTCGGACATCGGAGGACGCCTGCCGCGCGCGGAAACGCTCGACGGCCTCCTGCCCGTCCGGCGCTTGCGCGCCCCCAAGCGGGCCTGGACGCGGCACAGCGCGCTGGAATTGCTGGCGTTCTGGCTGGCCGCCCGCCGCCAACTGCCGCGCGCGCTGGGAACGTTCGCGCCGGACGCCATCCTGGCCCACTTCACGCTGCCCGCCGGCGCGGTGGCGCAGCGGCTGGCCGCCCGCCGCGGCGTCCCCTACTCGGTCGTCCTGCACGGCTCCGACGTGCCCGGTTACCAGCCCGGCCGCTTCGGCGCGCTCTACCCGCTGGTGCGCCCCTGGGTGCGCCGCGTCTGGACCGGCGCCGCCCACGTCGTGGCCGTCAGCGAGCCGCTGGCCGACCTCGCCGCCGCCGTCTGGCCCGCCGGCCGCATCCGCGTGATCCATAACGGCGTGGACACCGAGCGCTTCCGTCCCGCCTCGCCGCCGCGCACGGGATCCGAGACAACCTGCCGGCTGGTGGCCGTGGCGCAATTGATCCCCCGCAAAGGGCTGGCTGTCTTGATCGAAGCCTTGGCCCGTCTGCCGCCCGCGCCGCGGCGCCGGGTGCAGGCCGAGATTTACGGCGCCGGCCCCGAGCGCGAGCGGCTGGAACGCCTGGCGCGCGACCGCGGCCTGGCGCCGGTCGTCCGGTTCCAGGGCTTGGCTACCCACGAGCGCCTCCCCGACATCCTGGCCGCGGCGGACGTTTTCGTCCTGCCCTCGCTGCAGGAAGGCCTGCCGCTCTCGCTGCTGGAAGCGCTGGCTTGCGGCCTGCCGGCGGTGGCCGCCGACGTCGGCGGCGTGGCGACCGTGCTGCGTCACGAGGCCAACGGCCTGCTCGTGCCGCCCGCCGACCCCGAGGCCCTGCGCGCGGCCCTGGAGCGGCTGCTCGCCGACCCGCCGCTGCGGCGGCGCCTGGCAGAAGAGGCGCGCCGCACCGCGGAACGCTTCGCCTGGCCCGCCGTCTGGGAGCGCTACCGCCAACTCATGGCGCCGCCGCCAGCAGCCGCCGGCGCGCCTCCAACAGAAACGCGTCGTAGCGGCCGGATCGAAAATCGGGATACGTCCAGGCGCAGCACCGGCAGCCCTGCCGGCCGAAGTTGAGCGTGACCTCGGCGTAAATGCCGTCGCGCAGATAAATGCGGTGCGCGAAGTCCTTGGTCGTGGCCAGCACCAGCTTCGCCGGCGTCAGGTAGCCGGGGTCGATGTTCACGCGCCGCCGCCGCCGGCCCCCCGGCGCCGCCACCGACCATTCGGCTTCGATGGCGTTCGTCCGCGTCTTGATGTCGGCCAGCGCGCCGGGATCGATCGGTTCGGCGAACACGAGCCATTGCCGCCGCAAGCCCGGCCCCATTTCGGGCTCGTAGTAGTCCGTGTCCTCGAACGGCCAGACTTCGCTGCGCGCTTCGAGCGGCCCGAACTCCAGCGCCAGCCGCTCCGCGGCCGCCTCCAGCAGAGCGTCCTCGCCGGCAATCGAGCCGCACAGCAATTTCACCCGCGCCGCCGCCGAAGCCGTGCCCATGGCCCCTCCCCCGGCCCCCGCTCACGAAGGCCGGCGCCGTCCGACCGGACGGCGCAGACTTTATCAGCCGGCCCGGCCGCGGGCAACATGCGCATTGATTCCCGCCGCTGGCCGTTGTAACGTCTGCGCGCATGAATGTTGCGCTCACCGGCGCGGCCGGGCTTCTGGGACGGGAAGTCTGGCGCGTGCTGCTCGAAGCGGGCCACAGCGTCCGTCCCACCGACCGCGTCACCCGCGCGGGCTTGCCCGGCCGCGTGGAAATCGCCGATTTGCTGCTGCGCCACGAGGTGTACCGGGTGCTCGACGGCGTCGAGGCGGTCGTGCACCTGGGCAACCATCCCTACGGTAGACCCGGCGACATCGAGCACCCCTTCGTGGAAAACGTCACCGTCAACATGAACGTCTTCACCGCAGCCTGCGACGTGGGGGTGCGGCTCGTCGTGTTCGCCAGCTCGATTCAAGTCGTCAGCGGCGCGCGCGCCGGCGCGGAGGAGCGGCAGCCCAGTTGCCTGGCTTATCTGCCGTTGGATCAGGACACGCCTCCCTGCCCCGGCAATCCCTATGCGCTCGGCAAGCGGGTCAGCGAAATCATGCTCGAATTCCACTGCCGACAGCGCGGCCTGCGAGGCGTGGCGCTGCGTTTTCCGCACTTGATAGACGACCGGCAACTCGTCCGCCGCGCCCAACCTGTTTCCGGCCCCCTCTCGCCCCACGCCAACCTGGACGAAGCGTTCGCGCGCCTCGGCCGCGCCGACGCCGGCCGCCTGATCGCCGCCATTCTCGCAGCGGACCTGCCGGGCTACCGCTGCTACTTGCCGGCCGTGCCGGAGAATCAACTCGGCCTTCCGCTTCCGGAGATCGTTCGCCGCTTCTATCCCAACGTGCCGCTGCGCCGGCCGTTGCAGGACCTGACCAGCCTGGTGGACATCTCCCGCATCACGGCCGAAACGGGCTGGACGCCGCGGCCCGCAGTGCCCGCGCCGCCGCCGTAACGTCGTCCGCCGCCAGGACCGCCGAAATCACCGCCACGCCCGAAGCCCCGGCGGCGGTCGCGGCCGCGGCCCGCTCCACGGTGAGGCCGCCGATGGCCAGCACGGGCAGCGGGACCGCGGCGCAAATGTCCCGCAAGCCTTGCAGTCCGATCGGCGCCGCGGCGTCGGGCTTCGTGGCCCGCGCGTCGAACACCGGCCCGGCGCCGAGATAGTCGGCGCCGTCGGCCTGCGCCTGCCGCGCTTGCGCCACGTTGACCGCGGACACGCCCAGCAGCCGCCCCGGCCCCAGCAGCCGCCGCGCCGCGGCGGCCGGCAAATCCTCCTGCCCCACGTGCAACCCGTCCGCGTCCGCAGCCAGCGCAATGTCCAGGCGGTCATTGACGATGAACGCCGCGCCCGCCGTCCGGCAGAGCGCCGCCAGCCGCGCCGCCTGCTCCAGCAGGTCCCGCGCGCCGGAGCGTTTGTCGCGCAGTTGGATCGCATCCGCCCCGCCGGCGATGGCGGCGCGCGCCAGTTCCTCCAGCGGGCGACCGCGCGCCAAGGCCGCGTCCACAATCACGCACAAACGCCACTCCGCCGGGCTCTTCATTACCCCCTCCGCCGCTCCTTCACGCCGCCCCGCCGCCCGCGGCGCGGGCAAACGCCGCCCAGAACGGATCCACCCGCGGATGCTCCAGCGGATATTCCCGCCCCCCTTCGCGCACCCGGAAGGCCTCGGGATCGGCCACGACCTCGCCGACGCGGCTGACCGGAATGCCGCGCTCCGCCAGCCGCCGCTGCACCTCCGCGGCCTTGTGCGGCCGGCAGGTGATGATCAAGGTGCCCTCGCTGATCGAGGTGTAGGGGTCGATCTCGAACAGCTCGCACACGCGCCGCACGGGTTCCTGGACGATAATGGCTTCCTTCTCGATCAGCATCCCCACGCCCGAAGCGCGCGCCACTTCGTACAGGCCGCCCATGACGCCGCACTCCGTGGCATCGTGCATGGACGTCACCCCCTCCTCCCGCACGCCCGCCTGCACCGCCGTCAAGGCGTCGTCCACCACGGACATCTGCCAGAAAATCTTCTGCGCCTCCTCGGCGAAGGCCTGCCCGTAACGGGCAGCCACGCGCTGCGGAAAGGTCACGGCGAACAGTCCCGCCGCTTCCACCGCGGCGCCTTTCGTCACCAGCACCGCGTCCCCGGGCCGCGCCATGGTCGGCGTCACGTAGCGGTCGGCCGGCCCGATGCAGATCACGGTGGCGCCGCCCACCATCGGATACTCGCAACCGTGGTAGCGGCCGGTGTGCCCGGAGATGACGGCCATGCCGATCCGGTCGCATTCGCGGTGCACGACGCGCCAGAAGGTCTCGAACGCCTCGCGGTTCATGGACAGCGGCAGATTCAGATCGATCGTCAGATGCGTCGGCGCCAGGCCCGAGGTCGCGGCGTCCGAAGCCAGAATATGCACCGCGAACCACGCCGCGCGCTCCCAGCCGTAGGCCGGCACGACGAACACCGGATCCGTGGTGGTCACCATCACCTGGCCGTGCCCCAGGTCGGTGACCCCCACATCCACGCCGTTTTGCGGCCCCACCAGCACATCCGCGCGCTTCCGGCCCAGATGCGTGAGAATCACTTCGTTGAAGATATCCGGCGAGACCTTTCCGACTTCCGGCAGTTCCTGCTTCACTTCCCCACCTCCGCGCGGGCCGCGATTCCAACAAAAAAAGCCGCCCCACTCGGGACGGCTCCACGGAACACTACACGTTTCGTTGCGCCGTTCCCTGCGCGGGAATTACCCCGGTCAGGTTCAAGGGGTATGCTCTCAGCCCGCCGAAGCGAGCACCCCCCGGTCAACGCAGAATTTACCATCCGCCCCCCGTCGGTGAAAAGCTCTTTCACGTTCTTTAACCGCTGACGTCCTTTTTTGGCCGAACCTGAGGACAAACTCTGCGGCTGGCTGCTGGACGCCGCGCGGGGCTTGTGCCAAACTTTCCCCCGGCATGCACATCACCTTTCTCGGCACCGGCACCTCGGCGGGCATTCCGGTCATCGGCTGCGACTGCCCGGTCTGCACCTCGCCCGATCCGCGCAACCGCCGCCGCCGCACCAGCCTCTATCTGCGGGCCGCCGGCACCCACCTGGTCGTCGATACGCCTCCCGACTTCCGCGAACAGGCGCTCCTGTTCCGCATCCCGCGCATTGATGCCGTGCTCTTCACCCACACCCACGCCGATCACCTCTTCGGCCTGGACGACATCCGCCGCTACAACACCCTGCAAAACGGCCCGATTCCGGCCTACGCGTCCGCAAACTCGCTCGCCGACCTGCGCCGTGTCTTCGACTACGTCCTCGCCCCGAATCACCCGCCCGGCACGTACCGCCCCGAACTGATCTTCAGGGAAATCGCCGGCCCGTTTGCCGTCGGCGCCGTGCACATCACTCCCCTCGCCGTCGAACACGGCCCCGAAACGACCCTCGCCTTCCGCTTCGCCGCCGTGGGCCGCTCCCTGGGCTACGCCCCGGACTGCCACGCCATGTCCGAGCCCGCCGTGGCCGCCATGCGCGGCGTGGACGTCATGGTCCTCGACGCCCTGCGCTACCGCCCGCATGCGACGCATTTGACCGTGGACGAAAGCGTCTCGCTGCTGCGCCGGATCGGCGCGGGCCGTTCGTATCTGATCCACATGTGCCATGACGTGGAACACAGCGCCGCGGAACAACAGCTACCGGCCGGCATGTGCCTGGCCTACGACGGCTTGACGCTCGACTGGTAAGGCCCATGCTGTTCGATACGCATGTTCACTTCGAGGCTCTGGACGGTCCCGGCGGCCCCGCGCCCATTCTGGAGCGCGCCCTGGCCGCGGGCGTCACGCGGCTGCTGGCCGTCGGCGGCAATCCGACGCTCAACGCCACGGCCCTCGCCGCCGCCGCGCGCTATCCCGAGCACATCGCCTGCGCCGTCGGGTTCGACCGCGACCAGGCGCCGGCCGACCCGGCCGGCCTGTGCCGCGAACTGCGCGCGCGGTGCCGCGCCGCGCGGGCGGTGGGTGAACTGGGCCTGGATTTCCATTACCGCCCCGAAACCCGCGCGGCCCAGATGGAACTGCTGCGCGCGCAACTGGCCCTGGCCCGCGAACTGCGCCTGCCGGTGATCCTGCACAGCCGCGCCGCCGAAGCCGAGACCCTGGCGGCCCTTGCCGAGCACGCCGCCGCCTGGCGCGGCACTCCGGACCGCCTGGGCGTGCTCCATTGCTTCACCGGAGAGCGTGCCTTTGCCTGGCGGCTGCTGGACTTAGGCCTGCACCTCAGTTTCAGCGGTATCGTCACCTTCCGTAACGCCGAGGAGCTGCGGACGGTGGCGCGGGAGATTCCGGCCGAACGGCTGTTGATCGAAACCGACAGCCCCTATCTGGCGCCGGTTCCCTGGCGCGGCCGGCGCAACGAACCCGCCTTTCTGCCCCGGATTGCCGAGGTCCTGGCCGCGACGCGCGGGCTTTTGCCGGAGGCCATTGCCGAGCTGACCCGCGCCAACGCCGAACGGCTGTTCGACGCCGGCTACCCGTCGCACGAGACAGGCTGAGACGCCAAGGTCGAGACAGAGCGGCGCGACGGAGAACGCCAAAGCCGCATGCTTCCGGGCCAATCGCCGGCCGCCCGTGGCAGGACGGTCAGCGGACTGTCAAGGCTCTGCAAACGCGGGTGGCGAGGCAGTCCGTGGCACGGCCCCTGCTAATTAACAGGCGACCTGAGGTTGGTTGGGCAAAATGAGGTTGGCCCTAGCGGCCGTAACATTCGCCTCAGCCCTACTGGCCGAAAGGCAAGATGCTCCTCCGGGACGTCTGGGGAAACCGCGGACCCTGCTCCGCGGTTTCTCCTTTTTAGGGGCCTTCTCGACGGGGACTTATGGCGCCGGCACTGCCGGGGCCGGCGCCGGTGCCGCGGGTTCGGCCGCCGCTGGCGCCGGCTCGGACGCGGTCGGCTCCGCTGGCGCGGGCGCGGCCGCGGGTTCCGGCACGGCCGGGAATTCGGCCGCCGGCGGGGGCAGCCCGCCGCCCGCCGGCGGGACCGCGGCCGGCGGAATCATCGGCGGCGCGGCCGGCGGAGGCGCGTCGCGGATGCCGTCCGCAATCGACCGCCGCCCGCGCCCGGGTAGCAGCACCGCCAGAATCGAGGTGTTGACCAGAAAGACGATCGCCAGCACCACCGTCGTTCGCGTCAGGACGTTGCCCACTTGCGAGCCGAAGAGGCTCTCGCCCATTCCGGCCCCGAAGGTCAGCCCCGCCCCCTGGGACTTCGTGCGCTGCAGCAGGATCACGCCGATCAGCAGGATGCTGCACAGCACCTCCACCATCAGCAGCAGATAGGTCAGAATCGTCAGTAACACGCGCTGTTTCCTTTCCCTTGCTTTCTCGCCAGCAGCTGCCCCGCGCTTTTCCGCCGCCGTCAGGCGCCGGCCCGCACGATTTCCACGAAGGCGTGCGCTTCCAGCGAAGCGCCGCCGATCAACCCGCCGTCCACGTCCGGCTGGCTGAAAAGCTCGCGGGCATTCGCGGGCTTGACGCTGCCGCCATACTGGATGCGCGCCACGCTCGCGGCCTCCGCGCCGCCCAGAGCCGCCAGAATCTGCCGAATGTGCGCATGCACCTCCTGCGCCTGCTCGGCCGTCGCATTGCGGCCCGTGCCGATCGCCCAGACCGGCTCGTAGGCCACGATGATGCGGGCCACCTGCTCCCCGAGCCCGGCCAGACTCTGCTCCACCTGCCGCCGCACCACCTCCAGCGTCTGGCCCGCGTCCCGCTCCGCCAGCGTCTCGCCCACGCACACGATGGG
>Ga0073932_1005953_pt1 | contig 12806 bp, 6 predicted proteins | sample DewCreD2012metaG_FD_76967 | JGI IMG/M metagenome (GOLD analysis project Ga0073932, IMG submission 76967) | Hot spring sediment bacterial and archeal communities from British Columbia, Canada, to study Microbial Dark Matter (Phase II) - Dewar... ... | reverse complement strand
TCCGCCATAACTATGAACTTTTGCAATCACCTCTGGTCCGGTCGAGGTTGCGTGCTTTATTAGAGCTATGTGACCATAACGGTCTTCATGTCCCCATTCGGCAGATTATCCTTCTTCTTGCGAACGCTTTACTTGGCCATCCCGATGCCAAAGATTATCTCATGCTGCCCAAGGATGTCCCGAAAATTATTTTATCAGGGACCGCCTCTAAAGCCAGTCTTTACAACAACGTGTTTGGAGGGAATCTTCCCGATATTCGGCGGCAATCAATAACGATTTTCGATTACCTTGAGCGCTTTCAGATTGGTCATGAAACATCAAACCGCGTGGATAACATCCTTATCTTCGGACAGGACGACCCTGACCTTGGCGGATACTTCAATGAGCTAGTCGCCAAGGACGAGTTCTACGGAGCGGACGAGCGTTATTTCGCGGCAAAGCGGGAATATATCGAAGGCACCAATGAAGATGATGAGAAGTCTAGGCAATTCCTTCAGCTACTCATCAGCCAGCGGCGCGGGTTGTTTTTCAAGATTCCGAAGGAAGATGAAACCGAACTCAAGTTGTGGGAGTTAACGGTATTCAAGTTTGCTGGGGAGTACCTTGATGAAGTTGTTGGGGCTTTAAAAGAGGGTAAGGCGGTAAAACGCCCGATTCTCTCTCGGATGGTACGGGGATTAAATCGTGTTTTCACAGGGATGTTTATCAACAGTGACCGGGAACTTTATCTGGCTACGAGCGGAAATTACTCACAAGCGAGGGTTAGCCGCATTCTTGTGGATCGCGTATCAGTAGAGCCAAGCAAGGGTGAGAAGGTCATTCTTCGGCTTGATGAAACGATAGAACGGGTATTACTTTCATTATTTTTCGCGCCAGATCTCTTCGTGGATTTCGGTCTGACCCTGGTTCGATATGAATTTTTGTCCCGCATAGCAGTGGAGGGTGCACTGCCGGCAAGCTTCTCCAAGGAATGCTACGAGGACCTACTCGCGTTTAAAAGCAAACTGATCGCCGCCTACATGCAACGGGAGGCGAAGGAGAAGGCAGTGTCGGGCGCAACCATTGGCATAAACCTGCTTGCCTTGACCGATCAGGGAATGCCTGACCCCAAATTTGTGGAAATAATACCATGAATACATTACTACCGCCGTTGCCTCCTCCTGAAAGCTACGATCAGTCATCATCCATGTGGGTTGATGAGGCGATCTGGGGACACAGGCTCTATGATGAGCAGCTGCCTTGGTTCGTTTTTCTGGAGTTCTTGAACGTCTTTCATTATGAAGCAGACAAGAACCGCGCCTTTGAAGAGCCAAATGGGTTTAACACGCTGAAGTACAGGTCGGCGCACCGTCTATATTTGCGTAACATACTTTTCAACAACCCTCATTTAGCGGAAATACGTGTCAGATATCCCAGCGAGAGCAACCAGTGGGACGAGTGGTTTAGCCGTATGAATTCCGCTTCTACTGGGATAGCTCAACCGCAGTTTGATTATCTCCGAAGACATTTTCACTCATTCGAGGATTTCTGTGAAATCGTTGCTCTTGCTCGATCCACCAGCCTTGAAGTTGACAGCAACAAGAGGTGGTCCTCGAAGTTCGTGTTCCCTTACGGCCGTGATTGCCTCTACGAGGACCTGGATAATAATGCAACCACGAACGACCGGCGCTTTTTCGGTCGGACAGGAGAACTGCTCTACTTGATGCTCTGCCGTACTTCTCATAAGAACGATTTGCTAACCGTTTTCCGCCAGCGGCTTGCAAAAGCCGATTCTAAGTGGGCTTCAATTATTAAGTGCTTACAGCCGGATGATGATGAACAGGTAAGCAATGAACGGGCAAATGCTTTTCTTCCATACGAACACAATCCTTGCTTCGATGACATTGCCAAGGATTGGTTAGCTATCTTGCGACTGAACATCCCTGGCTTCGATGTGTTCCCGCACTTAGTCAATCTTGCCGGATTTCACCTGGTCAAGTACCAGTTGTTAATTTCTCGTCAGCTTCTTGGCGCGAGCACTCCCCCATGCTTCGTATGTGAAGTAGTTGCGCCGAGAAAAACTCTCGTCCGAGAAGTCTCATGCGATTGCTATCAAACGAACAATCTGCTCCCAGCACAGGCCGTTGAAACGTTCATCTCGCGTATCGAGAAATCTGATGACTGGCAACGGGCAATCACAGAGAATGGCGCGTTTGAGAAGTGCCAAAAAATTCTCCAGGAAAAGGCGAGGTGGGGTGAGGACTACGAAGGCCCAAACGATCCCCAGGGATTGATGTCTGCTTTACGCCAGGCCGCGATGAAGCGCCATCGGCAGCATGTCGCCAATATACATCGGAACTATGGACGCGAAATTGGACTTGTCTCCAAGCGTGGCACGGTAAAACTGCGTTACGCGCCGACCGACGGTTTGTTGAAAACATTGTTATTCGCCAACGTCGTAAAGCGAATCGAGCTTCAACAGTTTCTAGAGAAACTTTATCAACGCTACGGAATTATTTTCGGAGATAAAGAAGCCGAACAGGTGCTCTCAAAAGATGAGTTTGATAAAAAGGCATTTCAGGCCAACTCGCGACGCCTTGAACAGCGACTTGGAAGTCTCGGCCTGCTCAAACGACTGTCGGACGGTTGCGCCTATATTATCAATCCCTATCACGCGGAGTCAAAATGAATAGCAACGAATTGATTGGCAAAGTTGCCGCGTGGTACTTGCGTGATGCTCTCATGGAAGATGAATCCACTGGTGTCGCACGCTACTTGCTCGACTGCCTCACCGCTGAGCAAACGGCGGCTGTTGCAAAGGCTATCCTTTCGGACTCCGCGCTTTCGGAACTTGTCGAAATCAAGTTGCCTGCTCACTTTGCAGGAAGCTATGACTTGCCGCCCAACATTTTAACCACCGAACGGACGACCTATTTCCGCAATGCCTCTTGTTCGAAGTCAGCGCTACTGGTGGCGAATACCGGCGATGATGAGGAGCAGTCGCTAAAGGAGCTTGTGCCCATAGGAGCGCCACAGCTTCAAGCGCATGCCGAACTTTGGGTGAAATTGGCAGCGGAGGGCTTGCCCATTACCGACCAGCATCGCAACTGGTGGACAAAAGCTTTCCAGGGATTGCTCGAGGTGCGGTCATTTGCACTTGATAGGATGGCCGACTATGTGCTCCAGACGCGAAAGGCGGTTGAAGAAGGACAACCCATCCTGTCCGCCCTTGGAGTTGCTCTTCCCGCAATCCATGTTCCCAAGGACACATCATACTTCCGCAACCTCAACGATAAAACTGCCGGTCACCTCTCGAAGTGGAAGGAGCTCTTCGCTCAAGTTATCAAGAAACGCGCCTGCTATCTCGTTAAGCACACCCCGACCCAGTCATTGCTATTAGAGGAAGATTTGTCCGGGGCTTTCGAAAAAGTCAAAGACGCTATCCCTGAAGAGTTGCATCCAACTGTCAAGGCGTTTATCAGTGCTGAAAGCGGGTGGAATAAAGAGGCTGCCGATCTAGCCCAGTGTGAATGGGAACTTGTGAAGCCTTTATTTGATGGACTTAAAAGAGAAAAGTTCAACCTCGGTAAAGCAACAATAGATTTCTATAGTGAACGAGAATCAGATCTTTTAAACAATGACGAACATGAATACCTCAAGAGGCTTAGTGAACGCAACTATACAGAAGCCCAGGAGGAGGATGAGGACTTCTATCGGCGACATCGCAATGAACTTAAGGAACAGCCTTCTCTAAAGGCAAAATGGGATAGGTTTATCTTTGGCACCCCTATTGACACAGAGGATTTCCTTCTGGGCATCTGTCTCTGCTTAGAATGGCTCTTTGATCAAGACATGCCTTCGTCTAAACGGAAGCTGAAAATCTCTAGTGACCGCCGCACCAAGAAAGACCTAAAAGAACTCAATGAGGACGCTGGACTGTTCTTTGCCAGGCGTTATCGTGGGTTAAAAACCTTATTTGGCAACCGGGTCTCGTGGGACATCGGTGACTTGATGAGCTTTGATGCGTTGAGCGACCAGTGGCGAAAAGCGTCCAAGCCTTACGTCAACCGCTCTGTTGCCAAATCCGCTCTGCAACTTAAATTTTATCTGGAATTAGAGGTTGAGCTTTCAAACGGAACGACCGATTCATATTCTAAACAACTCATATGGCACTACAATCCGAACTGCATTGCTTGTGAATTTCCAAATGACTGGACGAGATTGACCGAGCACTCCTTGATGTTTTGCAGCGTTAACCGAGAGCCAGTCAGCGGTAAAGGCCGATTCCAGTCTTTAGACCTTCATAACGTCCGAACGCTGTACCCGGCCTACGGCCAGGATCGTGGTTCTTTTGTTGCTACTTATAAAAAGGAACGCGACATCTCTTTGATTTGGCCAGCTAACCTCACCCAGGCGCAACGGGAAGGGCTTCTGCCCGAGGCCACAGCTTCGAGACTATTAAACCTCTTTCAGACTTTTCAACGAAGCTACCAAGGCGCGATTAAGGGTTTTTTTGAGGATGGCCTTGCCTGCAAACTCTTAGTGAAACAAGCAGAGGACTACGGCGCGTTGCTCAATGCCATTTGCCGTGATGCAAAAGGCGACCGTAATCGAGAGAATCTTCTTCGACCGCTGCTTCAAATCGGCACGGTTGTCGTGGATGGCGGAAGAGTCACGACCATTGTTGCGCCGTGGCATCCACTACGGCTCTCGGCGATGGCAAACAAGGCACTCCAAGTTGCATCGCTCATTAGGCACCTCCTGACTGCGGATGATGTCTTCTTTGGCGACTCACCGTTGTTCTTCAAAGAACTCAAAGAAGAACTGTCTCATCCCTATTATCCCGAAATAGTCTTGGGATGGCACGATAAAAAGCCTGAGTTGCTATCTCTCACTGATCATCATATTGATTATAGCCTTCATGAGTCGCCGATCATCAGTAACGACGGCTTCGATGAAACCAATGAAAGTCCTAAAGAAACTTCCGCCCTCATTGTTGATTTGACCAAGCGTTTCTTATCACTCTATCCGCATGAGCGGGCAAACCTCTCGGTTGTTCTCTACAACTGCGATTCAGCGCGTTTGCCCTACTCACTCGTTGACAAGATGAACGAACTCCAAGAGGATGAAGAGGACATGCGTTGCCAAATCATCCTGCGCCACCGCGACGGGGTTAAGCTGCGCGAACTCTACGAAAAAATAATCGAGTCATCTGACGCGGACGCAGATTCGTTTGTGTCCAGCGAAGCCGCCAAGGACTTCATGGCAAGGCTCCGGATCGGTATCATGGCGGACCAAGCGCCCATTCCCGACCCCAAGGATGGCCCGCCGGCTGACTTAGTATTTTTACAGGACGTTATCGCCCGGCACGCGACCTTAGAGTGGTATCCTGAGACTTGTGACCCCGTGGAGTCGGCGACTTTCATCCCAGCAAGATGGTCGAGACGCCGTCCGTCCGCAACTGACGATATGAAATCCGTGGCCTACCTCTGTTGTCCGGTGCAGACCCAGGAGGGGTGGTCCTTCATCACTGCGGTGACAACCTTTATTAAGGGCGATTGGGATGGCCTTGAGGCCAAACGCTTGCTTCCCGCCCGCAAACTTGACTTCAACGATCCACAGACCGCGAGCATCTTCAGGGAAATTCACAATCTCGGAAACTGGGTGGTGAATTATGATGAACTTCTTGATCGCCGCCAACTGCTGAATCAGAACGTCAAAGTCATTCGCTATAAGCAAGGCGCTACACAGGGCCGAAACATCTTGATTTCCTCAACCGCCCCATTGAGCCTCTTGCGCTCGATGGTTCTAGGGCGCGTGAAAGACTTGAATCTAAACCTGAGCGATGCTGAATACAAGGAACTTACTGAAAAGTTCATCAATGAAGCGAACGAGATTTCAGGTGATATCGTGTTGCGTGCGGCTAAGCGCGGTCGGAATGCCAGCGAACTCATGGGCGTTGTCCTCAGCCGCTATATGATCCGCCATGAGCTTGGAACTAACCGGCGCTTTGGCTGGTATTTTCTCGACGACTATGCCGAATGGCTTGGTCAGCGCGAGGAGCAGATTGCCGATATCCTCGCTCTCTCGCCCGAGCAGACGCGGGATGGGAAACTTCAACTTGCCGTCATCATTTCAGAGGCGAAATACATCGACCATGCAAATCTCGCCGCAAAACGAAAAGAATCGCAAAGGCAACTGCGTGACACGGTACGTCGAATCAACGACGCCATTTTCGGTGACCCCAAGCGGCTCGACCGCGATCTCTGGTTATCACGCTTCTCGGACCTGATGATGAACGGCATCCAGTTCCCCGCGAACTCGCCGATTGATTTGGCCGCATGGCGCAGGGCCGTGCGCGAGGGCGAGTGCTGTATTTACATGCGTGGTTATTCGCACATCTTCGTGTCCGGACCGTCAGATGCACCGGAGTGTTCTGACTTCGTTGTCGTGGCCGAAACAGAGCAGTCCTGGCAAGAAGTCTTCTCACGGGCGCGGTTGCGAGAATTGGTTTTGGGCTACGCAAAAGATTCAAATCCAACAGCCATCCGGAAGACAATCGCAGGCGATGACATCTGGAAGGAGGAGATTTACAGGAAGCCCTCTGACCGCATTCAGATTGTTCATCGGCGCAAGACTGACGAAGGCACTAACGTCGGCGGTGAGACTGATGATGATGGCAAGCCCAGCCCGCAAACTAAGCCTCCAGTACCATTAGGGACGGCCTCACCGTCGCCCGCGCCACCGATACCTGTGACGCCGCCTGTTGTCAACAGCGGTTCATGGGCCTGTGAGCCGGTTGGCAGGGTTATTGCCGGATATCAGGGCGGTTCGCAGGACAGCGTGGAAGACGAGGAATGGCTCCGGCAAGTAGAGAGCAAGTGCAAGGGTGCTTTGCAGCAGTTCCAGCTTCAATCTAAACTCTTGACGAAAGCGCTCACGCCAAACGCCGCTCTTCTAAAATTCCAAGGTAGTGCGAACCTCACCGTCGAACAGGTGTATAAGCGCAGATCAGAGTTCCTGACCACGCACGCGTTGAATGTAATTTCGGTTCGAGCCGAGCCAGGCGTCGTTGCAATTACGATTGCCAGACCGAATCGCCGTGTCTTGCATCTGCCTGATGTGTGGAAGCAGTGGAACCCTAACTGCACGCATGGCAACTATGACCTGCTCATCGCCGTCAGGGAGGAGGACTGCAGTCCACTGTTCCTTTCACCGAAGTCAAACGCGCCCCATACGCTCATCGCAGGTTCCACCGGCAGCGGCAAGTCTGTGTTGATGCAGAACATCATCTTGGGTATAGCATGCACCAACACGCCCGCCCAAGCGAGGATTGTCCTCATCGATCCCAAACTCGGCGTAGACTACTTCCCATTCGAAGGCTTGCCTCATTTGCAGGGTGGCATCATCGACGAGCAACAAGCGGCCATTCAAACTTTGAATGAACTCGTGGGAGAGATGGATCGTAGATATAAGGTGCTCAAGGAAAACAAGGTATCGAACATCTTTGATTTGAACCTGAAGCCGAACCCCACCGAGCACCTTCCGTTCCTTTGGATTATCCACGATGAGTTTGCGGAGTGGATGATGACACCCGATTATTCCGAAGTCGTCTCTGATATAGTTGGGAGGCTTGGCGTCAAAGCCCGTGCTGCGGGTATTTCACTCGTTTTCGCTTCGCAAAGACCAGATGCCAACGTCATGCCCATGCAGCTTCGCGCAAACCTTGGCAACCGACTTGTACTCCGCGTCGATGGTGAGGGTACTTCAGACATAGCCCTTGGAGAGAAAGGCGCAGAACGTCTTCTCGGCAAGGGCCACTTGGCTGCTAAGTTAGAAGGTGAGACATCTATTATTTTCGGTCAAGTCCCATTGGTTGATGCTTCATTTATTGAGGTCCTCGTTGCTGCCTGCAAGGATGCAAATAGAATATAATTCAGCGGCACCCAGGGATTTTATCTTGGGAGAAACGCCCATCAGTATAGTAATTACGGAAGGGACAAGCCCATGATTGCTAATGACGGGCTGAGGCCGACTGCTTCAGGAGAATTACTGGCCGACAGCGTCAGCTTTGATTTGCTTGGCGACCAATTGGGTGCTGATGTTGAGTCGGTCCTTAAAACGTCATTGGCGGCAGGGGTGGTATTCCCAGAGGCTGATCCGGTGTCAATCTTCCAGGGCACCCTCCAGGCCTCAATTCGTGATATCGAAGCAGATAATCGCGGACGACTCTTTCAAAGGTTCCTTCGAGATGGCCCCTATGAGAGAGATGGGAAAATCCCGCCCGAACTGCATGGCAAGCGGCTTACCGAAGAGGAGACTGCGGAGGCCATTACGTTCATATACTCGTTTATGGTGAACAGCTTCAAAGGGGCGGTTACTGAGCTTCTCGCCTCCGCAGCCTGTCAGCGCTTGATGAAGGACCTTGTCCTTGCCGGTTCGCTGCCCCCATCAGCCAGGCTATATGTGGGTGATGCCGTAATGTTGCCTCGCAAGTCAGGGAAAGGCAGGCTGAAGGGGGCGGACCTTCATATTTTAGTTATTGACAGCCACAATCCTGACAGCCCGCGTATCACAGTGGCCGGTGTAGCGGAAGTGAAGTCCGGCCGCAAATCTTCAGTTGCGATGAGTAGGCAAGTTGAAAAGCACATCTTGAGTGCCAGGCGGGGACTGCATGTCGCTGGCGTTGATTACCCCGGAGAGCAGGTGCGTCTCGGGCATGGACACACGGATCGAATCTTCCGGATCACCGTTCAACCCAGCGATTGGCCCCTGCCGCGAACTCTTCGCTTCGTAACTACGGGGGAGACCCGTCAGTTGACCTTGGACCCTCCTACGCCGCCTTGGGACGAGGACCAGTTCATTCACACGGGTGACGACTGCTGGCACGTATCGCTCCGCTGGTCAAAAGAAGCTCTCGCCGCTGCAGCATTCGAAATGACCTTCTGGTACATGGAGAAGGTGGGCGAGATCATCTACACGAAGACGGGCGACGGACTGGACCCGAAGCCCCAGGAGTGGGCAGAGATGACTCCTGCCGAGGCCGGTCGAAATGCCGTGAAGATGATGCTGTACTATGCGATTCGTCCTTATGCGATTAAAGAAGAGGAAGGAATGCTTTCAAAGAAAGAAGCGCAAGTCATGCAAAAGGCCATCGCTCTTTACAACAGCTATGGCTTCGGTTACGCGCTTGGCATGAACTTCCGTAAAAAGGCAGGCCGGCGGGAAATGCTCTGGCCGCAAGATCTGGACGAGATCGCTACCAAAGGATGCAATAAGGATGGTTGCCGGATCGTTTGACCATAGCGGATTCCATCCTGTTGTAGGAGGCCAACGAGAAAATGCAAATCGAGGATAGGAAATAGTTGTTGCTATGATAAGAAAAAAGACGGCCAAACGCAAGCCCGCGATGAGGGGCTGGGTCGTGCAGGATAACCGGCTCTTCACGCTGGATGTTTATATCATCAGCGGGCCGATTACGGAGAAATTCGCCAAGAAGAACAAGGTCATCTCCAGGACCATCCAGATTCGCGGAGACCAGACCCTTGAAGACCTGCACTATGCGATTTTCAACGCCTTCGGCCGCGAAGACGAACATATGTATGAGTTTCAGCTTGGAGGCAAGGGGCCTATGGACCCGGAGGCGCGCCGCTACGTGTTGCCTGGCGCATTTGAGGTTCCCGTTCGCGGACCTCGCAAGCCCGATGGGGATGTGACGCGGACAACCATCGGCTCGCTCGGTCTGCGAGTACATGATGTGTTCGGTTACTGGTTCGACTTTGGGGATGACTGGTGGCATCAGATCAACGTTGTGGAGGTTAAGGAAAGTTGTCCTCGCGGCAAGTATCCCAAAGTTACCAAGCGAGTAGGTGAGAATCCGCCGCAATATGTTGACTGGGACCGGGAGGCCGTTATGGTACAGGACTTGGAACAGATCGAGTACCGGCGCGGCATGCTCATGAAGGGCATGAAAGCCAAGAGCCTGCCCGTCAAGGTCTGGCGCGGGTCCAAGATTCCCTCGGAGGTGCGGAAGGCGATCCGGGAGGAGGACCTGCTCAACCTCGGCGGCGTCTACGGTGATAAGAAGGCCGGCGATCCCGTTCAATACGACCAGCTTAAACTTATCCTCACCGACGACACGGTCGAGATCACGGTCTTCAATCGCGGGATCGCGCTCTTGATGTCGGACGATGAGCGGGTCCGGCGCATCCATCGAGTGCTGTGCAAGCTGGAACGGAAGTGAGGTCCATAATACCATGCGCAATTTGCGACTATTTTGCAACAGGCCGAACCCATCAGATCATCGTGCTGCACTTATCCGATTGCTGGACCAGGATTGGTATCAGATATCAACAAGGCTGGACCTGACATCGGAAGAGTATCATGGCGTGATGCGGCCGATGACAGCGCGATGAGACACCGCCCTTTTCAAAAGGATTAAGAATGAAGAAACAGCGTGCTAACCGCAAAAGCCTTTTCATCAGCAGCGTCCAGAAGGAACTGCAACGAGAGCGGGTCGCCATCAGGGATTTTGTGCGGAACGATGCCCTGCTCAAACGCTACTTTGATGTGTTCCTGTTTGAAGACCTGCCCGCCAGCGACCGCCGGGCCAATAAGGTCTACCTCGATGAGGTGGAACGCTGCGATGTCTACGTTGGCCTCTTGGCCGACGAGTACGGCTATGAAGATGCCAAGGGCCTATCTCCGACCGAGCGCGAATTCAATCAGGCAACGGCAAAGGGCAGGCAACGCTTGATCTTCGTCAAAGGGACCGAAGATAAAAAACGACATCCCAAGATGCAGAAGCTGGTGCGCAAAGCGGGCGCGGAACTCATCCGCCGCAGGTTTTCCGATATACCAAGCCTGACCAAGGAACTTTACGCCGCCCTGGTCGAGCACCTCGAACGCTGCGGCGACCTCCGCACTAAGCCCTTCGATGCCTCCGCCTGTCCCGGCGTGACCATGAAAGACATCTCACCGGAAAAGATGAAGTGGTTCCTGGAGACGGCAAAGGCGGAAAGAAACTATCCCCTGCCCGTCAACACCATCCCGGAGAAGGCGCTTACGCACCTCCATTTGCTGGATGAGGGCCAACCCACTCACGCGGCAGTCCTGCTCTTCGGCCAGGACCCGCAACGCTCCCTGATCACTTCGGAGGTCAAGTGCCTCCATTACCACGGCACCAAGGTCGAAAAGCCAATCCCTTCCTACCAGATTTACAAGGGCACGGTGTTTGACCTGGTGGATCAAGCCGTGGATTTTGTTCTGTCCAAGGTGGCGAGGTCCGTGGGAACACGCGAGCACGGTTCCCAGGCCCCGGTGTCTTACGAGTTGCCCAAGGAGGCCGTGAGAGAGGCCATCGTCAACGCGGTGGCTCACCGCGACTATACCAGCAACGCCAGCGTCTAGGTCATGCTCTTCGCCGACCGGCTGGAGGTCTGGAACCCCGGCGAACTTCCGCCTTCCCTGACTCCGGAACTTTTACGGCTGCCTCACGCTTCGATCCCGCGCAATCCTCTGATCGCCGAGCCGCTTTATCTTGTCCGCTACATCGAGAAGGCCGGGACCGGCACTCTTGACATGATCGCCCGCTGTCGGGAAGCCGGGCTGCCCGAGCCGGACTTCGAGCAACGAGCCGGCCAATGGGTGGTGACTATCTGGCGGGACTGGGTGACGGATTCTGTTGTTGAAGAAATGGGATTGAACGAGAGGCAGAAAGAGGCTGTCGCTTACATCAAAGTGAATGGAAGGATCACCAACAAAGAGTATCAGGAACTTACCGGAGCCAAGGACAGGACCGGCCTTCGTGACCTAAAGGATTTGGTCGACAAAGCAGTGTTGGAGAAAATAGGAGCAACCGGGCGTGGCACTTACTACGTCCTGGCGAAAAAATCCCGACATAAACCCGACAAACCCGACTCTGGACGGAAACACGCACAAACCAGACGTAAAGCCGACAAACCCGACAAGGGGACATAAACGAGACAAACGGGACATAAATGGGACAATGGAAATGGGCCACAAAGGGGCCAATTGGGCCATAGAGCAGGCGGGGGATACTTGTTAAATGCCTCAGGTATGCCTCAAATGCCGCAAGGATGAGACATGAATTTCATCGTGCCGCAAAGTGCCCAGGAGGGTGTCCAGAAAAACGGGATCAGAGGTTACCAGAAATGCTCCCAGGAAATCGAAGGCTGATCTGATCATCGGATCACGAAAAGCTTTCGTGACTAGATTAGGCAAGTGGACCGTTAAGCTGGATGCGGGGAAATCCGATGGGGCGAGGCGGAATTTTTCTGGACCGGAGGGATCGAAAATAACGAATAGTGCAACAAGGGATCGGCTTGACTAAATTGAACGACTTGACCATGTGATCAAGTTGTTGGAGGGACAAAGGCTGTTCGATCCGAGAGTGTTCCACGAGCCTAAAGCAGTGCGAAGCTTGGCGTAATAAATGAGTCAACCTTTCATTTGGACGGACCCAAACCTTTCATTTGGACGGAGGCGAATCCCCCTGAGATGCTATGTTTTTAGCTGCTTCTGATGGGTTGAAAAAAGCGGGGCAGTGCAATCTGAGTTAACTGAATTTCTCTCACACCCTGGACAGGCGGCCTCACGTAACTCCCTTCCCCGCCTACATTTTATTACTTTGGACGCTCTTTGATTTGTTATGAAGAAGGTTGCTCTCGGGGAGCCAAAATTCAATCCGCTGATTTCAGCGGTTCTTGTTTAACGCAAGACCCCGTGGGGTGATCCCCTCGGGGTCTCGTCGTTTCTGGCGTGCCCACGCCGACTTACGCCCGCCCGCACATTTACCCTGATTCTCC